>ERZ772945.27-NODE-27-length-108213-cov-17.152619_pt1 | contig 108213 bp, 91 predicted proteins | sample MGYA00511681_ERZ772945 | MGnify/ENA primary metagenome ERZ772945 (study PRJEB29015, sample SAMEA2737943) | human oral metagenome | biome: human oral; feature: human-associated habitat; material: dental | place: China | collected 2143 ...
GTTGATAGCGACCTGCGGCGTGTTGGTGGTCATGTAGTAGTTTCTCCGAAACGGAATGGATAGTAGATGGACAGTTCCAGCGCCCCGGTCGCGTGCGGATGCACCCGTCCCACAGGCACTGCCGCCCAGTCTAGCAGCTTCAACGCGGCAAATGTGACGAATTTAGCGCCACTTTACGTGGCGTGCGTCGCGAAGTTCACCCTAGTGGGCAGCCAGCTGCCACGACGCTCCGACACCGACGGCCACGTCGAGCGGCACCGAGAGGGCGACGGCCCCTTCCATGCGCTCGCGCACCAGCTTCTCCGCCACATCGGCTTCACCCGGGGCGATCTCGAGGAGTAGTTCGTCGTGGATCTGCACGAGGAGCCTCGTGGCAAGTCCCTCGTTTGCCAGCGCCGAGGCCACGTTCATCATCGCGATCTTGACGATGTCGGCAGCGCTTCCCTGAATGGGTGCGTTCAGGGCCGCACGCTCGGCCATCTCACGTCGCTGCCGATTCGACGACCGCAGGTCCGGGAGGTAGCGGCGTCGTCCGAACATCGTCTCGGTGTACCCGTCGGCTCGGGCCTGTGCGACCAGGCCCTCAAGATAGTCGCGCACCTTCCCGAAGCGTTCGAAGTATCGGTCGCGCAAAGCGGCGGCCTCCGGGACCGCGATGCCGAGCTGGGCGGCCAGGCCATAGGAGGAGAGCCCATAGGCAAGGCCGTAGGAGGTGGCCTTGATCCGAGAACGTTCCTCCCCGCTCACCTGCTCGACCGGCGTACCGAAGACCATGGAGGCCATGGTCCTGTGCAGGTCCTCGCCCGAGTTGAAAGCCTCGATGAGAGCCTCGTCGCCCGACAGGTGCGCCATGAGTCGCATTTCGATCTGAGAGTAGTCGGCGCTCATGAGCGAGGCGTAGCCCGGCCCGGGAGTGAAGGCTCCGCGAATGCGCATGCCGTCGGGGCTGCGCGCGGGAATGTTCTGCAGATTCGGGTCCGAGGAGGCCAGGCGGCCGGTCGCGGCGGCAACCTGCGAGAAGGTCGTGTGGATGCGCTCGTCGGCACCGACGGTGGCAATTAGGGAGTCGACCATCTGCTTGAGCTTGATGCGGTCGCGGTGGGCGAGCAGGTAGCCGAGGAAGCGGTGCCCCGCTCCCCCGCTGGCCTCGGTCTTCGCCCACAGGTCGGCGAGGGCCTCGGCGTTCGTTGTGTAGCCGGTCTTCGTTTTCTTGGTCTTGGGCAGCGCGAAGTGGTCGAAGAGAAGCTCTTGGAGCTGTTTCGGGCTCGATAGGTTCACCTCGCGTCCGGCGGCCTCCCAGGCCCCGCGGCGCGCCTTCTCGACGTCTGCGCCGAGTTCTGCCGAGAGGTCGCTCAGCACCCCGGTGTCCACGCCGATCCCGGTTGCCTCCATGTCCCCCAGGAGCCGGGCCAGCGGCATCTCCATATCGCTCAGGAGGCCCAGCTCCTTGCTTTCCTCGAGCGTGCGGCGCAACCGCTCAGCGAGCGGGATCAGTTGAGCGGCGATGCGGCCGGCTCGCATTTCGGCGCCCGTGGGGCCCTCCTCGCTCTCGTCCATGTCGAAGAGCGCTCCCTCATCCGCCGCCTCGCTCACCTCGATGCCGAGGATGCGCGCCACGACGTCCGTGAGCTTGTGAGAGCGTTGGTCCGGGTGAGCAAGATAGGCCGCGAGCATCGTGTCGAAGGCAACCTCCCCGAGGGTCCAGCCTCGCGACGCGAGCGCGTGGCGAACTCCCTTGGCGTCGTGGACAACCAGCCGGGTTGAGGCCAGCGCCTCGGCAACGGCTCGGTCCTGTGCGGGGGTGAGCTCAGTCGGGTCGAGGACGAGGGCCTGCTTGTCGGTGGCGAATACGAGGCGCGTCACCTCGCCGCGGGTCGGTCGCATGTCGCCCTCGACCAGGAGGGCGAGGCGGGCACGCTCGTTCAGCCACCGGCTCACGTCGCTCGACGGATCAGCGAGGCAAACGTCGACCTGCTGCTCCTCGGCAACGGCGTCCGTGGCCTCCTCCGGCTCGCCTTGTCCCATGCCGACGCCCGACACCTCGCGCACCTTGGCGCGCAGCCGACCAAACTCAAGCGCATCAAAGAGACGATCGACCGCCGCGACATCGGTGGCGCGCCGCACCAGATCGGCGCGAGTCAGGCCGAGGTCCATGTCCGTGACGAGCCTGTTCAAGCGTCGGTTGCGCACGACGTCATCCGTGTGCTCGCGCAGGGCAGCCCCGCGCTTGCCCCCGATTTCGTGAGCGCGTTCCAGGAGGTTGTCGAGGCCATCGAAGCGATTGATCCACTGGGCCGCGGTCTTGGGGCCGACCCCGGGCACGCCCGGCAGGTTGTCGGAGGTCTCGCCGACGATCGCCGCAATCTCGGGGTAGCGATGCGGAGGCACCCCGTACTTGGCCTCGATGGCTTCGGGAGTCATGCGCCGCAGGTCCCCGGGCCCTGTCCCCGGGTAGAGCACGGTGACGTTCTGGGTCACCGTTTGGAAGGTGTCGCGGTCGCCGGAGACGACCAGCACCGAAGCCCCCTCGTGACCGGCTTGGTAGGCCAGCGTCGCCAGGATGTCGTCGGCCTCGAATCCCTCTCGAGACAGCGCCACGATCCCCATCGCGTCCAAGACCTCGCGTATGAGTTCCACCTGCCCCTTAAACTCTTCCGGCGTCGCGTCCCGGGTTCCCTTGTATTCCGGGTACTCCTCGGTGCGGAATGAGTGCCTGGACACATCGAATGCCACGGCGACATGGGTCGGCTTCTCTGTCTCGAGCAACCTGGCGAGCATTGACACGAAGCCGTAAACCGCGTTCGTATGCTGGCCGGTGGCCGTCACGAAGTTCTCGGGCGGAAGCGCATAGAAGGCGCGAAACGCCATCGAATGACCATCAATAATCAGCACGGTATCGCTCACACATGACACCCTAGATGCCATGACACACCTTGACCAGACGACACACGCCCACGGCGCATCACCCGATCCTCTCGCTCACGGCGGGTGGGTGGGGGCCCACTGGCCGGGCACCCTCATGGAGGCCACGGGCATGGAAGTGCTTGAACACACGGCCGCGCGCACCGTCATCTCGATGCCCATTGACGGCAACCGGCAGAGCGCCGGGATCCTGCACGGCGGCGCTTCCGCGGCGCTGGCTGAGACGGCCGCCTCCTTCGCGGCACAGATTCATGCCCGCGAGACCAACCCCGGTAAGTCGGCCTTTGCCGTCGGCACCGAGCTGAATGCGTCCCACATCGGCGCCGGCCGCGAGGGGACCGTCACGGCGACCGCGACCGCGGTCCACCTCGGCCGTTCCTCCACGGTGCACACCGTTGAGATTCGCGACGAGGCCGACAGGCTCATCTCGGTCGCGCGGGTCACCAATCGAATCCTGGTGCGCCCACGTCACAAGTAGGTGCGCGCACACGCGCAGCCCACGAATGCGGTGGCGGGCAGGAGCACCCCGCTCCTGCCCGCCACCGCATCCACGATTCAGTCGTCAACCTGGTTGATGACCGCGTCGGCCACCTCCCGCATCGACAGGCGCCGATCCATCGAGGTCTTCTGGATCCAGCGGAAAGCCTCGGGTTCGCTCATGCCCATGTTCTTCATGAGCAGACCCTTCGCCCGGTCCACGCGCTTGCGCGTCTCAAAACGATCGCTCAGATCGGCGATCTGATCCTCGAGCGACTCGATCTCCGCGTGACGCGAGAGGGCAATCTCGACGGCGGGAATCAGGTCGGAGGGGCTAAAGGGCTTGACCACGTAGGCCATCGCGCCGGCGTCGCGGGCACGCTCGACAAGCTCAGTCTGCGAGAATGCCGTCAGCATGACAACCGCGCACGACAGCTCCTGCAGAATCTTCTCCGCCGCGGTGATGCCATCCATCTTCGGCATCTTGACATCCATCACACACAGGTCTGGTTCGAGCTCCAACGCCAGCTCAACGGCTTCCTCACCGTCGGCCGCTTCGCCGACGACTTCAAACCCCGCCTGGGTGAGCGTCTCAACGATATCGAGACGGATCAGCCCCTCGTCCTCCGCGACGAGGACGCGGCGCGGTTCAGCCTGCTCTTCACTCATTGTCATATTCCTCAGTTTGATCGGTTTGCCCAGCTGCTCTATTGTGGGTCTCGCACACGCGAATGCCCCGATAGCCCAACTGGCAGAGGCGGTCGGCTCAAACCCGGCTTGTTGTGGGTTCGAATCCCACTCGGGGTACCACCACTGGAGTACGTTTCCCATGGTACCGGCAATCCCGCGCAAACGCGATGCACGGTTCGCTCAGAGATCGGCGTGTCTGGGAATGGACGAGGGGGCGGCAAGCATTGCTTGTCGCCCCCCTTCCGCTATTCAGGCCACGACGCTCAGTTCGAGGCCGAGGTACTCGGCTGCCGCGCCCCTCAGGGCAGGCTCGTCAAGGTCGGCAATCGCCTGCTTGACCCTCGAATCGTGACAGTCAGCAAACCAGGGCCCGACGGCCGAAGAGAGCTGAGCAACCTCCAGGTTGTTGGCCACACGACCAAACAGCGTGTCGTGGACCGACACGGTCCGAATATCCCTATTCATTTCTCCTCCATCTATCTCACTGGCGCGCCGGGGAATGTGCTTGGATCGCACAGGCATCCCTGAAGCGCACCGGGCAGCAACCTGCTGCAGCGTCGCTCCGTCGTTGGGGCGACGTCCACACGTATCAACGTGTATCCGTGTACATTATTCCATCCGTGCAGGTTTGTCCACACGAGCCTCGTCAACGCAACAATGAGCGGGGGTGCCGACTCCCGCCGACACCCCCGAATGCTGCTCTCACGCGTGACGCAGACCGCCGATCGCGTAATCTGCTTCGTCGCCAACCTCGTGAATACGCAGCATGTTCGACGACCCAGGGATGCCCGGCGGCATGCCGGCGACGATGACGAGCTGCTCACCGATGTCGGCAAGGCGAGAGGACTGCACCACCTGGTCAAGCTGCCAGACCATGTCGTCCGTGTGCTGAACCTCGGGCACCCGGTATGTCTGGATGCCCCACGACAGAGCGAGGCGGCGACGCGTCGTTTCCAAAGGAGTGAAGGCGAGCATGGGAATCGGGCGTCGCATGCGCGACAGGAGGCGCGCCGAGGTGCCCGACTGCGTGAAAGTCACGAGGTAGCGGGCGTCCATGTGTTCGGCGATGCGCGCGGCGGCATCACAGATGACACCCGCGCGATCGGAAGCGAAATAGCCCGGGATCGACGCGATGCGCTCCCCGCCGTTCTCTTCCGTGGACTCGATGATCGCCGCCATCGTGCGGACGGTCTCAATCGGGTAGGCGCCCACCGACGTTTCGCCGGACAGCATGACGGCATCCGCACCATCAAGGATCGCGTTCGCACAGTCCGAGGCCTCGGCGCGGGTCGGGCGCGGATTCTTGATCATCGAATCCATGACCTGGGTGGCAACGATGACGGGCTTCGCCGCGATCCGCGCCAGCTCGATCGCACGCTTTTGGACGAGCGGCACGGCCTCGAGGGGCATCTCGACGCCGAGGTCGCCACGGGCGACCATGATGCCATCGAAGGCCTCAACGATCTCTTCGAGCGCTTCCACGGCCTGAGGCTTCTCGATCTTGGCGATGACGGGGATTCGCTTGCCCATCTCGTCCATAATCTCGTGAACGTCGTCGATGTCGTGGGCGGAGCGAACGAAGGACAGGGCGATGAAGTCAGCGTCCATCTGAATGGCCCAGCGAAGGTCCTCCTTGTCCTTCTCCGACAGGGCGGGCACGGAAACCGCGACGCCCGGCAGGTTCAGTCCCTTGTGGTCGGAGACGACTCCGGGGACCTCAACGCGGGTGACGACGTCGGTGTCGCTGACCTCAACCACGCGCACCGCGACGTTTCCGTCGTCGATCAGCAGGCGGTCGCCGGGTGCACAGTCGCCGGGCAGGCCCTTGAACGTCGTTCCCACCAGTTCCTTGGTGCCGGGAACGTCGCGGATTGTGATCGTGAAGGTATCCCCCGCCTTGAGTTCCTGGGGCCCGTCCTGGAAGGTCTCCAGCCGAATCTTGGGTCCTTGAAGGTCAACGAGGACTGCAACGGCGCGGCCCGATGTCGCGGACGCCTTCCGAACTCGCGAGATGACAGCCTCATGCTCCTCGGCTTTTCCGTGCGACCGGTTGATGCGCGCAACATCCATTCCGGCATCAACGAGCGCCTGGAGCTGCTCGGGGGAATCGGTGGCAGGTCCAATGGTGCAGACAATTTTAGCTCGACGCATAGTATCGATTCTAGCGCCCAGACCTCAAACGCTCACGGGGGCGCTCCCACGGGTCGGCGTGATGATTCCCATGAACCATCAGATTCCGGGACCTTCGACTTCCATGAGTGGCCAACCTGCGCTCGCCTACTCGCTGTCTTGCTCCTGCCGGGCACCGTCCGAGGAGACCTGAGCCTCCTCGTTCACGCAGTTCTCCTCGCCGTTTTCGTCCTGCTCATTCCTCTCCCCCGCGGGTGCCTCGACGCGACTCGACCTGCCCAGGCGCCCGGCAATAACGAAGAGCACAGCCCCGACAGCGAAGACGAGGAGAGAAGTCCACACGTTCAGGCGCAGGCCACCAAACGTGTGGGCATCGTCAATGCGTAGCATCTCGATCCAGGCTCGCCCGAGGGTGTAGGCCATGAGGTAAAGGCCGAAGACCTGCCCGCCCGCGAAGCGGCGGCGCCGATCAAGCCACACGATCAGCGCAGCGGCCGCAAGGTTCCACAGGCACTCGTAAAGGAAGGCGGGATGAAAGAGGGTCCCGGGAGCGTAGCCGGCGGGCAGGTGGGCGGCGTCAATCTGCAGCCCCCACGGAAGCGTCGTCGGGCCACCGAAGAGCTCCTGATTGAACCAATTCCCCCAACGGCCGATCGCCTGGGCGACCAGGAGTGCGGGGGCGAGCGAGTCGGCAATGGGGCCGAAGCGCACGCCGGCGCGCTTGACGGCGAGGAACGCACCCAGCGCCCCGGCGCCGACGCCTCCCCAGATCCCCAATCCGCCGCGCCAGATCTGGGGGATGAGCCACGGGTCGCCACCCGGCCCGAAGTATGCCTCCGGTGACGTGATCACGTGGTAGAGGCGTGCCCCGATGATCCCGATCGGGATCGCCCACATGGCCACGTCGTAGAGGACGTCCGGATCGCCGCCGCGCGCGCGATAGCGTCGCGCCGTCCACCACACGCCGACGATCATGCCGACCGCGATGACGATCCCGTATGCCCGCAGGGGAATCGGACCGAGGTACCACACGCCCGTCGACGGGGAGGGAATGCCCGAGGCGGCCAGGAGGTTCACGCGCGCGCTCCCTTCACGCCCGACGCCAGCTCGCGTGCCAGCCCCCCGAGGGCGCGCAGGCCTCGCTCACCGTCGTCGTCGAACAGAGTCTTGACGAGGGCCGAACCGACGATCACGCCATCAGCGTACGCCCCGATCTCGCGGGCTTGGGAACCGTTGGAGACGCCCAGCCCGACGCACACCCGCGTTGCGCCGGCTTGCCGCGTGCGGGCCACCACGTCGGCGGTGTGCGCCCCGACCGAGGCGCGGGCGCCGGTCACCCCCATCGACGAGGCGGCGTAGACCCATCCGCGCGAATGCTCAGCGATCAGGCGGAGGCGATGGGAAGGCGAGGAGGGCGCGCTCAGGTAGATGCGCTCCAAGTCGTGAGCATCGGAGGCCGCCTCCCACTGCGTCCCCTCCTCCGGAGGCAGGTCCGGCGTGATGAGACCGGAGCCTCCGACCGCAGCCAGGTCGGCGGCGAAGCGTTCGACGCCCCACCATTCGACGGGGTTCCAGTAGGTCATGACGCACGTGGCCACGCCGTAGCTGGTGAGTTCATCAACGGCGTGAAACAGGTCCTCAATGTGCGTGCCACGTTCCAGCGCCGCGACACTCGCCCGCTGAATCGTTGGCCCATCCATGCCCGGATCGGAATAGGGGAAGCCCAGCTCGATCACGTCGACGCCGTTGTCCGCCAGGACCTTCCCCGCGTGGATCGAGGCATCAACCGACGGGAAGCCGACGGGAAGGTAGCCGATGAGAGCGGCATCGCCGCGCTCCTTCGCCGCGTCAATGACCGCGGACGAACGAGGTGCTCGCGTCATGTTACTTCTCCTCTTCGCTCTCAAGCACGGCGACGCCGGTCGGTCCCGCGCTCGGGTCGATGATCTGCAGCTTCGCGCGCCCGTAGCCAAACCAGCGTGCGGCGGTATCCACGTCCTTGTCGCCGCGCCCCGACACCGTCACGATAGCGATCGGTTCCTCGCCGGGACGGAAGGGACCTGCGGCCTCGACCCGTTCGAGGGCCCACCTGCGTACGCCCGCCAGGGCGTGCGAGGACTCGATGGCCGGGATGATGCCCTCGGAGCGCGACAGCCTCAGGAAGGCGTCCATGGCCTCGGCATCCGAGACCGGGATATAGGACGCACGGCCCGAACGCGCCAACCACGCGTGCTGGGGTCCAACCCCCGGGTAGTCCAGGCCGGCAGAAATGGAGTGTGACGCCTTGGTTTGTCCGTCGCGTTCCTGCAGAACAAACGTGCGCGAGCCGTGCAAAACCCCGACCTGATCGGCCGTAATCGAGGCGGCGTGGCGTCCCGTCTCGAAGCCATCACCGGCAGCCTCACACCCCAGCAGTTCAACGCTCGGATCGTCGATGAAAGCAGTGAAGGAGCCGATCGCGTTGGATCCGCCACCCACGCATGCAACCACGACGTCGGGCAGGCGCCCCTCGGTGGCGAGAAGCTGAGCGCGAGCCTCGTCGCCGATGACGCGCTGTAGGTCGCGCACCAGCTCCGGGAAGGGGTGCGGCCCCGCGGCCGTTCCGAAAATGTAGTTGGTCGTCTCCGCGTTGGTCACCCAGTCCCGGAATGCCTCGTTGATGGCGTCTTTGAGGGTCGCTGATCCGGCGGTCACGGCGATGACCTCCGCCCCGAGCATCTGCATGCGCGCAACGTTCAGCGCCTGCCGCTCCGTGTCCTCGCGCCCCATGTAGATCGTGCATTCGAGCCCGAGGAGGGCAGCAGCCGTGGCGGTGGCAACGCCGTGCTGTCCGGCGCCTGTCTCAGCGATGACGCGCGTCTTTCCGATCTCCTTGGTCAGCAGGGCCTGGCCGAGAACGTTGTTGATCTTGTGCGAGCCGGTGTGGTTGAGATCCTCGCGCTTGAGGAACACCCGGACCCCGCCCAGATCCGAGGCAAAGCGGGGCGCTTCGGTCAGCAGCGAGGGCCGACCCGCGTAGTTCGCCAGGAGGTCACGAAGCCGACGCTGAAAGGACCGATCGCGCCACAGGCGCTTCCACGCCACCTCGACCTCCTCGAGGGGACCCATGAGCGACTCCGCAACGAAACGCCCGCCAAAGTCCCCGAAGTACGGCCCCGACACGAAGTTATCGGCTTCCATCACTGTCCTTCCTGACGCGCCGCAGCGACGCGCGCCTTGCGATCCGTTCGCAGGGCGGGGTGCTGCCCGGCGCTCACCATGTCCTGAATGCTTGAGCGCGGATCACCGGAGGTCACGAGCGCCTCCCCCACGAGCACCGCATCCGCCCCCCACTTCGCGTACTCGAAGACGTCGTGTGCGGTGGCCACACCCGACTCCGCGACGGCTACGACCTCCTGAGGAATCACGTCGATGACCTGCTCAACGGTGGAACGATCAACCTCGAGGGTCTTCAGGTTGCGGGCGTTGACACCGATAATCGAGGCTCCCGCATCGAGCGCGCGCAGTGCCTCCAAACGCGAATGGGTTTCGACGAGAGCTTCCATGCCAAGCGAGCGCGTGCGTTCCAGGAGCGAGACGAGCACGTTCTGTTCGAGCGCTGCGACGATTAGCAGGACAAGGTCGGCGCCGTGAGCGCGCGCCTCGTGAATCTGGTAGGGCGTGACGATGAAGTCCTTGCGCAGTACGGGAATGTCCACGGCCGCGCGGACGGCGTCAAGATCGGCGAGGGATCCGCCGAAGCGGCGTTGCTCCGTCAGAACGGAGACGACCGAGGCACCCCCGGCCTCGTACAGGGATGCGAGGGCAGCGGGATCGGGAATCGCCGCGAGCCTTCCCTTCGACGGCGAGGAGCGCTTGACCTCGGAGATGATCTTGACGGCGCCGTCGCGGCCACGCAGTGCACCCAGCGCATCCTTCGCCTCGGGAACGGTCGCCTCGATCTCCTTGAGGCTGCTCAGGGGGAGGCGATCCTCGCGCTCTTTCAGATCCTCGCGGACCCCCACAATGATGTCATCGAGAACGCTCACGACGCTACCCTTTCACCAGCAACTACGACAACACAGACAAGGCTAGCGAATATCGGGCTTGCCCCGCTTGATCGTCCCGCCGTGCGTGTCACGACAGGGGAACCAACGTCGATGCCCGCACGACGGCCTCGAGAGCTGCGGCGGCTTTGTTTCGCGACTCCTCGTACTCCAGTGCCGGCACCGAGTCGGCGACGAGTCCTGCGCCCGCCTGGACCGACGCCACCCCGTTCCTCAGGGCGGCCGTCCGAATCGCGATCGCCAAGTCGGCGTCCCCCGACAGGTCGAAGTAGCCCACCACGCCGCCGTAGACCCCGCGCGCGGCCGGTTCGAAGTCGTCGATCAGCTGGATCGCGCGCGGCTTGGGGGCTCCCGACAGGGTTCCGGCGGGGAAGGTCGCAACCAGCGCGTCGAGGGCGTCCACGTCCGGGCGCATCACGCCGGTCACGGTCGAGGAAATGTGCTGGATGTGAGAGAAACGTTTGAGCTCCATCAGCGTGGAAACCTCAACCGAGGCCGGCTCGCACACCTTGGACAGGTCGTTGCGTGCCAGGTCCACGAGCATGACGTGCTCCGACAGCTCCTTGGGATCCTCCAGCAGTTCCGCCGCCAGCCGATGATCCTCGGAAGAATCCGCGCCCCGCGGGCGGGAACCGGCGATCGGATAGGTCCACACGCGACGCCTCTCGGCTCGAACGAGCGTTTCCGGGGACGAGCCGACGACCTCAAAGTGGCCACCGACGCCGTCGGGCAGGTCCAGGAAGTACATGTAGGGCGACGGGTTGATCGTGCGCAGCACCCGGTATACGTCGATCCCGCTGGCGCGGGTCGCCACATCGAGACGCTGCGAGACGACTATCTGGAAGGCATCGCCCTCCCTGATCGCGCGCTTGGCCGCGTTGACCGACGATTCGAAGTCCTCGCGCGCGGTGCGCTGGCGAACCTGAGGAGGATTGTCCCCGCTGGCACCGAGCACCGCCGGAGGGAAGGGCGCCGCGAGCTGAGCCGTCATCGCGTCGAGACGGTCGATCGCGCGATCGTAGGCCACGTCCACGCCGTCGTCCGAGCCGTTAAGGTTCCACGCGATCGCCATCAGATACACGGAGCCGGTGGCGTGGTCGATGGCCGCGACCTCGGTAGCGAGCACCAGTGCGGCGTCCGGAATATCGGATTCCCTGGGAGCAGTCGCCACCAGGGTGGGCTCCCACTCGGGGATAATCCCCCACCCGAGCGACCCGACGAGCGCACCGCTCAGTGGCGGCATCCCCTCGATAGCCGGAGCTGCGAGCTCCTCGAGCGCCGAGTGAACAACCTCGAGAAAGCTCCCCTCACGTAGGGCTCCCTCGGGATGGGCACCCACCCACTGCGCCCGGCCGTCACGGGCCACGATCGCTCCGGCACTCGAGGCGCCGACGAAGGACCAGCGTCCCCAGGATCCGCCGTGTTCGGCGGACTCGAGGATAAAGCTCCCGTAGTCTCCATGGGCAAGCTGGCGGTAGACACCGACCGCGCTGAGCTCGTCGGCGAGCACCCGCCGAACGACGGGGATCACGCGCCGCGAGCACGCAAGGGAACGAAAGACATCGCGCGGCGGCCACGTCTGTCCCCATTCGAGGCTCACGGGCTCACACTGATGCGAAGGCGTCGAGGTACTCACGGTCTCATTGTCCCATTCCCGCCCCGCATCGGCCCGCCGGGTCCACGATGAGGGTGGCAAGGCCCCTAGAGCCAGTCGGGGACGACTCCCCACGCGATCGTTCCCACGAGTGCGGACCCAATCATCCACGGTCCCATTGCGACGCGCGACTTCGTGCCGGCCGAACCCACGACGATCTTCCACAAGGCGGCCACCCCCGCCGAGACGAAGGAAAGCACGAGGGCAAAGACGGCGGCGTGCATCCCCACCGATCCGACCATGGCCCCCAGGACGGGCGCAAGCTTCACGTCGCCCCCACCCATTCCGCCCGGAAGGCGATTCAGCACCCAGATCGGCACGAGCCAGATGAGCGCTCCGATGAGGCTCCCGCTCAGCCGCTCCTGCCACAGGGGCGAGATCACGGCGCCAATGACGATACCGGCAGCGACACCAATCCCCATGACCAGCGTGTAGGCATTGGGCAGGCGATGGGTGCGCGCATCGACATAGGCGCTCAGGGCGCCAACCATGGACACGACCAGGACAGCCGGTATCCCGGGGCGCATCTGGGCGGCCACGAAGGAGACAGCACCGACGAGGGCTGCCACCCAGACGATGGCGTTGCGCGTCAGCGGGGTTTGCGTCGCCTCGACGAAGTAGCGCCGCTGGATTCTCCATCCCGAGCGCCACAGCCACACCAGGACGGTGACCCACGTGAGGAAACCCGACACAAGCGACAGGTCCGCGCTGATACGAGGCGGAAGCAAACCAACGATCATGCGCGCGCCCCCGCCCCGCTCTCGCGCGCCCGACGGGCCAGTTCCTCGTGGAGGGCGTGTCTCATCACGTCCGGATCCGGGCTTCTGCCCGTCATGAGCTGCACCTGGGATGCTCCCTGAAAGACCAGCATGTCGGTGCCCTCGGCGACGACGGCCCCGGAGCGCTCGAACGCGGCGCGCAGCGCGGTCTCCCGCGGAGAGTAGACGACGTCGAGAAGAACCTGGCGCTCGGTCGGGGCAAGGAACGAGGCGAGGGGGTCCGCTGCGCCCGCCGGGAGCGTCGAGATCAACAGGTCCACGCCTGCGGCGGCCCGAGCGACGGCACCCATGTCCGCCCACGGGATCTGCTCAATGACGACCCCGAGGCGGGAGGCGGCCGCGATCACGGATCCGGGACCCGCGAAACGGCGCGCCGCCACACTCGTCCTCGTGATGCCGAGCTCGCCAAGCGCAGCCAGAGCCGACGAGGCCGTCGCCCGCGCCCCCAGCACCAGGACAGACGCGGGGTGGGGGACGCCGGAGCGCGCGCACGCGCGACGAATTGCCGAGGCAATGCCGGTGACGTCCGTGTTAAATCCGGCAAGTACCCCCGCGGAAGGCACGACCGTATTGACCGCACCAACCGCGCTCGCGAGCGGATCAATCGCGTCAAGGAGGGGCATCACCGCCTGCTTGCAGGGCATCGTCACCGACAGGCCGCCGCATCGCGCATCAATGCCGCCGATCAGCGCGGGCAGATTGTCCCTGTCGCACTCGATGCGCCGATACTCCCACCCGCTGATCCCGAGCGCCTCCCAGGCTGCCCGGTGAATCACCGGGGACAGCGAGTGCTCGATCGGGGAACCGATAACGCCGGCCCATGTCATGATGCGGAACACACCTTGGGGTTGGCCGCGCAATACTCCACGAACTTCTGGCGGTTCTGTTCCTGCTCCTCCAAGGTGGAGGCGAAGAGCGTCTCTCCCGTATCGAGGTTCACGGTGACGAAGTAGAGCCAGGTTCCCTCAGCGGGATTCAAAACCGCTTTGATCGCCTTCTCGCTGGGCTGGCCGATGGGGGTCGGCGGCAAACCGGCGTGCAGGCGAGTGTTGTAGGGGTTGTCGTTGTCGAGGTCCGCCTGATCGGGGACCCCGCTCGTCTTGCCGACGCCGTAGAGAACGGTCGAGTCCATTCCGAGCAGGCCCTTGGTCTCTCCCTCCGTGTCCGCCAGGCGGTTGTCGATGACGCGAGCGACCATCGGCATGTACTTGTCGATGTTCATCTCTCCATCAACGATCGACGCCTTGATGAGCACGGTCTCGCGATCTGATGGTGCAACGCCAAGGCGATCAAGTTCCTGAACGGTGCCGGCCACCATACGCGCGATCACTGTTGTGGGCGTATCGTCCTCGGATACCTCGTACGAGCCCGGCAGCAACCATCCTTCGGCGTTTCCGCCGGCCTCGGAGGGCAGTCCGATGGCCTCGGTGTCAGCGAACGCGGCGTTCACCTCGGACTCGGCAACCCCCATGATGCTGACGATCCGCGCCTTGACCTCCGAAAGAGTCTGACCCGAGCCGATCGTGATCGTCGAATCGACCCGGTTGGTTTCATCCAGCAGGGCGGCCAGGGCTGCGGAGGCGCTCATCTGAAGCTTCAGGCGATACGTGCCGGGGCGGATCGACATGGCGGCCCGGTTCGTCTCAAACTGGCGCACGAAGGCACCCACCGACTTGACGACACCGGCGTCAACGAGTGTCTGACCGATCTGGCGGCCCGTTGCCTCCTCGTCGATCGTCACCTCGACGCTGCCGCTACCGGGCCCCGGAAAGTCGTCGGAGGACGTCGCCGACGAGCTCACCAGCTGGGTATACGCCAGGTAGCCCGCCCCGCTGACGAGGCCGAGGACCAGAAAGAGAACAAGGAAGGAACGGATGCGGGCACGCCGCTTGCGTTTGCGTGCCGCCCGGCGTTCGGCCGCGAGGCGCCGCGATCGCATGCCCGTCGTCTCCGAGGCCCCGTCGCGGAGCTTTGCGCCCGCAGAGCGCCTGTGTCGTCTGGCCTGGCCGCGGGAAGGCTGCGGGGCATCAGTGACATCGTCGAAAGTAAGAACGTCGGAGGGCTGGCGGGTCAGGCGCGTTCCCCGCACGGGTGTCTTATCGGGGTCGAGCGCCTCCGCTTCCTCCGGTTGCTTGCCCCGATCCGGGGCGGGGGTAGGCTCCGTTGTCGACGCCTGCTCCTCGAGGTGGGCGTCGGAGTAGACCTTGGGTTCACCGGAGTGAATCTCGCGGCGCGAGCGGAAAGGATATGCGGGAGGCGTACTCATTGGGGCCTTCCTTCGTGATTGTCGAGGATGATCTCCTCGCCGGGCGCCCGACCGCTCATCCGTTCGAGCTCGAGAGCCTGTTCGAGGATGATCTGGGCTGCTACCTGGTCGATGACGCTGCGATGCTCGTGTTCGGGGACTCCGGACGCACGCAGCCGGGCGTGCGCTTGGTTGGAGGAGAGCCGCTCGTCGACCAACGCGACACGCACGCTCGGAATAAGCGTTTTCAGGCGGCGGGCGTACTTTCGAGCCCCCTTCGCCGACACTCCCTCCCCGCCGCGCAGATGACGCGGGAGTCCAACGATCACCTCGAGGGCATCGTGCGCGCGCACGATGCCCTCGAGTCGGCGCAGATCGGAGGAGTCCGAGGCACGAAGAAGGGTCTCGACGGGCATCGTGAGGATGCCGTCGGGGTCGCACCGGCTGACGCCGACACGCACGGTGCCGACGTCAACACCGATGCGAACTCCCCTGCGCAGGCTCACAGGGACTCGATCTCCCGGCGAATCGCATCGATCGCCGCCTCGAGGCCCTCGGGCTTCGTGCCTCCACCCTGGGCAACGTCATCGCGACCGCCGCCACCGCCGCCCATGTGCTTACCGACGGCGCGCACGAGCGCGCCCGCCTTGATGGAGTGTTCCCGTGCCGCCTCGTTCGTGGCGACGACTAGGGAGGGCTTTCCCGCAACGATGCCGCCGAGGGCAACGACCGCGCCGCGCTCGTTACCCAGGCGATCGCGGACGTCAAGCGCGAGGGTGCGCAGGGCGTCAGCTGAGGGCATAGCGCCCACGACGGCACCGACGAGGTTCACCGCCCCGACGGCGCGCGCGGACGCGGCGAGCTCGCTACCGCGGCTGAGTGCCTGCTCGGTGCGGACCTTCTCCAGCTCCTTCTCGGAATCACGCAGCTTGGCCAGCAGGTTTTCGATGCGCTCGGCAAGCTCCTCGGCGCGCCCGCCCACAAGGTGCGACAGCTGGGCGACGAGGGCGTGTTCCTTCGCCTGGAACTCGTAGGCCCCATCGCCGACAAGAGCATCGATGCGGCGCACTCCGGAACCGATCGAGCCTTCCCCGAGCAGGGTGATGCGTCCGATGTGGCCGGTCGTGGGAACGTGGGTACCGCCGCACAGCTCCCGGTCGAATCCGTCGCCGATCGTGACGACCCGTACGCGGGAACCGTACTTCTCGCCGAAGAGCGCGATCGCCCCCTGGGCTTTCGCCTCATCGAGGCTCATCTCCTCGGTGGTGACCGTCAGATCCTCGGCAAGCTTCTCGTTGACGAGCGCCTCGATGTCGCCGAGCTGGCTTGCGTCAACCGCACTGGAGTGACGGAAATCAAAGCGCAGGCGCGACGGCGAGTTCTCGGATCCCGCCTGTGTCGCGTCCTTAGACACCACCGAGCGAAGGCCTGCGTAGACCATGTGGGTCGCGGTGTGAGCGCGGGCGATGGCGAGGCGGCGAGCGCCGTCGATCTGCGCGTACGCCTTCTCTCCGACCGACATCGTGCCCTCCGTCAGGGTTCCACGGTGGACGCTCAGGCCGCGGATCGGCGCCTGAACGTCGTGGACCTCGACGACGCCACCTCCGGCGAGTCGAATGGTGCCGTGGTCGGCCAACTGTCCGCCCATCTCGGCGTAGAACGGCGTGCGATCCAAGATAACCTCGACCTCGGCGGGAGCGCTGGCTGCGGGCGCCGAGGCTCCGTCAACGAGAAGCGCCTGGACGGTTGCGTCAGCCGCCTCCTCGGTGTATCCCAGGAAGGTCGATCCCCCGCCCATCTGCTTCTCTATCTCGTGGAAGACGCGAACATCGGTGTGTCCGGTCTTCTTTGAGCGCGCGTCGGCTCGTGCGCGTTCCTTCTGCTCGGCCATGAGCGAGCGGAAGCCCTCCTCATCGACGGCGACGCCCTGCTCGGCGGCCATCTCAAGGGTCAGGTCAATCGGGAAGCCGTAGGTGTCGTGCAGCGAGAACGCCGAGGCGCCGGAGATCACGGGGGCACCCGTGGCTTCCTTGGCGGAAGCCACCGCCGCGTCGAGGATCGTGGTGCCGGCGCTCAGCGTGCGACGGAACGCGTCCTCCTCGGCGTAGGCGACGTCCTGGATGGTCTCCCAGTTCGAGTCGAGCTCGGGGTACGACAGGGACATGACGTTCTTGGACGCGGTGAGCAGGGTCGGCAGCGCCGCGTCCTCGACGCCGAGAAGACGCATGGAGCGCACCGCGCGGCGAATCAGCCGCCGCAGCACGTAGCCGCGTCCGTCGTTTCCGGGGCGAACCCCATCGCTGATGAGCATCAGGGCGGAGCGGACATGGTCCGCAACGACGCGCATGCGCACGTCATCGTCGTAGGCGCCCCCGGCGTTGGGGCCGGCCGCGCCCAGCCCGTAGGTCTTTCCGGACATCTCCTGCGCGGCCTCGATGACGGGGAACACCTCGTCGATCTCGTACATGTTCGGCTTGTCCTGCATGATGAAGGCGAGGCGCTCCAGGCCGGCACCCGTGTCGATCGCGGTCTTGTCGAGAGTGCCGACGAGTTTGAAGTCGTGGCCTTCCCCCTCTCCTCGGACGAACTCATCGAAGACGAGGTTCCAGATCTCAAGGAAACGATCGCCCGCAACGTCGACGATCGGGCCACCATCCGGGCCGTACGCCGGACCGCGGTCGTAGTGGATTTCGCAGCACGCGCCGGCGGGCCCCGGCTGCCCCGTCGACCAGGAGATCTCCTCAAAGGGCAGACGCTGGACGCGCTCGGGGTCGACGCCGATCGTCTTCGTCCAGTGATTGAAGGACACCTCGTCCTTCTCCCAGATCGTCATCCACAGCCGATCTCCGTCGAGGCCGTACCCCCCTCGGGCCCGGGGCGTCGTCAGAAGCTCCCAGGCGTAGTCGATCGCGCCTTCCTTGAAGTAGTCGCCGAAGGAGAAGTTGCCGTTCATCTGGAAGAAGGTGCCGTGGCGCGTCGTCTTGCCAACGTTGTCGATGTCGTTGGTACGGATGCACTTTTGAACGGAGGTGGCGCGCGGCCACGGGGCGGACTCGGTGCCCAGGATGTACGGGATGAACGGAACCATTCCCGCGACGGTAAAGAGAATGGAGGGCTCGGGCGAAATGAGCGATACGGAGGGGGCCACGTGGTGGTCCTTGGACGCGAAGTAGTCGAGCCAGCGGGTACGGATTTCAGACGTGCGCATAGTCCCCCATGTTAGTCGGTACCCACTCGTTGCTGCGCAACGGCGCGCACACGCGGACAGTGGGATAAACGAAACCGCGCCCCCGAGCATAGTCTCGGGGGCGCGGAATCGACGAGTGTCAACGCGAGTAGTGCTCGACGACCATCTGCACGTCGACCGTGACGGGGACCTCGGCACGCTTGGGACGGCGAACCAGGGTGGCCTTCAGGCGGGCCAGATCAACATCGAGGTACTCGGGGACGGCGGGAAGCACATCGCGGTGGATGCCCTCGGCAGCGATCTCGAAGGGAACGGTCGTCTGCGACTTCGGCTTGACCTGGATGGTCTGTCCGGGCTTGACGCGGAAGGAGGGGCGGTCAACGATCTTACCGTCGACGAGGATATGGCGGTGGACAACCACCTGGCGGGCCTGCTGGATCGTGCGGGAAAAGCCCGCGCGCAGAACCAGAGCGTCCAGCCGCATCTCGAGGAGCTCGACCAGGTTCTCACCGGTCAGGCCGGCCGTGCGGCGGGCCTCTTCGAAGGCGCGGCGCAGCTGGGACTCGCGAATGCCGTACTGGGCGCGCAGGCGCTGCTTCTCCTTCAGACGAACGGCGTAGTCGGAGTCCTGACGGCGGCGGGTACGTCCGTGCTCGCCGGGGCCGTAGGGGCGCTTCTCGAAGTAGCGAACGGCCTTAGGCGTGAGCGCGAGGCCGAGGGCGCGGGACTCGCGCACCTGCTTGCGGGAACGATTCGTTGCCATAATTGTTCTTCCTGTTTCTCATGTCATGCCGGCGTGCCCGGCATGGGGCCAACTCCAGGATCGACGAAGCGTCCGTCGGCTAAGGCCCCAGGTGTCCGCGGGCGCGGACAACTGTTACATCCTAGCGTTTCTTCAGAAGATTGCGAATCATCGCGAGGCGCTTCGTGAGCATCGCCTCATGCCCGTTGTCGGTGGGAGCGTAGTACTGCACGCCTTGGAGATCGTCGGGCATGTACTGCTGGGCCGCCACGTGATGCGGATGGTCGTGCGCATAGAGATATCCGTTCCCATGTCCCAGCATGTCGGCCCCGCGGTAGTGCGCGTCGCGCAAGTGCTCGGGCACCGCTCCCCCACGGCCTGCGCGCACATCGGCGATCGCGCGGTCAATCGCCAGGTACGTCGCGTTCGACTTCGGGGCGGTGGCAACGGCGACAACGGCCTGGGCCAGGAGGAGACGCGCCTCGGGCATTCCGATGCTGGCGACCCCCTGTGCCGCGGCCACGCAGGTGGAGAGCACCTCCGGCGCGGCCATGCCAACCTCCTCGCTGGCCGCTATCATAATCCGTCGCGCGATAAACCTGGGGTCCTCCCCAGCCTCGATCATGCGCGCGAGGTAGTGCAGGGAGGCGTCCACGTCCGACCCGCGCATGGACTTGATGAAGGCGCTGGCAACGTCGTAGTGCTGATCCCTCCCCCACCTCACGAGCGCGCTATTGGCCGCAGCTTCGACCCCGGCGACGGTGATGAGATGTTCGCCCCGGTCGTCGGCGACGCCTGCGGCGGCCTCCAGAAGGGTCAGGGACTTGCGAGCATCGGCTCCGGCCAGGCGCACCAGTCCCGCCACAGCCTCGTCCTCGATGCCGAAACGTCCCCCGAGGCCGCGCTCGTCGGTGAGCGCGCGCCGGATGAGTTCCTCGATCGCGTCGGACTCGAGCGGGCGCAACGTGAGCAGCAGCGAGCGCGAGAGCAGCGGGGAGATGACGGAAAAAGATGGATTCTCCGTGGTTGCGGCAACGAGCACGACCCAGCGGTTCTCGACGGCGGGCAGGAGAGAGTCCTGCTGCGCCTTCGAGAAGCGGTGCACCTCGTCAACGAAGAGGACCGTCTCTTCATCGCCCGATGCTATCCGCCTCCGCGCCGCCTGCACGACGCTACGCACGTCACCCACACCCGAGGAGACAGCGGAGAGCTCCACGAAGTGCCTGCCCGAGGCGTGAGCAATCAGGTAGGCCAGGGTTGTCTTGCCCGTGCCGGGTGGGCCCCACAGAACGACGGAGGAGACAGCGACCCCGTCGCGCGAGCTGGGCGTCAGAAGGCGGCGCAGGGGCGCGCCTTCGCCCAGGAGGTGACCTTGACCGACGACCTCGTCAAGGCTCGTGGGGCGCATTCGAACGGCGAGGGGCGCGTCCGCGTCGCACGCGGGCACGCCCCTGTCGTCGAAGGACTCAGAATCGAACAGATCCACGAGGAACAGCCTAAGACAAGGTGACCTCGTGTGAGGACGACCCGATCTTCGGCCCGGAGAGAACCTGAACGACGACGAGGCCGCCGAGAATCAGCATGCAGGCTCCCGCACCGAGCAGGTATCCGTTGAGGCTCTCGGACTCATCTCCGTCCTGGGAGGAGGAGAGCATCTCGGCGTGCAACTTGACCGCGCCGGATGCGTCAACCGACGAGTCCGTGGAGGACCCGGAGGCCGAGGCCACCTTGAATTCCGCCCACCCGACGAGTTCGTGGGAGCGATTGGCAACGACAACCTTGTAGTCTCCGGTGGGCAGGCCGCTCAGATCCATCGTGACCTGATTCGAGTCCTCCACCTGGAGCCAGCGAGCCTCGCCGGTCTGCATGATGTTGGCGCTGACCCAGTCGCCGACGGCAGCCTTATCAGAGGGGACGTTGATGGTCAGCTGGCCGGCGGTAAACGCTGCGCTGACGCCTCCCTTGTTTGCATCGTTGAGCTGAGACTCGTCGGACACCGGCGAGACCGGTGTGTCTGAGGGTCTGGCCACGTTAGCGGACGCACTCGCGGTGGGGGTCGGAGTCGGGGTGGGCGTCGGCGAGGGGGTTTCCGTGGGTCGCACGGCCGGCAGCTGTGGATCGTCGGGCTGAGGAGCCGGCGTCGGCGATGCACTCGGCGCGGGAGCGGGATCAACCGTCGGCGCGGGCTGCGTCGTGGGCTCAGCGGTCGGCGTAGGAGCGGGCTGCGTCGTAGGCTCAGCGGTCGGCGTAGGAGCGGGCTGCGTCGTGGGAGCGGTGGTTGGCGTGGGAGCGGGCTGCGTCGTGGGAGCGGCGGTCGGCTCCGGTGTAGGATCCGTGGTGGGTTCCGTCGTCGGCTCAGGATCAGGCTCGTAGGGCTTGTACACCTTGACGTAGTGGAACGAATCGGCCACGACATCATCGTCACTGCTGTAGATGACGACGCGGACGGTGTGGATGGTTCCCGGTTCCCACGTGATCCCCTCGCGGTTGTTGGTGCCGTTGGGCACCTGAACAACCATGCTGTAGTTGGACAGCGACGTCACCTGCCACAGGTCGTCGGAATCCACGTTCACGCGTTCCCCGCCGCGTTCGAAGGTGAGGGGAGCGGTTGGCGAGACGTCACCGCCGTCAAGGATCACGCCCCAGAAACCGGTCTTCGCATAGAGCCGTTCAAACTCGGATCCCTGCTCGAGATTCACCGAGAAAGCAGTGCGCGGGATGGCGTAGGGGTCATCGGGGCTCGAGCCCGAGCCATTCCCATCCGCTCGGGCCGCGAAACCCGGGATAGCCAACGCAATTGCTGCGAACAGGCACAAGGCCATGAGAAGGCTCATCGTTCGACTGCGCCCCACCAGCCTACGCGCGGCGAGCGCAGAGGTAGCCCGTCCGTGCTGCATACCGTTCTCCTTAGTGCCTTCAATACTCAGTTGCATTGTTCTGGAACTAGAGTAACAGGCGTGGCGCGTGAATGCTAAATTCCAACGCACACCACACGGTTAATGCACGAATTCTCACCGCGCCTGAGCCCGAGGTGCAGCGCCTAGCGCACAGGAGCGTGGCCCCGCTTCACAATACTGACCGTCACGATTGCACCCAGCAGCGCCAAGACGGCACCACCGGCGAGCACCCACACCCCGAGCCTGCTTTCCTGCTCGCGGGCGGCCTGGTTTGTCGCCTGCTTCTCAGAGTGCGCCTTGGGGCCGATTTGTGAGGCTGACACTCTCTGCTGCTCCGACGAAGCCGTGGCCTCGGGCGTCGCTTCCGTGCCCACCCCACTGCCCGCGGGAGATCCGGTCGTAGACCCGGAGGGATTCGCGGAGGAAGGCTGAGCCGACGTCGCGGGCGAACTCGGCGCGGGAGAGGAAGCCTCAACGGCGCTCTCCGGGCTGGCGCCCGCGCTCGTGGGCACCGCGCCGGGATCGACAGGCGACGGTTTGGACTCACCGCTGGGTGTCACGATGTCCGGCGAGGCCGGGGGAACAAAAGCGCCCGTGGGCTCGGTCGACGCGTCACTGCCGCCACCAGGCAGATCGGTCGCGGGATCCGTCGGCGTGAGCCTGCAGGAGGGGGTGGCACCCTCGGCGTCGGTGACCGAGACCTGCAGTTCGACATACGTTCCACTCACGCCGTCGCCGACACTCACCCGATGCTGGGATCCAACCGTCCAGGTGGCTGGCACGGGGAAGTCCAGCGCGAAGGTTCCTTCGGGGCTCACCTCTGCGACGGCCCACGCCGCTCGATTTCTTGCCACTGCGGGGGGAACCCAGGAGGGAAGCGTCGCATCCTTCGCTCGCGTTTCCTGCCCATCGTCGAGGGTGACGATAACGAAACCTCGGGAGCCTTGCACACCCGGGGACCATCCGGCCCCTTCAGCATGAGAGGTCGCGCCAGCACGAACAAGGGAGGACATGACGACCGACGAAGCTTCCGCGGTGACGGTCAGACACTGGGTAACGTCGTTGCCCGGACCGTCGACGCTAAGAGCGGGGCTAGCGCTCACGAAGACTCCCGCAACGATCGAAGCGGAGATAGCCAACGCGAGCACGGGCATACGAAGCCCCATCCCGCGCGAGCGCGCTCCTGTCGTCATGCGTGTCTCTTTTCCCCTCTTCGCAATACTTGACGCCGATCGGCACGGTCACGCCCATAACAGCCGGGTAAGTGTGCGAGTAACCACCTGGTATAGCCACCTTAGTATTGTTCGCCGTGGCAACACAATTGCGAACGACAAGCAAAGTTGTGACCTTGCCTGCAATTCGTTGATATTTCAAGGATCGGAGGGGCGGGCGCGCACGACTGTGACCTTTGTTATCGCACAATCATTCCCGGACATTAACCACCGGTTAGCTTTCCGCGAGGCGCTCGCATCTAGCTCGTTGGGATCACGATCGGCGTCGAGGTGACCGGGTCATCGATGATCCGGCAGGGAACCCCGAAAACACGGTTGATCACATCGGGGTTGACGACCTGGGATGGCCTCCCCTGTGCGACGACGCTTCCGTCCTTCATGAACACCACGTGCGTGGCGTAGCGGAAGGCGAGATGCAGGTCATGCAAGACTGCGACGACCGTCGTGCCGCCTCTGTGGAGACGCTGGGCAACGCGCAGGACCTCGAGCTGATGATTCAGGTCGAGATAGGTCGTGGGCTCATCCAGGAGCAGGATGTCCGTCTCCTGGGCCAACGCCATCGCGATCCACACCCGTTGGCGCTGCCCGCCGGATAGTTCTCCCACGCGCCTGCCCACCAAGCTCGACACGCCCGCGTCTTCCATCGCGCGCTCCACGGCGTGTTCGTCGCGCTCCGACCACTGGCGCAGCGGCGGCTGGTGGGGATACCTACCACGCGCGACCAGCTCTTCAACAAGGATGTCGGCCGGCGCACGGGACGACTGCGCCAAAAGGCCGAGCCTGCGCGCCAGCGCCTTCTGGTTCATCGTGGCCACGGCTCGCCCATCGAGTTCGACGACACCGCCACGCACGCGCAAGACCCGCGCGAGGGCGCGCAGTAGGGTCGACTTGCCGCACGCGTTAGGCCCCACGATCGCGGTGAGTTCTCCCGGAAGCACGTCGAGCGAGAGACCGTCGAGAATCGGATCCCCTTTCCCATAGCCCACGACGATGCCGCGTGCGGAAAGCACGGTCTGTGGATGCGCTGACGTCATCGTGCCTCCTCGCGTGTCAGGATCCACAGCAGGTACAGCCCTCCGAGGACACCCGTCACAACCCCGACCGGCAGCTCCGCGGGTGCGACGATCCTCTGAGCCACGACGTCGGCGCTTAGCACGAGCGCTGCGCCCACAACCGCCGAGGACACGACGCCTACTCGCCCTCCACCGCACAGACGCGCAGCGATGTGCGGAGCGGAGAGCGCGACGAAAGCGACCGGTCCGGCGACCGCAGTCGCAAGAGCGACGAGGACGATCGCCGAGACGATGGCGCTCACACGCACGACGCGCACGCGCACCCCGAGTCCCGTGGCGACGTCATCACCCATCGCGAGCAGGCCGATGGATGCAGCTGCACAGACACAGGAGAGACCTAGAATTCCCAGCCCGACGATCAGAGGAAACGCTCGGACGAACGTCACGCCGTTCAGCGAGCCGGCGCTCCACAGCTGGGCGCGTTGAGCCGCCTCAAGAGGAGCCTTGACGATGAGCAGCGAATTGAGGGCCCGCAGCGCAGCGGAGCAGCCGATCCCGACCAGGACGACGCGAATGCCCGTCACTCGGGTTCCACCGCTGCAGGCCAGAACCAGAGCACCCGAGACCAGGCCCCCGATCAACGCACCCGTGCCCGTCGTCGCCGGACTTGCGCCAAGGATGATGATGGCGACAAGAGCACCGGTTGCCGAACCCGCGGAAAGGCCGACGACGTCGGGGCTGCCGAGCGGGTTGCCCGAAATCGTCTGGAAGATGCGTCCTGCTATCGCAAGGGATGCGCCCACCGCTACCGCGCACACGACACGGGGAAGGCGGACGGATTGCACGAAGTAGACTCCGAGATAGTCCTCGGATGGGCCGCCATCGCCCGTTAGGCGCCGAAGGGAGTCGGCGACGCCGAGCCCGTAGTCGCCCAACGTGAGCGAGTACAGGGCGAGGCACGACAGGAACACGAGGCCAAGCGTCACGACGATGGCGCTACGACGATGGACACGTATCACCCCGTGCTTCACGCGGACAGCACGATAGCGACCTCGGTTCACGACATCCCCCTTCCCGATGCACGCACGATGAAGAAGGGGGCTCCGACAAGCGCGACGATCACTCCGACAGGCGCCTCCGACGGAGCCAGGATGAGCCGCGAGGCAACATCGGCAAGGCACACCCACACGGCACCAACCAGGATCGACCACCCTGCAATTGCTCGCTGCCGGGCACCGACCACTCGCCGAACCAGGAGCGGCACAGCCAGTCCGACGAAGGCCAAGGGACCCGCCAGCGCCGTCGCTCCTGCCGCCAAGGCGGTGACCGAGACAACGGCGAGGGTCCGCACGACGCGTACCCGCACGCCCAGGCTCATCGCAGCCTCGTCGCCGAGGGAGAGGATGCCGAGCGTGGAGCTGAGCAGCAGTGCGACGACACCTCCGGCCCCGATGAGGCAGCCAGCACGGACGACCGACGTCATGTCGATGCCCTCCAAGGAACCCGACGCCCAGAAGCGGAACTCATTGAACGCTAGCCGGTTCGAGGACACGATGGCCTGGGTGACGGACGTGAGCGCGGCCGACACGGCAATTCCGGCGAGCGCCAGGCGCGCCCGAGAACCCGTTGCTCCCCTGCCCGACAGGACAAACACCAGCAGCGATGCTGCTCCGGCTCCGCCAACCGACGCGGCGAGGTTGACGCCGCTTGACGTCACGCCGAAAGTGGCCGTCGTCGCGACCACGGCAAAGGCGGCACCGGCATTGATACCCAGCACTCCGGGGTCGGCGAGGGGGTTGCGAGTGATCGCCTGCATGACGGAACCGGCGAGGCCGAGCGCTCCACCGCCAAGGAGGGCGGCGAGCGTGCGCGGAACACGCAGGCTCACCACGACCTGCGCATCGTGGCTCGTCCCCCCGCTCACGAGGGCATCGCAGACAACCGAGAGTGCGATGTGTCGAGAGCCGAGGGCAAGCGAGGCGGCGACGCTGAGGACGAGCGCGAGCGTCGCCACAGAAGCGGCCGTGGCGACGCTCGCTGCATATCGGATTCTCATCCCGGGATGACCGAGCAGCCTGGGGCCTCGAGCCCGGTCAGGACGCCCGAACGAATTGATCCTCGATGTTCGCGACGATGCCCTCCATGAGGAGGTATCCGCCGGTGGAGGTCCACAGGGACCCATCGACGGGAATCACGTGCCCGGCGCGGACCGCTGCAAGGGAGTCGAAGCCGACCGACGCGCGTGCCTCCGCCAGGGCCGCCTCGGACGCCTCGACTCCGGTGGCGCCACCGGCTGACGGGTTGTTCACCGAGGACTTGCCGAGCGTACCGAAGAATATCCAGTCGGCGTCAATCTGATCGATGTTCTCCAGCGACACGGGTTCGGAGTGTCCCTCGCCGTTGCGGTCCTGGTTCGCCGGGCGCTTCATCCCCAGCGCGCTCAGCGCCTGGCCCGCAGGAAGCTCCTTGAGGATCAATCCCGCGCTGTCACCCTGCCAGCGCACCACGGAGTACGTCTGGTCCAGGTACCCGCCATCGTTGAGGCGGGAGCTGACGGCCGCCACGTGCGCGTCAAAGTCAGCGAGCTTGGTGGAGGCCTCGTCTGTGACACCCAACGCATCGGCGGTGCGCGTGAAGGTCTCGCGCCAATCGTCCCCAGAGTGTGCGGTGTAGAACACCGGGGCGATCTGCTTCAGGGCATTCAGCGTGTCGGTGTCGTCACTCTTGACCGACGTTCCATCGACGAGGATCAGGTCGGGGTGGGCGGCGCCGACAGCCTCAAGGTTGGGGGTGCCGACCGATCCGAGAATCGGAACACCGTCGGCGCGGTCGGCCAGGTAGGCGGCGACACCGGATTGCCCTCGACCGGACACGGCACCGACCGGAGTAATCCCCAACGCCAGGGCGTTGTCCGTCGTCGGCTCCGAGAGCGTAACGACGCGAGTGGGCTCGAGGGGAAGGGCAACCTCCTGACCGGAGGCGTCGGTCACCATCCGGGTCTCGGTCGCGGCCGTGCTCATGGGTCCGGTGGATGAGGCGGGCGTGGGTTGAGAGGGCGAGCAGGCTCCGGCCACGAGCGCGGCGAGCGCGACACCGACAAAGGTGCGGATTCGAGTCGACATGTGCACGGGTACCTCAATTCACGTAGACAACGCAAGGACAAAGGTAAGCCTAACTTAGCTTTCTCCTGGCGGCGAGGCCCGTCTCACGATCACATGTCCGCGGGGTCGCACCAGTCGTCGAGCGCCTTCACGAGTCCCTCGCGCCACCACGCGACATCGTGCCCGCTACGGTAGTGATCCACATTGACCGGGCCGCCATAGCTGCGCACAATCCGCCCGCAGTCGTCCACAACAGGACGCATCGTCCGTTCGAGGGTTCCCACCTGCAGGCGCAGTCTCACGCCCCCACGCGGCACGATCGATCCGGCGCGCAGGCCAGCCATGAGCATGCCCTCGCCCCGTCCCCTCTCAGTTCCTCCCCACCACAGGGACGGGGACTGAGAGAGTGCGCAGTCGAGCGGAACATCCGTTCGCAGGGCGGCGTCGAGAACCGCAAGACCCCCATAGGACTGTCCGGCGGCCATCACGGGACCCACCCCGGCCTCGTTGCACACGGCCCACACCAGCGCGTGCACGCGGGCGGTATCGGTCATCTCCGCCTCGCGCTGAACCCCCTCCCCCGCATCGATGGTGACGATGCGCAGGCCCGGATAGCGCCGGGTCAACCAGCCGACACCATTGGCCCGCCATATGTGACCGTCAAGGAGAAGGAGAGTCCTCCTCGCTTCGGTCTCACCGTCGTGGACGATGACGGGACGGCTCAACGAGCCTCCCAGGCGCGCGCCGATGCACGCTCCAATGTTCTCCTCGCGCCGAGCGCGCATCCCGTCCGGGCGCGGAACCGAGGGCCAGACCACCGACGCGTCGGGCCCCACGAAGAGCGAGGCGCGATGCCCGCGCCCGTTGACGATTCGCAGCGGGTTGGAGGGATCGGGGCGCGCCTCCTCAACGAAGGCCACCCACGCGCGGGCGTCCGTCACCCCCCGCGGATTGACGGGGCGCGGCTCGGCCCACGCGAATTGGTAGCTCATGATCGCGTCGGCGGGAAGCACACACGCCAGGGTGGCACGACCACCACGCTGTGCACCGATGTCCATGCGGAACTCATCGAGGTGCTCGCGGGCTCGATCCGTCACGGTATTGAGGATGACGTAGCCCGCCGCCCCTCGGGCGCGCGACTGAAAGATCACACGCACCGCATCGGTTCCGTCGACGGTGAGGCGATCGCCAATGATCGGGTGCGCCTCGCCGTGTCGAAACGCGGCGTCCGGCGGCTCGACACGCAGCCGACAGTAGCCGTTACGAGAGAAGGAGGATTCCCCGAAAGCCACGCGTTTAGTCGAAGAGCGAGATGTCGCCGGCTCCCACGCGCGCGACAACCGCATCCCCACCGGCGAAGTTAATGACGGTCGTCGGCTCGGCGACGCCGACCGGACCCACCACCACCAGGTCAACCTGGTGCCCGATGCGCTCGTCGACATCAAATCCGTCCGTGAGCGGCTCTTCCTCACCCGGCATGATGAGCGTCGAGCACGCGAGCGGCTCCCCGAGTGCGCCGACAATCGCCTGGGTGATGACGTGGTCCGGGATGCGCACGCCCACCGTGTGCTTCTTCTTGTTGAGCATGATGCGCGGCACTTCCTTCGTGCCGCGCAGGATGAAGGTGTAGGGGCCGGGCGTGAGGGCCTTCATGGTGCGGAACTCGTGGTTGTCGATGAGTACCAGCTCCCCGAGCTGGGCGAAGGAGTGGCACAGCAACGAGAAGTTGTGCTTGTCGTCAAGCTTGCGGATCGCACGGATCGTGTCCATGCCCGCCTTGTTACCGATCTTGGTTGCGATCGCGTAGCCGGAATCGGTGGGCAGGGCGATCGTGCCGCCACGCTCCAGCAGGTCAACGACCGTGCTGACCAGACGGGCCTGAGGATTCTCCGGGTGCATCTCCACGTACGACATACACCCATTGTGCCTGAAACCCCCATCGACCGACGGTCGATGGGGGTTTCGTACGCTAGCTCACGCCAGTCGGGTCACTTCGAGGCGTCGCCCGAAGCCTCTTCGCCGCGCTTTCGTGGCGTCGCGTCGACTCCCGCCTCCTTGCGCTGTGCGGGTGTGATGGGAGCCGGAGCCTCGGTGAGCGGATCGAAGCCGCCGCCCGACTTCGGGAAGGCGATGACGTCACGAATCGACTCAGACTTGGTCAGGAGCGAGACGATTCGATCCCAGCCAAACGCAACGCCCCCGTGTGGTGGAGCGCCAAACTTGAAGGCATCAAGCAGGAAGCCGAACTGCGCCTGCGCCTCCTCCTCGCCGATACCCATGACGTCAAAGACGCGATTTTGGACGTCTCGACGGTGGATACGGATGGAGCCGCCGCCGATCTCGTTGCCGTTGCAGACGATGTCGTAGGCGTAGGCCAGCGCATGGGCGGGATCTCGATCGAAGCTGTCCATCCACTCCGGTTTCGGCGACGTGAAGGCGTGGTGAACGGCGGTCCACGCGCTGTGCCCCAGCGCGATGTCGCCCTCGGCCTCGGCGTCACCGGTGGGCTTGAACAGCGGCGCATCGACGACCCACGTGAACGCCCACGCGTCGGGATCGATGAGATCGCAGCGCTTGCCGATCTCGAGGCGAGCGGCACCCAGGAGCTCGCGCGACGGAGTTGGCTTGCCCGCGGCAAAGAAGATGCAGTCCCCGGGCTCGGCACCTGTCGCCTCCGCCAGGCCCTCTCGTTCGGACTCGGAGATGTTCTTGGCGACGGGGCCACCGAGCGTACCGTCCTCGGCGATCGTGACGTAGGCCAGGCCCTTGGCGCCGCGCGCCTTCGCCCACTCCTGCCACTTGTCGAAGGTACGGCGCGGCTGAGAGCCGCCACCGGGCATGACGACGGCGCCGACGTAGGGGGCCTGGAACACGCGGAAAGGCGTGTCCTTGAAATAGTCGGTCAGCTCGGTGAGTTCCAGGCCAAAACGCAGGTCGGGCTTGTCCGAGCCGAAGCGCTCCATCGCATCCCTGTAGGTCATGCGAGGGATCGGCGTTGCCAGGTCGTAGCCGATCAGCGCCCACACGTTCTTCAGGACGTCTTCGGCGACCTCGATGACGTCATCCTGTTCCACGAAGCTCATCTCGATATCGAGCTGGGTGAACTCGGGCTGGCGATCCGCACGGAAGTCCTCGTCGCGGTAGCAGCGCGCGATCTGGAAGTATCGCTCCATTCCGGCAACCATCAGCAGCTGCTTGAAGAGCTGGGGGGATTGGGGAAGCGCATACCAGGAGCCGGGCGAGAGTCGAGCCGGCACGATGAAGTCTCGGGCTCCCTCGGGGGTCGAACGCGTCAGCGTCGGCGTCTCGATCTCCACAAAGTCCCGGGCGTAGAGGGCCTCGCGGGCAGCACGCGACACCTTGGAGCGCAGGCGGATGGCGTACTGCTCGGGTTCGCGGCGCAGGTCGAGGTAGCGGTACTTCAGGCGCGTTTCCTCGCCCACGTTGCCGGAATCTTCAGCATTGGAAGACACCTGGAAAGGCAGGGGCGCACTGGTGTTGAGAATCTCGATATCGTCGCCCATGACCTCGATGGCGCCGGTCGCCAGGTGGGGATTCTCGTTTCCCTCGGGGCGAGCCGCGACCTCGCCGGTGACCTTGAGAACAAACTCGCTGCGAAGCTCGTGGGCGACCCTCTCGTCACGAACGACTACCTGAGCGATGCCGGAAGCGTCGCGCAGGTCAATAAACGCGACGCCACCGTGGTCGCGTCTGCGGTCAACCCACCCGGTGAGCGTCACCGTCTGACCGATCAGGTCAGTCCCAAGCGTTCCAATGTTGTGAGTGCGAAGCACTGTTATTCCTTTCGTTGGTACCATCCGCGAGACAGGCGGCGGCGAGGCCATTGTACGCTCGCAGTCCGCCCGCCAGCGATTGCCGCGAGTAGGATAGGCCTCATGCCCGAGCAATCCTCGTCCCTTTCGTCTACGGCATGGAGCCGCATCGAGATTGGCCTGGCGCTCGGCTCGATCCTGCTCATCACCCTTGTCGCCTTCGAGGAGCTGGCCGCCACGACGATCATGCCAAGCGTCGTCGCGTCATATCGGGCATCCGCCTGGTACCCGCTCGCCTCGGGCGCGGCCCTGGCAACCCAGCTGAGCGCAACGGTCGTCGCCGGGGTACTGGCCGACTGGAAGGGCCCGCGTTTCGTTCTTGTTGCGGGCATCGCCCTGTTCGTCGCGGGCCTGGTCGTCAGCGCGCTCGCGCCTACTATCGTTGTCTTCGTCGCGGGGCGCGCCCTCCAGGGCCTCGGCGGCGGTCTCCTTGTCGTCCCGCTCTACGTCCTCGTGGGAAGACTCGTCGCTCCCGCTCGCCGCCCTTCGTTCTTCGCGTGGTTCTCCCTCGCGTGGGTCCTCCCCTCCCTGATCGGTCCCGCGATCGCGGGGTACGTCACGCAATTGTGGGGCTGGCGCTACATCTTCGGCGTTGTTCCCATCCTCATTGCGGCCGGGTCCATCCCCGTGGCCTTCGTGCTGCGCGACCTTCCGCCCCAGGAGGAACGCCAGGCCTCCCATCTGGCGTCCCTGTCACGCAATGCGCTCTTGGCGGGCGTTGGCGTCATGGCTCTCCAGCTCGCGGGAGCGCTTCCCTCTCTCGCTGCGCGCGCCCTCGTTCTGCTCACGGGCGCCGTCCTTGCCGCCTGGGCGCTTCCCCGGCTGCTGCCTGGCGGAACCTTCCTCGCGCGCACGGGCATACCCTCGGCGGTTCTTGCACGCCTCAGCGCCATGGCGGCGCTCATCGGTCTTGAGGTGATGATCCCCCTGGTCATCCAGCGCGTGCACGGCTGGGACGAGGCCTTTGCAGGGTGGTGGGTGACGGTTGGGTCACTCACCTGGGCCGTGGGTTCGCTCGGCCAGGCGCGCGTGCACGACCCGAGGCGTCGGCGCGCCCTGCCCGTCGTCGGAGGGGCGCTCATGGCAGTCGGCTCCCTCCCGCTCGGACTTATTCTTGTCGACGCCGTTCCCCTGTGGATTCCCTTTATCGGATGGCTCGCCATGGGACTGGGTATCGGCCTGCTCCACGCGCCCCTGTCAGTGATGGCCCTGGAGGTCACGCCCGAGCATCAGCATGGGCGCGTCTCGTCGTGGCTGCAGGTCGGGGACTCGGCCGGACCGGCCCTCGAGCTTGCAGCCGTGTCCGTCATGATGAGCGCGTGGACGGCGACCGGAGTCTCCGGCGGGGCGGCTTACATCCCCTACTGGGTGATCGCCACCGCCCTCGCCTTCGTCACCGTGTTTGCGGTGCTCCGGCTTCGTCCTTCTTCTACGGAAGGCGACGCTCAGTCGTCGTAGCGGCGCTTGCCGAAGTGGCGGCGTCCTCCCTCGCGGTCCCAGCCTCCCTCGCGGTCGCGCCGAGCGCGCTTGATGTCCTTCTCCCAGCGCTCGGAGCGCACGCTGCGACGCGGGCGAGATCCGTCTCCCTTCTCAAAGCGGTGCGGGCGTTTGTCCCCGCGGTCGCCGGGCCGCTCCTCGCGTTGCCCCCCAGAGCCCCCTCGCGTCCGCGCGTCGCGGTCGAAGCCATCGCGGTCGCCGCGCGGATACCTGCCAGGTCCCTCGTCGACGCGGATGCGCAGCTGGCGTCCTGAGACGTAGCCCTTCGAGATGCGCGACAGCTGCTCACCGGAGAGGTCGGCCGTGATATCGACCAACGAGAACGTCGGGTAGATTTCGATGTGGCCGATATCGCGCCCGTCGATACCTCCCTCACCCGCGATGGCACCGACGATGGAACCCGGCTTGACTCGATCCTTCTTACCGACCTCCACGCGGTAGCGGGTGCCCGACCCGGGCGCGGGGCGTCCCCCCGCCCGCCTGCGAGCTCCGTCGGCGCCGCCCTTGATCGGGCGGTCCTTGTCCCGTCCGGCTTCGAAAGACGCTCCGACGAACTCACCGGACTCGTCCAAACGCTCTTCGCGACGGACCTTGCCCGCGCCGCGGCGGTCCTTCTCGACCCGCGGGGCGGGTCCCTCGTCACCGACGGCGCTCGCCACGAGGGCAGCGGCGATGTCCTCGACGCTCGTCTCCTGGCCGAGCTCCGCCAGGAGCCCCCTGTACATGTCCAGGCGCCCGCGCTCGATGCGCGCCCCGATGCCCTCCAGGAGACGCCGCGCGCGAAACTCTGAGACGGCGGCGGGCGACGGAATCGCAACCTCCTCCATGTCCGTGCCCGTCAGCTTCTCGATCCGGCGCAAACGGCCGTGCTCGCGCGGCGTGAAGAACGTCAAGGCTCGTCCCTGTCGGCCGGCCCGACCGGTCCGTCCGATGCGATGCACGTACGCCTCGGGTTCGCGAGGCACGTCGAAGTTCACGACAAGCGAGATGCGTTCCACGTCGAGGCCACGAGCGGCAACGTCAGTGGCCACGAGTACATCAAGGGCCCCGGTCTTGAGGCGTTCGACCATGCGCTCGCGCTCGGTTTGGGCAACGTCACCGGAAATGCCCGCGGCGCGGAAACCCCGAGCCGACAGCTCCAGGGACACCTCCTCGACGTCCGCCCTCGTTCGCACGAAGACGATGGCGGCGTCGGCTTCCTCCTGGCCGCGGGCGATATGCTGCGCGCGGGTGGCCAGGACTCGGCACAGGGCACCGATCTTGTGCTTGTAGGGGACGACCGCGTAGGTCTGGTGAATGGTATCCACCGTCGAGGACTCCGTCGAGACGGCGACCTTGACCGGATCCTTCAGGTGCTCGCGGGCCACCTTCTCGATGGCCGCGGGCATCGTTGCGCTGAACAGCGCGGTCAGGCGCTGTGCGGGGACGGCCGAGGCGATGGTCTCCACGTCCTCCGCGAAACCCATGCGGAGCATCTCGTCGGCCTCGTCCAACACGAGCATCCGCACGTTCGACAGGTCCAGCGCGCCTTTCTCGATCAGGTCGATCACGCGCCCGGGAGTACCCACGACGACCTGCGCGCCCCGCTTGAGGGCTCCGATCTGAGGACCGTAGGGGGAACCACCGTAGACGGGCACGACGTCGAGGCGGGCGGTGCGTGCGGCAAAGTCCTCGATCGCCTGTGCGCTTTGCATGGCGAGCTCACGCGTCGGCGCCAGGACGAGCGCCTGCACGTCGCGCTCGTCGGCATCGACGATGGCCAGGAGCGGAAGGCCGAATGCTGCGGTCTTGCCGGTGCCGGTCTGGGCGATGCCGACGACGTCGCGAAGCTCCAGCAGGGGCGGGATCGCGGCGGCCTGAATGGGCGTTGGGACTCGGAAGCCCATGTCGGTGATTGCCGCGAGAATCTCGTCGGGCAATCCGAGGCTGGCGAAGGTCACACCCTCCTCGGCCTGGTCGCTGTCGGTATGTTCCTCGTCGACCTGCGCGGTGTCGCGCTCGTTCTCGGCGTCACGGGGCTCGATGTAGTCGTCGGAAGGCATAGTCATCCTTGTGTGTTGGGTGTCGGGGTAGCAAAACCATGGGGGCGGGCCGTCTCGGCTCCTCGGCGCGGCCTCACCCATAACAACAACTCCCGCATCCCGCGGGCACCATAACAAGGGGCAGCGCCTTATCGCTACGCCTAGCTTACCCGCACGGCGCCTCCGACGGCGCGCGTCGTCAGCCACGTCACTCTCGCCGCCACGCGGCGCGCCTGCCTGTACTCAGCGCGACAGGCGCGCGATGAAGGAAGCGATCCTCACCTGCCGGTTGTCCTCCTCACGCACGGGTCCCACGACGAGGCGTTCGACTTCCTCGCGGCACAGGCTCGTCAGGTCCCTGGCGACAATGCGACGACGGCGAGAGGCCACCCACCTGCACGCGAGCGAGTTCATCCACGCGCACGCGAGGGTCAGGGCACATCCACCCAGCGCCAGCGCCGTGGGAACGGGAACCCACCCAATGAACGGAACCCCGATCTCCACGAGGGCGGCTCGCCCCGCATGGACCACGCCAATCCACGCAATCCCCGCCACGCACGCGACCCATGCGAGAAGCTGCAGCACGCCGAAAGCCCGGGCAGCCCGCGGCGCCCCGGTCGAGACGTGAACGTGGCCGACGACCTGCCCGTGGGCGGCGGCGGGAACCCCGCGAGCTCCCTCGACGGCGCGATCGATGAGGTGGCTACGCCAGCGCGAGGGGCGTCCCCGCCCGCGGCGCCCGACCTCGTGGCGTACCGCGTTGACGAATGACGCCTCATCGGAGGGTGAGCGCGTCGGCAGGCTCGGCGTGGTTCCCTCCAGCGAGCGTGATTCATCGTCCAGGTGCAGGCGGCGCAGCGGATCGGCGCCCAGACGGGCCACCCATCGCAGGGGAAGCCATCCGCCCGCTCGACGCCCAGCCCTCCGGGTCGAAGCGGCAACGGCGTCGGCGATGAGCGGCGCACCGGTCAGCTGTGCGGCGGAAGCGGCCAGTTCCTCAGACATTCCCTCGGTGTCGAGGCCTCGAATGCGGCCGGTAAGGCCCACCGAGTCGTTGATGAGCGCGACTGCCTCGCGCAGGGCAGCCTGTGCTCGCGCGGCCTGGCGAGTGACCCGCTGTGACTCCCGCGACAGGTGCGCGGCGAGAGCGTCGACTCCTTGCCCATTCGTCGCGCACACCGGGACGATCGGCGCGCCGTCCAGGCCGCGCTCGTCGAGAATTCGTCGCAGATCCGCCACGATCGCGTCCCTGGAGGAGGCGTCGAGCGTGTCGACGTGGGTGAGAGCAACGGTGACCGAGGCGTGCGACCTGCGCAGACGTTCCAGCCACTCCTCATGCAGTCGCGCGTCGGCGTACTTTTGCGGGTTGACAACCACCACGAGGCAATCCACGCGCGCCGCCAGCCGTGCCGCCACCTGGGCGTGCTCATCCCTGATCGAATCGATGTCCGGCAGGTCGAGGACGACCACGTCGCCGGGCAGCGCGCCCGGGGCCTCGACGCGCACGGAGACGCCGAGCCACTGCAGGAGCTGGCCGGGAGCACGCCCGCGCGGCAGAACCGCGCACGCCTCGTTCGTCGTGGGGCGCAAGACGCCGACACGGACCACCTCTCCCCCGCACAGCGCGTTGACGAGAGTGGACTTTCCCGCGCCGGTACCTCCCAGCATGCCGATCACGCACCACTGCGGATCGCACTCGGCGCGCTCGGAGGTCACGTTGATGAGCTCGCGGACCCGCGCAAGCGTCGCGTCATCCATGTCACGCGCGGCAAGGGAGCAGACCTCATCAAGCTGGGAGGCCGCCGTCGCGACCGCGTTGTCGTGCCGCTTCACGCCAGTTCCTCTCCGGCTCTGTCGAGGGCGGCCTCCAGGCGTTCCAGGACGACGGCGTCACCCGATCGATCGACGCGCTCCACGAGGACCGCCACGACTCCTTCGATGGAGGTCCTCGCCAGGCGCTCCAGGAGCTGGCGCGCCTGGAGCGCGAGGGAACGCACGTTTCGTTCCCCGAAGTAGGACTCCAAGACGGTCTGCGACAGGGCGGCCGACGCACCCGCGACGCCAACCTCGAGCCCTGTGATGCCTCCCGTCATCGCGAAGACGCTGACCATCAGGGAGAGCGTCACGACGTTGATTCCTCCGGCCAGTAGGCGACCCGTCACACGCGAGGACTCCGCTTGCGTCCTGACGATCTGCGTGACCTCCCCGGCCCATTCCTGCGCGATCGCGCGCCCGAGGGCATCGGCCTCGCCGGGATCAAGGTCAGGGTCGGGCAGGGAGGAATTCACCAGGGGCTCGGTGAGACGGTAGGCTTCGCGCCACGCCCGGTGATACTGGTCCGCAAGGTGCTGCGCCAAGCCGCCCGTGAGGTCGCGGCGCACCTGTTCTTCGGGAGCGGCCCGCCCCCGCACGGCGTCCACGACGCGCGAGCGAACGCCCGCAACAAAACGGGACAGCGACCTGCTCACGTCCCACGAGCCGAGCACGTCCGCGATGCGCGCGCTGATCTCTCCACGCAACAGATCGTCACTGGAGGATGCGGCGACGTCTCGCACGCACGAGGCCACGGCTCTCTCGATGCCCTCCAGCGCGCCCGCGTAGGCCGCAAGCTCCTCGCGGGAGCGTGCCAGCGCACCACGAGCCTCCTCGAGGCAGGAGGACACGGCCCCGGCGAGCGAACGGCGCACGATCCGGGCGCGCTCGTCCGCGTCCGTGCCAATCGACTCGAGGAAGGCACCCACCGGAACCACGGCTTCGATGGGCAGACGCCCATCCGTCAGCTCCTGCTCGTCAATCGTCATGATGGGAACACCGGCCAGCCCCCGACGCTCGGCGAGCGCCGCCAGATCGGCACTGATCTCGCCGCGCGCACCGGCAGGCACGCGGTTGAGGACGATCGCAACGCGCAGGCCGCGGCGGGCGGCCTCCTCCAGGTGAGTCCAGGCGACCGCATCGGCATAGCGGGCGGCGCTGGTGACGAAGATCCACAGGTCCGCGCCGTCGAGGAGCTCGGCCGCGAGGCGACGATTGGACTCCTCCACCGAGTCGATGTCGGGAGCGTCGAGGATGGCGATGCTCGGACGCCAGAAGTCATCCACCGCGATCGTGACGGCACCCGGACTCTCCCCCTCGCCGACATGCTTGGCCAGGCGCGGCAGGACCCGCTCCGAGGTAAACCAGGCGCGTGCCTGAGGCGAGCACACGAGGACCGGGTGGCGCGTCGTTGGGCGAACCGCCCCCGCACGGCTCACGTTTCGCCCCACCAGGGAGTTCACGAGCGTCGACTTGCCCGAGCCCGTCGATCCTCCGACGACGACGAGGATCGGCGCATTCGCGTCCTCCAGGCGCGGCAGGACCACGTCCTGGAGGCGCCGGAGCGCTCGCTCGGCACTCGCCCGGGCATGAGGGTCCATGACCAGGACCGTGCCTGTCAAAGCATCCGCGAGGGCGCGGGCTGCGTCAACCGCCGTCCCCGGCACTCAGTCCGTCACCTTCTCAATCGCGGGTCGCGCATCGGCGGCGGCGATCGTCCAGGTCGAGGGATCCGCCTCCACCTGCTCGCCGCTGCGGATGTCCTTGACCGTGTCGGGTGCCCCCTCCTCGCCGGGAAACCACACGTAGGGAATGCCGCGCCTATCGGCAAACTTAATCTGCTTGCCGAACTTGGCAGCACTGGGAGCCACGTCGGTCGAGATGCCGCGCGAACGCAGCGACGCGGCGATTGCCTCCGAGCGCTCGCGCTGGGCCTCGTTGGTCACCGCGACGACGACCGCGGTCGGGACCTTGCGCGAGGAACGCACCATGGGGGCCGAGATCATGCGGGAGACCAGCCTGGACACGCCGATGGACAGGCCGACACCCGGGTAGGTGCGCTTGCCATCCTTGGCGAGCGAATCATAGCGCCCACCCGAGCAAATCGAGCCGAGATCCTCGTGCCCCTCGATTTCCGACTCGTACACGCTGCCCGTGTAGTAGTCGAGGCCTCGGGCGATCTTGAGGTCGGCGAGGACCGTTCCGGGCATGCGGGTATTGGCGGTGTCCAGAAGTCGGATCAGCTCGCCCAGTCCCTCCTCGAGGAGGTCACCGCGAACACCGAGTTCACCGAGCCTGGAGCGCACCTCCTCGGAGTCAGCGCTGCGGATCTGAGCCATCCGCAGAAGCGCGGACGCCTGCTCACCCGCAATACCGGAGTCCGCGAGCTCGCTCGCCACCCCCTCCGGGCCGATCTTGTCGATCTTATCCAGCCCCCGCAGGGCGGCCTCCACGTTGGTGACGCCGAGAGACTCACACACGCCCTGAACGACCTTGCGGTTATTGACGAGCACCCGCACGGGCGGAATCGGCAAGTTGTTGAGTGCCTCGGCCATCACCAGCGGCAGGTCCACCTCGAAGTGGAACGGTAGCTCACCGTTTCCCACGACGTCGATGTCGGCCTGGGTGAATTCGCGGAAGCGTCCCTCCTGTGGGCGTTCTCCGCGCCAGACCTTCTGAATCTGGTAGCGCTTAAAGGGAAAATCGAGATCGTTGGCGTTCTCCACGACGTAGCGCGCGAAGGGGACGGTGAGGTCGAAGTGCAGGCCCATGCCTCGTTCCTTGGAGGCCTTGGCGCCCGGGTTGCGGCTCGCCTGAAGGCGATCCAGCACGTAGATCTCCTTGGAGGTCTCACCCTTGGCTTGAAGCTGCTCAAGGGTCTCGACCGCCCGCGTCTCGATCCCCGCAAAGCCGTGGAGTTCGAACACGCGTCGCAGCTCATCCAGAACGTGCGTCTCAATGATGCGTCCGGCGGGAAGCCACTCGGGGAAACCGGACAGTGAGGTGCGAGCCATGAAAGCGTCCTTCTGTGATGCGGTAAGCGCGCTAGCCGATGCGGCGGGCGCGAATCAGATACTGGTTGGAGCGAATCTCATCCGCCAGCGTCGTGGCCGGTCCGTGCCCCGGCATGAGAATCGTCCGCGGGTCAAGCGCGTTGGAAATCGTGCGCAGCGAGTGCCGCATCTGGGTTTCATCTCCACCCGGCAGATCGGTGCGCCCGACGCTGCCCTTGAACAGGACATCGGCGCTGAGCGCCCACGGGACCGGGCCGTGCGAGGAATAGAAGGACTGGTCGCTCACGCGAATGTCCAGTTCTCCGTGTCCGAGGAAAAGCGCTGATCCTTCCGTGTGGCCGGGGGCGGGAAGCATCCGCAGCGTCAGCCCCGGACATATCTCGAAGGAGTCGGCGGGCATCTCACGCAGGTCGCTCGGCTTGACCCACGGCCCCGCGAAGTCAGGAGTGGGCATGGGCAGGTGGGATGCGGGGTCGTCCATGCGGTACATGTCGGGGCCGGGAAGGTAGACGGGAACGTGCCCATCGCGGCCCCAGGTGGCAACCTCCGCGGCATCCCAGACGTGATCGGGGTGCGCATGCGTGAGCACAAGCGCGCCGACTCCCACGCCCTCGTGCTCGAGAACCTCGCGAATGAGATGACGGATGCCGGCGGAAGGATCGACAACAAGGGCAGTGCCCGCCCCAGACGGGACGAGCACAAGCCCATTCGCCGAGTAGAACGGCGACGGAATCACGTGCAGTCGCATGTCACTCCATGGACGACGAGATCTGCGTGAGCCAGGCGCGCTTTGTCTCCAGGGCCTCGCGCACGCTTGACGCGTTCTTCGTATCCCCGGCGGCCTCTGCCTCTGCCAGCGAGCGCTCCAGCTGGGCGATCTGTTCCTCGAGCTGGCCGACCATGCCAGCGGCGCGTGCTCGGGTCTCCGGGTTCGTACGCCGCCATTCCTTTTCCTCGGCCTCACGCACGGCTGCCTCGACAGCGCGCAGACGCCCCTCGACGCGGTGCAGGTCCGAGGAGGGAACGCGCCCAACCTCCTCCCAGCGGTCCTGAATCTGACGGAGCTGTGCCTTGGCTCGCTCGACGTCAGTCACCGGCAGGATCGCCTCGGCGTCGACAAGGATCTTCTCCTTGGCGGCAAGGTTCTCGCGGTACTCGGCGTCGGTGGCCTCGTCCTTGGCGCGGCGCGCGTCAAAGAACACCTGCTGCGCCGCGCGGAAGCGAGCCCACAGGGCGTCGTCCTCCTTGCGGGACGCGCGCGGGGCTGCCTTCCATCGGGTCATTAGCTCGCGGTAAGCGCCGGACGTGCGCGCCCAGTCCACCGACGAGGACAGGGCCTCGGCCTCGGCGATCAGGGCTTCCTTGACCCTCTTGGCCTCGGACTGCGCCTGGTCCAGCTGCGAGAAGAACTGGCGGCGGTGGCGATCAAATTGCGTCCTGGCCGAGGAGAAGCGCTTCCACAGCTCGTCCTCCACCGACTTTTCCAGACGCGGACCGCGACGCTGCAGGGTCTTCCACTCTTCGAGCAGGTCGCGCAGGGTTTGCCCCGACTGCTTCCAGTGTGTCTTGGCGGGATCCTGGGCAACGATGACCTCCGCCCGCTCGACAACGGACGTGCGTTCGGCCAGCGCCTGAGCCTTGGCGGCCTTGCGTTCCTCGCGCGCCACCTCCTTGCGTTCCTCCGCGGCCTTGGCCACGGCCTCGACCCGGTTGCGCAGCGCCGGAATATCACCGATGACATTCGGGGAAACGACCTGCTCGCGCAGCGTCGCCAGCGTTTGGTCGATGTCCCTGGGACTCAGGGTCGCCAGGCGATCCTCGAAGAGCTTGATGGTGGCCTCAAGGTCGGCGTAGCGACGCTCGTACAGGGCGTAGGGCGACGCCGGTATGCCCTCCGGAAAACCGCCGACAACACGTTCCTCGTCTCCGTCCTTGACGTAGACCGTCCCGTCCTCGCCGATACGCGCGAAGGGATGCGCGGGCACCTCGGACGCGGGAATCGTTGGCGAAGCAATGACGGCCTCGGCGGGCACCCCAGCTTCGGGAGTGGTTTCGTTGCTCGGAATCGGCGTCGTGGTCACGATATTCCTTCTAGGACGAGGGCTTCCGCCCGGCGCGGTGGTGTGCCGATGTGACACACACAGCTAGTGTGTCACATCTAACGAGACGGTGTGAAGTAATGGCCAAAAAAGGGGATGGATGTAACACACTCCCCATTGTCCACATCCTGTACCACCTGTTTCATCGAGGCGTCGCGCCGATGCGCACTGCCTCAAAAACGCCGTCAACCCGCCGCAGCGCAGACAGCACGGCGTTGAGATGCCCAAGGTCGGCAAGTTCAAAGGAGAACCTACCGCCGGCAACCTGGTCACCGTTGGTGTGAAGCGAGGCCGACAGGATGTTGACGCGATAGTCCGAGAGCACCCGCGTGAGATCGGAGAGCAGTCCGCCGCGATCGAGCGCGCGTATCTCGATCTGCACCCTGAACGGCGTCCCCGTGCTTTGCGCGTTCCACGACACGTCCACAAAACGCTGGGGCTGCAGCTGCCCGAGGCGCACCGCATTCGCGCACGTGCTGCGGTGAACCGATACCCCCTGCCCGCGCGTGATGAATCCGACGATGTCGTCGCCCGGCACCGGCGTGCAACACTTGGCCAGTTTCACCCAGATGTCGTTCGGGCTCAATCCCGCAACGATGATCGCATCGTCGCCCGAGATACCCGAGCGGGATTTGACGGATCCCGGCGTGACGCCCTCGGAGAGCGTCTCCTCCGTGCCGTCTCCCCCTCCCAGGTTGTCCACGAGCTTCGACACGACGTTCTGCGGCGAAATGTGGCCCTCGCCGACGGCGGCGTAGAGACCGGACACGTCGGGATAGCCGAAGGAGGTCGCCACCGACAGGATCGATTCGTGGTTCATGAGGCGCTGCAGGGGCAGGTTTTGCTTGCGCATGGCGCGGGCGAGCGCTTCCTTGCCCGCCTCGACGGCTTCCTCCCGGCGTTCCTTGGAAAACCACGCCTTGATCTTCGACCGAGCGCGCGGGGAGGCGACGAAAGCCAGCCAGTCGCGCGACGGCCCCGCCTTGTCCGACTTTGCCGTCACGACCTCCACGGTCTCGCCGGACTCGAGCCTCGTGTCCAAGGAGACGAGGCGTCCGTTGACCTTCGCTCCGACGGTGCGATGCCCGACCTCCGTGTGAACGGCGTAGGCGAAGTCGACGGGCGTGGCGCGCGCGGGAAGGACAATGACCTCTCCCTTAGGCGTGAACACATACACCTCGTCGCCGGCGATCTCGTAGCGCAGGGAGTCGAGGAACTCCTCCGGATCGCCCGTCTCGCGCTCCATCTCGACCAGAGCGCGCAGCCAGTTCGCCTGCTCGTCCGAGCTCATGCGATCCGAATCGCCGCTGGATGCCTTCGGATTCTGCTTGTACTTCCAGTGCGCCGCGACCCCGTGCTCGGCCCTCTCGTGCATGTCAAAGGTGCGGATCTGGATTTCGACGGGCTTGCCACCCGGACCGACGACCGTCGTGTGCAGCGACTGGTACAGATTGAACTTGGGCATCGCAATGTAGTCCTTGAAGCGCCCCGGAATCGGGTTCCAGCGCCCGTGCAACGAACCCAATACCCCGTAGCAATCCTTGATGGACTCCACCAGCACGCGCACCGCGACCAGATCGAAGACCTCATCAAAGGCCTTCCCGCGCACGATCATCTTCTGATAGATCGAGTAGTGACTCTTCGGTCGCCCGCTCACCGTGCCTTTCGTTCCCGAGCGGCGCAAATCCTCCTCGATCTGGTCAATGACGTCGCGCAGGTATTCCTCGCGCTGGGGTGCCCTCTCGGCCACCAGGCGATCGATCTCGTCGTAGATCTCCGGGTAGAGTGTTTTGAAGGAGAGCTCTTCGAGCTCCCACTTCACCATGTTCATGCCGAGGCGATGGGCCAGGGGAGCGTAAATCTCCAGCGTCTCCTGGGCCTTCTTTTGCGCGGAGGCGGCGGGGACAAAACGCCAGGTACGGGCGTTGTGCAGGCGGTCGGCCAGCTTGATGAGGAGAACGCGGATGTCGCGGCTCATGGCGACGAGCATCTTGCGCAGCGTCTCCGACTGTGCGGCTGCGCCGTAGTGCACCTTGTCCAGCTTCGTCACGCCGTCGACGAGGTTGGCGATGGGCTCGCCATACTCGGCTGCCAGCTCCTCGAGCGTGTAGTCGGTGTCCTCGACCGTATCGTGCAGCAGCGCCGCGACGAGCGTCGGAATCGTCATTCCCATCTCGGCCAGGATCGTTGCCACCGCGACGGGGTGCGTGATGTAGGGTTCACCCGACTTTCGCATCTGGCCGCGATGATGGGACTCAGCGGTGCGATAGGCGCGCTCAACGACGCTGATGTCCGCCTTCGGGTGGTTCGCTCGCAGGGCACGCACGAGCGGCTCGATCTCGGGAATCGTGGCACGTCCGCGGGAACCAAACCACACGAGGCCGGATCGTACCCGGGAACCAGCCGCCGGTAGGGCGGACCCTGAAGTCGTGTCGTCGCTGCTCATTCCCCCATGATAGCCACGAAAGAGCGGGTCCGGGGATCGTCGATCCCCGGACCCGCCGGCGCGCGTATTCTCAGGCGTTCACAGGTGCAGAGCAGTCTCCACTCGAATGTCGACAAGCTTGGAGCGGCCCCCTAAGGCATCGAGCTCGAGAAGGACGGCCACCGCTTCGACCGACGCCCCGCACTGGCGCAGCAACTCGACCGCTGCCCGCGCGGTTCCACCCGTGGCCAGAACGTCGTCGATGATCAGGACACGCTGGCCGGGGCGAACGGACTCCGGGTGGATCTCCATACGGGCGGTGCCGTACTCGAGCGCGTAGTCGACCCCGATCACGTGGCCGGGCAGCTTGCCGGCCTTGCGGATCGTGAGCATGCCGAGGCCAAGCTCCGCGGCCACCGGCGCGCCGAGGATGAAGCCACGCGACTCCAGCCCTCCGACGGCGTCGATCTGGCCCGCGTAGCGGGCGCCAATGAGTTCGACGAGTTCCTTGAACGCCGGGCCGTTGGCGAACAGCTCGGTAATGTCACGAAACAGGACGCCGGGTTCTGGAAAGTCCGGGACCTCCAGCATGTTGTCCTGCACGAGGGTGGCGATGCGCTCGCCAAGTTCACCGATCATCGATGGCTCTTCTTCCTCTGGGGTTGCCGGTCGTTGCCCAGCCGCTTGCCGGGCTTGATGGGGGCGACCTTCACGGACTCGCCGTCGGAGGCCGACTCCCCCGCGGCGCGGTCCGCGCGCTCGCGCTCAACGGCCGCGTCGTGCTCGCGGGTCTTGCTCGACATCTCCTGGAAGCTCACGAGCAGCGGGGAGGCGATGAAGATCGAGGAGTAGGTTCCCGCGATCATACCGATGAAGAGGGCCAGCGAGATGTCCACGAGGGTTCCGGGGCCCAGAGCAAGTGAACCGATCACGAGGATAGCTCCGACCGGAAGCAGCGCCACGACCGAGGTGTTGATCGAGCGGACCATCGTCTGGTTGACGGCGAGGTTGACGTACTCCGCGAACGTGTAGTGCTTCTGCTCGTAGACGTCGCCGGTCAGCTCGCGCACCTTGTCGAAGACGACAACCGTGTCGTAGAGCGAGTAGCCAAGGATCGTCAGGAAGCCGATCACGGTGGCCGGAGAGACCTCCACCTGCAGAATCGCGAAGACACCGACCGTGACCGCGATGTCGTGCAGGAGCGCCAGGAGCGCCGAGGCTGCCATCCTCCACGACCGGAAGTAGACGGTCATCAGGAGGGCGACCAGCGCCATGAAGATGACGAGTGATTGGGCGGCCTTGGTGGTCACGGAGGATCCCCACGAGGGGCCGATCGAGGAGGACTGCACCTGCGAGACGTCAACGCCGTACGCGCCTGCGAGCGCCTCGCGCATGGTGGCGGTCTGCCCCGAATCCAGGGAGGTCGTCTGGATTCGCACCGAATCCGACCCGACGCGCGTCACCTTGGGTGCCCCCTCGACGAGGCCGGTGTCGGACACCGCGCGCGCCGCGAAGGACTCGCTCTGGTCGCTCACGTGCGCCACGTCGAACTGAGAGCCACCCGTGAACTCGATCGAGCGATTGAGGCCCATGATGCCCACCAGCGCAAAGCCGAGGACGATCACGGCGGCGGCGAGGCCGACGAAGATTCTCCGGTTGGGAACAACGCGGTAGGACTTGTCGCCCGAGTACAGGGCGTTACCCCACTGAGCAAAACTCATCATGTCAGTTCTCCTCTTCCTGGGTCGCGGCATCCCCCGCGCTCTGGCTGGCGTCCTGGGCCGCGCCCGCTGAGGACTCGGCCTGCTCGGCCGCCAGTCGAGCCGCGCGGCGACGCTCGGCGATCGAGGTTCCCTCCGCTGCCTCTTCCGTCTCTCGCACGGCCGCAGATTCTCCGCGTGCGACCACGCGGCCGCGGCCCGCATACACGAGCGCATTCTTAGCGCCCAGGTGCTCCGGGTCCAGGCCCGAGAGCTTGTGGCCCTGACCGAAGAAGCGCGTGCGGATGAGCAGCTCCATCATCGGGTGGGTGAACAGGAAGATCACTGCGATGTCGATGACCGTCGTGACGCCCAGCGTGAAGGCGAAGCCCTGGACCCCGCCCACGGCGAGGAGGTAGAGCACCACGGCGGCAACGAGGTTGACGGCGTCGGAGACGAGGATCGTGCGCTTGGCGCGGTCCCATCCTTCCTCGACGGCGGCGCGCAGCGGACGTCCGTCACGCACCTCGTCGCGCACGCGCTCGAAGTAGACGATGAAGGAGTCCGTCGTCACACCGATGGCCATGATCAGGCCTGCAACGCCTGCGAGCGAGAGCCGGTAGCCCATCGCCCACGACAGGAGCGCGATGACGAGGTAGGTGATGGCCGAGGCCACCAGCAGCGAACCGGCGGAGATGACCGCCAGGCCACGGTACTGCCAGATCAGGTAGACGATGACGAGGAGGAAGCCGATGAGCGCCGCCCACAGGCCGATCGTGAGGTGATCGGTACCAATCGTGGCAGAGATCTGCTGCTCGGACTCGACCTCGAAGTTCAGGGGGAGCGACCCGAAGCTCAGCTGGTTGGCCAGCGCCGAGGCCGACTTCGCCGTGAAGTTACCGGTGATTTCCGCTTCCCCGGTGGAAATAATGGCGTTCATTGAGGGGGCGGTGATGACGGTACCGTCCAGGACGACGGCGAAGGAGTTGCGGTCGGGACGGCCGCGGTAGAAGGACGAACCCGCGGCATCCGCATCGTGGAAGCCGTAGAGGATCGTCGAGGTCTCCTTGAACTTCTCCTTGCCCGCCTCATTGAACTGCAGCGAGACGGCCCACTGGCCGGTCGTCTGGCCATTGGAGTTGCGTGCCAGCCCCGCGTTGGCCGTCTTGAGGTCGGATCCGGGCACGGCCACGGGTCCCAGAATGTACTTGATCTGGCCGGAGTCGTCGCATGCGGCGTAGGGCTTGTCGGAGGGACCCTCCACGCGCTTCACATCCGCTGCAGCCGAGCAATCGAGGGTCAAGAAGTCGTACATCACCTGCTCGGTGACCCACGCCAGGTCGGAACCGTTCTCGGGCGTCGTCACGGGCGTGTCAGACAGGGTGCCGTCGTGATCGGTGTCGGCCGTGCTCATCGCCGTGGCAGCATCGAGAGCGGTGGATTGGACGCCGCCCGACTGGGCGGCGTGGTCAGCGCCGCTCGAGGACGATCCGCTCTGGCTGTCCTCCCCCGACTGCGCGCCGGACTGCTCACCCGACTGAGTTCCCGACTGACCGACCTCGGTCTGGGAGGGTTGATTCTGAATGACGCCCTGCGCCGCGCCGATGCGCAGCACGGGGCGGAAGTTCATCTGAGAGGAGGAGCGAATGAGATCGAGCTGCTCCTGGGAGGGCGTGCCGGGGATTGACACCATGATGTTCGAGTTACCCAAGGAGGAAATCTCGGACTCGGACACGCCCGAGGCGTCAATGCGATTACGGATGATCGAGATCGCCTGCGTGATGTCGTCGTCGGTGATCTCGCGTTGCCCATCCCCTGTCACGGTGGGAGTCAGGATCAGCTGGGTCCCGCCCTTGAGGTCAAGAGCGAGGTCGGGGTACGGGGACACGCCCTTGGTGAAGTGCCCGATCGCCAGTGCCGCGCACGCCGCCACGATGGCGACGGTGAGCGTCACGAGCGCGCGCACTGGGCGTCGCTTGTGTGATGCCACGGTTCTACTTTCCGTTCAGCCTTGTGTTACTTCTGCTGCTCGTCGGGCTCGGAGGCGCTGGCCCCGTCACGAGCCGACTCGTCGAGCCCCAGGACGGTGTCGGCCTCGTCCGTGGGCTCTTCCACGTCAGCGCTCTCCTGAGTCTCGTTGTCGGCGTTCTCGGCGAGCGGCGGCACCGCGCCGATCTCGGCGATCATCTCCCGCTCCCAGTACATCTCGTGTCCATCGGTGGTTTCCAGGACGACGATATCGCCGTCGAGGTCAACGAAACGACCCCAGAAACCCACGCGGGTACGGACCCACTCACCGGGCTTGACGGCTGCGAGCTGGTCGCGCTTCTCCTGCTCCATCTGCGCCATTTGCTTCTTGCGCGAGCGCGAGCTCCACCACATGAAGACGACCATGAGGCCAATGAGGAGCACCAGGAAGTAGTTGTTCATAAAGGCTGATTCACTTTCGATGACGGTCGGGCGCTGTGAGCGCACCTTGCCAGTCTAATGCCCGAGGAGGGTTTTAGCCTAAGCGATCAATACGCGGCGCGGCGTATCCCACCTCCGAGCACGATCGGACCGCCGCTTGTCACCGAAGCTGCCGCCTCGACTAGTCGAAGAGCACGCTCTCCCCGGCGGGGGGCGTGAGTCCGAGGTGGCTCCACGCGAGCGGGGTTGCCATGCGCCCACGGTTGGTGCGTACGAGGAAGCCCTCTCGCACGAGGTAGGGTTCGGCCACCGTTTCGACGGTCTCCGCCTCCTCCCCGATGGTCACCGACAGGGTCGTGAGCCCGACCGGTCCACCTGCGAAGCGCCGACACACGGCCTCCAGGACCGCGCGGTCGAGGCGGTCCAGGCCGCTGGGGTCGACCTCGAAGAGCTCGAGGGCGCCCCGGGCGGCGTCGAGTGTGAGCTGTCCGTCGCCGTGCACCTGCGCGTAGTCGACGACGCGGCGCAGGAGGCGGTTGGCGATGCGCGGGGTGCCGCGCGAACGCGACGCGATCTCGTGGGCGGCGCGCGCGTCAATGGGTGATCCGAGCAGCGATGCGGAGCGGGTGACGACGGATTGCAGCTCGTCGGTCTCGTAGAACTCCAGGTGCGCGGTGAAGCCAAAGCGGTCGCGCAGAGGGGCGGGAAGGAGACCCGAGCGTGTCGTGGCTCCCACCACCGTAAAGGGCGGCAGCGTCAGCGGAATCGACGTGGCTCCCGGACCCTTGCCAACGACGACGTCAACGCGGAAGTCCTCCATCGCCAGGTACAGCATTTCCTCGGCCGTACGGGCGAGGCGGTGGATCTCATCAATGAAGAGGATGTCACCCTCTTGGAGGCCAGAGAGAATCGCCGCCAGGTCTCCCGCGTGCTGGATCGCCGGGCCCGAGGTCAGGCGCAGCGACGTGCCCATCTCGGCGGCGATGATCATCGCGAGGGTGGTCTTGCCCAGCCCGGGCGGTCCGGCCAACAGGACGTGATCGGGGGTGGCCGAGCGCATACGTGCCGCGTCGAGGACGAGCTGCAGCTGGCCTCGAACGACGCGCTGCCCGACGAACTCGGAGAGTCTCCGTGGACGCAGGGCAGCCTCGGCCGCGCGCTCGAGGTCCCCGGCGTCGGGTGCGACGATACGCATGGCGTCGACGTCCCCGCTCCTGTCTTCAGCCACGGCTTCCTCCCAGGGTGACAAGCGCGGCGCGGAGCATGTCGGAGGCGCCGAGTCCGCTTCCCGCCAGCTTCTCGATGGCTGCGCACGCCTGCGTCTCGGACCAGCCCAAGCCGACGAGGGCGACGCGCACCTCGGCGGCCACCGCGTCCTCGGCGGGCGGCGCGGAACGAGTGGGCCCCGCTCCCGGCAGAGCCGCGGGGCTGCCGAGCTTGTCGCCGATCTCCAGCGCCATGCGTTGAGCGGACTTCTTTCCCACGCCCGGGATGCGCTGCAGCACCGCCAGGTCCTGGTCTCGCACGGCGCGGCGCAGGTCGTCGGGCCGTAGGACGGCGAGCGCGGCGAGGGCGATCTTGGGTCCGATGCCCGAGACCGTCATCAGGGCAGCAAAGACGTCGCGTTCGTCGCTTGACTCGAAGCCGTAGAGGGTCATTGAGTCCTCGCGCACGATCATCGAGGTATGAACCGTGATCTCGCGGTCCCGCGCCATCGCCTGGGCGCAGGCGGGAGTCACGTGGACACGAAAGCCGATGCCTCCCACGACAACATCAACGTGGTCGAGGCCTGTGCTCGCCACCGTGCCGCGCAGAATGGAGATCACTACGTTCCTTTCGTTCGTGGTCGCTCGCCGGGCAAGGCGAACATATGTACGATTCTAGCCGCGTCGGCGACGAGGATCCACGGCACCGGTGCGGCGTTGCGCCGCCTGCGCCTCGGCCCACGCACGCTGAGCGGGAGTCATCGAACCGCGAGCCGTCAGACGCCCAGAGAGGGACACCGCGACGGAGGAATCCTGCGGAGCACCGAGCAGACCGGTACCACGCCACGCGTGCGTGATCGCGATCGCGAGGGAGTCCGCCGCGTCTGCCGGCTTGGGGGCCTTTGCCAAGCCGAGGATGCGCGCAACCATCGTCTGCACCTGCGCCTTGTCAGCGTTGCCGTTGCCGGAGACGGCGGACTTTACCTCGGAAGGAGTGTGCACGGCCATGGGCAGGCCGGCACGGCCCACGCACGTCATGGCGGCACCCATCACCTGCATGGTGGTGGTCACGGACTGCAGGTTGTCCTGGGCGAAGACGCGTTCGATCGCAACCACCTCGGGCGCGTAGCGTTCGATGACACCGTCGATCGCGTCCGCGATCGTGCGCAGCCGGAAGTGCGTCGCAAGGTCCTTGTCGCTCCGGGCGACGCCGACATAGACGAGGGTGGCTCGCCGCGACGGGTCCACGTCAATGACGCCCAGGCCGCATCGCGTCAGCCCCGGGTCGATGCCCATCACGCGCATCAGGCGCGCGCGACCATGTCGACGAAGAGGCCGTGCATGCGGTCGTCACCGCCGACCTCGGGGTGGAAGGACGTCGCCATGACGGTGCCGTGGCGCACCGCGACTATCGGACCGTCGGCGCTGTTTCCGGCACGTGCGATGACCTCGACCCCCTCGCCCACCGACTCGACCCAGGGAGCACGAATAAAGACGGCGTGGAAGGGGCCGCCCTCGAGGCCCTCAACGTCCAGATCCTCCTCGTAGGAGTCGATCTGACGTCCGAAGGCGTTGCGACGCACGACCATGTCGAGCCCGCCAAAGCAACGCTGATCGTCGCGTCCGTCAAGGATCGTGGAGGCAAGCATGATCATTCCCGCGCACGTCCCATACACCGGCATGCCCGCGGCGATGCGCTTGCCGAGGGCGTCGAAGAGGCCGAACGAGACAAGCAGCTTGGACATGGTCGTCGATTCGCCGCCGGGGATGACGAGGCCGTCGACGCGGGCGAGCTCGTCCTGCCTGCGCACGAGCAGCGCGCGGGCACCGGAGTTCTCCAGCGCCCGCGCGTGCTCTGCGACGTCGCCCTGGAGGGCGAGAACGCCGATGGTCACCATCCGCGCTCCGCGAGGCGGTGGTCGACCGGAATGTCATCAACGTTGATGCCGACCATGGCCTCGCCGAGCCCGCGAGAGACGTCGGCGATCACGGCGGGATCATCGTAGAAGGTGGTGGCCTTGACGATGGCGGCCGCGCGCTTGGCCGGGTCCCCGGACTTAAAGATGCCCGACCCGACGAAGACGCCTTCGGCGCCGAGCTGCATCATCATCGCGGCATCCGCGGGTGTGGCGATGCCCCCGGCAGTGAAGAGGACGACCGGGAGGCGACCCTCGCGGGCCACCTCTGCGACGAGCTCGTAGGGGGCTTGCAGTTCCTTGGCGGCCACGTAGAGCTCGTCCTCCGGCAGGGAGGTGAGGTGACGGATTTCGTCGCGAATCTGACGCATGTGCGTGGTCGCGTTCGAGACGTCTCCCGTGCCAGCCTCGCCCTTGGAGCGGATCATGGCCGCGCCCTCGGTGATGCGCCGCAGGGCCTCACCCAGGTTGGTGGCGCCGCACACGAAGGGGACCGTGAAGTTCCACTTGTCGATGTGGTGGGCGTAATCGGCGGGGGTGAGAACCTCCGACTCGTCGATGTAGTCGACTCCGAGGGACTGAAGGACCTGAGCCTCAACGAAGTGCCCGATACGCGCCTTGGCCATGACGGGGATGGATACGGCGTCGATGATGCCCTGGATCAGGTCGGGATCCGACATGCGGGCAACGCCGCCCTGGGCGCGAATGTCGGCGGGAACTCGTTCGAGGGCCATGACAGCGACGGCTCCGGCATCCTCGGCGATCTTGGCCTGCTCGGGGGTCACGACGTCCATGATGACGCCGCCCTTGAGCATCTGCGCCATTCCGCGCTTGACCTGGGGGGTACCAACCTCGCGCTTGACGGTGGATTCGCTCATGCTCACTCTGCCTCTTCCAGCTGCGCGCGGACCTCGTCCGACAGCGACATGTTCGTGTAAATGTTCTGAACGTCGTCGGAATCCTCGAGGGCGTCGATGAGCTTGTTGACCTTGAGGGCTCCCTCGAGATCAAGCTCAACCTCCGTGGAGGCCACGAACTGGACCTCTGCCGAATCGTAGTCGATGCCCGCCTCCTGGAGGGCACTGCGCACCGCGACCACGTCCTTCGGGTCGGATTCGATGACGAAGAGCTCGCCCGCGTCCTCGACCTCTTCCGCCCCGGCGTCAAGAACAGCCATCATGATGGACTCCTCGTCCACGCCGTCGGCGGCGGGGACCTCAACGACGCCGCGACGGGAGAACAGGTAGGACACCGAACCGGGGTCGGCCAGGGAGCCGCCGTGGCGGGTGAAGCCCAGGCGCACGTCGGAGGCCGCACGGTTGCGGTTGTCGGTGAGGCACTCAACGAGGAAGGCGACGCCGCTGGGGCCGTAGCCCTCGTACATGATGGTCTCGTAGTTCGCGCCGCCGGCCTCGGCGCCGGAGCCTCGCTTGACGGCGCGGTCGATGTTGTCCGCGGGGACGGAGTTCTTCTTCGCCTTCTGGATGGCGTCGTACAGCGTCGGGTTGCCTGCAGGGTCGCCGCCGCCCGTGCGAGCAGCGACCTCGATGTTCTTGATGAGGCGCGCGAAGAGCTTGCCGCGCTTGGCGTCAATGGCGGCCTTCTTGTGCTTGGTGGTCGCCCACTTAGAGTGTCCCGACATCACTTCTCCCTGTTGGGTGGATAGATACCGCCACATTCTACCGCGTTGAGGGGGAGGGTCCCCACGTGTGGAACGCCGCCGTGGACAAACGTAAACACCGTCACAGCGGGCCGGGAGTGGCCGATCCTCCCCCGCGTTCGGCGCGCTCGGCCGGGCGGCCGCTGGCGCGCAGGTCGCTCACCGCCTCCTCCGTCCGCTCGCCTGACCCGCAGGCGGGGTGAGGAAGAGACGCATGGAGCACGAACCGGGCCCGAGACGATCCCAGGGGCCATCGAACGTCAGGACCATCGCGGTTGCGGTGGCCACTCCCCTGGCGACCGCTGCTCGATCCTCGTCGCGCGAGAGGATCTCCGCCGCCAAGGACACCGTGGGTTCGTGGCCGACGACGAGGGCCGAGGCGCCGGACAGGCCGCGGGCGAGCGTGATGATGTCGGCCTCGTCAGCGTCGTAGATACTGCGGTCCGTCCAGGCGCTACCCACGCCCACGTGGCCAGCGATCGCTTCGAAGGTCTGGCGCGCCCGCGTCGCATCGGAGGACACGGCAACGTCGAAGGAACCGACCTCGCGGGCGAGGGTGCGCCCGAGGCGCTCGGCCTGGTCGCGCCCGGCGTCGGTCAGCGGGCGGAGGTGATCGGGGTAGGGCGTGGCGGCCTGCGCGTGGCGAACGAGAACGAGAGTTGGCATACTTCCAAGCGTAACCGCACCGGGAGGACACCATGGCACTGGGAGTCGAAAGCGCCTCGGGCATCTGCTCGGCACGCGAATGCACGAAGGCGGCGATCTACCGGATCGACTGGCGTAACCCGGCGATCCACCGCGCCCGCCAGAAGACGTGGCTGGCATGCGAGGAGCACCGCTCCTACCTGGAGAACTACTTCAGGTACCGCTCGTTCCCGTACAGGGTCTCAGCTTTCGTTGCGCCGGACCAGGCACCGCCTCAGGACCACTGATCGAGGGGGCGGTCATTCCACGTCACGGCGCGCAGCGCCTTCGCCAGTTCGTCGGCCGAGGACGGATCCAGGTCGGCGGGCCACTCGAAGGAGGAGGTACCCGCGTTCGACATGAAGTGCGTCGACACGAGGGCCTCGTTGATGTCGGCCGACAGCCAGGTGGCCAGCAGGCGCGTGAGCGCCCCGTGGATGACGAAGACGGCCACGGCCTCGTCCCCGGCCTCCTCGCGGGCGGCCAGGCCGACGCGGCGCACGGTCTCCAGCGAGCGAGCCAACGCCTCGCGGCCGCTCTCGCCGCCCGGCATCCTGTTGTCGAGGTCGCCCGCGCACCACGACAGCGTCGTGCGCACGTAGAGCACCTGGGACCCGGGGTCGGCCGCCATCTCCAGGTCGCCTGAGCGCAGCTCGCGGATGCCGGGGCACACGCGGGGCGTGAGCCCGTAGGCGCGCGCCAGGGGCGCTGCTGTCAGGCGCGTGCGTTGAAGTCCCGACAGAGCGATGACGGTGGGGGCAGGTGCGACCTCGGCCTCCCAACGATCCGCCAGGCGCTGAGCCTGGGCGTGCCCCTCGGGGGTCAGGCCGAGGCCCGGGCGCACCGTGTCCAGGGCACCGAGTCGATTCGCGGGCGTCTGTCCGTGCCGTACGAGGACAATTTTCACTGCTGCTCCCAAAAGAGTCGTTCCATCACGTCGCGTGCCTTTCGCCCGGCGCGCAGCCAGTCTTCCTCGAGGGCATTGAGCCCGCCGCTACCGTAACCGAGAATGGCCGCGAGAGCACGCAGCTCGGCACTGTCGCGCGGAAACACGTCGAGCTTCACACCGCTCATCCTCCCCGTCGCCAGGACGTTGGCGGCGCGGATGCGCGTGGCCATGTCCCATGCATCCAGCAGGGTGTCGGCATCCGAGGGCTCAACGAGGCCCTCACGTGCCGCGGCCGCGATCGCGCCGGTCGTTGAGGGGGTGCGCAGGCTCGGCGTGATACGCCCGTGGCGCATCTGGATCAGCTGGATCGTCCACTCGACATCGGTGAGTCCCCCCGGCCCGAGCTTGACGTGGCGGGAGGGCTCGATCCCGCGGGGAAGGCGCTCGTTTTCCATGCGGGCTTTCAGCAGGCGTATGTCGCGCAGATCCGCGGGCGACACATCGCCGTAGGCGATCTCCTCGAAGAGCTGCCCCGCTCGGCGGGCCAGGGGCGTATCGCCGATTGGCCGGGCGCGCACGGCGGCCTGGCGTTCCCACGTCGATCCCCACCTGCGGGCATACTCCCGATGAGACTCCACGGTCCTACTCATCGGGCCGTTCTTCCCTTCCGGGCGCAGGTCAAGATCGACGGCGAGTCCGAGCTGGCTGGTCGCCGAGCCGAGAAGCTTCTTCGCGCGGTTCACGATGGCGGTCGCGCTGGCCGCGGCGTCGGCTGGCGTGGCGTCACCCACCGCCTCGTGCACGGCGATGACATCGGCGTCGGAGGCGTAGGAGCACTCCCTGCCCCCGTAGCGGCCCATGGCGATGAAGGCGACGCGGGCACGCGGGCTCCCCCACCGGGCGGCCTCCTCGCGCTCCGCGATCTCCAGTGCCCCCAGGAGAGCGGTGTCCGCTGCGTCCGCGATCGCGTGGCCGCGCGGATCGATCCCGGCCAGCAGGTCGCTCATCGCGCACCGCGTGAGTTCCCGGGTTCGCACCGCGCGCACGCGCGCCGCCGCATCCTCGGCATCCTCGTGGCGGTCGATCAGCGCCCGGAGCTCGCGGCCGAGCCGTCCGAGGTCCCGTGGAGCGAGCTCGGCATCGTCGTCGAGCCAGGCAACCGCCTCGGGACGCTTGGCGAGGGCGTCGGCGATCCAGTGGGAGTTGGGCAGCATCTTCATGAGACGGCGGGCGGCCACCCCCGAGTCTCGCAGGAGAGCCAGATACCAGTGGGAGTCGCCAATGTCCTCGGACAGGATGCGGAAGTTCCTCAGCCCCATGTCCGGGTCGGCGCCGGCGGCGAGCCAGGAGATAAACACGGGAAGGAGATGACGCTGGATGACCGCTCGCCTGGTCGTGCCGCGGGTGAGGGCCGCGATGTGAGTCAGAGCGCCGCTGGGGTCGCGGTAGCCGATGGCGGCGAGGCGGTCGCGAGCCCCCTCGGCGTGCAGGACAACCTCGTCGTCGCGAAGCGATGCCGTCGCGGCCACGATCGGGCGATAGAAGACGTCCTCGTGCAGGGCCCGCACCCGCTCACGCACCTCATCGATGGCGGCGCTCATGGAGGCGGCGTCGGGGAAGCGCCGGGCTCCCATGGCGCGGCCCAGGACACGCAGTTCGGCGTCCTTATCGGGGATCAGGTGGGTGCGGCGCATGCGCGGCAGCTGGGTGCGATGTTCGACCGCTCGCAGGAAACGATAGCAGGAGGCCAGGTCGGCGGCATCGCTGCGGGCGATGTATCCTCCCTCGCTCAGGGCATCGATCGCGTCAAGCGTCGAGGGCACGCGCAGGAACGCGTCGGTGCGACCGTGGACGAGCTGCAGCAGCTGGACGGTGAACTCGACGTCACGCAATCCCCCTCGCCCGAGTTTGAGTTCCCGTGAGGCGTGGGAGCGCGAGATGTTGTCCTCGACGCGCCGCCGCATCGCGCGCGCCGCCTCGACGAACCCCTCGCGTTTGGCCGCGCTCCACACGTAGGGGTGGGCTGCCTCCTCGAAGGCGCGACCAAGCTCATCGTCGCCGACGCAGGCGCGGGCCTTGAGCAGCGCTTGAAACTCCCAGGCTTGCGCCCACTCCTGCCAGTAGCGCCGATAGGACTCGATCGTGCGCACGAGCGCGCCATTTCTCCCCTCGGGCCTCAGGTTGGCATCCACCGTCCACAGGGGGGCTTCGTTTCCGGGTCCCGAGCACGCCGAGGCCGTGGCGGCGGCGAGCCGGGTGGCGATCTCCAGCGTGTCCCGTTCTTCCTCACCCGCCTGCCCCCGGGTCACGTACAGGACATCCACATCCGAGACGTAGTTGAGTTCGCGCGCCCCGGTTTTGCCCATGGCAATGATCGAGATGGGAACCTGCCCCCGTGGGTCGATGTCGCGCCGGGCGAGGGCGAGGGCCCCCTGAAGCGTCGCGTCGACAAGATCGGCGATGCGACGCCCCACCGCGGGCATCACAGCCTCGGGGTCCTCGCTCGTCAGGTCGTCGGCGGCCAGGTGTAGCAGGACCCGGCGGTAGGCTGCCCGCAGGTCGTCCGCGCACGCGTGCTCCGCAGCCACGAGCGCTCCCGAGGCCACGCGCCTCGCCCCGACGGCCGCGGCGAGCGCGTCGCCGACCTCGCCCGGTTCCTCGTTGATGGCCCAGGCGCGCCGCGGGTCGGCGATGACGTAGTCACCGAGCCATTGGCTTGCCCCCAGCACGGCGCACACGCGACGCCTGCTGGAAGGATCCCCCGCCAGCGCGCACACGAGTCCGGGGGCGGCCTCGTGCAGACGGATCATCTGCAGGAGCGCCTGGTCCGGGTCCGCGCAGGCGCCGATGTCCCGCGCCCACTCGCTGCGCTCGCCCGGGAGCTCGTCGAGAAAGCTCAGGGCGCGTCGCGGGTCCAAGAAGCCGGCGACCCGAAGCTCGTCGGGGGTCACCTGGGAACGACCTTGAGGAACTGCTCGATCTCCTGGCGCGTAATCTGGCGACGGTACTCGATCCATTCCTTGCGCTTGTTGCGGATCACGTAGTCGAAGACCTGCTCTCCGAGCGTCGCGGCGACCAGATCGGACTTCTTCATCGCGCGGACGGCGTCCGAGAGCGAAGCGGGAAGGGCGCGAATCCCCATCACCTGGCGTTCACGATCCGACAGGTCCCACACGTTGTCCTCGGCCTCGGGCATGAGTTCCATCTTGTGCTCAATGCCATCCAAGCCGGCGCTGATCAGGACGGCGAAAGCCAGATACGGGTTCGCGCTTGGATCGGGCGCGCGGTACTCGATGCGAGCCGAGGCACTCTTCTTGGGTTTGTACAGGGGGACGCGCACGAGGGCCGAGCGATTCAGGTGTCCCCAGCACACGTAGGCGGGCGCCTCTCCCCCACCCCACAGCCGCTTGTAGGAGTTCACGTGCTGGTTGGTGATGGCCGCGATCTCCTCGGCGTGAGCGAGGATTCCGGCGATGAAGTGCCTGCCGGTGGCCGAGAGGCGATACTGTCCGGACGGGGAAAAGAAGGCGTTCTCCTCGCCCTCAAAGAGGGACAGGTGGGTGTGCATGCCCGAGCCGGGATGCTCAATGAAGGGCTTGGGCATGAACGTCGCCACTAAATCCTCGCGCAGCGCGACCTCCTCGATGACGGTGCGCGCCGTCATGATGTTGTCGGCAGCGCGCACGGGGTCCACGGCCCGCAGGTCGATTTCGTTCTGGCCCGGTCCCCCCTCATGATGGGAGAACTCCACGGGGATCGACATGTCCTCGAGCATGCGTACAGCGCGGCGCCGGAAGTCGTTGGAGTCCCCGCGCGCGACGTGGTCGAAGTAGCCCGCCTGGTCGACCGGGATCATCCGCTCGGGAGTGACCGGCTGGCGCAGCAGGTAGAACTCGATCTCCGGGTGCATCATCACCCGAAACCCGGCGTCGGCGGCGCGCCCCACCGCGCGCTCCAGGACACCGCGGGGATCCGAGGGGGCGGGTCGCCCGTCGGGCATCAGCACGTCACAGAACATGCGGGCGACCGGCTCCTCGCTCGTGCGCCACGGCAGCAGTTGGAACGTCGAGGCGTCGGGCTTGAGGAGCATGTCGGATTCGAAGACGCGGGTCAGACCCTCGACAGCCGAGCCGTCGAAGCCGATGCCCTCATCGAAGGCGTCCTCGAGTTCTCCTGGGTCGATCGAAATCGACTTCAGGACGCCCGCGACGTCTGTGAACCACAGCCTGATGAAGCGAATGTTCTTCTGCGCGACCTCGCGCAGCACGTACTCCTGATGCGAATCCACCGCTGTCCTTTCGCAGATGGCAGGCCGGGCCGACCGCAGGGGCTGCGGTCGGCCCGGCCTCGTAGCGACCAGTCTACTTGCCCAGGCCGAAGCCCTTGGAGATGGACTCCAGCGCGCCCGTCAGATCGGAGGGAAGCATCCACAGCTTGGACGCCTGTCCGTCTGCAATCTTGGGCAGCATCTCGAGGTACTTGTAGGAGAGCAGCTCGGGAGTCGCGTGCCCCGCGTTGATCGCGGCGAACACGGTCGCAATAGCCTCGGACTCACCCTGCGCGCGCAGGATCTGGGCCTGTCGGGCGCCCTCGGCCTGAAGAATCAGCGCCTCCTTCTCGCCCTTTGCCTGCAGGACCTGAGCCTCCTGCTGGGCAGAGGCAGCGAGCACGGCCGCCTGCTTGGCGCCTTCGGCCTTCTTGATCTGCGCCTCGCGCTCGGCCTCGGCGGTCAGGATCGTGGCGCGCTTGGTGCGCTCGGCCGTGATCTGCTGCTCCATGGCAGCCAGGACGCGCGGCGGCGGCTCAATCGACTTCAGTTCAACGCGCGTGACCCGAATACCCCAGGGGCCCGTGGCCTCATCCAGCACGCCACGAAGCTGCTTGTTGATGGATTCACGGGAGGTCTGCGTCTGCTCCAGGTCCAGCGACCCGATGAGGTTACGCAGGGTGGTGGCTGTGAGCTGTTCGATCGCCTGGAGGAAGTTGGTCACCTCGTAGGTCGCGCTGCGCGGATCCGTGATCTGAAAGTAGATGACGGAGTCGATCGAGACCATCGCTTGATCCGCCGTGATGACCGGCTGAGGCGGGAAGTTCGCCACCTGCTCACGCAAGTCGATACGCGCGGCGACGCGATCCACGAAGGGAACCAGGAGGTGGAAGCCGCCCTGCATGACGGCTTGGAAACGCCCCAGCCTCTCGACGACGTACGCCTGGGACTGTGGAACGATGCGCACCGCGCGCACGAGCGCGATAACAACGAACACCACGAGGGCAAGAGTGACGAGCACCGCCACGTTGCCAATGACCTCATACGAGTCCATGGGTTCTTCCTCTCTGTCAGGAACTAACTGTTTTATCAGACTACTCTGAGGGAGCAGCCGTTGGACGCATCGGCGGGTGAGACGACGAATCGAGGGCACTGACCACGGCCGTCGCACCGTCGATGCGATCGACGCTCACCTGCGTCCCCACCGCCAACTCCTCCCCCTCCGTGCGCGCGCTCCACTCGCCGCCCGAAAACTGAACGCGACCGTGGCGCTCCCCCACGGCCTCGGTCACGTAGGCCGTCTTCCCGATGAGCGCATCGGTGTTGGTCCTCACATAGCCTCCGGAGCGGTCGATGCGTCCCTTGAGAAACGGGCGTAGGAGGGCGAGAAGAGCCAGGGAGACGACCGCAAAAACGATGACCTGAACAAACACGCTCGCACCGAGAGCGGCCGCGACGCCGGCGGCCAACGCTCCGATGGCGAACATCAGGAACACGAAGCTGACGCTCATCACCTCAATGATGCCGCACACAACGGCGGCGAGAATCCACAGCAGCCAGACATTCATCCTCGTTCCCCTCTCCTAGTCGGTGACGCCTCTGGCCCACCAGCGCCCCTCGTTCCGACCGGCGAGGAGAGGCATGCCGTAGACCTCGGAGAGCGTGACTCCCGTGAGGACATCGTCGATGGGCCCCTGGTGGGCTATCGTCCCCGCGGACATGATCGCGCAGTGCGTGACTCCCGCAGGGATCTCCTCGATCTGGTGGGTGACCAGAACAATCTGCGGGGACTTCGACCCCGCCATGATCTCCGCCAACGCACCGATCAACAGCTCGCGCGCACCGAGATCGAGGCCCGAGGTGGGTTCGTCAAGGACGAGGACCTCGGGGTCGGTCATGAGTGCGCGCGCGAGGAGTACCCGCTGCGCCTCCCCCTCGGACAGGGTCGCAAACTCGCGCTGCGCGAGGCCGTCGACGCCGAAGATCTCCATGAGGGCTCGGGCTCGCTCATCGTCGATCTGCTCGTACTCCTCGTCGTGGGCGACAGCAACCCCCCACGCGGCACTACGAACGGTATCGAGCACCGACTGGGTGGGGACAATCTTCGCGCCCACGGCGGCCGAGGCCAAACCCACACGGGTCGCGATCTCGGCGGGATCCGCGTCGCACAGGTTGGCGCCCGAGAGCGTGACTTCCCCGGCATCGGGGGTGAGCCTGCCTGACGCGACCCGCGCGAGCGTCGTCTTGCCCGCACCGTTGGGACCGACGATCACCCAGTGCTGACGCGGACGCGTCGACCACGAGACGTCGGAGAGCACCTGCGTGTCCCCCCGCTGGATGGACACGTGAGAAAGATTGAGGACGTAAGTCATGCGTCAAGCCTAGTCGTGTTGGTTGCGAGGTGCGCCCTCAACGAGCGAACGATAAAGGTCGGCGGTCTTGACGCCGATCGCTTGCCACGAGAAGTGCTCGCGGGCGCGGGCAAGACCCGCCTCGCCCATCCGCCGACCCAGCGCCGGATCGTCGAGGACGCGGATCAGGCGATCGGCCATGGCCTCTTCGAACGCGCGAGGGTCGAGGGGGGTGCCCGTGCCATCCTGCTTCTGCTTGATGGGCACCAGGTATCCCGTCTCCCCGTCAACGATGACATCCGGGATTCCGCCGGTGGCGGTCCCCACGACCGGCAGTCCGAGGGCCATCGCCTCAAGGTTGACGATCCCGAGGGGCTCGTACACCGAGGGGGTGATAAAGACCTGCGCGGAGGCCAGAATCGCGGCGACCTCGGGTTGCGGGAGCATCTCGGAGATCAGGACGACTCCGGAACGGCGGGAGCGAAGGTCGTTGACGAGGCCCTCCACCTCAGCAGCGATCTCGGGGGTGTCGGGCGCGCCGGCGCACAGGACGAGTTGCACGTCGTCGGGCAACAGCTGCGCCGCACGCAGGAAGTAAGGCAGCCCCTTCTGCCGGGTGATGCGCCCGACGAACACGACCGTCCTGCGAGTCGGATCGATCCCGTGTTCGGCGAGGACACGCGCACGCAGCTCCTCACCCTCAGCCCCGGACGGCGCATGCCACTTGCCCAGGTCGATGCCGTTGTGGATCACATGGACGCGCTGAGGGTCAACCGCCGGGTAGCAGCGCAGGATGTCCTCGCGCATTCCGTTGGATACGGCAATGATGGCGGCGGCGGATTCGTAGGCCGCTTTTTCGACGTAGGAGGACAGGCGGTACCCACCCCCGAGCTGCTCCGCCTTCCAGGGGCGCAGGGGCTCCAGGGAGTGAGCGGAGATCACGTGCGGAATATCGCCGAGGAGGGAGGCAACGTGGCCCGCAAAATTCGCATACCACGTGTGGGAGTGCACCAGGTCTGCTCCGTCGCAGGCCGCGGCAATCTCGAGGTCAACACCGAGCGTGCGCAGGGCGGGATTGGCTCCGGCCAGCTCGGGCAGGTCGTCGTGTCCACTCACTCCCGGCTCGGCGCCATCCGTTCCGGGTTCACGCGGGCCGTCGAACGCCTGCACCCGCAGGTCATCGACCAGTCCACGCAGGACCTTCGCAAGCTCAAGGACGTGGACACCGGCTCCGCCGTAGACGTGGGGGGGATACTCGCGGGTAAGCAGATCAACGCGCATGATGTGGTCCTTCCGACAGTAGCAGCGCTTGAAGCCCATCGTATCCGATGTCATATCCCTCCAGGTCAAAACGAGACGACGTAGCAATCGATAGACATTTGTAATAAAGTGTGACCACACCCACGGATCTGCGCCGACGCAGGTCCTCAGGACCAACGAAGGGGTGCCGCATGGCAAAGAACCACGTTCTGGCAATCGTTCTCGCGGGCGGTGAAGGTAAGCGACTGATGCCACTGACGGCGGACCGCGCGAAGCCAGCCGTTCCATTCGGAGGGCACTTCCGCCTCATCGATTTCGCGCTGTCGAATATCGTCAACTCCGGTTACCTCAAGATCGTCGTGCTGACGCAGTACAAGTCGCACTCGCTCGACCGCCACGTCACCAAGACCTGGTACACGTCGCCCCTTCTCGGCAACTTCATCGCCCCTGTTCCCGCCCAGCAGCGTCGCGGTCCGCACTGGTACCTGGGCAGCGCGGACGCGATCTACCAGTCCTTGAACATCGTCGACGATGAACAGCCCGAGTACATCGTCATCATCGGCGCGGACAATATCTACCGCATGGACTTCTCGCAGATGGTCCAGCACCACATCGATTCGGGCCTGCCCGCCACCGTGGCCGGGATCCGCCAGCCGATCGAGTTGGCCCCGGCCCTGGGCGTCATTGACGCCGACGGTGGAACCGTCAAGAACTTCCTCGAAAAGCCCAAGCACGCTCAGGGTCTCGCCGACGATCCGACGAAGGTCCTGGCCTCGATGGGTAACTACGTCTTCACCACGGCGGACCTCGTCAATGCCCTGCGAGAGGACGCGAAAGATCCGGATTCCAAGCACGACATGGGCGGCAACATCATTCCCTGGTTCGTTGAGCGCGGGGAATGCGGCGTCTACGACTTCCAAGACAACGACGTGCCCGGATCCACCGACCGCGATCGCGACTACTGGCGCGACGTCGGCACCCTGGACGCCTACTACGAGGCGAACATGGATCTGATCAGCGTCCACCCGGTGTTCAACCTATACAACCGGGACTGGCCGACCATGACTCTGATGAACGGGGCGCTGCCGCCGGCGAAGTTCGTCTACGGCGATCAGGGTTCGCGTATCGGTCACGCAATCGACTCCTTCGTGTCACCGGGCGTCATCATCTCCGGCGGCGAGGTCTACCGGTCGGTGATCTCCCCCAACACCTACGTCCACTCCTGGGCGCAGGTGAGTGACTCGGTCATCATGAATGGAACCCGCATCGGCCGTTCGTCGAAGGTCGTCAAGACGATTCTCGACAAGAACGTTGTCGTCGAAGAAGGGGCGACCGTCGGCATCGACCTCGAACGCGATCGCGAGCGGGGCTTCACCGTCACCGAGTCTGGGATCACGGTGGTTCCCAAGGGGATGGTCGTTCGCAAGTGAGTTCCGCTCTCCTGATCGACGAGCCGGGTGCGCCGCGTCTCTTCCGCGACGGTGCGCCCGGCCTCGTCGTCACCGACGTCGATTCCACCCTCATCTGCCAGGAGGTCATCGAGGAGCTTGCCGAGGCCGCGGGCACCCGGCGACAGGTCGCGCAGATAACGGCGCGAGCAATGAACGGCGAGCTCGACTTCGAGCAGTCGCTTCGGCAGAGGGTTGCGACACTCAAAGGAGTGCGAGATTCCGTCTTCGCCCGCGTTCTCGCGGCGATTACGCCAACGCGCGGGGCTCGGGAGCTCATCGAGGCCGCTCACCGCTCGGGCGCGCGATTCGCGGTGGTGTCGGGTGGATTCGAGGAGGTGGTCGCTCCGCTGGCCGCTTCGCTCGGCATCGACTTCTACGCCGCTAATCGCCTGGAGGTGCGCGACCACGTGTTGACCGGTCGTGTGCTCGGTCGCATCGTGACAGCCGATGTCAAGGTCGAGTGCCTGCGCTCGTGGGCGTCCTCGCTGGGTCTGCCCCTGGAGCGCACGGCAGCCATCGGAGACGGAGCCAACGATGTTCCCATGCTCCGTCAGGCGGGGGTCGGCATTGCCTTTTGCGCCAAGCCGCGGGTACGCGAGCGGGTCGGCATTCAGTTGAACGTCCCCGACCTGTCACGCGCGATCGCTCCGCTCGGCCTCAGCGGCGACGGACAAGCACCTCGCTAGGGTTCTCGAGCGTCGGTTAACCGGATCATCTGCCCATCCCACCCGCCGCGCCATTGCCGCGCGTACTGAAGGATCCGCGCGGGGTAGAGATCGTCCTCTATCTGCGCTTCGGCCTCGTCAATATCCCACCATCGTTGGGCGTCGATGACGCTGCGTTCCAGCAGCGTCCAGCCCTGCCTGCTCAGGGTGGTTGACGGCGCGTGAGCGACAAAGAACCACTCGTCCTGGCGCGCGGTGACGGCCAGGAAGTCGAACTCTGCGCACCGGTACAGGACGGGGCCGATGAGGTCTTCCGGCCTCAGTCGAAGTCCCGTTTCCTCAAGTACCTCGCGCACCGCCGCGACGCGCGGCTCCTCTCCCTCCTCGATCCCACCACCGATCGTAAACCACCAGTGTCGCTCGGGTTGGTCCTCGTCGTGTCCCTTCGCCAGGAGAAGACGACCAGCGTCGTCGAAGAGGAGGACGCGGGCGGCCTCCCGGTGGGGATAGCCGTCCGCGTCCAGCGGCCAGTCGAGTGCGCTCATGCCTCCAGGGTATCGTGGCGCCGACGCATCCCCCAGACGAGCAGGACGAGCCCGACGGCGAGCACGGGCAACTCGATCGCGCCGTAGGTCAGATTCCACGAGTCTTCGGGGGCGACAAGGCCCACGCCGTTTGCCTGAGCATGCACGAGCATTGCGGCGATCAGGCCGCCGATCCCCGAAAGGATCGCCTGCGGCGGCCGCACTGCCCGGGTGAGAGCCCACGCCAGGGCGTAGCCACACACGGCAGTGAAGATGGCGTGTCCGAAGGCGCCGAGGAGAGCTCGGGCCAGGAAGGACTCCCACAGGCCGCTGATGCCGTCGTCGAGTGCGCTCAGGTAGTAGCCGACGTCCTCACCCCAGGCGAAGCCGAGCCCGACGAGAGCGCCGAGTACTGCGCCCTGAGCGGGGCGAGTGAGCAGGCGCCGCGCCGCGAGAACCAGGACGATCACCCCGATTGCCTTGGCGATTTCCTCGATGATCGGCCCCGTCACGACCGAGGTCACGAACTCGGCCGTCGATTCGTCCAGCCCGCTTGCCTCAATGGCCGGGTCAACGATTCCGTTGCCGAAGCCGGAGATGATCAGCGCGCCGCCCGTTCCCCATGCGAATGCCGCGATCCAGGCCAGGGCGCTGGGGCGTAGGCGCGCGAGCCATGCGAGGAAGATGAAGCCCACGATCGCGCTCAGGCTTGAGGCACCAACCGCGAGCCACGCATCGGTTGCGGAGGTGACGCCTTCAAAGGCGCGCTTGAATTCGTACACGGAGCACGGGACACTCACGGCAATGAGGACAAGGGGACTGATGGTCGCCGCCATCGATCTGGGCCGGCTCGAGGGAGCATGAGTCACGTAGTTTTCCTTTCTGTCGCCTCAATCGTGGGGCATGCTCCTATGCGCCGCCTATGAGCGGGCGGTGAGCATCCCATGATGAGCGGTGGCCCGGTGGCTCATCCCATCCCCATGAGCCCCAGGAACCTGCGGCGTTCCTCGGTTGCCTGCTGGAGCGTCTCGCGCGTCGATTGGATACGCCCCGGTTCGGGTCCTCGAACATTCATCACCACCTGGTCCAGCCCGAGCGACGCCAGAGCGTACATGAAGTTCTTCAAGGACCTCTTGGCCGCCGGGCCTCCTCCCGATATCCAGGTCAGCGCGTTGCGCCGCATCGCGGGGTCGCAGACCATCTGGACTTCGCTGGCCAGCACCCAGCCCTGGTGCACATAGGGGATGAGACCGGCCGCCGTATCCCGCCGTTCCCGCCGGATCGCCAGGCCGACGAAGATGAGCCAGCACACGAAGATCGGCACCTGGAGGACGGCGTAGAGGACGTAGTACCCCTGCGTGCTACCGGCGATGTAGCCCATCGAATTCCACAGGCCGTGGAGGGAAACCGCGATGAAGTACCCGAAGAGGACCGCGCCGATTCCTGTCGCGGCCGAGCGGGCTCGCGTGACCGCCCATCCGATCGCCCACCCCGTGCACGTCGTGTACATGACGTGTCCAAAGACGCCCATAAATACGCGGATGAAGAATGTGCGCGCGAATGCTCCGTTGGCCAACGCCTTCAAGAAGTACTCGAAGTCTTCGACGACCAAAAAACCGGCGGCGGAGAAACCCGCATAGACAAGGCCGTCGAGGGGCGAGGAAATCTGGTTGCGTCGAGCCACGACAATGACGACGACGGCAAGAGCCTTGAGGAGTTCCTCACCGATGGGGGCAAAGACAACAGCAGTGGATGCGCTTGCGATGGAGGCATCCCCGGTCGCGCCGGCGACAAACGCCCCACCGAGTGCGTTGCTCAAACCTGCAAAGAAGATGGCGACTCCCCCGCCCCACAGGAAGGCCGCGATCTTGGTCCACCAGGGTTCGGGTTCGAAGCGGTCAACGAATTGCAGGAAGAGGATGATGATGCACAGGGGAACCAGGCAGACGATCGTGAGAAAGAGTCCAATGAAAGGACCGCTGGCGGCTAGATAGGAGTACATGCCAACAAGCATGAGAGCCAGGCCCGCACCGACGACGCTGGCCTCGAACACCGGGAGCTTCTTCGTGGTTGTTGGTAGCGCCCACGTGCGCACAGCCTGCGGGGCGACCTGCGGGTACTGGACGGCTCCGGGCGCGGGCATGGAGGGCCCCGCATCGACAAAGCGCTGAAAGGCGGGGGTGAACTGGGTGGGCGCACCCTGGGGTGCGCCCACCGCCTGCGGGGCGAAGCCGGACGTGCCGGAAGTCTGCGGGGCGAAGCCGGACGTGCCGGAAGCCTGTGGGACGGCGGCGGGAGCGCTTGCCACCGGGGTTGGGATACCGGTCTGAGGAAATGACCGTCCCGCCCGCGCGTCGTGGGCCTGCGGCCGACGCACCGAGCCGTGCGTCTGCCCCTGCTCCGGCATCGAGTCGCCGGATGCCGGCGGCGATGGTATCGGCGCGCGGGTCGAGGGAGCGGCGGGTTGGGGAATCGGCGAGGAGGACGCGCGGGGGGAAGCCTCCGGCTGCGGAATGGGCGCTGTGCTTTCTCCCCTCTGGGAGCGCGGCTCAGGGGGGTGTGGGGGTCCGGGAATCTGCGGACTACTCGTCATTGCCTCTCCTGTCTCGTTCAGGCGGTCTGCGCCAGGGAAGACACAGCCTTCGTCACATCCTGCTGTTGTTCCGCGATGGATGTCAGGCGCAGAAACTCGCGGCGACTCGCGACGGCCTCAGTGAGGATGCGGCGGTCGTGTTCGATGCGGGCGGCATCGGGCCCGTGTTTGGCCATGAGGTGTTGGTCAAGCCCCAGGCAAGGAAGGCACCTCAGGAAGGAGCGCATGGCACGCTTGGACTGCGGTCCCCCCTTCGCGGACCACGTGATCGCGGCCCTACGCGAGCGTCTATCCGTCACCATCGTGACCTCACCGGGCAGGACCCAGCCGGTGCGCACGTAGGGAATCAGGCCTCGGCGGATCTTGTCGCGCTCCTTGCTGGCGGCTCGCAGGAGCAGGGCCGCCCACACGATGAAGGCGGGCACCTCAACGACGAAGTAGAACAGGATAAAGAGACGGCCGAGAAATACGGACGCGCCGTTCCATGCGAAGTGGATCAGCACCGCGCAGCACCAAAAGACGAAGACGATGCCCGCCTTGGCCCATCCGTTCTTGAACTTTAGGAGCGCGAGCGCGAGTCCGATTCCCGTCATGGACGTGGCCATCGCGTGGACGAAGGGGCTGGCAAAGCCACGTATGAGGACGAGCATGACGAGCTGCGCTGTGCCCTGATTGTCGCCGCGCAAGTAGTAGAGGACGTCTTCGGCGAACATGAAGCCGGCGGCCGAAAAACCCGCATACACGATGCCATCGAGAACCGAACTAATGCGGTTCCTCCTCGCGATGACGACGATCAGGACCCCCAGCCCCTTAAACGTCTCTTCCACGAGGGGCGCGATGAAGGTCGCTCCCACCGCGCCTGCTCGGGAAGCATCGCCGATCGTGAGGGCAACGTTGGATTCCAGCACCGTATTGATAATGCCCGAGGAGAGCGTCGCAACCCCCGCTCCCCACAGGAGCAAAGCCCCCTTGGTCTTCCAGGGTTCGGGTTCCCAACGGTCGATGAAGAGGAGGAATCCGCCGACAATCAGGAGCGAGAGGACGGACAGCAGCGTCGTCTTGGCGAGCGAGAGGAGCCCGGACGAGGCTGGGTTGAGCATGAGGACGATGAGCCCGATCATCCCGAGGACTCCGAGGACGGTCACGACGACCTCGAGAACCGGGAAGGACCGCGGCGCCTTCGGGGGCTGCCACACCGGCGCGGCATCGTCGGGGGCGGGCGCGGTGATACCATTCGACGCGTTGATACTGGCGCTGCTGATCTTGCTCAGCCGGTAGTCTTCTCCCGGCCCGCCCCAGTGGCTCGCATCCATGTCAGTATCCCCGTCCGCCCGTGTGCGTGTCGTCGTCAAAGTCAATGGGCTCAGGTATGGGCGCGTGCCCCGCGAGCCGGAGCAATTTTACCATTCGTGTGGAACGCAGAGCTCGAACGCCCGCAACGTCGACGTTGTGGACGTTGCGAGTGAGTTCGATGCGATAGCACGTGGCGTCGAGTGCCTCAAGCCTGGCAGCGCCTTCGGGGTCGGTCCCAACGTCAGAACGAACGGCGCTCGACAGGCCGTCGCGGATCGCCCGCGACAGCGCGGAGGCCCGTTCGAGGCGGGCGCTCACCTCAACCCGGTCGGCCTGGCGTTGTCCGGGGGTGCGCCGATCCAGGCCGTCTGTCGTCAACTGGTCGCCACCGTCGCGAATGTATGCGCGCGCCGCTTCGAGAAGTGTTGCGCCCACCGCAGGATCGAGGGATGCCGTGTGCGCCAGGAGTTCCACCTCCGACGCACGTCGTACGAGCAGCCGAGAGAGTGCGTCGCGAGAGGCGAGGATTCGCTGGTGGAGGCGGTCGAGGCGCCTGGCTCGACTCACCGCGATGGCAACCACGACGGAGACGGCGACGAGGGCAAGGAGAACGACGGTAATCACGAAGGGCGTGAGATGGATCATTGCTCTCGTTCCTGGTGCTCCTGGCGGCCTCGGATGAGGTCCCGCGTTCGTCGAGTCCCCGAGGCTGCGGGGCTTCCCATGTCGATCGCGAGCCTGTACACCTCGAACACCTTGTCGGCAACGACCTCCCAGTCGTATTGGAGGGATGCGCGCTGCCCCGCCTCAGACAGGCCTTCCAGCCGCGCCTTGTCCGCCAGAAGACCGAGCAGCTGGTCGACCAGGGCAGCCGAGCTGCCGGTCTCGAAGAGGACACCCGCGCGCCCGTCCTCGAGGACGGCCCGAAAAGCGGGAATGTCGGAGGCGACGACCGCGGTCCTCGCGGCCATGGCTTCGACGAGGACAATGCCGAAGGACTCTCCGCCCGTCTGCGGGGCGACGTAGAGGCTCGCTCCGGCGAGAAGGGATGCCTTCTCCTCGTCGCTGATTCCCCCCAGGAAGGAGACGGAATCACCGAAACGGGCGACCTGCCGACGGATCTCGGGGGCGTCGCCCCTTCCCGCGATCAGGAAGCGAGCGCCCGGCATCTTGTCCAAGACGCCTTCGATCGCTCCTGCAAAGACGCTCAGCCCCTTGCGGGGTTCATCGAGGCGACCGAGGAAAACGATGACGGGCCGCGAGTCGGTGGCCATCCACCGCGGATCCGTGCTCGCCCGGCGGAAGGAGGCTGTCTCAACCCCGTTGGGGATGATGACGGCGTCTCCTCCGTGGTGCTCAATGAGGGTGCGGCGGGCCTCCTCCGACACGGCAATGCGCACGCCGATACGTTCCATGTACAGGCGCATCGGCGCCGAGGCGATCGCTCGCGACACGGAACGTCCGAGCGCGGCGTGAAAGGTCCCCACGAGCGGCGCGCTCGAGAGCATGGCGGCTGCCATCGACACCGAGGGAACGACCGGTTCGTGGACGTGGACGACGTCGAAGGCGTTGTCTGCGAGCCAGCGGCGCGTGCGCCGCAGTGCCGCGGGTGATACCGATATGTTCGCCACAGAACCGTTAAAGGGCACCGACACTGACTGCCCGGCCGATGAGATCCAGTCGGGCAGGTCACGGGACGACGAGGGCGTGAGGACCCGGACATCGTGTCCGCGCGAACGAAACTTGAGCGCGAGGTCCCTGATATGGAAGCCCACTCCCCCCGGCACGTCCCACGAGTAGGGGTTCACGATGCCGATCTTCATCGATTCTTCCTCTCATGCTCCGCCCGCGCACGGGCGAGGCGCTCGGGGTCCAGGTCCTCCACGAAGACCCTCTGCATCATGTGCCAGTCCTGCGGCTTGTCCCTCATCATGCCAGCAAAATCATCGACCCATGCCTGAGTGAGAGCCTCCACACGGTTACCGCCGCCCGGGGTGTCTTGAGGAGGTCTGACCGGACCCACGCATCGAACGCGCACGTCGGCTCCGGTGGCCGTCTCATTCTCGTAGGTGATGCATGCGACGAAAAGCGGCCGGTCGAGCCTCGTTGCCAGCGCCGCCGGCCCGGCCGCGACCAGCGCACGGCCACCACCGAGCGTCACCTCGATGCCCGCCCCCGAGATGTCGCGGTCGGCGAGAAGCGGAACGATGACGTGGCGCGAGCGCACCCGCTCCACGAGGGTGGAGAACACGGACTCTCCCTTCGCGACGCCGATGATCTCCATGCCCAGGCCCTCACGGAGAGTCACGAATCGTTCGAAGAGAGCCGCGGGCTCGACCTTCTCCGCCACCGTCACCACGTCGTAGCCCTGGGAACACACCCATGCCCCGGCTCGGTCCCAGCTGCCGGAGTGCCCCAGGGCCAGGACCACGGGGCCGTCGTGCGTGGCCGCAGTGAGCTCCTCGAAACCCTCGAAGGTCACGCCCTCCAGGAGGCAAGCGCCGCGCGGCGAGCCGAGCATGAGCTGCTCGCCGTAGTTGCGGATGTGGGAGACAACGGCGGCGCGCACGAGGGCGTCCGAGGGTTGCGTCCCCGTCAGCCGCGCGATGTTCGAGCGCATGCGGGTGACGGCAGAGCCACCGCAACGCGCGGCGATGCCCGCCCCGGCGCGCGCGAGCCACATGACGAGGCCCAGGGGAAGGCGCGGGGCCAACGCGAATGCGAGCTGCAGGGGAGAGAGGGTCACTGAGCGGCCTCGTCAATCGTGCGTGCCGTGTACCAGATCCGCTGGCACACCGTCACGAACGAGGCCGCGGCGACCCAGGTGAGACCGGCGGCGAACACCCACTGTGGGGCGCCCAGGCTCATCACCATGGCGGAGCCGTTTCCGATGATCAGCCGATCCGTTCGCTCCGCGATGCCAAGCTTGGCCACGACGCCCACCGACTCCGCACGGGCGCGCGCATAGGGGACGGTCGCGGCGCCAACGATGGAACAGATGCCCGCTATGACCGTCCACGTGCGCACGGGCGAGTCTCCCATCTGGAACACCGCGTAGGCGGTCAGCGAGCCGAAGACCGCGCCGTCGGCCAGTCGGTCGAGCGTGGAGTCGAGGAATGCCCCGAATCGGGTACCTCCGGTCGTCATGCGCGCAAGCGTCCCGTCCACGGAGTCCCCGAACATCACGATCGCCAGGGCGATTCCTCCCTGCCAGATCCACCCGCGTGGAATACACACGAGCGCGATCGCGATCGAAGCAACCGTCCCGGCGACGGTCACCATGTTCGGGGTGACGCCGAGGCGGGCGAGGACCCTGGCGAGGGGGGTGAAGAGAGCCTTCGTGATCGAACGGCCGTGATTTCCTAGCATCACTCCCCCTTGGGCCACGCGGACGCGAGCCGCACGCGCGCGTCCTCAAGCAGCTCCGGCACCGCCTTCGTCCGCGCGATGATTGGCAGGAAGTTCGCGTCTCCCGCCCACCGAGGAACGACGTGCTGGTGAAGATGCGCGGCGATGCCGGCGCCGGCGACCTCGCCCTGGTTCATTCCCAGGTTGAATCCCGCCGGAGCAGCGACCTGTCGACACACGCGCATGGCGGTGGCCGTGAGCTCGCCCAACTCCATGCGCTCCGCTTCCGTGAGCTCCGCGTAGTCGGAGACGTGGCGGTAGGGACACACGAGCATGTGGCCGGAGTTGTACGGGAAGAGATTCATGAGAACGAAGCAGGAGCTACCCCGGTAGACGACCAGTCCCTCGGCGTCTTCCTTGCCGGGGGCCAGGCAGAATGGGCACTGCCGATCCGAGGCGTCGGTCGGCTTGCCTTCGCCGTGGATGTATGCCATCCGATACGGTGTCCAGAAGCGACCAAAGCCGTCCGGGACACCCGCAAGCGCGCGGGCGTCCTCGGTCGGAAGGGCCATGCCGTCCGCACCAATCTCGGCCAGGCCTGCATCGCTAGTCATGGGACTCACGCCTGGTCGAGTCCGGCGATGTGATCGCCGTTGTTTCGTTCTTCAACGTGAGCAACGATCAAGTCCACGGCACGTTCCACGGGGACTCCGTTATGTTGGGAGCCGTCGCGCAGGCGGAAGGACACTGCCCCGGCCTCAACGTCCTCGCCACCGGCGATGAGGGTGAAGGGGATCTTGTCCTTCGAGGCGTTGCGAATCTTCTTGCCGAAGCGGTCGTCGGACAGGTCGGTTTCGACTCGCACTCCGCGCTCACGCAGCTTTGCCGCGACGTCGGCCACGTAGCCGTCGAACGCCTCGGCGACCGGGATGAGTCGTACCTGGACGGGGGAAAGCCAGGCCGGGAATGCTCCCGCGTAGTGCTCGGTGAGCACTCCGATGAAGCGCTCAACGGACCCGAGCTTGGCGGAGTGGATCATGACGGGACGCTGACGCGTCCCGTCGGCGGCGGTGTACTCCAGGTCGAAGCGCTCGGGTTGGTTGAAGTCGTACTGGATGGTGGACATCTGCCAGGTGCGTCCAATCGCATCCTTGACCTGAACCGACACCTTGGGCCCGTAGAAGGCCGCGCCGCCCGGGTCGGGAACGAGGTCGAGACCGGTGGCAGCACAGGCATCCTGAAGGGCCTTGGTCGCGGCCGCCCAGTCCTCGTCCGATCCAATGAACTTGTCTTTCTTCTTGCCGTCCTCGTCGCGCGTCGACAGCTCCAGGTAGAAGTCCTTGAGGCCGAACGCCGAGAGGATCGAGAGGAAGAACTCGATCTGGGTGCGAATCTCCTGCGACGCCTGCTCCGGGGTGCAGTAGGTGTGCGAATCGTCCTGCGTGAAGCCACGCATGCGCGTCAGACCATGAACCACGCCGCTCTTCTCGTAGCGATAGTCGTGGCCCAACTCGTAGAAGCGCAGCGGGAGCTCACGGTAGGAGCGTCCGCGCGAGCGGAAGATGAGGTTGTGCATCGGGCAGTTCATGGCCTTGAGGTAGTACTCCTGCCCGGCCTTCGTCACGTTGCCGTCCGCGTCTCGTTCCTCGTCGACGAGCATGGGCGGGAACATGGTGTCCGCGTAGTAGGGCAGGTGCCCCGACGTGTGGAAGAGCCCTCCCTTGGAGATCTCCGGCGTGTGGACGAAGTCGAATCCCGCCCGCTTGTGTCGATCGGTGACGTAGGACTCGATCTCGTGGCGAAGGATCCCGCCCTTGGGGTGGAAGACCACGAGGCCGGGACCGATCTCCTCGGGGAAGCTGAACAGGTCCAGTTCGACGCCGAGGCGGCGGTGGTCGCGGCGTTCTGCTTCCTTGATGCGTTCCTGGTAGGCGACCAGGTCTTCCTTCGATGCCCACGCGGTGCCGTAGATGCGCTGCAGCTGGTCGCCGTTCTGGTCGCCCTTCCAGTAGGCTGCCGACGACTTGGTGAGGGCGAAGCCGTTTCCGATGAGCTTTGTGGAGGGCAGGTGGGGGCCGCGGCACAGGTCCTTCCAGGCCACGGTGCCGTCGCGGCGCACGTTGTCGTACATGGTGAGGCTTCCGGCGCCGACCTCGACGGAGGCTCCTTCGGCGCCCTTGCCCTTCGTGGTGACCAGTTCGAGCTTGTAGGGCTGGTCGGCAAGCTCCACGCGGGCGTCGTCCTCGCCGATCTCGCGGCGCACGAAGCGCTGGCCCTCCTTGATGATGCGCTTCATGCGCTTCTCCAGTTCGCGCAGCAGCTCGGGCGTGACGGCGTCGATGTTCCCGAAGTCGTAGTAGAAGCCGTCGGTAATGAAGGGGCCGATGCCCAGGTTCACGTCGGGGAAGACATCCTGGACGGCCTGGGCGAGGACGTGCGTGGCGCTGTGACGCAGGATGTTCAGGCCGTCCTCGCTCTCGAGGGTGATCGCTTCGACGGTCGTGCCCTCTTCGAGCGCGCTGGCCAGGTCGCGGGCAACTCCGTTGACCTTGATGGCGACGACGGAGCGGTTCTTCTCGAACCACGCGGTGCCCGTGGTTCCCGCCGGTACTGTTTCGGGTTGTCCGTCAATGACGAGCGAGATATCGGGCACTGTGTCTCCTCTGGTTCGTTCGGTGCGACAGGATGCTTCGCTACCGGGATTCTATCGCCCGGGGGCCAACGCTTCAGGAGCGGGCGCGCCAATCCTTTATGGCTTTGGCCGCGCGCAGCGCGCGGTAGGTGTTCTTCTTGATGGGCATGTCCCAGCCTCCGGGAACGTCTGTGAAGTGGGAGGCGAACGCGATCTTGTACTTGCCGACGCTAAAGAGATCGGGACAGCGCGGCGAGTGTGCCCCCATCAGGTCGAATTCTCGAACCCCGTCACGAGCGAGGTACTCGGCGGCCAGGAAGTCCAGGACCGGGGGCTGGCGCAGCCGCCGACCGGCTTCGGTGGAGGCTCCGTATTCCGCCTGGGCGCGGATGCCCTCGACCAGGCAGAAGTCCCAGCACAGGATCGCGTCATCCGCGTCGCGCATCGAGAAGATACGGGCGTGCTTGGGGCCGAGCGTGCGAAGGAGGTCCATGTAGACAGCCTTCGGATGCGGACGGAAGCCATCGCGCTGTGCGGTCTCCTCCATGACCGCGTAGTACTCGTCGATGACGGATGCGGCGTTGGCGGTGTCCTCATGGAAGGTGATGCCCTCGGCCTTGCCCTTCTTCAGTCCGCTTCGGATCGAACGCTTGCCGGCCTTCGGCATGGTTGCCAGGATCGCTTCCTCGGTCTTGCCGGAGGTATCGATGACGACGGTGCGGTCGTAGGAAATGGTCTGCAGCGGCATGCACAGGTCGGGGTGCTGGTAGATGGCATGCAAGCGCACGAATGCGACGGAACGATCCTTGGCGCGGATCTCGCGCAGGAGGTCGGCTCGCAGCGCCGCCTCACGCTCGGGGGTGGCTTCCTTGATCCACGCGGGACCCCACTTGGCCCACAGGTAGTGAACGCCGCGCAGCGAATATTTGTACAGCGTGATGAACGCGACCTTTGTGTCGTCCTCGCACCACGCGTATCGGCCCCACACCCCGTGTCCCTGGGATTCCTCGAAGGCCTCCCACACGCAGGCCTGCTCGATCGGCAAGGAGCGGTCCTGGAAGCCAGAGACCGCAGCGATCTTGTCGTCCTGGGAGATGGGTACGAGTGCGGTGATCGTCATGGTGTCCTCGTTCGTCAGGGGAAGGGTCGCGTGTAGGTGGTCAGTCTAGCAGGGGCCGCGTCGCCCGCCTCAAGGCCGCTGCGAGGCGTCGGCGCCCCTCGAACGTGTCAGTACGAGGTCTGAGTCGGCTCGGGGTAGTAGCGCGCAAACTTGCGGCGGTGGTTCTGTTTTTGGAGCCAGACCGTGAGATTTCGCCGCAGGTTCTTCTCGGCTGGATTCAGGAGGAGGTCGAAGCGGCGCCCCTGCCCAATAATGCGTGTGACGCGCTCGCGCAGGTCGGGGTCGGTCACGTAGTGCAGGAGTAGAGAGTCCGGGACGAGGGTGTAGAGGATCTCATCGCGCGCCTGCTGCTGCTCACACGCCAGGCCGTCGATCAGGTCAGCGACCATCGGAATCATCGGATTCGCTCCCGCGGCAGCCATGTACCAGTTGTTACGTCCGATACGCGGGTTGACTTCGAGGAAGAGAGCGCGCCCGTCGCGCGGATCAATCTTCACGTCGAAGTTTGCGAACCCTCGGTAGCCGTTGTCCGTGAGCAGCGTGCAGGCGCTTTCCCATAGGGACGGAAACTCCTCGGTGATCATGGCGACGGGATTGCCGATCATGGTCGGTGCATGGTCTTCCAGGAGGACGCGAGCCGATCCGATGAGGGTCACCTCCCCGCGCGAATCCACGTACGCCGTGATGGAACGCATCGCGGTGTTGTCCCCCGGAATGAGCTCTTGAACGAGGAACGTGTCGCGGAAGCCAGCATCCCTGAGGGTGTCCCACAACTCCGCGAGTTCCTCGGGGGTATCGATGAACCAGATCTTGCGCTTGCCCTCGAACTCCAGCACGTCGTAGGGTTCACCATTCGCCGCCTTAGCCACGACGGGGAAGGGAAAAGGGGGCTCGGGGGCGGCCCAAGCCTCGTCCTCGACATTGGAGAAAGACACGGTTATCGTGCGAGGCGTGCCGATGCCCGCGCGCTCGCAGGCGCGCGCGAATTCCGCTTTGTCCGTCAACCGTTCCATCACCTGAGAATCGGGGAAAGGGAGCGCGTAGTGGCGCGAGAGTGCCCGAGCGTTGCGGGCCACGAAGGCCGAGAAGATGTCGTGGTTCGCCATGAGAACGAGCTTCTTGTCGGGATGCTCACCCGCAACGCTCATCAACACGTCCAGCAGCTGCGCATCGCTGGCATGAGCACTGACATGGCGAACATCGAAGAAGTTTGACCGGGTAATCGACTCGGTCGGCTGGGAACCGACGCAGATACAGCGGCAGCCGAATGCCTCGTTGAAGCACCGACCGATTCCATACACCCCGAAGTCGCCACCGATGATGACGGGAAGGATGTCATCACGGGGGGTCAGAGGCCTGGGGCGGGTCAGGTAATCAATGCTCATGCCACAAGCCTAGCGCCTGGTAGGATACGTTACGTTCCCTGAGAGAGCTCTCACCACCAAGGACTGCACCATGAGCATGCCGTATCAACCAAACAACCAGCCTCCCTTCCAGCCTCAGCAGGGCGCCTCCGGCTACCCGGCTCAGGGTGGCTACGCAGCTACCGGCGGAGTTCCCCAGGGCGGATATGCGCAAGGCGGCTACGTGATGGGAGGCGCCCCCCAGGGCGGATACCCCCAGGGCGGCGGGAACGGAATGTATGGGCAGCCCCCCTATGGTGGGGGCGCGATGGGGCCGCAGCCCTCCGGATCGAACGTCGGCAAGATTGTCGCAATCATCGCGGGAGCATTCGCGGTGGCACTCGTCGTCGGCCTCCTCATCTACCTGCCCTTCCTGAGGTCTTCCTCCAACGAGGAGACCACGGCCTCGCCGACATCGGCCGCCAGCCCCTCCGGCCAACCGTCGATGGGCTCCGCTCCGTCAGACAAGGCCACTGATTCCCCCTCTTCCCCCTCCAAGGGCGGCACTCCTTCGAAGGGAAACGGCGCCGATGGCAAGATGGAGCAGCAGGTGATATCGGCCTGCAAGGACAAGATCAACCAGGAGGTCGCATCCGCGACGATCACAAACGACAGTGTCGCTCTCAAGAATCAGGGCGCGGCCACCACATCCTACGAGTACACGGGCCAACTCAGCGGAACGCGCAAGACGAACAACCGCGCGGTCTCCGGGAACTTCACCTGCACCGCAATTTACGTCAGTACGGACAATAGTCTGAACGTGTTTGTCAAGTTCTCCTCGAAGTGACGGCCAGCCCCTGCCGCCACGCTCGCCATCCACTCGCCGCCACTGTCCCCGCATCCTGGGGGCACCGGACGACACCTAGAATCCGCCAACGCCGGGAGGCCTCGTGTCCAATCCATACCTTCCCAACCAACAGCCGCCCTACGGTTCCGGTAACGGCGGCGGGGCACCCGTCCCAGGAAACCTACCCTATGGCTCCGCATACGGTCAGCAGCCCACCCAGGAGTTGCCCGCCGCGGGCAGCCAACCGTACGGCTCCGCATACGGTCAGCAGCCCACCCAGGAGTTGCCCACCGCGGGCAGCCAACCGTACGGCTCCGCATACGCTCAGCAGCCCACCCAGGAGTTGCCCACCGCGGGCGGATACGGGTACGGACAGGCAGGCGTGGGGCAGGGACAGGCGAGCTACTACGGTGTGCCCGGCACCTATCCCCAGGGGCAGGCGTATCCCGTGGGCCCCTACGGCATGGGCGCGGGGCAACCGCCAAACAGGGGGGCTAAAACGGGACTGATCATCGGCATCATCGCCGCCGTCCTAGCGGTCATCCTCGTGATCGTCATTGCTGTCGCTCTGACTAGAAGCAACTCGAACACCTCCTCCCCCTCGCCCACGACCTCCAGCAGTCCGTCCTCCGATCCTTCGAGCAGCGACCCGGGCGCACATCCGAGCGCCGGCCCCTCCACAGGCCCCACAAACGCCCCCTCCGCGGGACCCGGCAAGACACCTTCTCCGCAGCCCAGCGGTCCGCAGGGCTTTTCAAGTGACCTGAGCGCCGCCGAACAGAACGGAATCAGGAACGAGTGCAAGGCCGCCCTTGAGCAGTCGGTCAGCAGCGGGACGCTCCATTGGGAGAGCATGCAACGCGACGGCACGGATGAGGACGGCAACCCGACGTACACCGGCAAAGGCCAACTCGAGGGAACCCTCCTGACGGGACGTACGGGGACCTTCACCGTGACCTGTAGCGTTGTCTACTACGCCGATACGGGTGCGTACGAGGCCTGGGCGAATCTCGACTCGCAGTAGTCACAGGCTCATGTTTCACCGCCCAGGCCTGCTACCCGAGAGGCGTTACGCCGCCTGTCCCTGGTGGAAGAACGCCGTCCTCTATCAGGTGTATCCGCGTTCGTTCCAGGACAGCAACGGCGACGGCGTGGGCGACCTAGCGGGCATCTACGCGCGCCTCGATTACCTCGCTCATCTCGGCATCGACATCATCTGGATATCACCCATCTACCGCTCGCCCCAGGCGGATAACGGCTACGACATCTCGAACTACCGCGACATCGATCCCCTCTTTGGTGACCTCGCGGCCTTCGACGCGCTGGTTGCCCGCGCCCACGAGCTGGGTATGCGCATCGTCATGGACCTGGTCGTCAACCACACGTCGGTGGAGCACCCGTGGTTCGTTGAGTCCGCAAGCGGCCCCCACTCCCCTCGCCGCGACTGGTACTACTGGCGCCCCGCGCGTCCGGGGACAGAGCCAGCAGCGCCGGGCGCCGAACCGAACAACTGGGAGTCCTTCTTCGGGGGCTCCGCGTGGCAATTTGACCCGTCGTCGGGTGAGTATTACCTGCACCTCTTCGCCAGCGAGCAACCCGACCTGAACTGGGAGAATCCGCACGTGCGCGAGGCCATCTACGATATGATGAACTGGTGGCTCGAGCGAGGAGTTGACGGCTTCCGCGTCGACGCAATCGACGTGATCTCCAAGCGAGCAGGACTGCCCGACGGGGGCGCGGCGCGCGCCCCGTTCGGTGTGGGCCACGAGTGCTACGCCGACGGGCCCCGCCTGCACGAGTTCCTGCAGGAGATGAACGAACGAACATTCTCGCGTCATCCCGGCTCATTCACCGTCGGCGAGGCATCCAACGCGTCACCCGAGTCCGCGCTCCTATTCTGCGATCCCTCGCGTAACGAGTTCAACATGCTCATTCAGTTCGAGCACGTCAACCTGGGACTCGAACGGGGCCGTTTCGCCCCTCGCCCCCTCCGACCCGGAGAGCTTGCCGAGGTGTTGACCCGCTGGCAAAAGGCGCTCGAGGAGCGGGGGTGGAACGCTCTCTACCTCGAGAATCACGATCAGCCGCGCGCCGTGTGCCGTTTCGGCGACCCTGATAACTTCTGGTACGAGTCCGCGACGGCCCTGGCAACCGCCTACTTCCTCCAGCGAGGCACTCCGTTCATCTACCAGGGGCAGGAGATCGGAATGCTCGGCGGAGCGTTCTCCTCCCCCACCGACTTGCGCGACGTGGAGTCCCTCAACGCGCTGCGCGAGGATGCGGGCGAGGAGATTCCCCCCGGTCTTGCGCACATGTCGCGGGATAATGGCAGGACCCCAATGCAGTGGGACGACTCCGCGAACGCGGGCTTCACCGATGCCAGCCCCTGGATCGGCGTACCCCGTTCAGCATCCCAGATCAACGTCGCGGCGCAGCTCGCCGATGATTCGTCGGTCCTCGCCTACTACAGGGCACTCATCGATGCCCGGCATCGCATCGGTGCCGCGACCGACGGTGGCTTCACGCGACTCGACATGGGCGATCCCGCGCTGTTCTTCTACCTGCGGGAGCACGAGGGTTCCAGCATCCTCGTCGCGACCAACCTGTCCTCGCGCGCTCTCACCCCCTCTCCCCGCAGGGGCCACGAGGCCGCCTGTGCGCTGCCCTGGAGGCTCTACCTCGCTAACACACGGGGATCCGGCGTCGCGTCGGAGAACGCGCCCACACCCATTGACCCGGCATCGCCGATGGGTCCCTGGGAGGCGCGGGTATACCTGATCCATTGAGGATCTGCGCCGGAGGTTGCAACCCGCGTGCGCCCGTGCCCGCAGCGGGCGCCCGCGGATCCGGGCCCTCGACCACCTTCCTGACGCTGCGGAAGCGACAAGCATCGGAGGGCGGGAGGAGCATTGCTCCTCCCGCCCTCGTTTCGCCGACCATGGGCCGGTCGGCCATTGTGCCTCACGGGCTCACGTGCGTCACGTTAGCCGTGGCCACGTGGGTCGCAGATGCCTCTCGTCAGCGTCCGCGGCGCCTTGCCGCGACCAGGGACACACCCGCGATGGCGACGATTCCCGCCAGGACACCCAAGCCGGCCGCGTCAGAGCCCGTGGCCGCGAGGCGCGGCGCGGGCGAGGGCTTCTTGGTCGGAGCAGGGGTGGCCGCCGGAGTCTTCGGCGCTGGCGTGCTCGGCGTTGCCGACGGAGTCGGGGCCGGGACGAGGGTGTTCGTCAGCGTCAACGAGTACGTCTGGTCATCGCTCAGCGTGAAGTGAGCTTCGCGGTTTCCGGCCTTCAACGACACTCCAGGGGCGGCCTCGAAGAGGCAACTCTCGGCTTCATTCCAGGTGATCGCGGCGTTGGAGGGGAGGTCCCCCTCGGTCACGGTCACCTCGGTTCCCAGGGGAAGAGCCTCGGGGTAGGTGTATGTCTGCCCGGCCTTGACGCTCGCCTGGAACGTCTTATTGGCCGACGCGTCGTCCTTGTTCGTGAGGGTGATCTTCAGCGTGTAGTCGAGGTCGTTGGCGGATTCGGGCAGTTCACCAACGACATTCTTCGTCACGGAGAAGGTCTGGTGCGCGTAGGCATCGGCACTGCCTCCGTAACGCAGGGTCTTGGTAACCGACTGAATGTCTTCGCGCCCAGGAATGTTGAAGTTGACCTTGTTCGAGAACTCGCCGACAACATCACTGGAGCGCTTCGCATCGGCCACACGTGCGGGCAGCATGACGATGGCCGACTGGTTGGCGGGGATCTCGCCGAGCTTCACGGTGACCTTGCCGCTGGAGCACTCAACCTGCGCGGCCTGGCCGAATGCCCCCTTCGACGTGTCCTTCTCCTGGCGGATGCCCTCCGACGTGGTCGGGTCCGTCACGAGGTAGGTGTGCTTCTTCGTGTAGTCATCGACGGTGGCGCAGTCAAAGCTCCAGTTCGCTCCTTGGGGAACCTCGTCAACGACGGAGGCTCCGGTCACGGCCGCGGGGCCGGCGGGAACGATGACGCGCCACATAATAGCCTTATTCGAGTCGCCGTCCTCGTCGTCCTTCAACGTCAGCCAGCCATCCTTCTGGAAACGAGGCTCGCCGGGGACGCGACCAATCATGTCGAGCACGCGCGTGGTCTTGCCACCCAGGTTCACGGTGTACTTCTCGTTGCCGGGGCCGCTGTACTGCGCGAGGCCGTTGGTGACCACCGAGCCATACCACTGGGCAGCCGTCTCAACTTTGGAATTGAAGACGACGGTGACCATGCCGTCGCTCCCCCATGTTCCGCAGCCAACCACGATATTGTTGTGCGAGACGACGTCGAAGGTGCGGGTCACGTTGGGACGCTGCAACTGACGCCCCTGCGAGGTCTCGGTGATGCGCGCGTCATAGGTGAAGTAGTCGCCGGCCTTCACGGCGCCCTCGGTCTTCCACGGTAGCTTCAGGCCGAGATCCCAGTAGTCGCCGACCGCCTGAGTCTCGCGACCCGAGTTGTCGACCAGCTGCGCCTTGTCCCAGTCCAATGTGACCTTATTGCTCACATTCGTCACCGCGTCAGGGCATGCCTTAGGTGCCGCGTACGCGGCCTCGCCGGGCGTTATCAGTTGGCTGAGACCAAAGAAACTCAGAGCCAACGCAAGTGTGGCAAGAAGTGCGCCCAGGTGGCGCCGCTTCAGAGCAGTCATGGATTACTCCTGTCAATAGGATGTGCGACAGCGTCGCTTCACACCGTGCCAGTCTATGCCAACCCCTGCAATGTGGTCAACAATCAGAGAAAGGGGTCTCTCACAGGCTACGCACATGGGATGCGACAAGGATGTCGAAAGGCGCTATAGCTGGACTTGCTCATTTACTGTCATGTTTTGCGCTCTGTCCGCTCCCGCCCCATCACGGGGCGACGCGAGCAGGCATGACGACAAGCGTCAGGATTCGACACGTCACCAATGACAAGGACGCACAGAGGTCTTGTCACGGAATTTCAAGGAGGCACCCGGGACCCCATCCGCACCATTGCACGGCAGCACAGAGGGACGAAGCAACCCCGTCCGACATCGTCGCAGCGATCAAACGGCAATGCAAAGAAGCCGGATCCATAAGGATCCGGCTTGCGTGGTGGGCGATACTGGGATCGAACCAGTGACCTCTTCCGTGTGAAGGAAGCGCGCTACCCCTGCGCCAATCGCCCGAGGTGGGTACGGGATTCGAACCCGTGTATACGGCTTTGCAGGCCGCTGCCTCGCCTCTCGGCCAACCCACCACGCCCAATGGGATCGTGAGGATTCCCGATTGAGAGCGGATGACGGGACTCGAACCCGCGACCCTCACCTTGGCAAGGTGATGCTCTACCAACTGAGCCACATCCGCGTGAACCGCTTGTGCGGCCGGGCACTGCCCGCCAATCCTGTGACCAGGATGACCGTGGGCGATACTGGGATCGAACCAGTGACCTCTTCCGTGTCAGGGAAGCGCGCTCCCGCTGCGCCAATCGCCCGAGCGGATGACGGGACTCGAACCCGCGACCCTCACCTTGGCAAGGTGATGCTCTACCAACTGAGCCACATCCGCGTTTCTCAGAACGCCACGCGTTCTTCGCAACGGGTAAAACCTTAACAGACCTCCCCCCAGGAACGCAAAACCAACATGCAGTTATCCAAGTCACAGACATTGCTCGGGAACATTCCTGCCGACAGCCACGCTTTCGTGCCACTCTTACATCTATGGATACTCGACCTGGAAAGGCGTACCCCCTGGGCGCCACGTTTGATGGAACCGGTACCAACTTCGCAATCTACTCCTCGGTCGCGACCTCGGTCACTCTGTGCCTGCTCGACGAGGAACTCAACGAGATGCGCATCCCGATGACCGAGGTTGATGCCTGGGTGTGGCATGTCTACGTCCCCCAGGTCCGCGCCGGCCAGCGGTACGGCTACCGCATCGACGGCCCCTGGGATCCGCAAAACGGGCTGCGTTGCGATCCCTCCAAGCTCCTCCTCGACCCCTACGCCAAGGCGATCGAAGGCCAGCTCACGGACTCCATGGACCTCCTGTCCTACCAAGCGGACGATCCCCTCTCCCTCAAAGGGGGAGACTCAGCAAAAGCAACGATGCACTCGATCGTCGTCAACCCATTCTTCGACTGGGAGGGCGACCACCGGCCGGGGCACGACTACTCGGAGACCATCATCTACGAGGCCCACGTCAAGGGCATGACGATGCGCCACCCGGACGTCCCCGAGGAACTGCGAGGAACCTATGCCGGAATGGCCCACCCGGCGATCATCGAACACCTCCAGAAGCTCGGGGTCACCGCGGTCGAACTGATGCCGATCCAGCAGTTCACCAACGACACGACCCTCCAGGCCAAGGGGCTCTCCAACTACTGGGGATACAACACGATCGGCTACTTCGCGCCTCACAATGCCTACGCCGCATCCCGTGAGCCGGGCGCGCAGGTCTCCGAGTTCAAGGCGATGGTCAAGGCGCTGCACGCGGCCAATATCGAGGTCATCTTGGACGTCGTCTACAACCACACGGCGGAGGGCAACCACCTGGGACCAACCCTGTCCTTCCGCGGAATCGACAACCCCTCCTACTATCGCCTGGTCGATGGGGATCGACAGCACTACTTTGACACGACCGGCACCGGCAACTCCCTCCTCATGAGTTCCCCGCAGGTCCTGCAACTCATCATGGACTCGCTGCGCTACTGGGTGACCGAGATGCACGTGGACGGCTTCCGCTTCGATCTGGCCTCCACGCTCGCACGCCAGTTTGCCGAGGTGGACCGTCTCTCAGCTTTCTTCGATCTCATTCACCAGGACCCGGTGGTGTCGCAGGTCAAGTTGATCGCCGAGCCGTGGGACGTGGGATCCAACGGCTATCAGGTGGGTGGATTCCCGCCGCTGTGGTCCGAATGGAACGGACGCTACCGCGACACGGTCCGCGACTTCTGGCGTGGAGAGTTCTCGTCCCTGCCCGACTTCGCCTCGCGCTTGGCGGGCTCCTCCGACCTCTACGGGACGACCGGGCGCAAACCGATGGCATCGGTCAACTTCGTGATCGCCCACGACGGTTTCACCCTGCGAGACCTTGTCTCCTACAACGAGAAACACAACGAAGCCAACCAGGAGGGAGGCGCTGACGGAGCGAACGACAACCGCTCGTGGAACTGCGGGACCGAGGGCGATACGGACGACGAAGAGATCATCGAGTTGCGCTATCGCCAGCAGCGCAACTTCCTCACCACGCTGATGTTCTCCCAGGGGGTTCCGATGATCGCCCACGGAGACGAACTCGGGCGCACCCAGCGCGGCAACAACAACGCCTACTGCCAGGACAACGAGCTTACCTGGATCAACTGGGACCTCAACGAGCACGACCACAAGCTGCTGGAGTTCACCCAGCATCTCATCCACCTGCGCCGAGACCATCCCGTCATGCGTCGCAGGCGCTTCCTGGAGGGGCCCGCCGAGCGCGGAGGCGAGTCCGCGCTCGGCGAGATCGAATGGTTCACACCGGCCGGAACCCACATGACCGAGGAGGAGTGGAACCAGCCCTGGGCGCGATCGACGATGGTGTTCTACAACGGGGATGCGATTCGTGAGCCCGACGTCGACGGACGTCGAATCCTTGACGATGACTTCCTCCTGCTTCTCAATGCGGCTCCCGAGCCCGTCGATTTCACGCTGCCGGACACCAAGTACGGACACGTCTGGTACACGGTCGTCGACACGTCGGGGGACAATGAGTGCCGCGAGTACCGCTCCGGAGACATCGTGCACGTCAAGCCGCGCACCTCGTTCATCTTGCGCAACCCGCGGGGCCGCTGACTTCGCGCCCCCAATCGACGCAGCGGTTTTCCCGACACGCGTACCGACTACTTATCGAGATGATGATCGGCGGCGCGTCTGGACCCGAAGCCGTGATGACACCCGTACGATTTGAATTGTGAACGAAAACGCGGTGCCCGAGGAGTTTGTACGGGCTCTGCTGTCCCTGCGACAGGCCGACCACCTGCCGCACATACTCCTCGAGGAGGTTTCCCCACCTCGACGTCTCGCGCCCTTCACGGCGGCACTCGCGATGCGGACGACAGACGAGGATGACGCGGGACAGCCCCTGTCGACTGGTCGGATGGTGATCCTGCATGATCCGGTGGGGCAGATTGGTTGGAACGGCACGTTCCGTGTCGTGAGCCAGCTGCGCGCCCAGATCGACGCGGACATGATGGGAGATCCCCTGCTCGCGGAGGGCGTGTGGGGATGGACCCTCGACTGCTTGCACGTCGCCGGCGCGGGGCTCCATGACCTGACCGGTACCGTCACGCGAGAGATGAGCGAGACCTTCGGCGGCCTCGAGTTGCGAGGCTCCTCCCTCTTTGTTGACGTGCGCGCCTCGTGGACTCCCAACAGCGAGCACCTTGGCGAGCACCTATCCGGATGGGCCGACGTGATGCGCCGGACGGCCGGCATCGTTCCCGCCCGTCATCTTGAAGGAGTCTGAGTGCGAGTCAACAATGGCGGCGGCCTGCCGGTCGGCGACACGGATGATCCCGAAGTCATCGCACAGCCACGCGGGGGCACCCCCGCCATCGTCGATACTCCCTCCGGCCTGGACGACGCGGCGAAAGCGCTTGCACTCGGGCGGGCACCGGTCGCGCTCGATGTCGAGCGCGCGCAGGGTTTTCGCTATGGCTCCGACCCCTACCTGGTGCAAATACGCCGTGAGGACGTCGGCACGTTCCTGATCGACACGCACGCCCTGCCCGATCTGTCGGCCCTGGCGCCGGGGGTCGACGACGTCTGGCTCCTGCACGACTGCCTGCAGGATCTGCCGAACCTGCGCCAGGTCGGGTTGGTTCCCTCCTCGCTGTTTGACACCGAGATTGCCGCACGCCTGGTGGGCTTGGAGCGCTTCGGCTTGGCTGCGGTCGCCGAGCAGGTGCTGGGCCTGGGCCTGGTCAAGGATCACCAGGCGTCTGATTGGTCGCTGCGTCCCCTCCCTCCCGAATGGCTGCGCTACGCGGCGTTGGACGTGGAGCTGCTGACGGAGCTGTACTACCGCCTGTCCAAGAGGCTCGATCAGATGGGTCGCTGGGAGTGGGCGCAGCAGGAGTTCAGCCACGCCCTCTCGGTCCGCCCCTCCCCCGCCAAGCCGGATCGCTGGCGCTCGCTGCCGGGAGCGGGCAAGGTCCGTAGCCGCCGGGGACTCGCGGTCCTTCAGGCGCTGTGGGAAACCCGCGAGGAAATTGCCCGACGCGTCGACATCTCCCCGGGTCGCTTGGTGCGTAACGCCGCCCTCGTGCGCGCGGCATCCGCGCCGCCCAGGAATCGGCGCGCGCTCATGAGTATCAACGAGTTCCGCTCCCCTTTCGCTCGCCAGTTCGAAGACGAGTGGATGCGCGCCCTGGCACGCGTCAGGGCGATGACCGAGGACGAGCTTCCACCCGCCCGCCGGCCCGTCCAACCGGGTTCGATTCCCGAGCCCCGTCAGTGGAATCGAATCGACGAGGCGGCGGCCGCGCGGCTGGGTACGGTGCGCGCCGCGGTGGCGTCGGTCGCCTCGCAACTGGGGCTGGCCCCCGAGGTGGTCCTCGCACCTCAGGTGCAGCGCTACCTGGCGTGGGCGCCCCTCGATCCCTCCCGTCCCTCCGGGGACGAAGTCGAGGAACGCATGGTGAACCGGGGCGCGAGAGACTGGCAGATCGACCTGACTCTCGACCCGATCTGCGACGCTCTCGGCGTCTGAGTCGCTCCCCTAGCAGCGCGCGAGACGTTCGACCTGCGCTCGGACCGCGGCCTCGATACCGTCCGCGTCGTATCCGAAGTCCTTGATCATCTCGGAGCGGTCCCCGTGCTCGGGAAGAACCTGGGGAACTCCCAGGCATCGAACGGGAATGCCGGCGTCGAAGAGGCTGTCCCTGAGGGCCCAACCGAAGCCCCCCTGAACGATCCCGTCCTCAACCGCGATGACGGCGTCGAAGCCGAGCGCGAGCGAGGCCAGATCCGGGCTGATGGGAACCAGCCACCGGGGATCGACCACGGTAACGGATATGCCATCGTCGATAAGTCGACGTGCAGCGGTGATCGCGTCGGGCACGCACGCCCCCGTGCCGACGATGAGCACGCGGGCACGGCAGGGCGCCACCTCCTCGTCGAGGAGCACGTCGACGTCGCCCACTCGCCGCAACGCGGGCATCGGTTCGGGCAGAGCCCCCTTCCTGTAGCGCAGGACAGTGGGTGCATCGTCCACGCTGATTGCCTCGCGCAGCTCCTCGCGCAAGGTGTCCTCGTCTCTGGGGGCGGCCAGGCGCAGGCCGGGGATCAGCGAACACATGGCGATGTCCCACACGCCGTTGTGGGATGCCCCGTCGGATCCGGTGATTCCCGCGCGATCGAGGATAAAGGTGACGCCGGCGCGATGGAGCGCAACGTCCATGAGGAGCTGATCGAACCCTCGGTTCAAGAACGTGGCGTAGAGCGCAACAACGGGGTGCGCCCCTTCATAGGCCATGCCGGCGGCCGACGTCACCGCTTCGGCCTCGGCAATGCCGACGTCTATCACGCGACCGGGGAATGCCTCGTGCATGGGTCCAAGCCCCACCGGCTGCATCATCGCGGCCGTGATGCCCACGATGTCCTCGCGCGTGGCGGCCAGGGAGCGAATCTCGTCGGCAAAGACGCTCGTGAAGCCAAAGCGTTCGGGAGCGACGGGCAGTCCGGTCTCGGGGTGGATGGGGCCGACCGCGTGGAAGCGGTCCGCGATGTTCTCCTCGGCGGGCGTGTAGCCGCGTCCCTTCTCGGTGATCACGTGCACGAGGACGGGCTGGTCGAGGGAACGCGCGCGCCTCAGCGCGGTCTCGACCGCCGCGATGTCGTGGCCATTGACGGGACCCACGTACTTCAGGCCGAGGTCCTCGAACATGACCTGGGGGTTGAGAGCGTCCTTGATTCCCGTCTTCAGGCCGTGGAGAGCGTCGTAGGCGGCGCGCCCCGGAATGCCCTTGCTGAGAAGATGCTGCTTCCCCCACGCGAGGGCACGCTCGTAGCCCGCGGACGTGCGCAGGGCATCCAGGTGAGTGGCCAGGCCTCCGATCGTGGGGGCGTAGGAGCGACCGTTGTCGTTGATAATGATCGCGATGCGCCGGTTCTTCGAGGTCGCGATGTTGTTGAGGGCCTCCCAGGCCATTCCGCCGGTCAGCGCGCCGTCTCCGATGACGGCGACCGTCCACGTGCGATCCCCGCGCCGATGCTTCTCCCGCGAGATCCCATCGACCCACGCCAGCGACGACGACGCGTGGGAGGATTCGACGACGTCGTGCTCAGACTCGGAGCGAGACGGGTAACCCGACAGGCCACCCGGGCAACGCAGCGAGGAAAAATCTTGGCGTCCCGTCAGGAGCTTGTGCACGTATGCCTGATGGCCCGTGTCGAACACGATCGTGTCCTGCGGCGAACGGAAGACGCGGTGCATACCGATCGTGAGTTCAACCACTCCAAGGTTGGGTCCCAGGTGCCCTCCGGTACGAGAGACGTTATCGATCAGGAACTCCCGAATCTGGCGCGCCAGCTCATCCAGTTGTCCGGGATCGAGGCGGCGCAGCTCCCGCGGTGCGGTGCAGCGCGACAACAGGTCGCGAGACTCTTGTGCTCCAGACATGAGCACCAGTGTAGTTCCCTCCGCGTCTCATCTACGCGTCAAAGCGGGATCCTCTCCCGTGGGATCCGCGCAGGCGGGAGACGCGAGCACTAAGATGGGGACGTAGGCTCGCCATACGCTCAAGGAGGCACTATGTCCGTCACCGTCGCTCCTCACGGCATTTGGAAGTCCCCCATTACGGGTGATTCCTTCACTGCGCGTTCGGTCACCCTCTCCCAGGTCCGGGTTGATGGACCGGACACCTACTGGGTGGAGGGTCATCCCCTGGAGGGAGGCCGTGGCACGCTGCTGCGGCGGCGCGGGACAGGCGAGACGGGCGAGGTTCTGCCCCTCATTGACGGGGTTCGCCTGCCCGACGTGGGCACGCGCGTGCACGAGTACGGCGGCAAGGCATACGCCGTCCACCACGGGGTCATCGTCTTCTCCGACCGCACCGACGGTCGCGTCTACGCCTACGACACCTCCGACCCGCGCCGAGGGGTGCGCCCCCTGACGACCCTGTCGAAGGTCCGCTACGGTGACTTCTGGATCGCGGACGTACGTGACCTCGTGTACGCGGTCGCCGAGGACCACTCGGGGCCGGGCGAACCCGTCAACTCCATCGTCGCGATCCCCCTGGACGGCTCCGCAGCGCGTGACGACAGTGCCATCATCCCCGTTTTTGGCGGGACGGACTTCGCTCAGGCACCCGTCGTGTCCCCCGACGGGACAAAGCTCGCGTGGATCTCGTGGAACCATCCGAACATGCCATGGACGTCCTCGCAGCTGCGGGTTGCCTCGCTGACCTTTGAGGGGCGGATCGACCGCGAGGTCGTCCTCGTCGATCAGCCGGGCGTGTGCGTCTACGAGCCGCGGTGGACGCTGGACGGGGACCTCATCCACGTTGACGATTCCTCCTCCTGGGCCAACCTGTACCGCACCCAGGGTTTTGTCTGGAACGAAGGGGAGGATCCCAACGCCTGGACGACGCGGCTACGCACCCGCTCCCTGCATCCGGGGCGCAGGGCCTTCTCCCACCCCCACTGGCAGCTGGGCCTGCACTCCTACGACAACTACGACAACGACCTTCTCGTCTGCTCCTGGGTCGAGGACCAGGAGTGGCATATCGGCACCGTGCGCGTCGACAACGGCATGGCCGAGGAGTGGGCAACCGGTTGGTGGCCGATCGGCAACGTCGCAGCGGCCGACGGTCGCGTCGTGTTCCTAGCGGACTCCGCCACGCACACGCCCGCGATCATCGAGGTCTCGCGCGGCAAGACAAAGGTTCTGCGCCCCTCCTCCGAGGCGGAAGTGCCCGCTGCCCTCATCTCGACGGCGCAGATGCTCACGTGGAAGACCTCCGACGGCGAGGAATCGCACGGCCTCTACTACGCGCCCGTCAACCCCGACTTCCGGGCACCGGACGGGGAGCTTCCTCCCCTGATCGTCAACGTGCACGGCGGGCCGACCAGCGCCAGCCGACCCGGCCTGTCGGTTCCCTTCCAGTATTGGACGAGCCGCGGCTTCGCTGTCCTCGACGTCAACTTCCGGGGATCGACGTCCTTTGGCCGCGCCTACCGTCAGAAGCTCAACGGCCAGTGGGGCGTCATGGACGTCCAGGACTGCGTCGACGGCGCCCAATACCTGATCGACCTGGGGTACGTCGATCCGAAGAGGATTGCCATTCGTGGCAGCTCCTCCGGTGGTTTCACGGCGCTCAATGCCCTGGCTTCCTCGGATGTTTTCACCGCGGGCGCCTCCTTCTACGGAATTGCCGACCTGGTGAAGCTGGCGCAGAGCAGCCACAAGTTTGAGTCGCACTACGATCAACTGCTGATCGGATCGGACGATGTGTCGGACCCGGTGTGGGCCCAGCGTTCCCCGATCAACCGTGTCGATCAGATCCACGCTCCTCTGCTGCTCCTTCACGGTGGCGAGGACCCCGTCGTGCCCGCCGCTCAGGCGGAGGAGATGTACGAGGCTCTGCGGGCAGGCGGTAACGCGGTGGCGCTCAAGCTCTACCAGGGTGAGGGGCACGGATTCCGTTCCGCCGTCAACATCAAGGACGCATGGCAGACCGAGCTCTCGTTCTACCGCACCGTGTGGGGCATCGCCACCGACGCCCCCATCCACGTCGAGATCGCGAACCTGTGACGCGGCGTCCTCAATCCCCGCAGCCCGGTCGGTCGGCTGCGGGGATTCGCGTGAGGGTCGGCCACACGGTCGCCGCGCACCGATCCCTGCTCGGCATTGCTGCGGCCGTGGTGGGCGCCGTCGTCGGCGCCGCGGCGGTCCTGTTTAACCTTGCGATTCGAGCGTGGACGTGGGTATCCACGGGCTTCACCGAGTACACGACCCACATCGGGTCGCCGCACGGGGTCTGGGGGTGGGCTCCCTGGCTCTTCCTCCTCCTCTCCCCCGCGCTGGCCGGAGCGGTCTACGGTCCGCTCATTCAGCGTTTCGCCCCCAGCGCGAAGGGCCACGGCATTCCGGAGGTCATGCTCGCTGTGCGCCGCAAGGGCGGACGCATTCCCGGGCGTGTCGCGGTCGTGAAGATCGTGTCCTCGGCGCTGACGATCGGATCGGGTGGCTCCGCTGGGCGCGAGGGGCCCATCGTGCAGGTGGGGGCATCGCTGGGATCAACGATCGCCTCGTGGCTCGGGATGCCGGTCTCCCGAGTGGTGTTGCTTGCCTCGTGCGGGTCGGCGGCCGGCATCGCGGCCACCTTTCACGCGCCGCTGGCCGGCGCGGTGTTTGCGCTTGAGGTGATTCTCACGGAGTTCACGGCGGAGACCTTCGGTTTCGTCGTTCTCTCGGCGGTCAGCTCCTCGATGGTTGCCCGCATCCTTCAGGGCGATGAGATGGTGGTGCGCGTCGCGAGTGACCTGTCTTTCGCCTCTCAGACGGACATGTGGTGGGTGGCGCTGCTGGGACTCGTCGCGGGCATGTGCGGACTGGGATTCTCCAAGCTCCTCTACGCGTGCGAGGACGCGATCGACTGGCTGTGGGCGCGCACACGCCTGCCGCAGTGGGCGCGCCCGGCGGTCCTCGGCCTCGTGCTCGGCGCGGGCCTGGTCGCGTTCCCGTACATGTTCGGGTCGGGTTATCCGCTGGAGGAGGATGCCATCGCGGGCAACTTCTCGGTTGCCTTCCTGCTGGCCCTGATGCTCGGGCGCGCCCTGTACACCGCCTTCACGATCGGAATGGGCGGGTCGGGCGGAGTCTTCGCGCCCACTCTCTTCATCGGAGCGATGGCGGGCGCAGCCTTCGGGGACGTCGTCTCCCCGCTGTCCGCTTCGCCCGTCGGTGTCTTCGCGGTGGTGGGCATGGGTGCCGCATTTGCGGGTGCGGCCCGCGCCCCCATGACGGCCGTTCTCATCATCGTGGAGATGACGGGGCAATTCTCCCTCATCCTGCCGATGATGTTGGCGGTCGTCATCGCCACGGGAGCCTCGCGTTTCCTGACCCGCGCGACCATCTACACCGAGAAGCTGCGTCGGCGCGGGGACGTGTTGGACGACCCGGTGGAGGGAACTCTCCTGGGCACGCGGGTGGCCTCGCAGTGGATGACGCACGCCCCCGAGGTTCTCGCCGCCTCCGCCTCGGTTGCCTCGGCCCTGTCGGCGCTGCGCCGCACGAAGGAGAGCGCGCTGCCGGTGGTCGACGGCGGTCGCTTCGTTGGCTTGGTGTCCTCACTGCGTCTGGCCGAACTCACCCAGGAGGGTGGTTCGCTCGACTCTCCGCTCTCCGATCTTCCCCTCATTGACGAGGCGGTGCCCGACAGCGCTCCCCCCACCAAGGTCCTTGAGGCGCTGCGGCGCACGGGCCTGCAGGCCCTGCCCGTCCTGGACAATCAACGCCGCGTCGTTGGCTGGGTCTCCGAGCGTGACCTGGTGGATCGCATGTACCGCGACCAGCGCCGCGCGATCGCGGCCCGCACACAGACCTCATGGGGGTCGCGCCTGAAGGAGCGCCGGGCGAGGTGAGGAGTGCTCACCGCGACAGGACCGAGACCATTTCCACGTGGTGCGTGTGGGGGAATAGGTCCCAGGCCTGCAGGCTCGCCAGGGTGTAGCCGCACTCCGTGAGTGCGCGCAGGTCGCGCGCTCCGGCCGCCGGGTCGCAGGACACCAGGACGACGCGAGGGGCACCCGTGGCCGCGATTGCCTCGCATACCTCGGCTCCCGCACCGGCGCGCGGCGGATCGGCTACAACCACGTCGGGCACGGCACCCAGCTGGCCCGACAGGTCGACGACTCCCTCACGATCCACGTTTCCGGCGAACGCGTCCACCCAGTCAAAGGCCGCGAGTTTCTCGCCCGCATCACACACGGCACCCTCGTCGCCCTCAAGCGTCACGACGTGCCCTGACTCGCCGACGGCACGCGCGAGCGGCACGGAAAACAGGCCCGCGCCCGAGTACAGCTCCATGATCGCACGCCCAGCCCCGGCCTCGTGGGCACCAAAAGCCGCAGCCAGCACGGCGTTCGCGAGCACCTCGGCGCCGCACACGTGCGTCTGCCAGAAACCGGAGGGGCGCACGTAGTACGACTCGACGCCGGAGCCAAGCGGCACGTTCCAGCGCAACACATCGACGTCGATACGCACGCCGTCGGCGGCGTACGTGTCCTCGCCGATCAGGACGACGGGCTCACCGCCGGAGGGGGCCACCGCGCGCACGCGGTCCCCCGGCTTCCACAGATGACGCCACGGCGTGTCCTCATCGAACAGCCCGAGCTCGCGGATCGCGGGCACAGCAAGCGGCATGTCCTCGAGCGCGATCACGCGGCGTCCGCGGAACTCGTGCATGCCGGCGCGACCATCCGCGTCGATGACGACGTCAATGCGAGAGCGACGACCGGTCAGCGGATCACCCGGGTCCTCATCGCCCGGCGCGGGAGCGACACGCACTCCCCCGAGGGCGTCCACGGCATCGGCCAGAGCCTCGCCGCCCACGCGGCGCAGCTGCCCGGCGATCACCCGGGACTTCCAGTCGCGCTGAGCGGCGGGCGTCAGGTGCGCGAGTTCTCCGCCACCGACGCCTCCCGGACCGGCCTGGGGCCACACGGAGGGGACCCGATCGGGCGATGCCTCGACGACCTCGACGACGTCGGCCCACGCGAGCTTCTTCTGGACGGCGGTCACCCGCGCACGGACAACCTCACCTGGTGCCGCGTGGCGCACGAAGACGACACGCCCGCTCTCGTCGCGGGCGACGCAGGCGCCGCCGTGTGCGGGCTCGCCGACGCTCAGCTGGAGGACCTCGCCGATGCCGTCACGGGGCTGCGCGAGAGCGGGACGGCGGCGCGGGGAGGGACGGCGACGCGAGGGGCGAGGACTCACGGGGCCTCCTGGGAGGATCGCTCCGCAACGCGCGCCACGCTCGAGGTGCCGACCTCGGGTGCGGGGACGCGCAGGAACGGGTCGTTGACGCGCTGGCGGCCCTCCACGACGTCGTCCTCGCCGAGCTTCCAGGGCACGACCGTGATGACGACCCCGGGAACGTCAAGCAGCGCGGCGCGCAGTCGCAGGGCCGACTGGTTGTGCAGGAGGTTCTCCCACCAGTGGGTCACCAGGAACTGGGGCATGTAGACGACGAGCATCTCGGTGGGCGTTGCGCGGCGGCGAGAACGCACGTACTGCAGGATCACCGAGGAGATGTCGCGGTAGGGAGCCGACAGAAGCGTCAGCGGCACGGGCAGGCCCGACTCCTTCCACTGGCGCAGGATCTTGTTCTCCTCCTCGTCGTCTGCCGCGACCGAGACCAGTTCGATGGAGGTGGGCGAGGAGGCTCTCGCCGCCGCGACCGCACGCATGGCGGGGCGGGACAGTGAGGAGACCAGGACGAGAGCGCGCACGCGGGTGGGCAGCGCTCGACGCGCGTTCCAGTCGTCCACGCGCAGCTGGGCGCTCACCGTCTCGTAGTGCCGATGGATCGAGATCTGCACGCCGAAGGCGATCGCAATCATCAGCAGGGTGATCCACGCGCCGTGCGTGAACTTCGTGGCCAGCACGATCAGCAGAACCAGGCCCGTCATCATGAAACCGACGATGTTGACGGCCCGAGATCGCAGGACGGCCATGCGTTCCTGACCCGACTGGCGCGAGCGAAGCTGCTTGTTCCAGTGACGGATCATTCCCAGCTGGGAGAGGGTGAAGGAGATGAACACGCCGACGACGTAGAGCTGGATGAGGCGCGTCGTCTCCGCGTGGAAGCCGACGATCAGCGCGATCGCGGCGACGGTCAGCACGACGATGCCGTTGGAGTAGGACAGTCGATCGCCTCGGCGCACCATCTGGTGGGGCAGGAAGGAGTCCTTCGACAGGACCGAGGCCAGGGTGGGGAATCCGTTGAAGGCCGTGTTTCCGGCCAGGACGAGGATGAACCCGGTGACGACGGTGATGAGGATGAACGGGATCGACCCCTGGCCGAAGACGGCCGAGGCAATCTGGGAAATCGCGGGGTTGATGGGCGTGTTCTCCGCGACGGCCCGTCCCCCATCGGTGAGCTGCGCGGCCGGATCGTCGACGATCTTGACGCCGGTTGCCCTGGCGAGCACGAGGATGGAGATCATCATCGACGCCGCGATCATCCCCAGCATCGCCAAGGTCGCCGCCGCGTTGCGGGACTTGGGCCGACGGAACATGGGCACGCCGTTGGAGATCGCCTCGACGCCCGTCAGCGCCGCGCAACCGGAGGAGAAGGCACGCATCAGGAGGAACGCGCCGGCGAGCCCGGCCAGGCCGTCGGTGTGACCGGGGGCGGCAACCAGGTCGTAGGCCGCAGTCGGCGCAACCCCCAGCGTGCCGGTCGCCATCTTCGCGAAGCCGACGACGATCATGAGCCCGATGGCCAGCATGTACACGTAGGTGGGCACGGCGAAGGCGCCACCGGCCTCGCGGGTTCCGCGCAGGTTCAGGGTCGCCAGGATCACGACGAGGCCGACCGCGATCGGCACCTCGTAGCCCGCCAGCGCGGGCACAGCGGTCGTGATGTAGTTCGCACCCGACGAGATCGAGACCGCGACGGTGAGAATGTAGTCCACCAAGAGGGCCGAGGCCACGAGCAGACCCCAGGAGCGGCCGAGGTTCGTGGTGACGACCTCGTAGTCGCCGCCGCCGGAGGGGTAGGCGTGAACGGTCTGCCGGTAGGAAGCCACGACAACCGCGAGGACGAGCGCGACAACGGCGCCGACCCACACGGACTGCAGGGCCGCCATGGACCCGGCTAGCGCAAGGGTGAGAAGCACCTCGTCGGGAGCGTAGGCGACCGACGACAGAGCGTCGGAGGCGAAGATCGGCAGAGCGATACGTTTGGGCAAAAGCTGGTGACCCATCGCGTCCGATCGCATCGGGCGCCCAATGAGCACGCGCTTCGCATAGGCCAACAAGTTCGTCACAGTGTGTAAGCCTAGTCCACCCGGCGCCCGCGCGGCAGGGGTGGGCACGCACGGATGGCCACCGCGCCCGAGGCGGAGTAGGTTGGTAGTCGTGCACTTTGTGATCATGGGTTGCGGGCGCGTCGGCGCCCGGTTGGCTTCAACGTTGGACGCCGCGGGGCATTCCGTGGCCGTCATTGACCAGGATTCCAAGGCTTTTTCGCGCCTTCCCTCGGACTTCTCGGGCCGTCGCGTCACGGGGGTGGGAATGGACCGGGACTGCCTGCGCCAGGCGAACATCAAGGAGGCCTACGCTTTCGCCGCCGTCTCCTCGGGTGATAACTCAAACATTATTGCCGCTCGCGTGGCCAGGGAGGTCTTCCACGTCGAGCACGTGGTCGCCCGAATCTACGATCCTGCGCGCGCCTACCTCTACGAGCGGCTGGGTATTCCGACCGTCGCCACGGTGCAGCGCACCGCAGAGTCGATGCTGCGGCGCATGCTTCCCCCCGACGCGTCGCTGACGTGGTCGCACCCAACCGGTTCGGTCGCGCTCGTGAACGCGACCCCCTCCCCCGGCTGGTACGGGCTGCGTTTCCCCGTCGTCGAGGAGCTGACGGGCTGCCGCATCGTCTTCACCTCGCGCCTCGGTTCGATCCGCACGGCCTCGCCCGACCTGGTGGTGCAGGAGCACGATCAGCTGTACTTTGCGATCAACGGGACCGAGACCGGGCCGCTGCGCGACCTGCTCGCGTCCGCGCCGAGGATGGAGGAGTGAGCATGAAGATCGTCATCGCAGGAGCAGGTTCGGTGGGCCGCAGCGTCGCGCTGGAGCTGCTGGCCCACGGCCACGACATTACGCTCATCGATCACACGCCCGAGAAGCTGCGGATCTCCTCGGTTGCTGACGCCGACTGGGTGCTCGCTGACGCGTGCTCCCCCGATGCGCTGCGCGACGCGGGCGTGGCCGAGGCCGACGTGATGGTTGCGGCCACGGGCGACGACAAGGCCAACCTGGTGATCTCACTGCTGGCCAAGACCGAGTTCGCGGTTCCCCGCGTTGTCGCCCGCCTGAACAATCCGAAGAACGAGTGGCTCTTCGACCAGGCGTGGGGCGTGGACGTGTCGGTGTCGACGCCTCGGATCATGACCTCACTCGTGGAGGAGGCGGTCTCGGTTGGCGTTCCCGTCAGGCTCTTTTCGTTCAACACGGCGGCCGTGTCAATGCACGCGCTGATCCTTCCGGAGGACTCGCCGGTCGTAGGCCGACGCGTGCATTCCCTGGAGCTTCCCGCGAACGCGGTGCTCGCGGCGCTGCTGCGTGATGGGCGTCCCATGAACCCCAGCGCCGACGACGTGTTCGAGGCCTCCGACGAGTTGCTCCTCCTGGTTCCCGACGCCGACAGCGAAGGCCTCGTGCGCCTGCGTCAGGCGGTGGCTTCTCCGACGTCGGAGGATTCGGAGGAATCGGAAGGAGAGTCGGCGGGGGCGTAGCCGCGCAGGCCGCGCCAGGTTGCCCACGCGCCGAGCGCGAAGAGGGGCAGCCCCAGGGCGAGCTTCGCGACTCCGAGGGCCGCGACGGCGCCCGCTGCCCACAGGGGCGCCTGGACGGCAACTCGCAGGGCAAAGACTCCCGCCCACATCCACGTGAGCGATCCGCATCGGCGTCGCAGGGCCGCGTGCTGCGGGTCCCTGCGCCAGGTGGAGGGCAGCCCGACCAGGGTCGCGTAGAGACCGGCGACGATGCTGCGACGCGCGAGTGCGGAGGCAGCGAAGGCTAGGGACATCGCGACGTTGGTGAGGATGCCCCACACGAAGTAGTTCTCGCCTCGCCCGGTTGCCGCGGCGAAGATGACACCGATCGCGACGCCGAGGAAGCCCGAGAGCGCCTGTCTGGCGCCCTGACGCTGGATCAGGCGCACGGCGCAGGCGAGCAGTGCAACGGCGGAGGCCGCGACGAGGGTGGGCAGTAGCGCGTGGGTTGCGACGTACACAACGACGAACACCAGCCCGGGGGCGGAGGCCTCAATGATGCCGCGGGTTCCACCCAGGGTCTGGGACCAGGAGAACTCCTCAGACGCGGACTGGCTCATCCAGCGCGGGGTGGGCATCAGCTCTCTCCGCCGATGACGCGGTACAAGGGGTTGATGATGACCATGCGCTCCCCCACTCGTCCGACGGTCCCCTCGACCTCCAGGCGTTGGCCGACGCTCAGGCCGGGGATGGAGGATCGGCCCGGCCAGCGCAATTCCAGGGTATCCGTGCCGTCGTAGAGGGTCGCGACGAGGACACGCTGGCCTCCTTCCTCCGGCGGGTAGGTCATGCCCAGGAGAGTGCCGAACACGAGGGCGTGGCTCCGGTCTGCGATGTCGCGAATCGGGGTGACGCCTCGGGCGGCGCGGGCGGAATCCTCGTCGAGGGCGGCGTCCAGGGACCGCGCATCCTTATCGAGGCCCAGGGCGGCGCCGACGCGTGAGAGAAACGACCCCATGTCAGGCTTCCTGCGCGCCGACGGGAAGGCGGACGGGCAGCAGCTCCAGGCGCGTGCGCGGATGGTCGTCTCGGTGGACAACGATGCGGTCGATGACCTTCTCGATGTCGACGCCGGCCTCCGCATTCGCGGCTGCGGGTCCGAGGATGTCGATGCGCGCGAACCAGCGGTCTCCTTCGCGCCCCAGGATGCGCATCCGCGAGGTCGCCGAACGCCCGTCCGGCATCTGCATGGGCATGTCGACGAGGAGCTCGTCGCCATAGCGGGTGCGGATGTCGGCAACCTTGGCGTTCTGTTCCTCGAAGCCCTTGCGAATCTCTTCGCGCAGCTCCTCCCACACCCCTCCGGAGCGCGGCGCGGCCGCAACGCTCATCTGGATGCCGGAGTTGCCCAGGACGACGAGGATCTGCAGGACAGTCGTCCCGTCGTCCGCGACCTGGGTGCGCAGCTGCATTCCCTGAACGGCGGGGAACAGGATCGCTCCCATGTCGATGTAGCCTTCGGAGGTGTCGACGTCTCCGTAGTTTCGGGGGCCGGGCTCGCTCCAGATATCGGCGTCCTCGTCGGCAAGGCGAGGCAGTTCCTCCACCTGCTCGACCTCGCTCGGTGCTGTCTTCTTCTTGCGTCCGAACATTGTCCTGCCTTAGAGCGCGCACTCGGTGCACACGGGGGCACCGTTTTCGTCCACGTGGTCAAGCTGTGAGGCGTGATGGACGAGGAAGCACTGCGAGCACGTGAACTCATCGTCCTGACGAGGAACGACGTGAACGGTGAGTTCTTCCTTGGACAGGTCCGCTCCGGGAAGCTCGAAGTTCTCGGCGGCCTCGTTCTCGTCCTCCTCGATCTCGGAGGAGCCTGCGTCGTTGCGGCGCGACTTGAGTTCTTCGATCGAGTCCTCTGCGACCTCGTCTTCATTCTTGCGTGGCGCATCGTAATCGGTTGCCATGGTATTCCCCTTTCACCCTCGAGCCGGATTGCGCGAGTGGCCTATGGGCAGGGAGGATAACACTTGTTCGACTAATGTGCCATCGTATGGGTGACACGCGCACGGCTACGCGACATTGTCAGCATAATTTGAGACGATTCGACCAGGACGTAAGAGGAGGAATCGATGATTGAGCTCGAATTGCTCGGGACCAGCGCCGATGGCGAGTCCCTGGTGCTGACCGATGCACAGGGAGAACGCTACTCGGTGTTGATCTCGGACGAGCTCCGCGGCGCCACGCGGCGCGACCGGCCTCGGATCGAGGTCGCCCCGACGCGTCCCACGCTCGCTCCTCGCGACATTCAGGCACTCCTTCGGGCGGGCGCGACCCCCGAAGAGATCGCGGCGCAGCACGGGATGGACGCGGGCGCGGTGGAGCGTTTCGAGGCCCCCGTCCAGGCGGAGAAGGACTATGCACTCACGCGTGCGCGCGCCGTGCGCATCGGCGAGGGAGGGCCGACCATGGGCGACCTGGTTCTCGATCGCCTGGCAGCGCGCGGGGTGGATCCCTCGTCGCTGGAGTGGTCGGCGACCCGCGAGGTGTCCGAACCGTGGCAGATCGCCGTGACCTTCGTGCAGGGGGCAGCTGAGCACGCCGCGCACTGGAGTTTGTCGGCCTCGGGCACGCTCGAGGCGATCGACCAGGAGGCGCAGTGGCTCACCGAGCAGGTGTCCTCCTCCCCCACCGCCTCGATCTTCACTCCGCTGCCGCGCGCGGCCGCTCCCGATCCGGGGGGGGAGGATCTGCGTGCCCGCGAGGCCCTTGTCGACCAGCTCAACGCCGCCCGCGGCAAGCGCCAGAGGGTCGAGGTTGACCTGGGTGAGGAGGAGGACGAGGAAGCCGAGTACCTGGCTGCGATTTCCGCGCCCGAGCCCGAGGAACGGGAACCCGAGGCGTCGACTGGCCCGATTTCGGCGCGCATCTACTCGCTGGCCTCGGCGCGCACGAAGGGAGAGCCGAGCGACCAAGCCGAGGCCGCTTCCTCTCCTGCTCCTCCCGAGCCCCCCGCGGCGCGCCCGGCGCCGGACGATGCCGCGCCCGGGCACGCGGTCTCGCAGGGGGTCTTGCCGTGGCTGTCGGAGCCTTCTTCCCCCGACGCGGCCGCGGAGGAACCCGAGACACCGGCCATTCCGATGCGGGCGGTATCCCCCGAGGATGCCTCGCCGACCGATGCGGGGGAGCCGCCGACTACCGGCTCGGTGGCCGCCCAGGCGGCGGCTCCCACGCGGATGGTTCGCCCCGCATCAAAGAAGGGGCGCCGGTCGGTCCCCAGCTGGGATGAGATCCTCTTCGGATCTAAGCCGTAGGGCGCCTCAGGACAGGACGACCACCGGGATTCGCATCTCTGCGGACGTGAGGGACCCGTGGATGCCCGGCATCGCGATGGCCGACGCGCTCTGCGTGCGAGAGTCGACGACGCCGCCTCGTCCGCGCGCGAGGACCAGCAGGTCGCCGATGACGTTCGCGCCGTCGCCCGCACCGATGAGCGCGCTCACGTCTGGCCCTGACAGGATCCATGCCCGCTCGCCCAGCGTCTCGCGCCAGCGTTCTTCCACCCGGGCGCCCTGCCCCTCCTCGGCGTGTACGTGGACCGCGCGCGTCTCTCCGGCGACGATGCGCACGCCGTCGCGCAGGATGGGCGTGTGAGCGACGTCGATGAGGCTGGTCGACTCCACGTTGATCATGCCGTGGTCGGCGGTCACAACCGTGCGTACCCGGGCGGGAAGGCGGCGCAGCAGCGAGGAGAGCCCGGAGTCAAACTCTTCGAGCTGGGCGATCCACTCCTCGGATCCGACGCCGGCGCAGTGCCCCGCGTGGTCGATCTCGGACCAGTAGAGGTAGACGAGGGGCGTGCCCGCGCGCAGTTGAGCGAGCGCAGCGTTGACACGCTCGCTCAGGGATTCGGCGGCCACGTGGCGGGCGCCGCGCAGGGCTGCCCCCGTCAGCCCCGAGCCCGCGAATCTCGCCGGTGAGATGACGGCGGAGTCAACCTGCCGCTCGGCGAGGCGCTCGAAGAACGTGGGTTTCGGCTGCCACGTGGCGGGCGCGGGTCCTCCCTGCATGGCGAGCAGGTTCATGACGCCGGAACCGTATGCGACGGAGAAGCCCACCATGTTGGTGGCTCCGGGCCGCTCCCCTGTCCCGAAGGCGGTGATCGCGGCCGCCGTCGTGGACGGGACCACCGTGTGGATGGAGCGGATGTCCTCGCGCACGCGGCGCAGCACGGGCGTGTGTCCCATGTGGTCGGCCAGCAGCTCGTAGCCGAGTCCGTCGACGAGGATGAGGAGGAGCTGGCTGGCACCCGGCTCGATGCCCAGGTTCCGGGCGGCGCGCTGGTCGGCTCCGGGCAGGGAGGGGTCGATGGCGCACAGGGACGCCGGGATAACGTCGGTGATGACCGGGTCGGCGGCTCCCGGAAGATCGGCGCCGGGCAGGTTCAGCGTTCCCATGGCACTCATTGCGCGCCCTCCGCCCGGCTGCGGGTGCCGGATAGGTGCGCGATCCGTTCGACGAATGCGAGGCCTTCCGCCAGTGCGTCCTGGCCATCGGCGGCGGCGGAGATGCGAAAGGTCATGTCGTCGGGAAAAGAGGTGCCGGTGAAGCCGTGGTCGGCCACGCAGTGGGGATCCTCGCACTGCGCGGCTTCGATCTCGAGGCGCCTCGCTCCTCCCAGGTCCAGGGCAATCGTCATCTCGGTGAGCCCGGAGGCGTTCTCGGGGTCCGCGTAGACCTCCATCGTGGAATATCCGGCGATATCGCTGGCGCGGCGCACGGCCGTCGCAATGGAGACCGACCCGCCTTCCATTTCGTCCACGTGCAGCTGGATGATCGCTCGTTCGGTGAGCGAGGCGATGGTCAGGTGTCGGAAGACCGCGCCGCGGTCGAAGCCCGTGTCGACCTGGCACAGGGTGGCCAGAGGTTCGGCACCTCCCAGCGCCCGACGCAGCGCGCTCTTGACTGCCCGGGGGTAGAAGCCGCCGCGTTCGATACGGGTCCATGTGTCCATCCACCAATTGTGCCCCGAAGCGGCGCGGCAGTCGAAATGAACGTCCGGCCGCGCAATAATTGCGCGTATGGCTAAGAAGGACCATGTCGTTGATATTCCCGAGGCGGACGAGAACATCTCCGAGATCGATGTCTCGGCGGAGATGCGCGGGTCTTTCTTGGAGTATGCGGTCTCGGTCATCTACGCCCGCGCCCTTCCCGATGCTCGCGATGGGCTCAAGCCCGTTCAGCGTCGCATCCTCTTCCAGATGGATCAGATGGGGCTGCGCCCCGACAAGGGGCACGTGAAGTCCCAGCGCGTGGTCGGCGAGGTCATGGGCAAGCTTCACCCTCACGGCGATTCCGCGATTTACGAGGCCCTGGTGCGCCTCGCCCAACCCTTCAACCTGCGGGTTCCCCTGGTGGACGGGCACGGCAACTTCGGTTCCCTGGACGACGGCCCGGCGGCTGCGCGTTACACGGAGGCGCGCATGGCCCCCTCCGCTGTGGATCTCGTGACCGGTCTGGATGAGGACACCGTCGACTTCGTGCCCAACTACGACAATCAGTTCATGCAGCCCGACGTGCTGCCCGCCGCGTTCCCCCAGCTCCTGGTCAACGGCGCGTCGGGCATCGCGGTGGGCATGGCCACCAACATCGCGCCGCACAATCTCTGCGAGGCCATCGCCGGCGCGATTCACCTCCTGGATCATCCCTCGGCGAGCGTCGCCGACCTGATGCGCTACGTTCCCGGCCCGGACCTGCCCGAGGGCGGGGTCATCGTGGGCTTGGACGGTATCAAGGAGGCCTACGAGACGGGGCGCGGCGCGTTCAAGACGCGGGCGAAGGTGCAGATCGAGCGGGTGACGGCGCGCAAGATGGGCATCGTTGTCACCCAGCTGCCCTACATGGTGGGGCCGGAGAAGGTCATCGAGAAGATCAAGGAGAACGCCAGCGCGGGGCGCCTGAAGGGCATCTCGTCGGTGCAGAACCTGACCGACCGCGTCCATGGGCTTCGCCTGGTGATCGAGGTGAAGAACGGCTTCAACCCGGAGGCGGTGCTCCAGCAGCTGTATCAGCGCACCCCCTTGGAGGATTCCTTCTCGATCAACGCCGTCGCGCTGGTGGGCGGACAGCCGCGCACGCTGGGGCTCAAGGAGATACTTCAGGTCTTCCTCGATCATCGCCTGGACGTGACGACGCGTCGTAGTCGCTTCCGGCTGGGTAAGTGCGAGGATCGCCTGCACCTGGTGGAGGGCCTGCTGGTCGCGATCCTCGACATCGATGACGTGATCGCAATCATTCGTTCGTCCGACGATGCCGAGGTGGCCCGCGAGCGGTTGATGACGGCGTTTGACCTGTCCGAGGCTCAGGCAACCTACATCCTGGAGCTGAGGCTGCGGCGCCTGACGAAGTTCTCGCGCATCGAGTTGGAGTCCGAGCGCGACGATCTGTTGGTAAAGATCGCCCAGCTGCGCGAAATCCTGGACGATCCGGAGCTGCTGCGTGCCCTGGTGAAGAAGGAGCTGCGCGAGGTCTCCGATCGCCTCGGCACTCCCCGGCGCACCCTGCTGCTGGCGTCGACGGGAGCCCCCGTGGGTGCGGGTGCCGACGACGCAGCGCTGGCTGCGCTGCCGTCGGTGTCGCGTTCGGGCAAGGGCCTGGACCTGCAGATTCCGGACGACCCGTGCGTGGTGGTCCTGTCCTCGTCGGGCGCCCTCGCACGCGTCGAGGGCGGGGAACCGCTGGAGCCGGGTCCGCGGGCCGCCTCGGACGGGTGGCGCGCGCAGCTGGCGTCCTCGGTGCGCTCCCAGGTGGCCGTCGTCACCCAGGACGGCATCGCGCACCGCATCGACGTGGTTGACCTGCCTGCGCTCCCCCGTTTCGACACGGGCCTGTCTCTGGCCGCAGCGATGCCCTCGGAGTTGTTGTTGCACACGGATTCGGCGCCGGTCGGCCTGTTGGATCCCGACGGCACGGATGTCGTGGCGATGGGCACGGCCCGCGGCACGGTCAAGCGCCTGCGCCCGGACGTGCTCCAGCGAGACGAGTGGGAGGTCATCGCCCTGGAGGACGGGGATCGCCTGGTGGGCTTCGATCGGTGCAGCGACGACGCGAACCTGGTGTTCATCTCGTCGGATGCCCAGCTGCTGCGCACGTCGGCGGCGAAGGTGCGCCCGCAGGGGCGCACCGCAGGCGGGATGGCCGGCATGAAGCTAAACGCGGGAGCCGAGGCCCTGGGTTTTTGGGTGGTAGAGGCTCCCATTGACGCGGTCGTGGTGACGGTGGCGGCGGCGCTGGGAGCGCTGCCGGGCACGGGGCAGACGACCGTGAAGGTCACGCCCTTCGATTGCTACCCGGCGAAGGGGCGCGGCGGCCAGGGGGTGCGCTGCCAGCGTTTCCTGCGCGGGGAGGATCGGCTCGACATCGCGTGGGTGGGCACGAAGCCGGCACGCGCCGCTTCTGCGGATGGTTCCCCCATCGAGCTGCCGGCCGAGGACGAGCGCCGCGACGGCTCGGGCGTGCCGATCACCTTCGCGATCGCGTCGATCGGCTGAGGTTCTCGCCGCGAGCTCCGCGTCAGGGGCAATCGGACGGGAACGGCCGCCCCTCATCGTCCTACTTGGCGTGGTAGCTCGGGCTGGTTCCGATGTGGGTCGGGTAGCCGTTCGCGGGGTTCTTGAGCGTGGTTTCGTCTATCCCCCGGTAGGTGTATGAGTTGTCGTTGACGATCTCGGTGGGATCCACGAGGCCGTCGGCGTATTGGCGCACCTCGCCCGGGGTGGGGCTGCTTCCGCCTCCCTTGTCGGCCAGGGGGTTCTCGTCGGGCAGCTGCGTGGGGTCGGTGTTGAGGATCGCGCCGGGGTCGATGCCGCCGTAGCCCGTGTACTGGTTCCACCCGTGGTCGGGGTTGAGTCCCGTCGTGACGAGGAGCTGGAGGAGCTGGTTGCTGGTGGCGTTGGGCCACTTTTGGCGTGCGAGGGCGAGCACGCCTGCGACGACCGGTGACGAGTAGGACGTGCCATAGGCGGGCTCGATCTGCCCCGTCGCGATGTTACGTGTCAGCACGGGTCCGCCGACGGCGGCTGCGGTGACGCCCTGCCCCCAGGAGGAGTAGTCCTGCCTCGCGCTGTCGACGCCGATCGCGCTCACGCCGACGACGCCGGACCACTTCGACAGCGATGTATCGTCGTCGTCCTGTGCCTCGTTGCCCGCTGCCGCGGTGATGATGACGCCCTGGGCCATGGAACGGGCGACCGTCCACTTCAGTGCCTTCGCACTGGATATGCTTGATGCCGAGACGTTGATGATCTGGGCCCCGTCATTCATCGCCCGGTTGAGAAGCCATGGCAAGTTATCACGATCGTCTCCCGACTCGCCCTTGCAGTCGCTTCCGCTCGTATCGCCGTCCCCGCCCAAGGTTATCTGGTACGCGCGCAGCGACGCTTCCGGCGCGACGCCGTAGCCCTGCGCCACGAGGATCGAGGCGACCCCGGTTCCGTGGCTGGTGACGGCTGGGGAAGAGTTAATCGTGCAGGGACTCTCGGATGCCACCTGTGCCCCGGCGAGTTCCGGGACTCCGGTATCCACCTTGCCATCGATCATCGCGATGCTCACGCCCTTGCCCGTGTATCCCTTGGCGCGCGCCTGGTCCAGGTGGTAGTAGGCGAAGTAGGACTGGTCGGCGGCGGTGATCGTATCGGCGGCGCGCGCGGGGGGTGCGGGCAGGAAGGCACCCGCACACGCGAGCGCGGCCGCCAGCGCGGCGCAGCCCCCACTCCGTCGCCCGGGCCGTCTTATTGTCGTCAAGGTCACCATTGGCGCGGGTCCCATCCATCGTCCTTCCTGGGGGCGGGCGAGATGTCGCGATCGGAGCCGTAGGTCTGCGACTGGGGGTTGACGTAGCCGGGCGGGATTCCGTCCTCGCAGTCGTCCACGCGGAAGGGCGTGTACTTGCGACGGGGCTTCTTCTTCTCGTCCTTGCCGACGCCCGCTCCGGCTCCGCTGTCTCCCATGTAGCCTCCGGCTCCTTGAGCGGCTCCCCTGCCTGCAGCGACGGGGCCGCTGGAACCACCGGGCACCCCGGTCGTCCCACCTACTCCGGGGCCGCCCGCGGTCGGTGCCCTATAGGTGCCGTAGCCCGGGCCCGAGTAGGACCCCACTCGCAGGGCCCCCGCTCCGGACAGGCCCGCCTGGCCCGATCCTGTCAGTCCCGTTCCCATGCGCGCCGCGCGGCCCAGGCCGAGGGCCCCCGCCCCGAGCACGCCGACCCCTCCCAGACGGGCGGCGAGGGCCGACTCGCTGCCGGGACCTCCGTTGATGCCCCACAGCGGGTGGTGGCGATCGGTGGGCGTGGAGGGAGCTCCGCCCTGCGCCTGCTCCATTGCGGCGAGGATTCGGGCCAATTCCTCCTGGTTTCCCGCCTCGGCGGCGGTGAATGCCTCGGCGGCGGTGTCGACGTTGCCCTGGGACTTCACGAAGCGCTTCTTCTGCCTGCGCAGGACGTCGGCCACTGGCTACCTCCTGGAAGAACTCGCGCCGTGCAGTACGTGCGGCGCGTCGTGGGACGACAGCAAGCATATGGTCAGGATCGCGAAATGACAAGCTCGCACGTGGCTGCCCCGATATCTGCGACGGCCCCTGAGTTTCCAACGCCTGCGTGATAGCTTCGCAGTGCCCCTGCGATCGTGTCCCTCGGCCAAGGCACCTCATGGAGCGGCTCCAGGCGCGGGCGCGTCGGCGCGTGGCCGACACGGCGGGGGCCCGGCCACGTGGCCG
>ERZ772945.30-NODE-30-length-102956-cov-8.787446_pt1 | contig 102956 bp, 84 predicted proteins | sample MGYA00511681_ERZ772945 | MGnify/ENA primary metagenome ERZ772945 (study PRJEB29015, sample SAMEA2737943) | human oral metagenome | biome: human oral; feature: human-associated habitat; material: dental | place: China | collected 2143 ...
TCGCTTTGATTCTCTTAGAATCTTTCAAGGTTGTTTCATTGTTCAGTTATCAAAGTTCTTGCTGCCTTCTGAAGAGACAGCTTTTAGATAATACCAAGGCATCGATTCCGCGTCAAGAAAAAATCGTGAAAAAACTATGTTTTCTTGTCATAAAAAAGAGACAGGCAATTCCTGTCTCTTCAACGGAGAAGGAGGGATTTGAACCCTCGCGCCAGTTTCCCGACCTACACCCTTAGCAGGGGCGCCTCTTCAGCCTCTTGAGTACTTCTCCAGACGCTTCTTTCGAATCGTTATGCTGCCGCTTTTCACGACTTTCTCAGTTTAATCGAGCTGGTTCTCTTTGTCAATGTGTTTCTCCCCATCCCTGAATTGCCGGACCTGCACAGAAGCTGAATTGCCAGAAATGCCCTAAATACCAAACTTGCTGCCAACGTCGCCTGTACCGCCGGGATCGTCTGCGTATTCTCGGCTTGCCGCTTCATAGAGATTATTGCCCTTGCAGTCAACAAGGACCACCAGGGGAAGATCTTCTACTGTGATCCGGCGAATCGCCTCTGCTCCCAGATCCTCATAGCAGACAATCTCTGATTTTCGGATGCACTTGGATAAGAGCGCTCCTGCTCCTCCGACTGCCGCAAAATAGATCGCGTGATCCCTGACAATCGCGTCCAAAACTTCTTGGCTGCGCTTTCCCTTTCCAACCATGCCCTTTAAACCCAGATCCAGCAGAGTTGGTGTGTACTTATCCATCCGGCTGGCAGTTGTCGGTCCGGCGGATCCGATAATCTGTCCCTCTCTGGCCGGTGAGGGACCCATGTAGTAAATCGTTTCTCCCTCCAGGAAAATCGGGAGCTTCTTACCTGCCTTTATCAAATCCATCAGTCTTTTATGCGCCGCGTCCCGCGCTACATAGAGATCCCCGTTCAGGTATACATAGTCTCCTGCTCTGAGTTTCTCTATGACCTCATCTCGCAGCGGAAGCCTGATTTTTATTTCCTGCATCTTATCCCTGGCCTCTCAAATCCTAAAGCCCCTGTTTCTTCGTCAAAATCGCTTTCTAAGAGAGAAAATCCCCTTCTGTAAGGAAATCCGTCGCAAAAGTAATCCTACCCGTCAAGGCTTCTACACCCTCTTCGGCTCAGATCACCTGTACCGCATACCTGCGATACAGATTACCTGCACTGCATGCCCGCAGATCAGATGATCCGCACCCTATCCCTCCGACTCAGATCACCCGCACCGCATGCCGGTTGACATGACAGCAGATATTGACTGCCACCGGCAAACCCGCGATATGGGTCGGATAAGTATTGATATTAACTCCCATCGCTGTGACGCGGCCGCCCAGTCCGCCGGGGCCGATTCCCAGTCCATTGATCTTCGCCAGCATTTCTCTCTCAAGATCGGCCACCCAGGGAATTTCTGAAGATGAATCCAAATCTCTGGTCAGCGCTTCCTTTGCCATAAGGGCACATTTCTCAAATGTTCCCCCTATGCCAACGCCCACAACCATGGGAGGGCAGGCATTAGGCCCTGCCTCGCGAACAGCCGTTAAAATCGCCTCTCTGACCCCGTCCAGGCCATCTGCTGGCTTGAGCATAAAGATTCGGCTCATGTTCTCAGACCCGAAACCTTTTGGGGCAAGCGTAATTTTAACCTGATCTCCCGGAACCAGCTTTACATAGAGGACCGCCGGCGTATTATCCCTTGTATTCTCCCTTAAAATGGGATCTCTCACAACCGACTTACGCAGGTATCCCTCCCTATATCCCCTCCGAACACCTTCGTTGACTGCCTTTCTTAAATCCCCGTCGATCAGATGTACATCCTGTCCGACCTCCAGAAAGACCACCGCCATACCGGTATCCTGGCAGATGGGGATCTGCTCCTGACCCGCAATTTCAAGATTTTCCTCCAGCTGTTCCAGGACCTTTTTGCCCAGAGGGGAGATCTCCTCTTTCCCTGCCCGGGCAAGTCCCTTCTGCATATCCGAACTGAGACTGATATTGGCTTCTATGCACATTTGACAAATATTCCGGCTGATCTGATGAACTGGTATTTCCCTGATCATAAGCACTCCATAGCTGCTGCGACAACATCGACCTTCACAGGCCTATTTTACAACGATTCTATCAAATGTCTTTTCCTGCAGAAGGCTCTCTCATCCGTCATTCTATTATCATAAACTATGAAATTTACATCTTCGAGCATTCTCTAAACAAAAGGGAGAGCAAAAGACCTGCTTCTGCTCTCCTTTGCTTTGCGGTTTCCTGTCTCAGCAAGGGACCTCATTCGACCGTCCATTATGCGGCCGTTCCATGTGATATCTACCCTTTTCGGATTATTACCGAAAGGGGCGTCTGTCAAAACGATTGGCGCCTTCTTTATTCTTCTTCAGAATCATCTTCCCGCGCGCTCTGATCTTCTTCTGCTCTGACCAGAAGATCCTCCAGGGAATGATCCGCATCCGCCGATTCCTGATTCTCTCTCGCCTGATCGCTGTCGACTGGCAGGCCATCTCCCATACTCTCAGAGGCATCCTCATCCTCTAAGGGGAGATCCTCCCTCTGTACAACGGAAATACTTGCCACCTCGTCGTCCCCCTTGAGATCAATCAGCTTGACCCCGGACGTAATCCGGCCTAAGAAGGCTGTATCCGCGATATTAATCCGGATAATGGTGCCGGCCCGATTAATCAGCATGAGCTGGTTGTCCTTATCGACTGACTTAACGCCGACCAGATCTCCGGTCTTCTCGGTGATCTTATAGCACTTCACGCCTTTGCCACCCCTGTGATGCGAGGGGAACTCCTCTGTCAGCGTACATTTTCCAAGACCCCGCTGAGATACCAGTACCAGGGATTCTCCCTGGCTGGCCAACTGCATGGCAATAACGCAGTCCTGATCGGACAGATTGATTCCGATCACACCCATGGTACTTCTTCCCGTACCCCTGACATCCGACTCATGGAAGCGGACGCACTGGCCGAAGCGGGTGAAAAGCATGACTTCGTCTGTGTCGTCGGTCAGCTTGACCTCAATCAGACGATCCTCGTCGCGCAGGTTGATGGCAGCCAGACCGGACTTGCGGATATTCTCATATTCCCTGAGTCTGGTCTTTTTGACGATTCCTCTCTGGGTCGCCATGAAGAGATACTTATCCTCGTCCTCCCCCGGAACAACGGGAATCATAGATGTAATGGTCTCATCCGGCATCAGCTGCAGGAGGTTGACAATCGCCGTTCCCCGGGCAGTCCTGGAGGCCTCCGGTATCTCGTAGGCCTTGAGACGATAGACTCTTCCCTTGTTGGTAAAGAAATACAGGAAATTGTGAGACCTGGTCTGAATCAACTCCACAATGTAGTCATCCTTGATGGTCTCCATTCCCTTGATTCCCTTGCCCCCGCGGTGCTGGGCCCGGAAATTGTCAGCAGACATGCGCTTGATATAGCCAAACTTGGTGAAAGTAATGATGGGATGCGTAACCGGGATCAGGTCCTCAGCGCTGATATCATCATCGTCAAAACCGATCTGTGTGCGGCGGTCATCACCGTACTTGTCGGCGATCTCCTGCATTTCCTCCTTCACCACGGTCAGAAGCTTCTTATGGTCGGCCAGAATTCCCTTAAAATAGGCTATCTTCTCCATCAGCTCCCTGTGTTCCGCCTCCAGCTTCTCCCGTTCCAAACCTGTCAGGGCGCGAAGACGCATATCAACGATAGCCTGGGCCTGGGCCTCGGACAGGGCAAACCGCCCCATCAGCTGTTCTTTTGCAATGGCGACAGATTTCGAGGACCGGATGATTTTGATGACCTCGTCGATGTTGTCCAGGGCCGTCAGCAGACCCTGTAAGATATGGTCTCTCTCCTGGGCCTTGTTTAAATCAAACCTTGTCCGGCGGGTAACTACATCCTCCTGGTGGAGAATGTAGTGATCCAAAACCTCCTTTAAGGACATAATCCTGGGCTGATTGCCGACCAGAGCCAGCATGATAACCCCGTAGGAATCCTGCAGCTGGGTCTGCTTATAGAGCTTATTGAGCATAACATTGGGATTGATGTCCTTGCGAAGCTCGATCACAACCCGCATTCCCTCGCGGGATGTCTCGTCCCGAAGGGCGGTGATCCCGTCCAGGCGCTTGTCCTTGACCATGTCGGCGATCTTCTCTATCATCCGGGCCTTGTTGACCCCATAGGGAATCTCAGACACGATGATCCTGTGCTTGCCGTTGTCCATCGGCTCAATATCGGCTACCGCGCGAACCTTGATCTTTCCCCTGCCGGTCCGATAGGCCTCCTCAATGCCGGCTCTGCCGAGGATGATGCCCCCGGTGGGAAAATCCGGTCCCTTGACGATTCCCAGGATCTCGGAAATGTCCGTACTCCGGTCCTCTTCCACCCGATTATCAATGATCTTGACGCAGGCGGCAATGACTTCTCTCAAATTGTGGGGGGGAATATTGGTCGCCATACCGACCGCGATGCCGGTTGTCCCGTTGACCAGGAGATTCGGAAGGCGGGCAGGCAGTACGACCGGCTCCTTCTCTGTCTCATCAAAGTTGGGAATAAAGTCCACGGTGTCCTTGTTGATATCCGCCATCATGGCCATGGATATCTTGGACAGACGGGCCTCTGTGTACCGCATGGCCGCGGCCCCGTCGCCGTCAATCGATCCAAAGTTACCATGTCCGTCCACTAAAATATTGCGCATGGACCAGGGCTGGGCCATATTGACCAGGGCTCCGTAGATGGAGGAATCTCCGTGCGGGTGATATTTACCCATGGTATCGCCGACAATACGGGCGCATTTTCGATGCGGCTTATCGGGTGTGTTATTCAGCTCGATCATGGAGTAGAGAACACGCCTCTGCACCGGTTTTAACCCGTCCCTGACATCGGGAAGCGCTCTGGCCGCAATGACGGACATGGCGTAGTCGATGTAAGAGGTCTCCATCGTTGATTTCAGGTCGACCTCCTGAATCGTATCAGATCGGACGGTCTGGTCGAAGATATCATCTCCCATTTCTGCCATTGTATTCCTCCTTACTGAATATCCAGGGTCGCATACTTCGCGTTCTCCTCAATGAACTCACGGCGGGGCTCGACTTCCTCACCCATGAGGGTGGAGAAGGTCAGATTGATTTCCGCCTCATCATCGTCAATCACCTGCACCCTCTTTAAAATACGGGTATCCGGATCCATGGTCGTCTCCCAGAGCTGCTGTGCGTCCATCTCTCCCAGTCCCTTATAGCGCTGAATCTTAATCGAATTGTCCCTGCCGATCCGATTCAGAATATTGTTCTGCTCTTCATCGGAATAGGCATACCACTCCTTGCGGTTCTTCTCAATCTTGTAGAGGGGAGGGGTTGCCAGATAGACATTGCCCTGGCGGATCAATTCCGGCATAAAGCGGTAGAGGAAGGTCAGCATCAGCGTCGCGATATGGGCTCCGTCCACATCCGCATCGGTCATAATGATGATCTTGTGATAGCGGAGCTTTTCAATGTCGAATTCATCGTGAATTCCTGTCCCGAATGCCGTAATCATGGCCTTGATCTCCGCGTTGCCGTAGATCCGGTCTTCCCTGGCCTTCTCGACATTCAAAATCTTGCCCCTCAAGGGAAGGATCGCCTGGGTTCTGCGGTTTCTGGCCTCCTTGGCGGAGCCTCCCGCAGAATCTCCCTCGACAATAAAAATCTCGCACTCGGCAGGATCCTTAGAAGAGCAGTCGGCCAGCTTACCGGGCAGAGCCGCCCCGTCCAGGGGAGATTTGCGCCTGGTCAAATCGCGGGCCTTTCTCGCGGCCTCCCTGGCCCTCTGCGCCAGCTGGGACTTCTCCACAATCAGACGGGCCGCCTGTGGATTCTGCTCCAGAAAATAGGTCAGCTGCTCGGTCACGACAGCCTGTACCGCGCCCCTGGCCTCAGAGTTGCCCAGCTTTTGCTTGGTCTGTCCCTCAAACTGGGGATCCTCAATCTTGATACTGATCACCGATGTCAGCCCCTCGCGGATGTCATCGCTGTCAAGCTTCTCCGTATCCTTGATCAGTTTGTTCTCGTGGGCGTAGGAATTGAATACATTAGTCACCGCCGCCTTAAAGCCGGTGACCTGGGTGCCTCCCTCCGGCGTAATAATATTGTTGACGAAGGAATAGCAGGCCTCCTTATAGGCGTCGTTGTGCTGCATGGCAACCTCGACGTAGACCCCATTGCTGGTTCCTTCACAGTAAATGACGTCCCGATAAAGGGGCTTGTCCCCGCGGTTCAGATAGCTGACGAACTCCTTGATCCCGCCCTCGTAGTAAAAGGAGTCCTCGCGAACCTCTTCTTCTCTCTCATCTCTAAGAGAAATCCGCAGGCCCTTGGTCAAGAAGGCAGTCTCTCTCAATCTCCTCCGCAAGACGCCGTAATCGAATTCGGTCGTCTCAAAAATCCTGTCATCCGGAAGAAAAGTGACCTTGGTTCCCGTCTCCGAGGGATCACAGGATCCGACCACTTTGAGAGAACCCATCGTCTTCCCTCTCTCATAGCGCTGCCGCCAGATTTTTCCGTCGCGGCGAATCTCGACCTCAAGCCAGAGAGAAAGCGCGTTGACCACAGAGGCTCCCACCCCGTGCAAACCGCCGGAAACCTTATATCCGCCGCCGCCGAATTTGCCGCCCGCATGAAGAATGGTAAATACGACTTCCACTGCCGGAACACCGGCCTTGTGATTAATCCCGGTAGGAATGCCCCGCCCATCATCGACCACAGTCACTGAGTTTCCCCTGTTAATCGTGACGCGGATGTGATGACAGTAGCCTGCCAGGGCCTCATCCACAGAGTTATCCACAATTTCATAGACCAGATGATGAAGACCCTGGGCCGAAGTGGAACCGATATACATACCGGGTCTCTTTCGAACTGCCTCAAGCCCTTCCAGAATCTGGATCTGATCTGCTCCGTATTCCTGCTGTGCCATTTCTTCCTCCATTCAATTTGCAATCTTCTCTCGAAGAAATGCCTGCCCGTTCGAAATCTCATAGACCCGGTGGACAGAGAATTTATTTTTCACAAACTCATCCAAGCCTGTACAGCTGATGATAGTCTGTATATCATTGATCGACTCCAGAAGATAATTCTGCCGATTTGAGTCCAACTCGGAGAGAACATCGTCTAAGAGCAGGATGGGCTTTTCCCCTCTTTTGGCCTCCATCATTTGAATCTCGGCCAGCTTCAGAGAGAGGGCGCAGGTCCTCTGCTGCCCCTGAGACCCAAACCTGCGGATATCGACGGAAGCAATCGAGAGTTTCAGATCATCCCGGTGAGGACCGACCGTCGTCGTTCCCATCCGCATATCCCTGTCCCTTGCGCGAAAGAGCTCATCCTCAAAGAAGGTATCGTCGATATTCGGCTCATAGGCGAGCAGCAGGTCTTCGATCCCCCCCGAGAGTTTTCGGTGGATTTCCCGGACAATCGGAATCAAATCTGCAATAAATTCCCGCCTGCGGGCAATCAGCCTCTTGCCATAGCTGACCAATTGCCCATCCCAGACATCCAGAGTTTCTCTCAGTTCAGGATGATCAAGAATTCCCTTGAGAAGACTGTTGCGCTGATTGAGCGCTTTGTTGTAATTACTCAAATCCGACAGATAGATCCGGTCAATTTGAGACAGCTCCGCATTGATAAAATGCCTGCGCTCCGCCGGACCGTTTTTTACGATGTTCAAGTCCTCCGGTGAAAAGAAAATAATTCCCAGAAGCCCGAAGAGGTCGCTCGCCTTTTTGACCGGCACGCCGTTGATGGCAATTCCCTTGCTCTTGGCCTGGCGGATATGAATATCGATGCAGTAGGACAGATCATTCTTGCGCACATTTGTGCGGATATGCGCTTCCTCTTGTCCAAAACGAATCAACTCCCGATCCCTGGCGGTTCGATGGGATCTGCTGGTTCCGCTGAGATAGATGGACTCTAAGATATTTGTCTTTCCCTGGGCGTTATCTCCAAAGAGAATGTTTGTCCCCCTGTCAAACTCCATCTCAAGCAACCTGTAATTCCTGTAATTGGACAGTTCAATTGACTGGATATACATCACTTGACAACCACAAAGGTCCGGCCCTCAAAGGTTACCTGATCTCCCTCATAAAGCTTGCGGCCGCGCCTGCTGTCGACCTGACCGTTCACTTGAACCTGACCGTCCTGAATGAGAAACTTGGCGTCCAGTCCTGAACTGACAATGCCGGCCTTCTTCATCATCTGACCTAATTTGATAAAGTCTTCACCCTCGCGAAGAGCAACTTCCTGCATTTTTACTCCTTACTCTCCTGTTCCGCCATCGCCATCATTTCTCCTGTCACCAATACATACTCAGGCCGCGTTAAAGTTCACGGGCAGAATCAGATAGAGGAACTTATTATCATCATCCTTGATAAAACATGGAGCCTTGGGATTTACCATATAAATTGTGATCTCCTCGTCGTCGATATTTCGCAGGGCGTCTATGAAGAATTTGGGGTTAAATCCGATCAGAATATCTCTGCCCTCTTTGTCAATGGCTATATTCTCATTCATGGAACCAATGAAGGACTGGATGTTAAGCTCCATATTTCCATCCGTCACATTCATAATGATCGGCTTCTTATCTCCCGGATTGACCAGCAGGGTAGCGCGGTCGATACACTCGAGCAGTTCTCTCTTGGAAATACGGATTTTCGTCTCATAATCAGAGGAGAGCATCTGCTCGATTTTGAAGTACTCTCCGTCAATCAGACGCGATACCACAGTTGTCTGACCGAACTCGAAGATGATGTGATTCTCCGTGATATAAATCATCACATTCTCCTCATAGGATCCCGGAATGATCTTGGATATCTCGTTTAACGTCTTGCCGGGAACAACCACCTTATAATCCGGGCACTCGGATTTAAGTTCAATATTGCGGATGGAAATGCGGTGTCCGTCCAGAGATACAACTCTCATACGGCTGCCGCGAATTTCAAAGAGCTCGCCGGTCATAAGCTTGTTGTTTTCATTGTCGGCAATCGAGAAGATGGTCTGACGGATGACCTCCTTCAGCGTAAACTCAGAGATCACCACCGGCTCATTTCTGGGAATGACAGGAAGGTAGGCAAAGTTCTCACCATCCATCCCATTGATATTAAAGTTGGCCTTCTCGCATGAAATATTGGCCTGAAAGGATTCACCCGTTGTAATCACCACCTGACTGTCCGGCAGCTTCTTTACAATATTGGAAAAAATGGAGGCGTCGAGAGCGATAATCCCCCTCTCCTCGATCCTTCCCTCAATGATTGTCTCGATTCCGATTTCCATGTCATTGGCCATCAGCTTGATCTGATTTGCAGAGGCATCAATTAGGATGCACTGGAGAATCGGCATAGTTGTTCTGGTGGGAACCGCCTTCGTGACGATATTGACTCCCTTGACCAGCTCTGTTTGGGAACATGTGATCTTCATAAAAAACTCCTTTCCTGACGACGATGAACACAGTGAATAACTCTTTTTTCTGAATTGTCGCTTTTATATATATAATTAAAAAATTAAGTATTCATAATAGGGGCTGTGGATATGTGACTATGTCGCGCATTCCCTATTTTAAAGGCAATGGAGAGGATCTGCTCCTGTGGACAGACCGGGGATCCAAATCGGAATAAATTGAAGTTTCTGTGGATGGACCAGAAGAAAATAGGTTTAGTCCATTTCCTTCCACAGAAGTGTTTGTGTTTTACACACAATTTCTGTGGACAGGTTGCCTGTTTACGGCGATCGAATCTTCGCGCAGCCTGTACTCTATTGTTAATAACAATGAAATACCCGCAGAGCTTGTATTCGATTGTTATTAACAATAGAGATCAGATCCCGGGCAGGAAGCCGGCCGCAGTGAGAGAATCAACTGGGATTCAGCTTCTTGCGGATGGCGTCAATCTGCTTGTGGAGCTCCTCATCGGAATTATATTCATCGGCGATCTTGTTGGCGCCGTGGATAATGGTAGAGTGGTCTCGTCCTCCCAGAAGAGAACCGATCGCCTCCAGAGGAGAGGAAGTCATGTCCTTACAGAGGTACATGGCAATCTGTCTGGGCTTGGCCACAGCCGAAGACCGGTTCTTGGAGATCATCTGGTCAACAGAGATCTGATAGTGTTCAGAGACCATTTCGATAATCAGCTGAGGAGTGATTTCCCTGGGGGTATCCGGAGAGATGATATTCTGCAGCTCCCGACTGGCAATCTCCATTGTAATTGTCGTCTTCTCCAGGTTGGAGTAGGCGATCAGCTTGTTGAGAGCTCCCTCCAGTTCACGGATGTTTGATTTGATATTGGAAGCAATGTAATCCAGAATTTCATCGGGCAGGGAGAAACGATCCATCTCGCAGCGTCTTCGCAGAATGGCCATACGGGTCTCATAGTCGGGAGAGCCGACATCAGCCATCAGTCCCCATTCAAAGCGGGAGCGAATCCGGGTATCCAAGGTCTCCATTTCCTTGGGAGGCCGATCCGAGGTCAGAACGATCTGCTTGCCGGCGGAATGCAGGGCGTTGAAAGTGTGGAAGAATTCCTCCTGCGTGGACTCCTTGCCTATGATGAACTGAATATCGTCGATCAGGAGAATATCCACCGTCCGGTACTTGTCACGGAAACGGGACATTGAACCGGAGGAGTTATTGCGGATGGACTCGATGACCTCATTTAAAAAATCCTCGGAAGTGACATAGAGAACCTTCTTGGAAGGGCTGTCCTGTAGAATAAAATTGCCGATGGCATGCATGAGATGGGTCTTGCCCAGCCCGGGACCTCCGTAAATAAAGAGGGGGTTGTAGGCCTGTCCCGGAGATTCCGCAACGGCCAGAGAAGCTGTCTGCGCAAAGCGGTTATTGGCTCCGACAACGAAGGTATCGAAGGTATAGCGGGGGTTGAGGTGTGAGGAGAGAAAATTCTCACGATTCGCCGGACGGTGTCCCTGGCTGACAACGTCACTGGGTTTTAAGTTCGTTGCCTGCCCCGGAAGAATAAACTGTAAGTGATATTCCTTTCCGGTGATCTCCGCAATTGTGACCTTGAGGGGGAGCTCATATTTCTTGCTGATGTAGTTCAGACTCATCTGGTTGGATTCGTCTGTTGGAAAGAGAATGACCAGAGTATCCTTCTGAACAGAGAAAATCTCCAGGGGGGCCAGCCAGGTTTTGAAAGAAATGTCTGTGATATTGTATTCTTGTTTTACTGTTTTAAGAATGTGTGCCCATTCCTTGGTCAACAGATCCATTCGGTCTTACCCCACTTCTTCGATTTCATCAGAGAATCATATATCCTTACAGAGGACGGATAGAATTCATCCGATATAACCTATTATAATAGGAAGAAACTGATTCAATTCTTTATTTTTCCCTGTAACGGATCCTCATAAAAGGTCTGGCAGATCCTTATCAAAGATCCTGGTTGATTCAGGGCATACTACCTAGTTATTTTACTCCAAAACGGCTCATTTTTCAATGCAATGACAGTTTTGGAAAAAAATAGAAGAAAAGGAAAAAACAGGCCATATGGGCTTGTTTGGCCCGTCAGAAGAAGAAAAAAAGGATGGAAATAACGTTAAACTTATCCACAGTATTGATTCAGGAAGATATGCACTTATCAACAGAAGTTTCTTCATCTTCCTGTGGGGTTTTGCGGGTCTTTAGCGATGAAGCTCTGTTGATCCACTGTGGAAACAACAGGAAATCCACTTTTTCTTGACATTTTGAGGAAAGGCCCTTATATTTGTAATGATGTTTTATCATATTTTGAGTGAAGGAGGTGTCTGAATGCATAAGGGTAAGATGACATTCCAGCCGAAGACCAGACAGAGAGCAAAAGTTCATGGTTTCCGTCAGAGAATGAGCACTGCAGGCGGACGTAAGGTTCTCGCAGCAAGAAGAGCTAAGGGTAGAAAGTCGCTTTCAGCTTGATCATAGATCAATATATGTTATGAATGCAGGACCACATCTTCATGTGGTCTTTTCTACTTTATGGGAGCTTTTATGATTTTTAGCGAATCGCTGAAGAAGAACGCTGATTTTCAGAAGGTCTATAAAGAGCACAATTCCAGGGCGAACCGTCTCCTTGTTTTGTATGTGAGGGCCAATGACCTGGGGCGAAATCGCCTGGGAATCTCTGTTTCCAGAAAGGTCGGAAACAGTGTGGTTCGACATCATTTGACGAGATTGATCAGAGAAGCCTATCGACTGCATGAAGCTTCCTTTCAGATCGGCTGGGACATGGTAGTTGTCGCGCGTAAGCAGGCCGGAGATGCTGACTTTCATCAGATGGAATCCGCGTTCTTACATATCGCGCGCCTTCAGAAGCTAGTTACGGAGGCAGATCAGATATGAGAGAACTTCTGCTTCGATTGATTCGAATTTATCAGAAGTACATATCACCGATGAAGAGAAGCCGCTGTCCATATAGTCCGACTTGTTCTGCTTATGGCTATGAGGCAATTTCACGGCACGGGGCCCTGGTCGGGGGGCTCCTGACAGCCTATCGTGTTTTGCGATGCAATCCCTTCTCTCACGGAGGAATTGATCCGGTACCACGGGACAGGGAAGAGATCAGACGGCGTTACAAGCTGATTTCCTTTCCGAAGAAGAATAATAAAGGATAATAAAGACTCCCGGCAGGCGTATCGCTCATTTTTCATATTTGATATGAGAAAATAAGTTTGATATGAGAAAATAAGCCTGGAGTTGAATCATAAAGCAACGCACATGCTGAGTGCGATATGAGAAAACATCAGATCATACAGGATGAAACATTGAATTGGAGGGTTTATGGCTTCAATGTATTTGACCGCCTATCAGGGCCAGATTCTTGGACCAATTGCCAGGGTTCTGGGATGGATCATGAACGGGGTCTATATCGGTTTGAGCAATGTCTTTGGAATCAAGGACATCTGGGTGACAATTGTTGTTTTCACAATCATCATATATATGGCGCTTCTGCCTCTGACCGTGCGTCAGCAAAAGTTCTCCATCCTACAGCAGAAAATCGCGCCTGAGACCAAGGCGATTCAGAAGAAATACAAGGGCAAAAGAGATCAGGCCAGCATGATGGCCCAGCAGGAGGAGCAGCAGGCCCTCTATGATAAATACGGGATCAGTCCTATGGGCTCCTGCCTGCAGATGATTATTCAGCTCCCCATCCTCTTTGGTCTCTACCGTGTCATCTACAATATTCCGGCCTACATTGACAATGTCAAGGGCGTATTCTCCGGTCTGGCAAGTCAGATCATGAGCGTAGACGGGTATGCGGATGTCATGCAGACCATTTATAAGAACGCAAAGATCAATACGGTACAGGTCAACTTCCAGACGACAGATCCGACAGCGATGAGCAATTATATCATCGATGTTCTCTACAAGCTGGGTGATTCCGGCTGGTCCGCTCTGCACACTTCCTTCCCGACTCTGACTTCCGCCATTGATTCTACACACAGTGCGATGATGGGGGTCAACTACTTTTTTAATCTGAATATCTCAGAGACTCCCTGGAATCTGATCAAACAGGGATTCTTCGCCGATCAGAAGGACTGGGGGCTGGTGATTGTAGCCCTTCTGATTCCGATCGCCTCTTATTTCTTCCAGTTTCTCTCGATGAAATTGATGCCTACTGCAGCGGGAGCCGGCAGCGACCAGATGGAACAGCAGATGAAGATGATGAATACTATGATGCCGCTGGTATCACTGGTTTTCGGATTTACTCTTCCGGTCGGCTTTGTCCTCTACTGGATCATCGGTTCCGTTGTCCGTGTCATTCAGCAGTACTTCCTCAATAAGCACTTTGAGAAGATGGATCTGCAGCAGATCATTGAAAAGAATAAGGAGAAGGCCGAGGCCAAGGCGGCCAAGCGCGGGGCCCGCAGGGATCAGATCAGAAACGCGGCTACGACCAACGCGAGAAGAAGCCTCTCTTCCAAGGCAGGCATTTCCTCCGAGAAGCAAAACGCTTTAAATCAGGCGGCTGAGAATCGGGCCAGGGCCGGTAAAAATTCCCTGGCGGCCAAGGCCAATCGAGTTCAGAAGTTTAATAATAATCAGAAGGATAAAGAGTCCGAATAATGGAGGCGCCATATGGAGTATATGACATTTACCGGCAAAACCATTAGTGATGCGCTGACTGCGGCATCTGTTAAATTGGGTGTGACCAGTGAAAAGATTTCCTACACCGTTGTTGAAAAAGGGTCCGCAGGACTTTTTGGTCTGGGCAGTAAGAATGCTGTCATCCGGGCCAAAATCAACCAGGACCAGGAAGAGGTGACCAGGGAGGTCGCGAAAGAGGCTGAGGCGGAGTTCTCAATTCTCAAGGAAAAGGATCAGCCGGACGCAGAGGAGACGACTTCTTCTCAGGTCGACGAGTATAGCGGGGACCAGGCTGAGAAGGAGGATGAGAAAATTGTGACTCCAGCTTCTGATCGCGGCAGCGCAAAGAAGGCGGACTACAGCAGAAAGACAGCAGATCCGCAAGAGATCCAGGCAATCGCGTCTGCTTTTTTGACAGATCTTTTTGCGGCAATGAAAATGGATGTTAAGGCGGAATATCACTTTGACGTCAGCGAGAACACTCTGAATATTAATCTGTCGGGCCCTGAGATGGGAGTGATCATCGGCAAGAGGGGTCAGACGCTGGATTCCCTCCAGTATCTGACCAACCTGGCTGTAAACCGCAAGTCCTCTGTCTACAGCAGGGTGAAGATCGATACGGAGGACTACCGGGCCCGCCGTATGGCAACACTTGAAAATCTGGCCAAAAATGTGGCTTTTCGCGTGAAGCGGTCCGGCAGGGCGGAGGAGCTTGAGGCAATGAATCCCTATGAGAGACGGATTATTCACTCGGCTCTGCAGGGGATTCAAGGGGTGGATACGCACAGCGAGGGAGAGGAACCCTATCGCCATGTGGTTATCAGTCCAAAGGACGGGCACACTGAATCATCTCTGTGAGAATCGTCCTGGTTTAGGAAAATATGTCATCCTCTTTTCATTCATGTCAGCAGAGGATGAATGGAGTGCTAACTCCAGGATTTCAAAAGTTAAGAGAAAGGTATCGGATCCTGGGGCAGGGCGCTTCCATGGAGACCGATGCCTTTTTCATGCTATAATGGTACAAATTTTTCCAAGGAGAAAATATGTTTCAAGGGGATACCATTGCTGCGGTCGCGACAGCGATGTCCAACGCCGGTATCGGCATTATAAGAATTTCCGGTCCGGACGCGATTGCCATTGCGGATTCTGTCTTTCGGGGGAAGAAGGCGCTGGCAGAAATGGAGAGTCACACGATCTCCTATGGGCATATTGTTGAGGACAAGGGGAAAACAGGGGGGATTTCTGAGGGAGAAGGAACGAAGGATACCGGACAGGTCTGCCTTATCGATGAAGTTCTCGTCTCCGTTTTTCGCGCTCCCAGGACCTATACCAGGGAAGATCTGGTGGAAATCAACTGCCATGGGGGGATTCTGATCCTCCAGAAGATCCTGCGGCTTCTCTTCTCTTGTGGCGCCAGGCCTGCGGAGCCCGGGGAATTTACCAAACGGGCATTTCTCAACGGACGCATCGATATGGCACAGGCGGAGTCTGTCATGGACTTAATCCAAGCGCAAAGCGAGCTTGCCATTCGCAATTCCATGGAGCAGCTGTCCGGCGCTCTCTCCTGCCGCATCAGGGACATGAGGGAAAAGCTTCTCTATGAGATCGCTTTTATTGAGTCGGCTCTGGATGATCCGGAACACTATGATCTGGACGGGTACGGAGATAAGCTCAGGGATCAGGTAGAGAATTTATCTGCGGCCCTGGAGAGACTTCTGGCTTCCAGTAAGGAGGGATCCTATCTCAGAGATGGGATTTTAACCGCGATTGTCGGAAGACCGAACGCGGGCAAGTCTTCTCTGCTCAATGCGCTTGCCGGCCGGGACCGGGCTATTGTCACAGACATTCCGGGGACGACCAGAGATACGCTGGAGGAGAAAGTCCGCCTGGGCAACCTGACTCTGCGTCTGATTGACACAGCGGGGATTCGCGAATCGGAGGATCGGATTGAGCAGATCGGTGTAGAGAAGGCCAGAAAATCCATGGAGGAGGCGGATTTAATTATCTTCGTCATGGACGCTTCTCTGCCCCTGGAGAACGAGGATTGCGAAATGCTGAATCAGCTCTCCTCTCACGGCTATCTGGAACACAGCATTATCTTGCTCAATAAGATGGATCTGACTTCGATTCTGTCGGCGGAGCAGATTCAGCAGGTCCTGCCACAGCTGAATCCCGATCGCATCCTGTCTGTCTCGGTCCGCAGAGAGGAGGGGCTGGATCTCCTGGCTTCTGCCATTGAGAGAATGTTTTTCACAGGTCAGGTCCGGGAGAATCAGGAGATCCTCATCACAAATGCCCGCCATACATATGCTCTGCAGGAGGCCAGAAAGGCTTTAAATCTTGTGCTTGAGGGAATTGATCATGGGATAACGGAAGATTTTCTGACTGTGGACCTGATGAATTGCTATGAACAGCTGGGCCTGATCACGGGGGAGACGCTGGAGGATGACCTGGCGGACGAGATATTCTCTAAATTCTGCATGGGGAAGTAATACGAAAAGGTCGATGAGGACAGCGACTTTGCCAGTGTCTTCAGCAAGCGCTGATTATTTTTCCACATACATAGCTTTGATTTCATCCAGAATTTTTTCTTTTGTTCTTCCTGCCAATCCTAACTGTTTCACATCAGGCTAAGCGCAACACTCCCTGGGAAACAAAATGTAAATCTGATGCTTGTTTTCGCGGTTCTTATCTTTTTTCGGAGGCCGATGAAGTTTTTCGGGGAAGTTGACCGATCAAAATCCGGTACTCAATATAAGATACTTTGCCTCTCCGATGTTCTGTTGTAGTAGAATATATGTGGTCCATAGGGAGTTCCCCTTGTGAATAAAGTATTATCACTTACATTCTATCAAAGAGGTATTTTGTGGGCTTTTTATGTTAATGTTCAACTCGATTTTACAATTAGACTTTGGATTTAATCCGGCTTTAGTGGGTATATTTTACAGGTCTTTTCCGTGTAGATGATCGAATCCAAGTCGAATGAATACATCCCCTTGGTTTGCTTTGTGGATATGAGAAATGATTCGGATCCGGTTTGAAAGAAGGCATCCCTTGGTTTGTCCTGTGGATATAATAACTGATTCCGATTCGGTTTGAATAGCTTGTGTTTCATGGGTTTTCCCTGAGGATACGAGAAATACATGAAGAAATAAGCGAGAAAATAAGTAGAGAAATGCGCGAAACAAGCGAGAAAGAAACAAGCGAGAAGGAAATTCGCATGAGTCATATTTCAGAAAATTATGATGTCATAGTGGTTGGGGCCGGCCATGCCGGCTGTGAGGCCGCTTTAGCCTGTGCCAGATTGGGATTGGAGACCATCATTTTTACAGTCAGTATGGATTCGGTGGCTATGATGCCCTGCAATCCCCATATTGGAGGGTCATCCAAGGGACATCTGGTTCGTGAAATTGATGCCCTGGGAGGTCAGATGGGGATCAATATCGACAAGACCTTCCTTCAGTCTAAAATGCTCAATGCTTCCAAGGGACCTGCTGTTCACTCCCTGCGTTGTCAGGCAGACAAATATCGTTACTCGGTTGAAATGAGGAAGACCCTGCAGGCCACAGGCCATTTAACCCTGCGACAGGCTGAGGTCACTGAAATTCTGACAGAAAATGGACGCGCGGCAGGCTGCAGAACTTTTTCCGGCGCAAACTACCGATCTAAGGCGGTAATTCTGGCAACCGGGACCTATCTTAAGGCTCGTTGTCTCTATGGAGATGTTATTGAGTATACCGGTCCCGGCGGACTCCGATCTGCCAATCATCTGACGGCTTCTCTGGAGAAGCTAGGCATTAGGCTGCGGCGCTTCAAGACAGGAACACCGGCCCGTATTGAGCGGTCCTCTATTGATTTCAGCCGGATGCAGCCCCAGTATGGAGACAGTCCGGTGGAGCCCTTCTCTTTCACGACCGATCCGGCAAGCGTGCAGAAGGAACAGGTCACCTGCTATCTGACATATACCAATGAAAAGGGACACCGGATCCTGCGGGAGAACATTGATCGGTCTCCCATCTATTCCGGTATGATCGAGGGTATCGGCCCCCGTTACTGTCCCTCCATTGAAGACAAGGTGGTCAAGTTTCCGGATAAATCGCGCCATCAGCTCTTTGTAGAGCCCGAGGGATTAGATACCAGTGAAATGTACATTTCCGGGGCCTCTTCCTCCATGCCGGAGGATGTGCAGTACGACTTCTATCACACGATCCCGGGGCTGGAACACGCGAAGATTACAAGAAATGCCTATGCCATTGAATACGACTGCATCGATGCCAATCAGCTGGATGCTTCTCTGGAATGTAAGGAAGTCCCGGGTCTGTTTGCGGGCGGGCAGTTCAACGGTTCCTCCGGTTATGAGGAGGCGGCCGCTCAGGGATTGATTGCTGGAATCAACGCGGCGATGAAGATCCAGGGAAAAGAAGCGCTGATTCTGGACCGGTCTTCTTCCTATATCGGTGTTTTGATTGATGATCTGGTAACCAAGGAATCCTTCGAACCCTATCGGATGATGACGTCTCGCGCGGAGTATCGTCTTTTGCTCCGTCAGGACAATGCGGACCTCCGCCTGACGCCGCTCGGCTATCAGGTCGGATTGATCTCAGAGGACCGCTATCAAAGGGTACGGGCCAAGAAGCTGGCGATTGACAGGGAGAGGGAGCGGATCAAGGGAATCCGCCTGGGAGGAAGCCGACAGAACAATGACCTTCTTCGATCATGGGACTCCTCTCCTATCCCGGAGGATGGATCTGCTTCTCTGGAGGAGTTGATCCGCAGACCGGAGCTCTCCTATCAGAAGCTGGCAGATCTGGACCCGGACCGTCCCCCGCTTGCGGAGGATGTCTGCCAACAGATCAATATTGGAGTTAAGTATCAGGGCTATATTGATCGACAGATCAAACAGGTAAAGCGTTTTAAGAAATTAGAGGAGAAGGTGATTCCGGGCGAACTCGATTATGAGAAAGTCGATAACCTTCGAATCGAGGCCAGGCAGAAGTTATCCAGAATCCGACCTAAAAATATCGGTCAGGCTTCCCGTATATCCGGGGTCTCGCCGGCGGACATCTCTGTATTGATGGTCTATATCAAGCAGGGGAAATATCGAGAGAACTGATATCACTTAGCTGGAGGATAGACCCGATCGGATATAGATTTAAAATGACATGAGAATAAAAGTTTGAATTAGTGATTAATCCAAATCTAAGTCGGCAGAAGTCATGTCATTATGTAAAGAGGGGAATATATGGAATACGATATTAGTAAATTTACGGAAGGGCTGAGTTGTCTGGGTTATCAGCTGAGTGAGCATCAGTATCAGGCCTTTCTGACCTACTATGACATGCTGATTGAGTGGAACAGGCGGATAAATCTGACAACTATCACAGAGTACCAGGAGGTTGTCAGTAAGCATTTTCTGGATTCCCTTTCGATATCAAACATATGTTCGACATTAAAAGGAAAACTGCTCGATTTGGGAACCGGCGCCGGATTTCCGGGGATCCCGCTCAAGATTGTATACCCTGATCTGAAGATAACTCTGATAGATTCGCTGAACAAGAGAATTCGTTTTCTACAGGAGGTCATAGAGCGATTAGAACTCAAGAATATTGAAGCAATTCATGGGCGAGCCGAAGAAATGGGCAGGCAAAAGAAATATCGGGAATCCTATGATCATGTCGTCTCTCGCGCCGTCGCGAATATTTCTACTCTCTCTGAGTATTGCCTTCCCTTTGTGAGGGAGGGGGGTGATTTCATCGCCTATAAGTCCGGACAAATTGAGGAGGAACTCAATGAGGGAAAGTTTGGAATCCGGTTGCTGGGAGGAAAAATCGAACGGGTAGAACAGTTTACCCTTCCCAACTCTGAATTTTCCAGATCTCTTGTTATGATTCGCAAAACGAAAAAAACGCCAAAAACATATCCGAGAAAAGCCGGGACACCATCGAAAAACCCACTCAAGGAGAAATAGAGAAAGTATAAACAATGGAATCAATATTACTTAGATGTTTCACGTGAAACATATGCCCGAGATTCGGATTAACACAAGCGCTGGCGGCGCGCCTGTTAGCCCAACTACCGGTGATATCTAAGGCCGTTGCCTGCTGAAAATTTACAGAAGCATAATGCGGAAATAGGGAATGACACTGTGGATCTAAGGGCGAAGTGTGAGTCCATACAGAGGAATGGTATAGGGACGAAAGCATAAGATTCGTACAGAAGCATGATACATGGATGGAAAGCATGATATAGGATAGACGCATGAACGCCTGTCCAAGAAGTATGATGTTAGCATAGAAGAATGACAGGACATGGTGCTGATATAGTAAATTAAATTGATAGGAAGAGCGATGTTGATAGTAGATATTAGCGCATGCTAATCAAAAGGATACTGTGACAACAATAAAAGGGAGGTGCTCTCATTCTGTGGGACACAGATAGATTTGCGAGATTGCTTTTGAACAAGGAGACCTTAACACGATGTTTCACGTGAAACATCGTGTTAAAGTTTAATTTTGAGAAGCTGACTATATTTAGTAGATGGCGATTATTATATTGTACTTTCGTAGGAAAGAACTTCGCTGTAGAATAGACATATGTTTCACGTGAAACATACAAAGAAAGACGAGGGAGATTGTATGGGCAGAATTATTGCGATTGCCAACCAAAAGGGAGGCGTCGGGAAAACGACAACCGCGATTAATCTAGCGGCTTGCCTGGCAGAAGCAGGGAAGAAAATTCTTCTGATTGATTGCGACCCGCAGGGAAATGCGACAAGCGGACTGGGAATTGACAAGGATCATCTGGAGAATTCGATTTATGAAGTACTGCTTGATGAGTGCGGAATTCGACAGGCAATGCAGGCTGTGGATGGAGTGGAAAATCTCACCGTACTTCCTTCAAATGTAAATCTGGCAGGAGCGGAAGTCGAACTGCTCGAAGTCGAGGATAAGGAATACATACTCAGCAATACGGTAGATTATATTAGAGATGATTATGACTATATCTTGATTGATTGTCCGCCTTCCCTCAATATACTGACCGTAAATGCTATGACAACGGCGGACAGTGTGCTCGTTCCCATCCAGTGTGAATATTATGCCCTGGAGGGAATCAGCCAGTTGATTCATACGGTTGAATTGGTGCAGGAACGGCTGAATCCGGATTTGACCATAGACGGCGTGGTGTTCACTATGTACGACGCTAGAACAAATCTGTCAGCAGATGTGGTGGCTTCTGTTCGCGAAAATCTCAATACAAAAGTATATAACACGATTATTCCCAGGAATGTTCGCCTGGCGGAGGCGCCGTCACACGGCCTGCCGATTCATCTCTACGACAGTCGTTCATCCGGAGCAGAATCATACCGGAATCTGGCCAGGGAGGTCATTGAGAGGAGGGACATCTAGATGGCTGCAAAAAAAAGTGGTCTTGGAAGAGGCCTGGACTCTTTAATTCCAAATAAGACAGTTGCCGAGGGGAAACTGACAAGTCGGACAGGCAGTAAGGCGGTAAACAAACCCAGTGCTGTCAAAAAGCGCAGTGGTCGAAAGCAAGAAAGCGACCTTGAGAGTGAGAAGCTGACGAAAGCTGCCGTAAACAGAAAGGCTAAAGAGAATCAGTCGGGAGAAGGGGTAGAGCTTGTCAACATTCAGAAGGTAGAGCCGAACCGAGAACAACCGAGGAAACGGTTTAATGAGGATTCGTTAGAAGAGCTGGCGGAGTCCATCCGTCAGTTCGGCGTGCTTTCCCCTCTGCTCGTCCAGGAGAGAGACGATTACTATGAAATCATTGCCGGAGAGAGACGTTGGAGAGCTGCCAAGATTGCCGGCCTGAGGGAAGTCCCGGTTATTATTCGGAATCTTTCGGAACAGGAAATTGTAGAAATCGCGCTCATTGAGAACATTCAGCGCGAAGATCTGAACCCGATTGAGGAGGCAGAGGCATACAAGAGATTGTTGGATGAGTTTCATCTGAAGCAAGATCAGGTGGCTGAGCGAGTCTCCAAGAGCAGAACAGCAGTCACCAATTCCATGCGCCTGCTCAAACTTGATCCCAGGGTACAGCAAATGGTCATTGATGAGATGATCTCGACCGGGCATGCAAGAGCGATTCTGGGACTGGGCAATAAGGATCTGCAATTTGATCTGGCACAAAAGGCATTCGATCAGAAGATGTCTGTCCGCGATGTGGAGAGAGAGGTTCGCCGTCTGCAGAAGCCGGTTTCAAGAAAGTCTGAGACGCAGGAAGCGCTGACGGAGCAAATGATGGCGGTCTATCAGACGATGGAGGAAAATCTGAAAAGCTCTCTGGGAACTAAGGTACGGATTTGCCCCAGGGATCATCAGAAGGGCAAGCTGGAGATAGAATATTACTCTCAGGATGAACTGCAGAGAATTATGGATTTGATCCAACTCCGGAAGCAGTGACAGGGATCAATAGCTGATCCAAGATTTGCAAATTTTTGTTTCTATAAGTATTGTCCCCTCGCATGGAATGCAGAGGGAATTTCCAGTGAGAATGCTGAGGTTATATATGTTAGAGTATTTCGTCAATCCCTTTGTTGTGGTGGGCCTAATTTTTTTGGCTCTGGTTCTTCTGATTCTGGTTCTGATCAGTCTGGTTAAGATCCATAAGCTGCAGAAGAAGTATGATGTTTTTATGAGGGGAAAGAATGCAAAATCTCTGGAAGAAAGCCTTGTCTTTCGCATGGACCAGGCGGATGAGCTGGTCGAGGCCAATGCCGCAAATGAACGCAATATCAAGAATCTCTCGGATAAGGCTGCCGCCACATTCCAGAAATATGGCCTGATCAAGTACAATGCCCTGGATCAGATGGGAGGCAAGCTCAGCTTTTCCCTGGCAATGCTGACCAGAGAGGACAACGGGTTCATTATAAATGTGGTGCACAGCCGCGAAGGCTGCTATTCCTATATTAAGGAGATCATTGACGGCCGATCCATTACGACTCTGGGGAAAGAAGAGGCAGAGGCGCTTCGTAAGGCGCTGGGCAAAGAAGGTGAAAAAAGCGTATGAATAAGTTTTGAGAGTCATGTTTGTCTTTGCCATAGCTGCAATGTCGGGGCGGTTGTACTGCAACTGCTTTTTCCTGATGATATAGCAAGTCATTCAGCTTATCGTGTCTCTTACGGATGGCAGAGAGAAATAGCCGTTTGGGATATCGCAGTGATGATTATCCTGATCGCTGTAAATCTTAAATATGACGCTTACTTTTTAAAAACAGTTCTTTTGGCTCTTATCGTGGGTGGAATTAGGATAGGAACAAATCATCTTGTTCACTTTCTTGATCAGAGAAGTTTGGTTAATGGAGTCGGTGCGATTGAAAATTATCTGCTTGTCCTGGGATGGGTTATGGGCTGGAAGATTCAGTTTTGCAAGAGCAGGAAGAGATTCTTAGCCGTGAGCCTTGCTTGAGCGTCCACGATGTTTTGGACGATGTTCCTGTCTTGTTTTGAAAAAGATATTCATCCTATAAAGAAAAATTGTGGTATAATTACTTAGTTCTTATCTGATGAAGTAAAGATAAGTTCTAATCTCATAAGTCCGCGTAGCTCAGCTGGATAGAGCGACCGCCTCCTAAGCGGTAGGTCGTGTGTTCGAATCACATCGTGGACGCCAGAAAATCATGCGGAAGTCATTGAAGATGAATTCATGGACTTCCGCTTTTATTTATAATAATGGAATATTCGCAGAGGCTTTGTTGATGATCCGGAAGTTCGTGCGAATGTTGTGAAATATTTCTCGTCATTCGACGAAACGATCAAGGATTTTCATGTAGAGAAAGTACCTTCCGAAGCGTCTGATGGAAAAGACGATATTTATGAGAAGCGAGTCGGGCAGAAGTATTCCAAGGCGGCTAACGATATATACCGTCGGCTTACTGAAAATGGGGATGAGGAGAAGGCGTGACTTATAGCACAGAGAAAATTTGATCAGTATCTTAAGAAGGGTATGAGTTCCCGTCAAAGATGTGTCCCTGTACGACGGTGTATGAACTTGTAGGAGAAATCAGAAACAAAACAAAGAAAAATAAGGATGACTAAGTTTGGATAAAAGTTAAAGTGCCGATTGATCTGGTGGTGAAGGAGTATAAAGAGATGGCGCAAAAGGCACTGGAATAATGATGCCGGAGGTGTGGCAGTGGTTTTGTGGACAATTCAGCCAGTAGAAGTATATGAACTCATACAGGAGACGGGGTATATCACTGCAATTTTACAAAGTCCATGCTGAATGATTGCCAGGAGCAATATGACTGGTTGGCACAGGAGATGAAAACACGGATCGGAAATCCGCCGGAAGGCGTTTCCTATCCTGTCTGGGCTTGGTATATGTGGGAGGGAGAGCGTAAGAAACCTGATCTTCGCAGGGAACGATGGGGAAACGGTTGGAAAGGCGAACGGTTTGCCTGTATGGAGATTGATATACCAGAATCAGAGGTTATTCTGTCGAATTTCGATTCCTGGAGTATCATTTTGCTACATGGACTGTTGTCAGATTCTGAGGAGGAAGACAATAAACTTGAAGACGTTCAAAACATCGGAACCGGACGTTTATCAAAAGGCAAGAGAAAATAGCATACGCTTTATGACGGATGCTTCATACGACTATATGCGAGGGAATGACTTCTGGGAAGTCTCAAAATGTATTTTGCTCCAGGAAATCTAATATTATACATTCATTCCCCGGAACATCTATCTTTTTGTTTCCATTTTTGGAAAGCAGATAGGCAGTGTTGCAGGTCTGAAACATAAGTTCAATATCGTGAGTTATGAGCATGACAGGGGTGCTCTTGATTTTTTCTTTGATAGCGTTTGCGACAAGCGTCATTCTGCGATAATCCAGTCCGGCCGTGGGCTCATCCAAAATAACAAACTCAGAATCTTTAAGCAGAGCGATAAGAAGAGCCAATCTCTGTTTTTCGCCGCCTGATAAATCATGGGGGTTCAAGAGCCTTTTATCCCATAGTTCCATTTCAATCAGATATTTTTTGACCTCTGCCAAATATCTTTGATCTCTGCTTTTATCCCTCGGAATTAATTCCTTTTCAACCGTTTCGCAAAAAAACATGTTGCTGCAATTTTGCAGGCTGATTGCCACATGAGACAACCTGCTTCTAGCAGATTGTCCATAGGATGTATTCCCCTTTCGCATTGGAATCAGCCCTGTCAGCTCTTTTGCAAGACTTGTCTTACCGATCCCGTTTTCACCGATTAACGCCATGCATTCCCCCTGATTTAAGGTGAAATTAATAGGCTCCTTCAAACAGTATTCGTGATTAGAGACAGAAACGTCTTCAACGTGTATCATCGGATCATTATTGGGGGCCTCCATCGTCGCTTTTAAATCCTGTTGATGAAAAGAACGCAGATTATTTTCTCGTTCAACATCAGCTGTCAGCTCTTCAGCTGAAAAAATCGCCCGGAGCTTGCCGTCCTTCAAAAGGATCAGGCGGTCCAACAGGCGGCACAAATAGGACAATCTATGTTCTGCGATAATTACAGTTTTACCTTGCTCTTTCAAATGCTTTAAGATTTTTTCGAGGTCATTTGTTGCTTTATAGTCAAGATTTGCCGAGGGCTCATCGAAAACAATAATCTCACTGTCAAATACAAGGGTTGAAGCAATCGCTACTTTTTGCTTTTGCCCTCCGGAGAGCTCCCTCACATTTTTGTCTTTTAAATCGGTAATATTGAGCTCCTGTAAGGCATCTCGTACCCTTTCGCGTAGCAGCGGGCGCGCCATTCCCATATTCTCGCCAATAAGGGCCACTTCATTTTCCACTTCCTTCGAAAAAAATTGATCGTTGGGATTTTGAAAGACATTGCCGACATATTTCGCGATTTCTCCTTTCTTATAGTCAGAAAGCGACCTATCCAATATCTTTATTGTTCCGCTGACCTCTCCGTCATACAGGTTTGGAATCAGGCCGTTTAACAATCGCAGCAAGCTGGTTTTCCCACAGCCGGACAGGCCAGTAATAACGATGAATTCTCCTTTTTCTACAGAAAAATGGATATCCTGTAAAATCGTCTCTTCGCCGTATGAAAATTTCTCGATATCAACTTTTATACTTTTTGCCATATCGTAATCCCCAAAAACACAAATCCGGCGAAGATAATGCCATAGTCCATCCAGCCGAAAGAAAGATCTTCATAAGAAGTTTTTTTACAATCATATTCAATTCCCTTTGTAATCAGAGCGCAGGATAGAAGCTCCCCTGTTTCAAAGGCCTTGTAAATCAGGGGAACCAAATAAATTTCCACACTGTGAATGGGTCTTAAAAGATGTAAGCCCATGTTTCTGACCTTTAAGCCCTCCTTTATTTCTGATAAATAGGCTCGGTATTCCGGGATAAAGCGGAAAAAAACAGCCACCCCAATGCATAATGAATACGGCAGATGAAGGCACCTTAAGGAATATATGATTGTCGATGTGCGAAAGCCGGATAGGATAGCCGCTAAAATCCATAGAGGGAATAGCTTAAGAATAATAAGGCCCATGGTATAGATCGATCCGATCCATCCTGAAATCGCGGGTTGGCCTGAAATGAGTAAAATCAGTCCGAAGAGAGCAATATAGAATAAGAACAGGGAGATTGCTTTTTCCCTTTTCAAGAGAATGAGCAATCCAAAACTGAAAATCAGCATCATCCAATATACAGGCATTGTGCTGAAGAACACAATGCCTGTATAAATCATCATGAGAATGCCGATTGAAAGTGGTTTGACGCCTGGGTTTCCTTTGGTGTGATCTGTAAAGCTCAAGACAGAATTCCTTCTTTTTTGATATCCCGGTTAAAAAATTTATTGTAAATATATTTGCCGAGCAGTGTTCCCAAAACAGCCGCAATGATTTCCACAGCCAATATGATTGCCATATTCTTTGCGTTGAAGAAGGTATCCTTTACCATCTGGGCCTTTTCCGCCGTAAATAAATTCGGGAAGGTTTTTGCCAATCCCTCTACGCCTAAGAAGAGGATAAAGAAAAAACCGTGAAGGGCGTAAATCACCTGAGAGATTACATAGGAGAGACTGATCCTGCCATCGCTTGTATAGTTGTTCCTGCTGCCGATGCATAATTCTCCAAAAAGGCCGGCTGCAGCCATAATTGGAAGCATGGGAATGAATCCCATAATGGAATAGATAATCCCCGCTAACAGATAGTAAATAAAAATCGTTCCTCTTCTGGGAATTTTATGGCACATGACAAAATAGACGGGAGCGCATAACAAGCTTCCGATGGAGACATGTACAAAAACGCCATATGTTCCAAAAGCCTGTGTGATCACTCCTGAGATCATACTAATTACAAAACCCACAACTCCAAGTAAGCTGACAATAATAACGTCTTTTAATTTCATTTGTCTTTCCTCCCTTGAGATTCATTTAAATAGAGTAAAATCATATTTTTTACGATAGCTCTGTTCTTTTGAAAGGCTTCTTTTCCCCCTAAAGGTCCAAACGAGGTGTAGCCCATCAACAAGGAGTGCGTGAAGAATATTAAAAACGGATCCTCTAATACATCATTCGGGATGTCGCCGTCTTTAAAGGCTCGATGCAGGATGTCAATATACTTAATGTTGAGTTTTTTGTATATTTCCAACAGCTTTTGATCTCTTGCGATTCCCTCCAGAAGGATGGTGAATAAATCTTTGTACTCGTTGTCGTCAAAAATTTTATCCAGCATATAGGCCACAAAGGTCTCTAAAGTATGCTTTCCTCCTGCCTTTAAAAGGCTTCTCTCCTCGCCATAGTCAAGCCCCCGGGACATGATGTCATAAAAAATCTCATATATATTTTTATAATAGTGATAAACCCCTCCGACCGACATGCCTGAGCACAGAATGACATCATCCATTGTTGTATTGAAAAAACCCTTTTTCAAAAAAACTTCTTTTGCCGCGTTTTGAATTTGTTTTTCCCTCGCGTCTTTTGATAGTCTTTTCCCAGACAAATTTTCCTCCTCTTTTATCGAAGATATCCTCGACAATGATATTAGTACCACCTAACATCATTGTCAACAGATAATTTCAGACGACAAGCCGACAGAAAAGCTGCGAAAGCAATACCTCTTTTTATCCCAACTTCGGTCCATATCCATGCCACAATGCGGGCGAAAGACCGCGAACCAATCGAATTTTTGGAGGACCAGAGATGACTGCGCTCTTGTACCTTGGAGCCGGGATCGCTTGTGATTGCCATCATCCAGGGGGAAGCCACACCCGGATTTGCCTGTATCACCGCCGCCTTGAAGATGATAAAAGCGGAAAGGCCGATGACACGTTCTTAGAATATATTTTGGCAAAAAACGGAAAAAGTGCCAAGATATGTTGATTGAGGATATATTCCACTTTATAATAGATCTCAGCGTAAAATCTGTCGAAGTATTTACTGACAGGAGGTGAGATCAATGCCCTGGTATGACAAGACAACGCAAAATATGGAGCCGAAAGTGAAGTATAGTCGACAGCAACTGGTCTCTATGCTCAGGGAAGCTAAGCCGTCGTTAAATAACGGTTCTTATCAGTGGGCGGTTGGCGGCATGTTGAAATCCGGCGGAATCACCCGAACTGGCTTTGGCGAATATATGGTTAAGGAAGGGGATGTGTTACCGGAATATCAGCCTGTCTATTCGGATCTTTCGAATGAGCTTCTGAATAAAGTGACTGTGAAGTTCCCATATATAAAATTTACGATTTTTGAAACAGTTCTTTTAAATGAGTTCCTAAATCATTTGGTCGCCCAGAATACAATATTTATTCAGCTTGAAAAGGATACAAGTGTCTTTGTGTTTCGGTTTCTGCAGGAAGCCGGATACATGAGTGTCATGTATAAGCCTTCGAAGAAAAATTTTAATCTGTATTGGGCTTCAAATTGCATCATTGTAACAGACATGGTATCAGAGGCACCGCGGTCTGCGAATCACCCTCATTTCATCACGATGGAAAAAATGCTGGTAGATATATACTGCGATAAGTTGATTCGCAGTACATACAGTGTGGCAGAATATGCGTCTGTTGTGGAACAGGCAATGAAGACCTATAGAGTCGAAAGACCAAAGATACTCCGTTACGCAAGAAGAAGGAACAGGGCTGCGGAGATTAAACAGATTATGGTGGGGCTTGAATGAGAGGGGGAATGAAAAATGCTCTCGCGAGAAAATTATACAGAGTTACATATCAATGACCTCCACGCTGAAACTGGCGCCGATCCATCAATTCTGGAACGGACAATATTTGCATTTGGCCTTCTGGAGGCGATTCGGACAGTTAATCTGCCTTTTGTTTTTAAGGGAGGCACAGCTCTTCTTATTCTTTTAGATGAGCCTCGGAGATTAAGCACAGATATTGATATCATCGTTGAACCTGGCACAGATATAGATAACTATATTGCGAAAGCAGCTAAGATATTTCCTTTCTTGAGTGTGGAGGAGCATGTCCGAAAGGGAAGCAATAACATTGAGAAACGTCATTTTCGTTTTCTGTTTCAATCACCACGGACAGGTAAGGAGATCCATATTCTGCTGGATGTGCTGTTTGAGCATAATCCTTACAAGAGGACGATAGAAAGACCAATTCGTAACCACTTGCTGTTAAGTGAGGGAAGGGACATGATTGTAACGGTGCCAGACAAAAACGGTATCCTTGGCGATAAGTTGACGGCATTTGCACCACACACGATAGGAATACCTTTTGGGAAAGATAAGGAACTTGAGATCATCAAGCAGATGTTTGATTGTTGGACACTCAGCGGAGAAACGGATGACTTCCAAACGGTCGCCGATGTGTATCGCCATGTCGCGCAGGTCGAAATGGGATACCGCAGCTTGAGTAGCTCTGTTGAGGAGGTTTTGCTGGACACGATTGATAGCTGTCTATGCATTATGGGGCGTGGTGGAATTCGATCGGATGATTATCAGGGTTTCATTGACGGCATCAACTCTATACAAGGGCATATTTTCAGGGGAAGGATCAATGGAGAAAATGCAGGGATGATGGCCTGTGAGGTGATGTATCTGGCAGCATGCATTCTGACAGGACAAGAGGAATACACAAGGGTTACTGATCCGGGACAATACAGTCAGGACAGGCTGACAATGAAAGGGGCTAAAAAGATTGGGTATATCCGCAATGTGGATCCATTGGCATATGTTTATCTGGTAAAATCATTCCAGCTGCTTCAGCCAGCGGGATATTTCACGGAGAGTGTAAATACTGACGGAACGAGGTAAAACAAGAGGGGCAATAAGGAGGAACTCACCTGCGATAAATCTAGGTTTTGTGGGTATGCTAAATCTGGTCCGATTTTGGCGACAGAGGACAGATATCCGGGCTTCCTGTATAATGAAAAGGGAAAGGAAGTTGTGGTAAACTGATCCGTCTGCGACAAAGAGATGCAGGGGCGGTTGATCGCTTATCTGGAGAAAAAGACGATGCCCGTGACTAGAGAAAGACGCATGGGCGGACATTAGCCTGGTGAAAAACAGCCTGAGGAAAGAGGAACGCGTATGTATAAGGAAGAATTTGCGGCGATGGCCAATGCCGCGACAGTTAAGCTGAGTTTATTAAAGAAGAATCCTCTGGGTTACTTTCTCTTGTCCATGCTGGCAGGCGCTTATATCGGCTTTGGAATCCTGCTCATCTTTACCATCGGAGGTCTTTTAAACGGGAACCCGGCCACAAAGCTTGTGATGGGGCTTTCCTTCGGAGTTGCCTTGAGTCTGGTAGTGATAGCGGGCGGAGAGCTCTTTACCGGGAATACCATGGTGATGTCCTCGGGCGTAATGGAAGGCAAGGTCAGTCTGGCGGATACCATCAAGCTCTGGGTCGTATGCTGGCTTGGCAATCTGGCGGGATCGATGCTCTTAGCTCTGCTCTTTTTTGCCAGCGGCCTGCAGACGGAAGCGGTGGCGACATTTATCGCCAAGGGGGCTTTGGCAAAAATGTCCGCCGGATTCATTCCCCTCTTAAGCCGCGGAATCCTCTGTAATATCCTGGTTTGTCTGGCGGTATGGTGCGGTTTTCGGGTCAAGAGTGACAGCGCCAGGATCCTCATGTGCTTCTGGTGCCTCTTTGCCTTTATCACGACCGGTTTTGAGCACAGTGTGGCCAACATGACCCTGCTGACCTCCGCTCTCTTGAATCCGGCCGGTCAGGCCGTCAGCCTGGGAGGCTGGTGCTACAACCTCCTGGTCGTCACGCTGGGAAATATGATAGGCGGCATCCTCTTTGTCGCTGCCCCCTACTTCATTGGATCAAGGGATAAGTGAAACCTGCTCGAGTTGTGTCCGGAGCTTTCCGATATAGAAAAGAGCAGATTCCTATGGACAGAACACAGAATTGATTTTATCGTGGAATACAAAATTTTCCTTACCAGGAGGGGCGGAAAATGAAGGCAATCGCGCTGTCATTGGTACATGTTGGAATCAATCCGGAGACCGCGGAGGAGATGGACGCCATGCGCGGCTTTATCCGCGACGTACTCGGTATGGAGGAGGGACAGGAGACCCCGATCTCATGGTTTGGCGCAGGCAACAGAATTGAATTTATGAAGGAGAAGGGCCGGGGGACCAAGGGGCACCTGGGCTTTTACACACCGGACATGGACCAGGCGATCCGGGAGCTAAAGGCACAGGGCTGTTCCTTTGACCAGGATTCCGCCCAGTATGATGAAGACGGGTCTCTGCGTCTGATCTATCTGACAGAGGAGATCAACGGTTTTGCCATTCATCTGCTTTCGACGGAATCCTGACGCTTGCGGTTGGCGCTTTGGCAGCCGGAATCGACAGAGGAAGGTCGGGTCGTAAGAAAGAGGCATAAGCGGCCAAAAGAGATCGAGGGAATGAGATGAGATTGCGCAGAATCGCGGCGGCGGATGAGGCCGTCGCTCATAGCCAGCTTGTGGTGCATGAGCCGGAGAAACAGAAGGGACATTGGAAGGAGCTCTTTGAGCGCGGACAGGCCATAGAGCTGGAAATCGGTATGGGAAAGGGCCGCTTTATCATAGATATGGCCCGCCTGCACCCGGAGATCAACTATGTCGGGATCGAGCGCTATCCCTCCGTTCTCTATCGGGCCCTGCAGAAGATGGAGGCCCTGGAGCGGGAGGGACAAATGCCCTTGAATCTGCGTTTTCTCTGCATCGACGCCCGGGAGCTGCCGGATATCTTTGCCCCGGGGGAAGTCGAGTGCATTTACCTGAATTTCTCAGATCCCTGGCCCAAGGCCAGGCATGCGAATCGGCGTTTGACATCGGAGGGCTTTTTTGCCCGCTATGATCAGATTTTGGCAGAAGAGGGCCGCATTGAATTCAAGACCGATAACCGGGAGCTCTTTGATTATTCTCTGGAGACGGCGGCGGCCTCGCCTGCCTTTCAAATCGAGGAGAAGACCTACGACCTGCACCGGGATGAGAAGATGAGCGCGGGCAATGTGATGACGGAGTATGAGGAGAAGTTTTCCTCTAAAGGGAATCCGATCTGCAAGATGCTTCTGCGCAGACGCCGGGACTGAGATAAAAAGAAAGCCCAAATCCCGCAGCCATCTCTGCAAGATAAGGACTTTTCAGTGGGTCATCAGGGGTTCGAACCCTGGACACCCTGATTAAGAGTCAGGTGCTCTGCCAGCTGAGCTAATGACCCATAGAAAACGGATATAAGAATCCATCTGTCTCAGCGACAAAGAATATTATATGGGAGAGATATTTGGAATGCAAGACCAAATATCGGGCAAATTGTGAACAAAGCGTGTCCAAACGAAGAGACGAATGGCAGTTCGAAGGATAGACCGCTATACTGAAAATGAATTTTGCGGAGGTTCAGGGAGCAATGGATATCGCAGGGATTCAGGGAGTAATATTGCAGGGATGCGGAGGATGACAGTGAATCTACATCGACTGACGACATACAGCAGGAAAATTTTGATTTTGGCAGCGACTCTTCTTTTGGCCGCGGGACAGTTCGCCCTGCCAAAGGGCGTTTATGCGGAGGAAAAGGCGGCATCTGCGGCCTGGCCCCAGGAGCCGGAGATCCAGTCGGCGTCCGCCGTCCTCATGGATCTGGACAGCGGAGAGATCCTTTATGGCAAGGAGGATCAGACGGCCCGCTATCCGGCCTCGACGACCAAGCTGATGACGGCTTTGCTGGCTCTGGAGCACAGCAAGCTCGACGAGACCGTCACCTTCTCCTCGGACGCGGTTTTTAAGAACGAGACCAACAGCTCCCACATTGCCAGAGATGTGGGGGAGCAGATGAGCATGGAGCAGACTCTTTACGGGGTGCTGCTCGCCTCCGCCAATGAGTGCGCATACGCGATCGCGGAGCATGTGGGCGCTGATATGGGGGGAGATTACAATACATTCATTCAGGCCATGAACGACCGGGCGAAGGAGCTGGGCTGCGTCAATACGCATTTTGTCAATTCCAGCGGCCTGCACGATGACCAGCACTATACCTGCGCCTATGACCTGGCCCTGATTGCCAGAGAAGCCTATCAGAACGAGACCCTTCGCAAGATGGTCGGGACCAGGCGCTATGAGATCCCGCCAACCAACAAACACGCGGATCCCACGCCCCTCAACAATACCCATGCCATGCTCTCCGCCAACAAGACAAGCAAGTTCCTCTATGATGGCTGTCAGGGAGGGAAGACAGGCTATACCGATGAGGCCAGGCATTCCCTGGTCACCTATGTGGAGAGGGATGGCCGGAAGCTGGTCTGTGTGAGCATGTGCGCGGAAGGAAATGACAGCTACAAGGACACGATTGCCCTGATGGACTGGGGGCTGGCGAATTTCCACAAGGTCTCTCTTGAGGATGAGACCCTGCAGTCCAAGGTGGATGAGGCGATCAAAGCGTCCGGCAGGCAGGGGCTGTCCTGGCAGGCAAAGGGAACCCTTCTTCTGCCAAAGGATGCCGCTGTCCGGGATCTGGTCGTTAAGCTTGAGCCGAAGAAAAACGGACAGGGTACCGATTCGGCAAATGCGGGCAGCGGACAGGCGGGTACAGGCGCGGGAAACGCGGGAAATTCGGACAAGGGGGGAGAGGAGGTTTATCAGCTGATCCTGTCCCTGGAAGGCCGATCCCTGCTAAGCCAGTCCTTAAAGGCTCAAAATACTCCTGACCAGAAGGACAAGGCGTCTGGAGCCTCCGGGATAGGAAAGGCAATCGGGAATTTCTTTGGCGGCCTCTCTGACGGGATCGGCAAGGGCTTTCGAACCGTAATTTTGCCGATCCTTCTGGCAGTGCTTCTGATTCTGGTCCTCCTGGCGCTTGCCCTCCTGATTCTGAACAGGCGCAGAAGGGCAAGGAGAAGGGCACGTAAAAACCGGGTGCACAAGTATCGGGGGCGCCGATGAGAGCCCTGGACCAGGCCCTGCTTGCCTATGGAAAGAGTCAGGCCTACCCTTTTCATATGCCGGGCCACAAACGCCGTTTCCCCTGGAACCTTGATCCGAATCTGATGGATATCACAGAGATCGCTGGTTTCGATGATCTTCACGATGCCAGCGGGATGATCGCGGATATTGAGCGAGACCTGGCGGAGCTCTACGGAGTGGAGGAAGCCCGCCTTTTGCTGGGGGGATCCACCCTGGGGAATCTGGTCAGCCTTCTGGCTCATTTGAAGCCGGGCGATAGCCTGCTCATGGCGAGAAATTGTCACAAGAGCATCTACCACGGGGCGATTCTGGGTCGCTTGTCCGTGGAATATGTCTATCCCCGGGCCCTGTCGAACGGCCTTCAGGGGCCGATTGAGGCCGCGTCCGTTCAGGAGGTCTTGCGCGCCGCGGAGGAGGTGGGACGGAAGGTCAAGCTTGTGGCGATCACTTCGCCCAGCTATGAGGGGGTGGTGTCAGACCTGTCCGCTATTGCGCGGGTCGCGCACGCCCACGGAGCCCTGCTTCTGGTGGACGCCGCCCATGGAGCCCATTTCGGTTTCCACCCCTATTTTCCGTCCTCCATGGCGGATCAGGGGGCGGATCTTTTGGTGACCAGTCTCCACAAGACCCTGCCCTTTTACACGATGACGGCGGCCCTGCTCCTGCCGCACGGCTCGGGGGCTGACCGGGAGCGGGTGTCGGATATGATCGACTATCTGGAGACCTCGTCTCCCTCCTATATTCTCATGGGGCAGGCGGCGGCGGCCCTGCGCTTTCTGCGCCGGGAAGGGGAGGCTTATTTTCAGGCAAATGCCCGCGATCTGAAGGACTTTTACAGGGCCTGTGAGAGCTTGCGGGCGCTTGAGATTCTGCGGACGGATGATCCGGGCAAGATCGTCATCTCCTGCGCGCGAACCAATCTTACGGGGCAGGATCTGATGGAATGGCTGCGGAAGGACTATCAGCTGGAATTGGAAATGGCATCCTTCGATTATGTTCTGGCCATGACCTCCCTTATGGACACTAGCGAGGGGCTGCAGCGGCTGCAGAGGGCTCTGCTTGAGATCGATGGAATTTTGAGGGAGACCGGCGCGATGCCGGAGAATTTGCAGGATAAGACATTGGGGGAACAGTCAGAAGGTGACAGAGTCCACAGCGGCGGGAAAGATAACAGCGCCGGGAAAAGTGACAGTGTCGACGGAGTTGATGGCGCCGGGAAAGATAACAGCGCCGGGGAAAATGACAGTGCCGACGGAATTGATGGCGCCGGGAAAAGTGACAGTGTTGACGGAGTTGATGGCGCCGGGAAAAATGACAGTGTTGGCAGAGTTGACAGCGCCATAGATTACGGGATTGTCTATGGCCCGCGCAGGAAGCTTCTGGAGCCCTGGCAGGCCCTGGAGGAGAAGTGGGAGGATCTGGAACTGGAGGCGTGCGCCGGCCGCGTCAGCAGGGACTCCATTCTCCTCTATCCGCCCGGGATCCCCCTGGTTCACAGCGGAGAAGAGATCACAGAGTGTGTCATCCTCTATCTCAAGAGAGCGCTGAAGGATGGGCTGAAGGTGCAGGGCCTGAGAGAGGGAAAAGCCCGGGTCCTGAGAGAAGAGCTCGGAAGTGAAATAAAAAATCCGGGATCCTGAGAGAAAAAAGTTTGGAACTGAGGTGAAAAAGCTTAGGCTTTGAGATGAGAAGAGCTTGGGTTTTGAGAGATGGGAAACCTGAGCCCTGAGATGAGAGATTCTTCTACAATCCTGCCGAGGAGGCGGTCACCCTCAGAGTGTAGCAGCAGGAGGGCCAGGAGGAAGCAGCAGGAAGGCTGAGGCTCTGCGGGAGGAAGGCCTATGGAGCCACGGCAGGGAGGCTGAGGATCTGCGGAAGGAAGTGCCATGGAGCCACGGCAGGGAGGCTAAAGATCTGCGGAAGGAAGTGCCATGGAGCCGCGGCAGGGAGGCTGAAGATCTGCGGAAGGAAGTGCCATGGAGCCGTAGCAGGAGGCTAAGGGGAAGCGGAAGAAAGACGAAGGGAGAGAGTAGAAGGAAATTATGGCTGAGATTTTCTGTATTCTGGGCAAGTCCGCCTCAGGTAAGGACAGTATTTATAAGAAGCTGCTGGAGGATCCGACGCTTGATTTGACGCCGGTCATTCCTTATACCACGCGTCCGATGCGGGAGGGGGAGAGAGAAGGCGTCGACTATCATTTCGTGGATCAGAGAGGAATGCAGGACCTGATCGATGCCGGCAGGGTTATTGAGCGGCGCAGTTATCAGACCATGTGCGGGGAGTGGAGCTATTTCACCGCAGATGACGGCAGCATAGACTTGATCAGCCATGATTATCTTCTGATTACGACACCGGAGGCCTATCATAAGATACGATCCTACTTTGGAGAGAAAGCGGTCAGTGATATCTATGTCTGGCTTGACGACGGGGAGCGGCTGGCCAGAGCTCTGGCCAGGGAGAGGCAACAGGAAGAACCCAGGTACGCAGAGCTCTGCCGTCGATTTCTGGCGGACCAGGAGGATTTCTCGGAGGAGAGATTGCGCCGGGCCGGGATCAGTCATCGCTTTGAAAATCTTGACCTGGAGGAAACAAAAAGGCAGATCGCCGCTTTTATTCGGGGACAGGCGGCGGGGAGTGAGAGAAGGAAGTTATGCGGTTTGCGGACATCATCGGACAGGAAGAGCTGAAAGGGCATTTACAGAATGCCCTGCAAAATCAGAAGGTCTCTCATGCCTATATCATCAGCGGAGAGGAGGGATCCGGGAAGCGGATGCTGGCGGAGGCCTTCGCTCAGACCCTGCTCTGCGAGGAGAAGGGGGCGGACGCCTGCGGACACTGCCATCACTGTCGGCAGACCATGAGTCACAATCAGCCGGATATTATCTACCTGACCCATGAGAAGCCGGCTACCATCTCCGTGGATGATATTCGCAGCCAGATCAACAGCGACATCGTCATCCGGCCCTACAACAGCGATTACAAGGTCTATATCGTCGATGAGGCGGAGAAGATGAATGAGCAGGCGCAGAATGCTCTCTTGAAGACGATCGAGGAGCCGCCTTCCTATGCGGTTATTCTCCTGCTGACGACGAATGCCCAGGCCTTTCTTCCGACCATTCGCTCCCGCTGTATCCTGCTGGAGACAAAGCCGGTGCCGGATGCTCTCGTGCGCGGGGAGCTCATGAAGCGCTACGAGATACCGGACTATCAGGCGGATATGAGTGTGGCCTTCGCCCAGGGCAATATGGGAAAGGCCATTGCTCTGGCCCAGTCCCAGGAATTTGCCGATCGCAAGGAGATGGTCCTCTCTCTGATCCGGCACATTTCCGAGATGACCTATGCGGACCGGATCGCCTGGATTCGTGAGATGGAAGAGAAGAAGGAGCCCCTGACGGATTATCTGGACCTGCTCATGGTCTTCTACCGCGATGTGCTATTATATAAAGCGACAGGACAGGCCGACAGACTGATCTTCGCCGATCAGGTCTATCAGGTCAAACGCCTGGCGGACGGGCTTTCTTACCGGCATTTGGAAGAGATCTTCGAGGGGGTCGAATCCTGCCGAAGGAAGGATGCCGCGAACGTGAATACAGACTTAATTCTGCAGCAGCTCATGGAGCGCATGCGGGGAGAACGGAGATAGAATATGGCAAGCATTACAGGTGTGCGCTTTCGAGGCACCGGTAAGATCTATTATTTTTCCCCGGGTGATCGGGATTTAAAGATCGGTGATCAGGTCTTAGTGGAGACAGCCAGAGGCAGGGAGCTGGGGGAGATTCGCATGAATCCCCGGAAAATTCCTGACGACAAGATCCGGCATCCGGTCAGAGAGATCATCCGCAAGGCGACGGAGGATGACCTGGCACGGCAGGAGCAGAACCGGGAGAAGGAGAAAGAGGCTTTTGCCATCTGCAAGAAGAAAATCCGTGAGCACGGGCTGGAAATGAAGCTGGTAGACGCGGAATACACCTTCGAAAACAGCAAGCTGCTCTTCTATTTCACGGCGGAAGAGAGAGTGGATTTTCGCAGCCTGGTTCGGGATCTGGCCTCTGTCTTTCACACCAGAATTGAGCTGCGCCAGATTGGCGTCCGCGATGAGACCCGCATTATGGGAGGGATCGGACCCTGCGGCAGAGAACTCTGCTGCAAATCCTGGCTGACGGACTTCGTTCCGGTCTCCATTAAGATGGCCAAGGAGCAGAGTCTGTCCTTAAATCCCGGCAAGATCTCCGGCCTCTGCGGCAGGCTTATGTGCTGCCTGAAAAACGAGGAGGATACCTACGAGTATCTCAATGCCAAGATGCCCCGTGTCGGCGATATTGTCACGATTCCGGACGGGCAGGAGGGCTATGTTCAGAATATCAATGTCCTTCGCCAGACCGCCAGGGTCGTTGTTGAAAATGCCGATGAGAAAGACATCGCGGAGTATCCGGCGGAGGAGCTGACCTTTGTGGCGCACAGGGGGCGCAGGAAGCCGGGCAGCCGGGCTGATAGAGACAGGACCGAGGGCAGGGAGAATCGAGAGCAAAGGGGAAACCGCGGTCAGGCAGGAAGAGGTTCGGCAGAAGACAGACAGGCAAAAGGGACTTTGCAGGAGAGCTCGGAGAAGCAGGAATCCGACAGCAGAGAGCAGAGGAGCTTTTCTGATCAGGACAGGCGGGAAAACCATGCCAAAGAGGGCCGACGGAGCAGGGGGAATCGCCCCGAGAGGAGCAATCGCATGCGGGAAGGCGCCGGGACAGGCAGACGGAGAAACCAGAATCCCGATGGGGGATATTCCCGCGGTGACCGGCGCGGCGGACAGGAAAAGGCCTATCCGGACAGGGGAGGTCAGAAAAGAGAGCGGACCGGCGGAGCGGGCCCAAAGAGATATGACGAATCCGCGCGGGGGTCACGCGATCCGGGAGGGACGAACAGACCGAGCGCGAACGGAGGCTATTCCAGGAGCACCTACAGGCGCAGGCAGGAGAGCGGAGACGAAGAGTAAGATAAAAGCGGCCGCTGAGGGATTTGCTATAGTGTAGTCGAAGCCGCGGGGGAGAGAATAGAGACAGGAAGTAAGATGGAGCGTTGGCAGCAGGAGCTTGTGCATGAAGGCGAGCGGGTGGACAGCCTGGATCGAAAGGGCTATCAGATCATTCAGAGCCCCAGTCGTTTTTGCTTTGGGATGGATGCTGTCCTTCTGGCGGCATTTGCCAATAATAAGGAGGGCGACAGGGTTCTGGACCTTGGAACCGGCACCGGTGTCATTCCGATTCTGATGGAAGCCAGGTATGGAGGGGCGGAATACAAAGCGCTTGAGATTCAGGCGGATTCCTGTGATATGGCCCGGAGAAGCGCCCGTCTCAACGGCCTGGAAGACCGCATTGAGATTGTGGAGGGGGATTTGAAGCGGGCCCACGAGATCTTCGGCCCGGCCTCCTTTGATGTGGTCACCTGCAATCCTCCCTATATGACAAATAAGCATGGCCTGACCAATCCATCGGGTCCCATGGCCATTGCCAGGCATGAGCTCCTCTGTTCCCTGGAGGATGTGGTTCGGGAGACAGCCAGGCTATTGAGGCCTGGCGGCCATTCTTATTTTGTCCACAGGCCCTTTCGCCTGGTGGAGATCATGACTCTGATGCACGACTACGGATTGGAGCCAAAGCGCATGCGCCTGGTTTATCCCTACGTGGACCGGGAGCCCAATATGGTTCTGCTGGAGGGGGTCAGAGGGGGACGAAGCTGGCTTAAGGCGGAGCCTCCCCTGGTGATTTATCGGGAGCAGGGCATTTACACGGATGAGGTGAAGAAGCTCTATTTTGACGGGGATACAGAGGAGTGAGCAATGGCAGGATGTCTCTATCTGGTAGCAACGCCCATCGGAAATCTTGAGGATATGACCTACCGGGCGGTCCGTGTCTTACAAGAGGCGGACCTGATCGCGGCGGAGGATACGCGCGATTCCATGAAGCTCCTGCGGCATTTTGAGATCCACACTCCCATGACGGCCTATCACGAGTTCAACAAGATCGACAAGGCCAGGGTCCTGATCGGGAAAATGCGCGCGGGCGCGACCATCGCCTGTATCACGGACGCGGGGACGCCCGGGATCTCTGATCCGGGGGAGGAACTGACCCGCATGTGCTATGAGGCGGGGATTTCGGTCTATGCCATCCCCGGTCCTGCGGCAGTCATCACGGCAGTGACTTCTTCCGGCCTGCCCTGCAGGCGCTTCGCCTTCGAGGCATTTCTTCCCAGAGATAAGAAGGAAAAGAAAAGAATCCTGGAGGAGCTTAAGAGCGAGTCCAGAACCATGGTTATTTATGAGGCTCCGCATCGTCTCAGGCAGACCCTGGCGGACCTGGCAGAGGCCCTGGGCCCGGAGAGAAAGCTGACCGTTGCCAGGGAGCTGACCAAGAAGCACGAGGAGAAAGCGCGGATGACCCTGGGGCAGAGCCTGGACTATTACCGCCAGAGGGAGCCCCGCGGCGAGTATGTTCTGGTCATCGAGGGCAAATCCTGGGAGGAGACGGATTCTGAGGACCGGGCCCGCTGGGAGGAGATGGATCTGGACAGCCATATGCAGATCTACCTGGATCAGGGACTGGACAGGAAGGAGGCCATGAAGGCCGTGGCCAGGGACCGGGGGATTCCCAAGAGAGAGGTCTATGCGGCCCTGCTGAAGGAGATTTGACAGGCAGGCGTGGAGGCAGAAGAAGCAAATGACAGGAAGCCTCGGGAAGGAGAGCGGTATGAGCGAGCAAAATCTGGAAGAGAAGATCAGGAGCTTGCAGGCGCTGATTGACGGCGCCTCTAAGATCGTCTTCTTCGGCGGGGCAGGAGTCAGCACAGAGAGCGGGCTCAAGGATTTCCGCAGTCAGGATGGTCTCTATCACGAGCACTATAAGTATCCGCCGGAAAGGATCTTAAGTCATTCCTTTTTTATGCGTCAGCCGGAGGACTTCTATCGTTTCTACTTTGATAAGCTGCTTGTGGACGGTCTTGCGGTTCCGAAATCGTCCGGACAGACCGGAACACCTGCCGGGGGAGAGCGGTCGTCTGGGGTCATCGAGCCAAACGCCGCCCACAAAAAGCTGGCGGAGCTGGAGACTGCTGGCAAGCTGTCCGCTGTCATCACTCAGAACATTGACGGACTGCATCAGCGGGCTGGCAGCAGGAAGGTATTCGAACTGCACGGGTCGATTCACCGGAATCACTGTATGTCCTGCGGGCATTTCTTCGATGGAGAATATCTGCTGGCGCACAGGGACGCTGAGAAGCCTGTCCCTCACTGCCCTGTCTGCGGGGGAATCATCAAGCCGGATGTGGTCCTCTACGAGGAGGGTCTGGATCAAGCGGTGATCAATGGCGCGCTGGAGGCAATCGAGGAGGCGGATCTTCTCATCATCGGGGGGACCTCTTTGACGGTATATCCGGCAGCTGGTTTCATCCGCTATTATCGAGGGAATCATCTGGTGCTGATCAACCGGGACGCCACCGGACAGGACGAGCTGGCGGACCTGGTGATCCACGGCTCCATCGGGGAGATTCTGGGAAAGATCAGGGTATAGAAAGCTCCCGAGCCCGCGCGCTTTGAGCGGATTCGCGGGATGGAGATGGCCGCGAGTTTGACGAGCAATGGCTCTGACAAAAACAGATGAGGAGAGCATGTATGCCCATGGATTTGCGTGTCGGTGACATTGTCACCATGAAAAAGCCCCATCCCTGCGGGAGCAAGGACTGGAAGCTTCTGCGGGTGGGGGCGGATATTCGCATGGAGTGTCTGGGCTGCGGGCATTTGCTCATGCTGCCCAGAAACAAGGTGGAAAAAAACATACGGAAGGTGAAGGGGCAGAGAAAGCCCCTTGTTGCCGATCGGGGAAGGGCGGAAGTTTAAGAGGTCTTTTTGACGGACAGAAGAGATTCTACAGCATCTCCGTGAAATGAATACCAATATTCAAAGCTGACATCGTCTCCTGCTTCAATGGTTGCCAGAGCTTGATTGTCTTTTGAGGACAGAAGAGTGATAGTTTTTTCTGAAGTCTGTATTTTGATCAGCGTTTTATTGTTGGAGATATGAATCACTCGTCCGCTGTCATGTAAAAGCTTCTGGACGGAATGAAGAGGGATAGGACTTTCGCCCCTTGCATTATAAAAAAAGGAAAATCGAATACAATCCCCAGGTTGAAGCTTTTCCAGGACAGATCCCGGCTGTGTGCAGGCAAGAGTGCAATTATGCTGATCGGGGGAGAGGATGTCATCTGCTTCGCTTTCATCCAAGCGGACATGCAGTTGTCTTTGCTTTAAATCCACAGAAAGAAGAGCGGCGGTTCTGTTGCATAGAAAATCGTCATTGCCACCGTTCCTATGATATTGAGGGGCAGAGGCTTTTGGGCTTTCTAAATGAATGAAAATAATAGAGACGATGGCAAGAAAACCAATCGCAGTTAGCACAAAGAGAGTTTTTTTATTCATGGAATCATGTTCCCGTATAATCAGTAAAATACGCATCGTCTAGATTTACATATCTAACGTTTCCGGTATCCCAGCCATCACATACCATAAGCGTGTGCAAGCGGCTCTGATCTCATAGACAAAGAATATTTGAATTTAACGCAAAAGAACAGCCCTAAATCTATGATTCGATGGGTGTAAAATAAAAGAGATAGCTGTCTTTGGCGGTTTTTGAAAGGAAAGTCCTGCATCCTGCCCTATAGGAGATACGTCTTCGAAGTGTGAGCAGTCATTAAAAGGCTTCCCATAGGCTCCTGTTTTTCGGTAGATAAGATGGGAACGAACCTCTTTTGAGATTGTCGAGCAATCTTTGCCAATGGTCTCTGCAATCTTTTTAAAAGAATCCTGTTGTTGCAGTCCTGTTTCAATCTGTTTTCGTTGCTCATGAGTTAATTGTTTGTATTTAGCCATTTGATCCTCCTGTTCTAGTCAGAGCAACAGGACAAGAACCCCAGTAGCTATTTTAGTTCTTTCGGAAGAATTAAGGTCTACTTGACATTTGGAAGGATTACTTCCAGTGATTAAGAGGAGGGGGTAGAAGCTCAGATCGCAATTCACCCCAAAGCGGATATGAAATGAAAGGAAATAAAAAAACAATACAAAATGTGAATAAAATGTGTTAGCATAGTTTGAAAGCATAAGAGGTAAGAGTTCTGAAAGGAGTTGATGAGTGATGCAAATCAGACACAGGATCTTCCCGACTGATAAACAGAATCATCATGGAAAGAAATGGATGGGGATTTTTCTGTCCCTGCTGATGGTGATCAGTGTTCTGACCCCGGGGACAGGAATGGCGGCGCTCGCAGCAGGATCGGCTGTCGATGCCAAAATCACCAAATTGGAGCTTCAGACGATTGCGGGACAGCCGGCGACGGAGGTAGACAAGTCTGCTACCGTCAAAATGAAATTCAACTTTGAGACGCCGGCAAGTGTTTTGCACGAGGGCGATTATTTTGATATCACCATCCCAAAGGAAATGGATTTGACGACGGCTGCGACCAATCCCCTGACCTTTGATGTCACGGATGAGAACGGGGATGTCGTTGCCAAGGCTACCATTTCCCCCACTGCCACTTCAACAAGCAATGGCGGAGGCAACGTTCGCGTTACCTTTACCAAGAAAGCGAATGGCAAGTATAGCTTTAAGGGAAATCTCTTCTTTGACACCAAGTTGAATAAGAAGATTGTAAAAGATAATGAGACCATTCATGTCAAGACCAAGGTGAACAATCGTGAGGATATAACACCTGATCCGGTTCCGCTTAAGGTGAAGCCGGATGCGGCGCTTTCCAAGAAAGAGATTATCGGAAAGTGGGGAAAATCTGCAACGTCAGCTACTGTTGCCGCCTGGGGAGTCCGGGTCAATCGGACCAAGCAGAACCTCAAGAATGTTGTCATTACAGATAAGATTACATCCAATAATGGTCACTTCCTGGATCCGTCACCCATGCCGGCCGTCAAAACGACAGAGCAGTTCAAGCTTCTTAAGGTTGACTATGATGCGGCAGGGAATGTAATTTCCTATAACGGTGAAGTCGTTGATATTTCCGATAAGGTTACCTTCAATGCGGATAAGACGGAATTCACTCTGAACCTCGGCGATATCGGCACACAGTCTTATTTTCTGTCCTACAAGTCTACGGTAGAGAACGGCGATATTGTGCAGACAAACAGCGCCAAGATCACGTCAGATACGTTTGAAACCCAGACCAGTGAAGGCGTATGGAAGTACCGCAGTTCCGGCGGCGGAGCCGTCGGTGTTCTCGCGAAACGTTTGAAAATCCGTAAAATTGATGTTGATGACGGAACAGGTCTTGCCGGTGCCAAGTTCCGGGTTACGAAGTCGGACGGATCCACTTTTGAGCTTGTGACCGGAGCCGATGGGACCATTGTTTCCCAGGAGCTGGTCCAGGGCAAATATAAAGTCAAGGAGATCCTTGCGCCTGCCGGATATGATATCGATCCAAATGAGTATACGGTACAAGTGTATAATGATGTCGGAGGAACGATTACCGTCAAGGATAAGGCGGAGAAAACCTCTGTCAAGGTGACGAAGAAGTGGATCGGTAAGGAAGGCACTTCCGCAACCGTACACCTGTATGCGGATAATGCGGATACAGGGAAAACAGCCACATTGGATGCCGGAAACAGCTGGTCGTACACCTTTGAGAACCTGAAGCAAAAGAAGGCGGATGGCTCCGCAATCAAGTATACGGTCAAAGAGGATGCGATTGCGGGCTATGATTCAGCGGTAAGCGGGAATGAGACGGCAGGATATACCGTCACCAACACAAATATCGAGAAGATTTCGATTCCGGTCGAGAAGAAGTGGGTTGGTCCGGAAGGGGCTTCCGCTATGGTCAAACTGACGGCTGACGGTGCGGTGAAAGATACAGTCACCCTGACGAAGGCGGGAAATAACTGGAAGCATACATTTGCGAATCTGCCCAGGTATGACGCCAATGACGGACATGAAATCGCCTACAATGTCGAGGAGGTTCCTGTCGCCGGCTATAAAACAGTCGTCTCCGGAGCGGTACAGACCGGTTTTACAATTACCAATACCATTGAGGGCAAGGTGTCTGTTCCCGTAACCAAGACCTGGGTCGGGAAAAAGGGAGATTCAGCCAGGATTCACCTGCTCGCGGACGGGGTTGAGAAGGATGCCGTAACGCTGAATGAGAGCAATCATTGGCAGCATACCTTCGCCGATCTGGACAAGTATAATAGCGGCGTTGAGATTCAGTATACGGTTACGGAGGATCCGCTTGCGGGCTATGATTCAGCGGTAAGCGGGAATATGGCGGCAGGATTTACCTTTACCAACACGAATACAGAGAAGATTTCGATTCCGGTCGAGAAGAAGTGGGTCGGTCCGGAAGGAGCTTCCGCTACGGTCAAACTGACGGCTGATGGTGTGGTGAAAGATACAGTTACCCTGACAAAGGCGGGAAATCACTGGAAGTATACGTTTGCGAATCTGCCCAGGTATGACGCCAATGACGGACATGAAATCGACTATAAGGTAGAAGAGACCCCGGTAACCGGTTATACAACGGCGATTTCCGGAACCGCACAGACCGGTTTTACAATTACCAATACCGTTGAAGGCAAGGTGTCTGTTCCCGTGACCAAGACCTGGGTCGGCAAAAAGGGAAATTCTGCCAGGATTCATCTGTATGCGGATGGTGTTGAGAAGGATGTCGTAACGTTGAATGAGAGCAATCACTGGCAGCATACCTTCAGCAATTTGGACAAGTATAAGAGTGGAATAGAGATTCAGTACACGGTCAAGGAGGATCCGATCGTAGGCTATGATTCAGCGGTGAGCGGAAACATGACGACAGGATTTACCTTTACCAATACGAATACAGAGAAGCTTTCCATTCCGATCGAGAAGAAATGGGTCGGTCCCGAAAGGGATTCTGCCACAGTCAAACTTTTGGCAGACGGTAATCTGAAAGAGACCGTTACTCTTAGCAGGGCTTCCAGCTGGAAGCATACGTTTGCGAATCTGCCCAAGTATGATACGGGCGACGGACATGAGATCGCCTATACTCTGGACGAGGTCAAGGTGGATGGATACAGCACCGGTATTTCCGGAAATGCCGCAAATGGCTTTACGGTTACCAACACCATAGCAGGTAAGGTATCTGTCCCCGTAACCAAGCAGTGGATCGGCAACCCGACAGAGCAAGTCACGGTGAACCTCTATGCTGATGGCCAGAAGGTTGACAGTAAGAAGCTGTCTAAGGGCAATCATTGGCAGCATACCTTCAAGGATCTTGACCAGTACAAGGACGGAAAAGAAATCAAGTATACGGTTGAGGAGGAAGCGGTAGCCGGTTATACAAGCAGTATTAGCGGAGACGCCGCAAGTGGCTTTACGATTACCAACATTCAGAATCAGCCTAAGCCCAAGACATCGGATCAGCCCAATACACCTTCCAAGGTACCTAAGACCGGTGATCTCGGCAATCTTCCCCTGTATGGAGCCGGTCTGCTCCTGGCAGTTGTCGCTGTCCTGATTCTGATCGCGAGGAGAAGAAGGCAGACCAAGTAAGCTAAGATCTCCGTGATTTTTCTTCCTACGCTTCTCACGGAACAAGCATAGGGGAAAAAGTTAAATCATCTCATACAAACAGAGGAATACACGCTCCGCGGGTATTCCTCTGCAATGAATAAGAGCGCGCAAGGCTTCTTCCTTGCGCGCTCTTTTCGGATCGGTGGGCAAAATAGGTTCTATGTCAAATGTTGAGGAAGGATCCTTCGGGAGTCCGCTCCAACACTGTGGTGGCGCGCTTGGCGGCGCACGTTTTCTAACCGGTGCAAGTCCGGAATCCGCCCGGAGCAGATGCGGCAGCATGGCCAATACCCTGAAGCGTATAAAAAAGAGTGCGCTGGGATGGCTGAACTACTACAGCATTGCAGATATGAAAAGCAATATCGGAGACATCAACGGCTGGCTGTACAGGAGAATCCGCATATGCATCTGGAAGCAGTGGAAACGGCCAAGGACACGCAAACGGAAGCTTTTGGGGCTGGGCCTGCCTGAATGGGCAGCCTGCGAAGGAGCTTATAGCCGTAAGTCCTACTGGCGTATGTCGAATGTTGGAGTGGTCAAGAGGGTGTTAATAAAAGAAAGACTGATACACTGGGGATTCTTTGATCTATCCTCAGCATACCAGTCCATGCACGTCAACTGTTGAAACCGCCGTGTACCGAACGGTACGCACGGCGGTGTGAGAGGATGGGGCTAATCACCGCCTCCTACTCGATCGCTTTTTCTCTGTGCGGTTTATTGCCAGTGTTCATGGCGCTGAGACGTACGCGGTTTCCGACATGCATGTGCAATGCGGTCTTCATCATACGGATATTTTCAAATGGGCGGAAATAGGTCATAATCTAAATAGGCGTTAGTTTCGCATAACAGGCGACAAACAGTGGACGAGCAAGAAAAAGCAAGCAGGCAGAAGGAGGGAAAGATGGGACTGTTGAGAGATTTCTTTAATCAGACCAGGAAGCCGGCAGGCTTTTTGGGGAAAGTTATGATTTCCGGTATGAACCGCAGTCACGCGAAGATGGCGGACTGGGGCATGCGGCATTTGCCGCGGATCGAGGCGGAGCAGATTGCAGATCTGGGCTGCGGAGGGGGAAGAAACGCGGGAGAGCTGCTGCGGCGATACCCTGCGGCTCAGCTGACGGCTGTCGATTATTCTCCTCTTTCTGTGGCGAAGGCCAGAGAATATAACCAAAAGCAGATTGAGGAGGGAAGATGTCGGGTTATTCGGGGAGACGTCTCGGAGCTGAGTCTCGATTCAGAGACATTTGATCTGGTCACGGCTTTTGAGACCATCTACTTCTGGCCCGGACTGGAAAGATGTTTTGAACAGGTGGCCCGCGTCCTGCGCCCGGGCGGGATTTTCCTGATTGTCAATGAGTGCGACGGGATGGACGCGGCAGGCAGGCATTTTGAGAAGATCATCGACGGCATGCGCTGCTATACATCGGAAGAAATTCAGGCGGATCTTATGAGGGCCGGATTCTCCAAGATCAAGGCGATCCACCACCCCTCAAAGCCCTGGATTGTCCTTATCGCGAAAAAGTAGGAGAGGAGCAGGCGGAGAATTCGGAGAAGAATCCGGCGCGGAATCCGGAGGAGAATTCGGAGAAGAATCCGGCGCGGAATTCGGAGAAAAATCTGAAGGAAAAGCCGGCGGAGAAGATGATAGAATACAGGATGTCTATCTTCGTAATGTGCAGGTGCGCATGTCGAGCAAGTCCAGGTGGCCCAAGGGGATGTATGACCTGCGGCCGGGCTATGGGAAGGGAATCGAAGCGCGCCCCAGCAGCGGCTTTTTGTTCCGCCATGTGGATGGATTGGCGATGGAGAATTGTTCCGTCCGTTTTGTGGATAAGGCAGGGGGCTCGTTCGGCGAGGCGGTGGCATTTGAGTCCTGCCGCCGTGTGAGAAATGACCGCTTTTCTGAGCTGTCGGAAGAATGAGAGAGAAAGAGACCGTGAAATCAAAATTTGAGAGCCGGACGATAGCCTATTATCTGATCCTGGGACTCCTGATGTTGGGGCTGGGCAGCAGCGACGCCCTGCGGGGCGTCTTTGCGCCTGTGTTCAGAGAGCATTTTGCCCTCAACACCTCGCAGCTGTCCCTGATCATTACCGTCAGCTACATTGGGAATTTCGTCTTCATGCTCCTGGGAGGAAGGCTTTCCGATCATTTCGGCCTTCGGAGGGCATTTTGCGGCTCTCTTTGCTGCTGGATAGGCGCGGAGGCACTTTATCTTCTGACCGATCACTTCCCGGCTCTTCTGGTCGGCGTTTTCTTCGCCATGGGGACCTCGACCCTTTTGAATATGCTGATGAATGTCATGAGTCCGCGCCTTTTTACAGTGCCGGGGGCCGCAATCAATATTCTCTTCTTTATCCAGGCGATTGGGACAACGCTTACCCAGGGCGGAATCGGACGCCTTGCGACCTCCTTTTTGGCCTGGAAGCTGGTCAGCCTGGGCCTCTTCTTGATCGGGGTCATCGCCCTGCTCGCCTTCGCAAGGCTGTCATCCGGGGATGCCGGTCTCTCATATGACAGGAGGATCCGCGAGGAGGTGATCGGAGAGATCAGTAGGGAAGTCAGCGAGGAGGCGGCCAGAGAGATCAGTAGGGAAGTCGGCGAGAAGACAGTCGGAGAACTCAGTAGGGAGGTCAGCGAGGAGGCGGCTGGAGAAATAAGAAGGGAGGTCAGCGAGAAGACAGTCGGAGAACTCAGTAGGGAAGTCGGCGAGGAGGCGGACGGAGAAATCAATAAGAGGATCAGCAGGGAGACTGCCGGAAACATCCATAAGAAGGACAGGGCGGAGACAGGAGAGGGAATTCCTCAGAAAGCCGCCGGGAGGGCCTCAGAGAGAAAGAAGCCTCCCTATCCGGAAGAAAAAGAAGCTCCCTATATCATAATTCTGCACAGACCGGCCTTCTGGCTCTTTATTCTTATTTTCGGCACCTACTTTATCGGCGAGCACGGGGTGATGAACTGGATGAATATCTACTGCCGTGACGGACTGGGAATGAGCGCCCGGGACGCGGCCCTCATCCCCAGTCTTTTCTACGGGGGTATGATGCTGGGACGCCTTCTCTTCGCCCCTGTGATCGCCAAATTGAAAATTCGAAAGGCGCTTCTGATTTTTCTTGGATCCGGTACGGCAGTTTACATCCTGTCCTTTGTTCTGGGACAGCGGGCCTTCTTTCTCCTGTTCGCGGCAGGGCTGGGTCTGTCTGTCATTTACCCGACCATGACAATGTGCATTCAGCTCTACTTTCACAGGGAATTGACAACAACTGCGACGGGGGCGATTATGAGTGCAGGAACCCTGTTTGATATTGCGTTCAATGCTATTTTCGGACTTGTGATTGCCCGGGTCGGATACGGGATGGGCATGATGATTCTGCCCCTGGCCATGTGCCTGAGCCTGGGAACCTATCTGGCCCTCCTCCGCTGGGGAGAGCAGATAAGAGAACTATAAGAGGGGAATTCGGAGGACGTTCGTCATCATCTTCTGCAGGCAGAGGACGGACGGTCAAGGGAGATAAGGAGGGGAAATGGGCTTTGATATCAGTTATCATCCTATTCGAGAGGATGAGATGGAAGCGTGGTTTTTCGCGCCGATGAAGGCGCTGAGAGAGGGCGATGACAGCCTTATCCGGAGGGTCGCTGAGGAACGCAGCAAGCAGCAGGAGAAGTTCTTCGCGGAGAAGTACATTGATATCATGAAGACTCTGGCCAGCTGGGATCCCAATCAGCCGACCGAAAAGGGACTGCTCTATGGAATGGCTGTCATCAGCGGTTTCTTTACCAGATACCAGTATGTTCGAGGCGCGGCTTACTCTTTCCTCCTGGACAGGCAGCCGCAGATGGGGGAGTACTGCAGTTCCTGGAGGAGTTTCCTGCCGGATTGGATTCCATCACCAAAGCATGAGAAGCTGACGGAGAATTACGCTGCCGGCGTCTACATGAGCCCAGATCAGGTTAAGGCACTTCTGGCAGATTATGAGAGGAAGGCAAAAGTCCGCCAGATCCTGACAGACTTTTTTGAAGGGAATCTGGAGGTTTTTCTGACGGCGCTGCAGGATGCAAAGAGAACAGGGAGCGGTCTTATGGAAGCGGCTGAAGTGATTGAGGTAGAGCCTCTGGATCTGAACCGCACGGTCTGCTATTCGGATCTCTTCCTCTGTGATCCCAAGGGAGCCTATATCTATCAGGATGTTGCCATTGCGCAGATTAAGGAGGCGACCGGTATGAGCGAGGAAGAAATCGCGAAGAAAGTGCAGGAGGGGAAGTTCACCAGCCAGAAGACCTATGTGGAACTGGATGATACCGAACAAGAATAAGAGGTTGTAGAGGCAGGTGAGGCGCCGGTTAGGTAACAGTAGCTTTTCCGCTCCCGACCGATTAAACTAAGGAGGTAAAAAAGCGACAAAAAGATTTACCAAAAAATGTATGAAGGAAACGGATTCATGAAATTCCTCGAGAAAAAATTGCTGGGTTGCCCCCTGTATGGATATCTGACGGCTGTTTTGCTCTATGCCCTGCAGAACCTGCTCTATGAGCAGATCCGTATGTATCAGGAGCGGGTGGGGGTGGTCTGGCATACGACCAAGATCCCCCTGCTCGACGATCTGATCCCCCTGCAGCCGGAGTTCTGGATTATCATCTATCTCTTCAGCCATATCTTCTGGATCATAGGACCGATCGCGGCCTCGAAGGTGGACAAGGCGCACTATCGTGACTTCATCGCGGGGGTCGTGATTGCGGAGCTGATCGGAGCGGCCGTCTTCGTTCTCTATCCCACAGGGATGAATCGGGCTGCGGAGGGACTGCTCAACAATAATCCGGGCTTCTTCAACGGAATTCTGCAGTGGACCTATGCTGCGGATGGGCTGACCTATGGGACCAATCTCCTTCCCAGCTTTCACTGTCTGATTTCGACCTCCTATTTTCTGGTGGTCTATAAGAGGCCTGAGATCTCCAGGGGATACCAGATTTTTACCGGCATATTCTGCATCTTGATCTTCATCAGTACGGTGACGACCAAACAGCATTTTATCATCGACATTCCGGCGGGAATTGCTCTGGCCGTTTTTTCGTATGCCCTTGCCTGTCACTTTCACCTGGGAAATCTGGGGAGAGGGGAAAAAGCCTCATCATGAGCCGAAGGATGAAAATGCCCGATACGTATCATGGGCTAAAAGGTGAAAGAGACCAAAGGCCGCGACGGGACCGGGCCGCTTTCTAAGTAAAATCTGTCAGAAGAAGAGGCAACCATGAAGAATTTCAACGATAACTTTCTCAACAAAATCATGCGCTATGTTCTCCTGACCTTTCTGATTATGCTGATTATGGTCTGGGCTTATCGGCACATGGATACAATCCTCTGGCAGGCGGGCACCTTCATCGGGTGGATTACAGGAATCCTAAAGCCCCTGGTCTTCGGGATCATGGTGGCCCTTTTGCTCTCGCCCGTGGTGCACAGGCTGGAGAGGGGGTTCTCGCACGTCCCCATTCTGCGCAAGCACAGGACGCGCGGTCTTTCCGTGGCAATTACGGTTTTGGCCGCGCTTTTGGTCTTCTTCCTTGTGGCCTCCCTGCTTCTGTCCTCTCTGACCAACAGCCTGCAGGCGGTCAGTGTGGAGAACCTGAAGATTATCGCCAACAATTTCCAGGAGTCGATTTCCGGGATCTGGAGTCTGGTGACGGAGGTGATGGACCGTTTTCATATCGACCGGTCCTTCCTCCAGGAGGCGGTCAATAACGCCTCCAACTGGGCGAGAAATTCCGCCACCAGCGCGGCTAAAGGGGTCACGGGATTCATGACCACCGCTTTTTTCAGCTTGATCTTCTCCATCTATTTCATGGCGGATCATGAGGGCTTTATCGCCTATTGGACCAAGGCGGCCAAGTCTATCCTGCCTGAGCGGGAGTACGGCTACTTCATGGAGTTTCTGGGAAATGCCGGGCACGCCTTCATCGGCTATGTCCGGGGTCAGCTGCTGGACGCCGTCTTCGTCGGCGTGACCATGTCCATTATCCTGTCTCTGATCGAGGTTCCCTATGCCCTCTTGATCGGCATGATGATGGGAATCGGAAACCTGATCCCCTATGTGGGGCCGGCTGTGGGTTACGTCTCCGTAACCTTCGTCTGCGTTTTCGCCCAGGATCACAGCAAGCTGCTGATCGCCCTGATCGCGGTCTTCGTCGTCACAACGATTGACGGCAATGTGATCAATCCCCGTATTCTCTCCAATGCCGTATCGGTTCACCCGGTTCTCGTGATCGCGGCTCTTTTGGTCGGATCCGCGGTGGGCGGGGTGACCGGCATGTTTCTGGCCGTTCCTGTGGCCTCTCTGATTCGCATCTATTTTGATAAGCTGGTCGATTGGCGGTGCGAGGAGACGGATGAGAAACTGGGCAAGAAGATTGACAGGGCGACAGACGGGGAGAAAGAGACGCGTGAGTGATTGCGCGATTGATTTTGAAGAATTCAGAATTTTACCGAATCCTATGGGCAGAAAAGGAGCAATCTCAGGGGAATACTGACAAAATGACCATTTTTTGAAGAAAAAATAGGGCTGTAGACGATATTGGAAAGGTTTTCAATTGGCAAAATGCACAAAAGTCAGAAGAGAAATCTGTGAGCCTAACCAAATTAACCGGGAGAGGGCAATATTTCGTGGAAGACCTTAGCAAAGTGCTATAATACCTCTTGTAAACATTGAACCCGGTTGTTTTTGAAACGTTGGAATCGTTTTTTCACTGGGTCATAGTAGGAGGGAATATGAAGAAAAAAACGCTAGCTCTTGTAATGGCAGCCTGCATGGTTGCCTCCGTGTTCGCCGGCTGCGGCGGGAACGGCGGCGGGTCCTCATCCGGTGATAACAATTCTTCCGGCAAGTCGCTTCGCCTGGTAAACGGTAAGATCGAGGTTGATGCTCAGCTCAAGGAGCTGGCCGAGGCCTATGAGAAGGAGACCGGGACTAAGGTCACCATCGAGTCCATGGGCGGCGGAGTCGATATCCAGGGCCAGCTGAAGAATTACAACCAGGCCGGGAATATGCCCGACATCTTTGTGTGCGGCGGCTCCAGTGATTTCAAGAACTGGAAGGGCAACATCGTTGACCTGAGTGACCAGGAGTGGACCAAGGACACGGAGCTGGCCTACAAGGAGGATGGCAAGGTATACGGCTTCCCCTATACCCAGGAGGCGATCGGCCTTTGCTACAACGCTGACATTCTGCAGAAGGCGGGCATTGACCCCAAGTCTATTACCGGACCTGAGAGCATGAAGAAGGCTTTCGAGACTCTGGACGCCAAGAAGAGCGAGCTTGGATTGACCGCAGTGCTGGGCTACTCCGCTGAGCCGGTCAACCTCTACTGGTCTACCGGAAACCACATCTTCTCCGCATACCAGGACGGGGGCTTACAGAGAGGTGATACCAAGTACTTTGATATGCTTTCCAAGGGAGAGATCGACAAGACCCGTTTCAACGACTTCTCCAAGATGGTAGCTCTTTTCAATAAGTACTCGGATCCCGCGCTTCTGGTTTCAGGTACCTATGATCAGCAGATCTTAAACTTCGCCTCCGGCAAGTACGCCTTTGTTACCCAGGGCTCCTGGATCGGCGCGACGATGACCGGCAAGGATGACAAGGACGCCTATAAGGCGGCCGGCAACTTCAAGTGCGGTATTCTTCCATACGCTTTCCAGGAAGGTATGGATCGTCTGGAGTCTGACTCTCCATCTTACTGGGCTGTCACCAAGAACGACAACAGCGATGCCGCCAAGAAGTTCCTCCAGTGGTGCGCGGGTGATGCGGGACAGCAGATTCTGGTTGAAAAAGCTGGATTTGTAAGCCCCTTCAAGTCTTCCAAGTACGTTGCGTCTGATCCCTTCGCTCAGACCTTGACCGATTATCAGAAGGCTGGCAAGACCTCCGGCTGGACCTGGCCCGGTAACAAGGAGGGTCTGGCTCAGAACGCGCTTGGTCAGGTCTTCAACGACTTCGCACAGGGCAAGATCGCGACTCCTGAGGACTTCACCAATAAGATGGCGACAACGATCAAGGATTATTACAGCAAGTAAGCGCTGCTTGGAATAGGGGGGCCTGGCCCCCCTTTTTTTCCAGTTTCAGAACTGACAATCAATCCGGCAGAATACGCACCGGAATAGAGTTAGGAGGAAGAGGGATGAATAAGACTTCCGCGATACGAAAACCTATTTCCATCGGCGTGCTCACCACGGGAATTGTTCTTATGGTAGGCGCGCTGATCATTGATATTACAGGGATAAAATTTGGCGCAAGAGGAGCAATGCTGATTATCGGTCTCCTGGCTGCTCTCTATGGCCTCTACCGTTTCCCCAGCCAGAAGTACCACAGGGGAATTGTCTATTTTATTTTTCTCTTTCCCCTGGTCTTTGCCTTTGCCGTGACGGTGATTATCCCTCTGGCTCTCGGCGTGGGCTATTCCTTTACGGACTGGACGGGGATTAAGATCACTAAGTTCGTGGGGCTGGCGAATTATTCCAGTATGTTCCACGATCCAGCCTTCCTCTGGTCCGTACTGATCACATTCCTCTTCGTGATTCTCAATATTATCATGGTCAACCTGATCGGCTTCGCGCTGGCTCTGCTCTGCACTTCCGCGATCAAGGGAACGGGCTTCTTTCGGGCTGCCTACTTCCTTCCCAACCTGATTGGAGGGATCGTACTCGGCTATATCTGGCAGTTCGTCTTCAACAATGTCCTGATTCAGATGACCAAGACCTCCTTCCTGGCCAATACAGAGACGGCCATGCTGGGAATTATCATCGTCTATATCTGGCAGTATGCCGGTTATATTATGCTGATTTACATCACCGGTCTGACCCAGGTGCCCAAGGATGTGATCGAGGCGGCTTCGATCGACGGAGCCAATTCCAAACAGGTTTTGTTCCATGTGCGAATTCCCCTGATCATGCCCACCATTACCATCTGCACCTTCCTGACCTTAACCTCCGCCTTCAAGCAGTTCGACGTCAACATGGCCCTGACCAACGGAACCGGATCCGTCGATGGCTTCCTGGGCGGATACCTGGCCAACGGAACCCAGATGCTGGCCCTGAACATCTATAATACGGCCATTTCCAAGAACAGCTACGCGGTAGGCCAGGCCAAGGCAGTCCTCTTCTTTATTATCCTGGCGGCGGTATCGCTCATCCAGGTGAGAACGATGAACAGTAAGGAGGTAGAGCTGTAATGAGTACGTCAAGCAAGATCAAGAAAATTCTCTTAACCTTTCTGGGAATCGTGATTGCGGTCTATATTCTCTTTCCCTTCTATCTGGTTGTCTTAAATGCCTTCAAGAAGCAGAGCGCTATTGTGGCCAACCCGATCTCCTTTGCAGGGGCTTCCTTCAGCCAGCTGATCAGCAACCTGCACAGTGTCGTCAATAATTCGAACTTCCGCTTCTGGTCCGCCTTCGGAAGCTCCGTTGTGATCACAGTCTGCTCTCTGGTGCTTCTGGCAGTCTTAGGATCCATGGCGGCCTGGGTTATCTCCAGAAACAATCGCAAGAAGTGGGCTGCGGCCATTTACATGGTCTTTATCGCGTCCATGATCATTCCCTTCCAAGTTGTTATGCTTCCTCTGATCTCGACCTTCCGGGACGCGGGTAAATTCGTGGGTATCAGTCTCCTGCAGTCGATCCCCGGCATTATTTTCGCTTATCTGGGCTTCGGAGGAGCGATGACAGTCTTCATCCTGACCGGTTTCATCAAGGGAGTTCCCTATGATCTGGAAGAGGCGGCGGCCATTGACGGCTGTTCTCCCGAGGGGACCTTCTTTCGGATTATCTTCCCGCTCTTAAAGCCGGTCATTACGACGGTCACCATCTTAAACGGAATGTGGATCTGGAACGACTTCCTCCTCCCCTCTCTGATGCTGGGACTCAACGGTAAGATCAAGACCCTGCCCGTCGCCGTGCAGGCCTTCGTCGGGTCTTATGTCAAGCAGTGGGACCTGATCCTGTCGGCGGCTCTTCTGGCAATCGTTCCCATGATCGTCGTCTTTTTGATCGGTCAGAAGCAGATCATGAAGGGCATGGTCGAGGGAGCCGTCAAGGGCTAAAGTCCCTTGCAATGTTCTCTGAGGACGGAATGGTTGTGATCAGGCTGCCGTCAGTGCGCTGAGTGGCCATTGCAATGCTCTACGGCAGGCGGATTTGCCGGCCGAAATATAAGAGACAAAGTATAAGAGACTGTGAAGAAATCAAAGACAGAAGTCGGCTGCCGCATCCATGTCAAAAGTGGTGCGGTACAGGATGGATTGCCTGGCGTTTTTTCACAGTCTTTTTATGCTTTTTTGCGGGCTTTTTCTCTTGTGAAGACCCTTTCGTGTGTGGTAATGTGCTTATGCAAGAAATCTTGGAAACAGGCTCGGGTGGAAGGAAAAACAGTCAATCGGGATTCGTCGGAAAAGATTCAGAAGAAGCCAAAAGAAGCATGACCTCCCGCGAAAGGAGCGGAGAGAGAAAGGAAAAATCATGAAGAAAGCCTGGTGGAAGGAAAGCGTCGTCTATCAGATTTACCCTCGCAGCTTTTGCGACAGCAATGGAGACGGGATCGGCGATTTAAAGGGAATCACATCCAAACTCGATTATCTGAAGGAATTGGGGATCGACGTCATCTGGCTCTCCCCGGTTTACAAGTCCCCTAATGATGACAACGGCTATGACATCAGCGATTACGAGGATATCATGGATGAGTTTGGGACGATGGAGGATTTCGATGAGCTCCTGGAGCAGGCTCATGCTCGCGGAATCCGGCTTGTCATGGATCTGGTGGTCAATCACACCTCAGACGAGCATCCATGGTTTATGGAGTCCCGAAAGAGCCGCGATAATCCAAAGAGAGACTACTATATCTGGAGAGATCCGGTGGACGGACACGAGCCGACCAACTGGGGCAGCGCCTTCTCCGGTTCCGCCTGGCAGTGGGATCAGAAGACGGGCCAGTACTATCTTCATCTCTTCTCCCAAAAGCAGCCGGATCTCAACTGGGACAATCAGAAGGTCCGCCGCGATATCTTCGATATGATGACCCGTTGGTGTCAGAAGGGGATCGACGGCTTTCGCATGGACGTCATCTCTTTAATCTCCAAGCCAAAGGTCTTCGCGGATGCCCCCACGAACGGCGGAATCTACGGGGCCTTTGACGCCGTGGCCAATGGCCCTCATGTACATGATTACCTGCAGGAAATGAACCGGGAGGTTCTCTCCAGATTTGACATCATGACCGTGGGAGAAACGGCTGGCGTCACCCTGGATGAAGCGAAGAAATACGCGAACAGTCAGGGGACTGAGCTGGGCATGGTCTTCCAGTTCGAGCACGTGGGGCTGGATGAGGATCCGAAGGTTCCCTACAAGTGGTCAACCAGAAAGATGCCTCTGGTGCCTCTGAAGGAGAATCTGACCAAGTGGCAGCTGGGACTGGACGGCTGCGCCTGGAATTCTCTTTACTTCTGCAATCACGACCAGCCCAGAATTGTCTCCCGCCTGGGGGACGACTCAGACCAGTATCGGGAGAGAAGTGCCAAGGCTATCGCGACGGTGCTGCACATGATGCAGGGGACACCCTATGTCTATCAGGGGGAAGAGCTGGGAATGACCAATGTGGGATTTACTTCCGTAGACCAGTTCCGCGACCTGGAGTCCATCAACGCTTACCATGAACTGACTGAGAAGGCAGGAATGGACCCGGCTGACCTGCTTCCAAAGATCGCTCACAAGAGCAGGGATAATGCCCGGACACCGATGCAGTGGTCCGATGCTCCCCAGGCCGGTTTTACCTCCGGCAAGCCCTGGATCGACGTCAATCCCAATTATGTCAGGGTCAATGCCGAAGAGCAGATGGACCGAAAGGACTCCGTCTTCCACTACTATCAGAAGCTGATAGCCCTTCGGCACAGCTCAGACCTGATTGTCTACGGGCACTATCAGCTGCTTTTGGCGGAGGATCCGGACCTCTTTGTCTATCGCAGAGAGCTGGATCAGAGGAGGCTGCTCGTCGTGGCGAATCTGTCCGGACACGAGAGGAAATACGAAATTCCGTCGGATTTCGCGAAGGGCAAAGTCCTGATTCAGAATATATCTGAGCACGATATCCATGACGGGAAGCTGGCGCCCTATGAGGCCTATGTCCTTGAGGTATAAGAGGGGCAGGATGCCGGGGGAGTCCGATGCGCGGATTCTCCGGGGAAATGAGCTTTTGACAAATGGTTTTGGCAGAGAAGGTCTCTTTGCGTGAGGTGAAAAGAATGAAAAAAACATGGTGGCAGGGTAAGATTGCCTACCAGATCTACCCCAAGTCCTTTTTGGACACGACAGGAAATGGAATCGGCGATATTCGGGGGATCATCTCCAGGCTTGACTATCTTAAGAAGCTGCATGTAGGAATCCTCTGGCTCTCCCCCTGCTTCCTCTCTCCCCTGGCAGATGAGGGCTATGATATCGCGGACTACTACCGGATTGATCCCAGATTTGGCAGCAATGAGGACCTCTTTACCCTGGTAGAGGAGGGGAAGAAGCGGGGAATCTCTGTCATCTTAGACCTGGTGGTCAACCACTGCTCGGATGAGCACGAGTGGTTTCAGGCGGCCCTGGCCGATCCGGAGGGCCCTTATGGCAAGTACTTCTACATCGAAGAGGGGGTTGACGGGCACGCGCCCAATAACTGGCGATCCTATTTCGGGGGCTCCGTCTGGGAGCCCATCCCCGGAACAAATAAGTACTATCTGCACCTCTTCCATAAGAAGCAGCCGGATCTCAACTGGGAGAACCCCAGACTGCGCGAGGAGATCTACAAGATGATCAACTGGTGGCTGGACCGGGGAATTGCCGGTTTTCGCATCGACGCCATCATGAATATCAAGAAGGTCTTTCCCCTGGCGGGGCACGATTATCCAGTCGACCGGGAGGACGGCCTCTCCTCCTGCGCGCAGATGATTCAGGAGGCCAGGGGGATCGGGGACTTTTTCAGAGAAATGAGGGATCGCTGCTTTGTTCCCCACGATGCCTTTGCTGTCGCTGAGGTCTTTGATGAGAGGCCAGAGCAGGCCTCTGTACTGATCGGGTCAGAGGATGGATATTTCTCAAGCATGTTTGATTTTCAGGCCAATTGCGTCGGAAGATCTGATAAGGGCTGGTATGACGGGAAGCCCATCGGGCCGGACCAGTATCGGGACGCCTGCTATCAGACGCAGAAGATAATCGGAAATCGGGGATTTATTTCTACCATCATTGAAAATCACGATGAGCCGAGAGGCGTCAGCCGCTATATTCCTGCGGAAGAGCTCTCTGACAGGAGCAAGAAGTTCCTGGGAACCATGCAGCTGATGCTAAGAGGACTGCCTTTTATCTATCAAGGGCAGGAGATCGGGATGGAGAACACCCATGTGGATACGCCCGATCAGATCAGTGATATCTCAGCCAGGGATGAGTACAGGGTTGCTCGCGAGGCCGGTTTAAGTCAGGATGAGGCCATGGCGGTGGTCAACCGCATGAGCAGAGATAATGCCAGGACACCGGTTCAGTGGTCAGACGCGCCCCAGGCCGGTTTTACTTCCGGTAAGCCCTGGCTGGCGGTGAATCCCAATTATAAGAAGATTAATGTGGCTGCCCAGGAGAAGGATCCGGATTCTGTTCTCAATTACTACCGCAGGCTGACCGCTCTTCGCTCGGATCCAGTCTATGGCGACAGCATTGTCCACGGCGACTTCGATCCCTTTATGCCGGAGGAGCCCCGTTTTATGTCCTTTTACCGGAGGGGAGACAAGAAGCTTCTGGTTCTCGGCAATTTTTCAATGAATGAAAAGAAGGTCAGGATCTCAGATCAGGTTAAGAAGGTAGTCCTGTCCAATGTAAATTCTGATCCCGGTCAGATCCGGCCCGGTCAGGGGGGCAAGGGCTCCGAGGGAACAGAGATCAGCCTGGCCCCCTATCAGGCGCTGATTCTGGAGCTTGCCTGAAGACAGCCAGAGCCTTTTCATGTGCTTTTGCATGTTAATGCGTGTTGTTGGCGCTGGAATGTACCTTGAAAATATGCTAGGGTAGAGAACGGGAGTATCAGTGAACGGGGACAGAAGGCAGGACGCATGCGCGCACTCTATTTAGATCTGGGAATGGGAATTGCCGGAGATATGTTTTCGGCGGCTCTTTTTGATCTTTTAAATGAGGATCAAAAGCAGGAGTATCTGAAGACAGTCAACAGCCTGGGTTTGGACGGCGTCCGGGTCAGCGCCGAGACAGTCAGCAGCTCGGGGATCTGCGGAGTACATATGCGAGTCCTTGTACATGGTCAGGAAGAGGTCGGACAGGACTTGCATGAGAAAGATCAGGAGGCGCAGGCGGCCGATTCGCAGGAGAAATGTCAGCCAGACCCGGAGACTGACCAGCATGAGGGTCATCAGCTGGCACAGGGAACGGATCAGCATGAGGATTGTCAGCCGGAGACCGACCGGAAGGGTGAGCGTCTGTTAGAGCATAGAACCCATGAATCAGAGCACAGCCACACGCACCATGGAATAGGAGAAATCCATCATATTGTTGCGGGCTTTGATATCTCGGAAGAGGTAAAGAGCCATATTCTGGCGATATATGGGGAGATTGCCAAAGCGGAATCGGCGGTGCACGGCATGCCTGTCGAGGAGATTCATTTCCACGAGGTAGGGTCTCTCGATGCGATTGTCGATGTGACCTCCGCCTGTCTGCTGATGGATATGCTGGCGGCGGATCGGGTGACAGCCTCCCCTGTCAGGGTGGGTTATGGTCAGGTTCGAGCCGCCCACGGTCTGCTTCCGGTGCCTGCCCCGGCCACGGCTCTGCTTTTGCGCGGTCTGCCTGTCTACGCGGGCCAGATCGAAGGAGAGCTCTGCACACCGACAGGGGCCGCGATCATCCGTCATTTTGTCCAAGACTTCGGTCCGATGCCTGCCATGCGCCTGTCTGAGATCGGTTATGGGATCGGAGGCAAGAAATACACTAGTCTCAATGCCGTTCGCGCTTTCTTAGGTGAGACAGACCGGGAGGGAGACCGCATTTGCGAGCTGACCTGCAATCTGGATGATATGACAGCGGAGCGACTGGGCTTTGCCATGGACCGTCTCTATGCGGCTGGCGCCGCAGAAGTATATATGGTCCCGGCCACAATGAAGAAATCCAGGCCCGGAGTGGTGCTTGTCGTGCTCTGTCAGGAGGAGCAGAGACAGGCCCTTGTCGAGAGCATTTTTAAGTATACGACGACTCTGGGGGTCCGGGAGAACATTCAGCAGCGCTATATCCTGGGCCGTCGGATCGAGACGGTGGATACGGATTTGGGACCGATCCGGAAAAAGCTTGCCTCAGGTTATGGGGTCAACCGCGCCAAGTACGAGTATGACGACCTGGCGAGAATTGCGAGAGAGAGATCCTGCTCCATTGAAGATGTGATTGCAGGGATAAAGGAGTAAAGAGGACGTTGTCCGCGTCAGGGAGTTGAGGCGGGAGAGATGAAAAAGGAAGAAAGAAGATGAGAAGATTATTCCAAAATCTCGCTTTCGACCTGATTGCCGTGTTAGTCGTGGGAGTTCTGGCAGCTGTGATCGGATGGGGGATAAGTAAGCATTCCATCCCTATGCCGCCGCCGTTGCCGCAGGATCGGAGAACCGCGCAGACGGCGACAGTGACGATTCACAATAATGCGGCCAGTGCCGATAAGGACGGCAAGGTAAATGGCCTGCGCGTCTATGATCCGGATTCGGACAATCTGGCGGAATATACGGATGGAAGCCAACAGCCTCTGGGCAGTCATGTTGCCGTCTATGTGTACAATCTGGCCAGTGACGTACATCTGACCATCCGGCACAAGGGGGAGATCTTCGCGGATGACGATTTTCCCCGCCTGGAGGATGAGAAGAAGGTTAAGTTCTTTGACTTGATCTTAGACGGCGACCTGGAGGTTGAGACCAAAGAGATCAATTTCAAGAACCAGCAGGGAATAGCGATGGTACATATCAATGACAGCAGCCTGGCTCTTGTGACCAGCGACGGGCAGGAGTGGAGTGATGGTCAGGATATTGCCTTCGGCCAGAGAAGTGTTTCCATTGCGGCAAAAGACAGGGATCTGAAGGCGCAGATCAAAATCGGAGACCGCATAGCCGCGACAAAGGTGATCCTTAAGGGGCGAACCGCTTTTGTGGATGATCTGAATATTGATGGAGATATCTTCTTCCAGCTGGATATTGCAAGCGACGAGGAGGTGAAGGCCGAGCAGGAAGCCGAGCAGAAGGAGGCCCAGGCACGCGTCAGTGAAGAGAAGTCCTCATCGGATCGGGGGACAAAATCCGCAGGCAAAAAGAAAGGCCAGTCGGGAGGAAAGGCGAAGTCAGACGCCCAAAGGCAGGACCAGCTAAATGGCCAGACCAAGCCGGATACCGGAAAGAAGGACACATCGTCTGACAAGAAACAGGATAACAATCCGGAGGAAAAATACGCGACGGTGACCATAGAGGATGAGAGCGGAAGCGTCTTCGTCGGAGTTGTGACAGATGATAACAAGGGATCGCATGATCTGAACCCGAACAATATGAAGAAGATTTCCTCTGGCGCCAGACTTCCCATCGGGACGCGGATTGCGATTTTTAAGTATTATGATCCCAAGTATCCCTCCTTTAAGGTGATCCACAATGGCAAATACATTGTGAACAGGGAAAATGACCTGGGCGGGGAAGGAAGTTATTCTACGATTGAGTTGACCCTGGAGGGAGACTTGGTCGTAACATGCTCTCCCGTCGACGGGGGAAGACATACAAACGAGGAAGGGCGCTAAGCCCTCTCGGATCGCGGCCATTTGCCTGGCTATCGGGAAGGCAGTATGAGCGTATTTGAACGCGGGGTGGAGATTTCGTTTGTTTTCAGGAAGGTTCCGCAACTTTTTTGGAGACGGGCTGTGTATATTCATGGCGGAGAGCCGTGAATGCAGGGGAGAAAGTGTCTGATAACTAGGCATTTTCTCCCTTCTGTGTTACTCTTAAGGGGAAAAAGATGCTTGTTATTCTGGGGAGACTGTATGGGGAAGGAGAACTGGTACAGTATGGAATTCAGACAGGCAAAGGTAACGAAAATCGTCAAGGAGACGAGTGACATCTACAGCATTCAGATGGAGATCCCTGAGGGCTATACCTGGAGGGCCGGACAGTATGCGATCTGGCAGCTGCAGGACTATGTGGCTCCGGAGGGAGAGAAGGAGGATCGGGTCTTTACAATTGCCTCAGCTATGGAGGATCATTTCCTCATGTTCTCTACACGGATTGCGGACCAGCACAGCTGGTTCAAAGATATCCTGCTCAGGCAGCTGGAGGCCGGGGACACGATGCTTGTGTCCGCGCCCTTAGGAGAGATGGATATTGATATGGAGGGAAAGGAGCGGAGCCTTCTGATCGCCGGGGGAATCGGCGTGACGCCCATCCGCTCGCTTCTGCGCCATTACAGCAGTAATAATGTGCCCACGCATAAGATACAATTGCTCTATGCGGACAATCGGGGGGAGTTTGCCTATGGTGACTTCTGGAAGCAGATTGAGGGGAAGATGCCGAATGTCAAGCTGCAGCTTCTGACTGACTCCAATGTATTCGCAGAGAAAGCAAGGAATTACGCTGTCAGCCATGGAAATGAGGCTGAATATCTGATCGCCGGGTCTCCCGGTATGAATCAGGCCTTTAAGGAGAGTCTGACAGAGGCCGGCGTCAGCGGAGGCAACATGAAAACGGACGAGTTCTTCGGCTATGAGTAGAGGAATTCGGAAGCAGACATAGAAGCAGAAGCACAACCGGCTTTCGGGTCAAATCAAAGGCGTGAAAAGACAATGTGTTGAAATTCACGGTGTCGCAAGGGCTTTGTGTCAAATCAAGGGCGTGATAAGGTACTGTAGCAAAATTAATGGTGCAGCAAAGCTCTGTGTCAAATTGAAGCTGAGACAGGTACTATGCAAAATGTGGGGCGGGATCCTGCGGGAACCCGCCCCATTTCTGTACTTGCGCCGATTCAGCCGCCCCATGAGGTTCTGATATGTTCTATCGTCCGGGAAACAGAGGCTTATGAATTAATGCCTGTTCGGACAGAGGGAATCGCGACAGGAGTGATTTTGGGAAATATGTTAGAATAATGGCGTTGGCCTGGGGTCAATGAGCTTGTGCTTTTTATCAGTATTGACGGCATTTACCATCACTGGACCTGGCTGTCCTCCGGGCTTGCCATCGGTTGGGCCAATGCCATCGCCAAGCTGGGCACCACCGCCATTGTCATGGTCTACAATTTCATCACCAGGAAGATTTTCCTCGAAAAGCACTGATTTTCGGGCAGAGATAAAAGCTGACGCAAAGGAGAGAGCCTTATGTTAGAAGGGAAGACAGTCGTATTAGGAGTCAGCGGCTCCATTGCCGCCTATAAGATCGCGGGTCTGGCCAGTATGCTGGTCAAGCAGAAGGCGGACGTCCATGTCATTATGACGAGGAATGCGGCCAATTTTATCAATCCCATCAGCTTTGAGACGCTCACCTCCAACAAATGCCTGATTGATACCTTTGACCGGAATTTTCAGTTCCATGTGGAGCATGTGGCTCTGGCCAAAAAGGCGGATCTCTTTTTAGTGGCCCCCGCTTCCGCGGATATCATCGGGAAAATTGCCGGCGGAATCGCGGACGATATGCTGACAACGACCATCATGGCGACCCAGGCTCCCAGACTGATCGCCCCCGCCATGAACACCCACATGTATTTAAACCCGATTGCCCAGGACAACCTGAAGAAGCTGGAGAGTTATGGCTACCAGGTGATTCGTCCCGCTGAAGGCTACCTGGCTTGCGGGGATGTCGGCGCCGGGAAAATGCCTGAGCCAGACCTCCTCTTCGACTACATCCAACAGGAGATTGGGGCCAGACATGATCTGGCCGGCAAGAAGATTCTGGTGACCGCCGGTCCGACCAGGGAGGCCATTGATCCTGTTCGCTTCATCTCCAACCACTCCACCGGCAAGATGGGCTATGCCGTCGCCAGGGCGGCCATGCTGCGGGGGGCGCAGGTGACCCTGGTCTCCGGGCCGGTAGAGATCGCTCCGCCGCCATTTGTCAATCTAATCTCTGTCATTTCAGCAGAGCAAATGGCCGAGGAGGTCATCCGCCTGGCCCCTAAGATGGACGCGATTGTCAAGGCGGCGGCAGTGGCGGATTACCGTCCGATCAAGGTTGAAAATGAGAAAATCAAGAAGCAGGAGGGCGGCGCTACAATTGAGCTGGAGCGGACTCAGGACATCTTAAGATACCTGGGAGAGCACAAGAGGGAGGGACAGTTCCTCTGCGGATTTGCCATGGAGACCAGAGATTTGCTGGAGAACGCCAAGAGCAAGCTGGAGAGCAAGCACGCCGATCTGATCGTAGCCAACAGCCTGCGAACCGCCGGGGCCGGCTTTGGTACCGACACCAATGTGGTGACTCTGATCGACCACAGGGGACAGAGGGAACTGCCCCTTATGACCAAGGCTCAGGTGGCGGACGCGATCTTAGACTACATGAAGGAGTGCGGCGTGTGGATCCTCTGAGAGCTGCACAGGAATAGCGGGCGCTCTACGGGTACGGAAATCCGGTAATTACAGATTTCTCCGCAGTCCCTTGGGATAGTGATTCTTCATAGATCCCCCGGCCAGCTTACCCCAGCCCAGGTGGATTCCATCGACGGTGATCAGGTACCAGCCCTTATCCCCCTCCGTGCGGAAGGTCTCTCCGGCAATCCAGCGCCTGGCGGAGAATCCAGGAACATCTGTGATGACTGCCGGAATCTTCTGTTTTCTATCCCCGATGAACTGTCGAATCTGATCTGCGCCGAAAAGAGCTCTTTCATTGGAGCCCTGGCCGACATTGCCAGCTGACAGATTTGCGATCCGCAGCGCTTGATCGGGCTCAAGAGCGTGCGAGAGGGCGTGAGAAGGCTCAAAGCGATTCTTCTTCACGGTGCCCAGATGCAGACCGGCTCGCGTGAGCTTCAGCCCTCTCAGCGTGGGAAGGCCCCGGGGAATGCGATAGAAGTCGTCTCTGAATCGGAGAAGCTCGCCGTCGCCAAGGATCCAATCGGCGGTCTCGCTCTTGACAATTTCTCGCAGAGACCTGGAGAGAAAGTCGAAATCGCTTCCCCTTACTGCGCTCTCACGCTTGGCTGAGACGGCGCGAAGGGAGGAGGAACATGCCGCGGACAGGGCTCTGTCCGACTTTTTCTTGCGGAGGACTGCGATATAGTGTCCCTCGCCCCGCAGTTTATGGGGCCAGAGGCGGATGGTTCCCTCCAGATCAGCTGGGGTCATGCCCGGATAGAGAGGAACTCGCTCAATCTGGTAGTTGGGGTGATGGTCCAGGAAGCGCTCGATGCTTCCCTCATCCTCGGCCGGCGCGAAGGTGCAGGTGGAAAAAACCAGGCGGCCACCCTCTTTTAACATGCGGTCGGCGGCATCCAGGATCAGATCGTCTCGATCTGCACAGACCTGCACATTCTCCGGGGACCACTCTAAGAGAGCGATGGCATTTTTGCGGAACATCCCCTCGCCGGAGCAGGGAGCGTCGACCATGATCTTGTCAAAGAAAAGGGGGAAGTGATCCGCCAGGCAGTCGGGATCTTCATTCGTCACGATGGCATTGACCACACCCAGGCGCTCCATATTCTCAGAGAGAACGGCTGCCCGGTTGGGGACAATCTCATTGGAGATCAGAAGGCCCTGCCCCTGCAGGGAAGCGGCAATCTGGCTGCTCTTGCCGCCGGGAGCCGCGCAGAGATCAAGGACATATTCGCCGGGCCTGGCGTCCAGATAGACAGCGGGTGCCATGGCAGAGGGCTCCTGGATATAGTAGAGGCCTGCCTCGTGATAGGGGTGCTTTCCGGGCCGGTCTTCCTCGCCGTAGTAGTAGGCGTCTTTTGCCCAGGGGATGGGGTCAGAGAGGTCAGAAATGACAGAGGCGAGGAGGGCCTTGACGGAGGAAGGATGACGGGCAGGCTGGCTGTCGGAGAGATGGGAAATGTCTGTGGGAGGAGTTTCCCCCTGCACAGGCCAAAAAGCAGAGATTGCCAGAGGATTCAGGCGCAGGCCGTGATAGCGATCCTGTCTCTGATAGCTCTTCATGAAGGCGTCAAAGTCAGAGCCCATTTGCTCTTTCATGCGCTCGATAAAGGCGGGAGGGAGAAGCAGGGACTCAACCGTTTCCGGAGTAGGGTTTTGGACAGGGAATACAGACATAGAGGACCTCACAGGATTTTTTTATTATGGGAAACAGGTCCGAACCGGTACAGGATCATCCCAGGACCAGTTCAGAACAAGCACAGGGAAGAAAGCTATGCTGTAACTATACCACGAGATCACAGGGTCGGCAGCTGCCGCTGCTGTATTCATAACGATGGAATGCCTGCGAAATTCTGTGAGGGAGAGCGGAATATTCTTTCATGTATCAGACTCTGTCCAGAAGATTCTGCAGAGGGGAGACGGAAGATTCTGCAGGGGGAGACGGAAGACAGGAGCGCGAAAGAGAGATTAGGTGTAACATTAACATATAAAAGAGATGTCAGATGGAGTGTATCGTCGATTGCCTTCGACCGGCAATGGCTGAGCAGGATGCACCCGACTCTCGTGAGTTCTTGTATCTGGCAGAAGGGATCAAGGAGGTCTCTATGATTAATCAGCGCTATAAATCCATGCTGGCTGCAAAATCTGTCATCAGGGAATTGGCCGAGTATGCCACGGCGAGAGGCCGGGAGATCGGCTACGAGAATGTCTTTGACTTCTCCCTGGGCAATCCCAGCGTGGAGGCTCCGGCAGAGTACAATCAGTCTGTGATCCACCGCTATCAGACCATGAGCTCGATGGATCTGCACGGCTATTCCCCCTCCCTGGGCAATACGCAGGTACGGGGAATTGTGGCGGACAGCCTGCGAAGACGCTTTGGCATACCCTACGAGACCAGGCACATTTTCATGACGTCCGGGGCGGCCGGAGCTATTGCCCATGCGGTGCGCGCCGTGACCAGCCCGGGAGACACCGTGCTGACCTTTGCCCCCTTCTTTCCCGAGTATGTGCCCTATGTGGAGGGGGCGGGGGCCAGACTGGAGATCGTTCCCGCCAGGAGGGAGAATTTTCAGGCTGACACAGACGCCTTCCTGCAAATGCTGACGCCTGACGTGCAGGCTGTATTGATCAATACGCCCAATAATCCCTCGGGCGCGCTCTGGTCAGAAGAGACGCTTGGGCAAATCGCGGAAATTATGCGCCAAAAGGAGGAGGAATACGGGCATGATATTTTCCTGATTTCCGACGAGCCCTACCGGGAGATCGTCTTCGACGGGAAGAAAACGCCCTATCCGGCCGCCTTCTACAGGAATACGCTGACCTGCTATTCCTTTTCCAAGTCCCTGTCTGTACCCGGGGAGCGGATCGGATATGTGGCGGTTCATCCAAAGGCGACAGAGGCGGATGATCTGGCGCTCATCTTCGGACAGATCAGCCGCGGGATCGGGCACAACTGCCCCGCGTCCACGGCTCAGTATGGGATTGCGGACTGTATCGACCAGACCAGCGACCTGTCGGTCTATGAGACCAATATGAATTTGCTCTATGATGCCCTGGTCGATTTAGGATTTACAGTGACCCGACCCGGCGGCAGCTTCTATATTTTCCCCAAGTGTCTGGAGGAGGATGCGATTGCCTTCTGCAACAAGGCAAAGAAGTATGACCTGATCCTGGTGCCCTCGGATCATTTTGGCCTGCCCGGTTATTTTCGTATGGCCTATTGCCTGGATACGGACAAGGTCCGGCAGTCTCTGCCGGTGCTGCGCAGATTCGTGGAGACGGAGTATCCCGGGCGCTTCTTGTGATTTCAGAAAGGCTTTGGCCTGGTTGTAAAAAGCCCGGATATGATTTCAGGAGAGCCTTGGACTGAGCGCAGACGAGTTCCGGCGTGATTTCAGGCGGAGAGATCTTGTCTTTTTACCCTAAGAGGGTTAAGGTTTTAACATACGAGCGCGGATCGGGAAATAATCCGCAAGCCGCAGATTTCGACAGAAAGAAGGGTGGTAAAGTGAAGAAGAATTTCGAAGATATCGTCTCTAAGGTCAAAGAATTCGAGACCAAGACGGTCGCCGTAGCCAATGCCCAGGACGATGCTGTTCTGGAGGCTGTCCATGAGGCCAAAAAGCGCGGTATTGCCAATGCGGTTTTGGTTGGGGATGAGGAGAAGATCCGCGCCATCGCCGAAAAACTCGGCATGGATCCGGCCGGATTTGAGGTTATTGATGAAAAAGACCCCATTCAGGCCTGCAGGAGGGCAGTTCAGCTGGCCCATGACGGCAAGGTCGACATGTACATGAAGGGACTGATCGATTCCAAGGACTTCCTTCGCTCTGTGCTGGATAAGGAGGTGGGACTTCGGACCGGCAAGCCCCTCTCTCATGTCTGCGTCTTTGATCTCCCCTTTGCAGACCAGCTGCTCTTTCTGACGGACGTGGCCTTTATGACCTATCCGACCCTGGAGGACAAGGTTCATATCATCAATAATACCGTTCCCGTCTGCCGGGCCTGCGGCATTGAGGTTCCCAAGGTGGCAGTACTGGCCGCGGTCGAGGTAGTCAATCCCAAGATGCCTGTCACGGTGGAGGCTGCTGAGCTGACCAGGATGAATGATGAGGGCAAGATCACAGGCTGTATCGTAGACGGCCCCCTCTCTCTTGACCTGGCAATTGATCCCGAGGCGGCCAGGCACAAGGGGGCGACGAACCGCAAGATTCAGGGAGATGCGGATATTCTTCTCTTCCCCGATATCCATGCTGGCAATCTCTGCTATAAGGCGATTGTCCGCATTGACGGCATGAAGAACGGCTGTATCCTGACCGGGACCAAGGTTCCTGTTATCCTGACCAGCCGGTCGGATACCTTCGAGACCAAGGTCAACTCGATTGCTCTGGCGGCGGTTGTGGCTGAGCAGATGAAGAGAGAGGGTACACTCTGACAAAGGGACTTCGGAAGAGGAGTCTGTTCGCCGGAGATGGATTTGCTGAGCCAAGCGAGCGCAAAGACAGAGATCTTTTCAGGCCTGGCAAAGGCAAGAGAAAACACAATATCATGAGGGGGTAAATAACCATGGCAATCAAAAGTTTAATCATCAACCCGGGTTCCACATCAACCAAGCTGGCTGTCTTTGAGGACGAAACCCTGGTTTTTGATGAGACCCTGCGCCACTCCACCCAGGAGCTGGCAGGCTTCGAGCACATTTTTGACCAGAAGGACTTCCGCAAGAAGATGATCCTGGATTTCCTTTCCGAGAAGAAGGTGGACATCCACTCCTTCGATGTGGTCGTTGGCCGCGGCGGTCTCTTAAAGCCCATTCCGGGAGGGACCTACGCCGTGACGGATGCGCTGCTGGCGGATCTCAAGATCGGCGTACAGGGGGAGCACGCCTCCAATCTGGGAGGGGCGATCGCAAGAGAGATCGGGGATGAGATCGGAGTTCCCTCCTATATTGTCGATCCGGTCGTTGTCGATGAGCTGACGGATATTGCCAGACTCTCCGGCGTGCCGGAGTGCCCCAGAGTCTCCATTTTCCACCCCTTGAATCAGAAGGCTGTCGCCCGCAGGTATGCCAAGGAGCAGGGGAAGAAGTATGAGGACCTGAACCTGATCGTCTGCCACCTGGGCGGGGGAGTCTCCTGCGGAATTCATGACCACGGAAGGATTGTAGATGTCTACGGCGCTTTCAATGGCGACGGATGCTTCTCTCCGGAGCGAGCCAATGGCCTGCCTCCACTCTCTCTGGTCAAACTCTGCTTCTGCGGCAAGTACAGCCAGCAGGAGGTGACAAAGAAGATCATCGGCGGCGGCGGATTCAACGCTTATCTGGGCACCAATGATGCCCGTGAGATCTTCCAGAGAATCGAGAATGGGGATGACTACGCCAAGACGGTCATGGATGCCTTTATCTATCAGCTCTGCAAGAACATTGCCGCCAATGCCTCTGTCGTCAGGGGGCGTGTTGACCAGATCCTGGTGACGGGCGGCATCGCCTATCAGCCCAAGGTCATTGAGGCCATCCGCGACCGCGTCGACTGGATCGCTCCTGTCACCGCCTATCCGGGCGAGGAGGAGATGCTGGCTTTGGCACAGGGCGCCCTGCGTGTCATGAGAGGCGAGGAGAAGGTGCAGGAGTACTGATGCGTGGCGATGAAATGATCGCAATGATCGCTTCCCTGTATCTTTTCTTGTGAGCCGGGGGGCGAAGGAAGAAGAGAATACGAAAAGAGACTGTGAAGAAAGGATCTGTCCATTTCCTCACAGTCTCTTTTTTGTCAGCCGGCAGCAGGTGCGCGTATATATTTTATCGATTCCCGGAGGAGAGGTTAATCTCCCTGGTAGCCACCAGGTTGACGCCGGTGCCGCAGACGTCGGGGAGGATGACGTCTCCGATGTGAACCGGGGCGGTCACCTGAACATCTCTCATGGCCCAGCAGATGTCGAATATCTTCTCCTTGGGAACATCGTTGGCTGTCTTGACGGAGACCATATCCATATCGCCGCCCGTCACCCTGACGGAGGAGCAGACAATGCGGGTGGGATGGGTCACCTCCTTGCGTCCGTAGTCATCGCCCCGGGGGCAGGTGTTGCCGGATACGGAAGTGACCCGGCCGTCCTCTAAGGAGACGGTCAGCTGACAGCCCAGAGGGCAGTTGATACAGGTTAAGTGCTTTTCTTCGATCATGCTTTCTCCTTTCCCGTGGCAGAGAGCCTGGTTGATTTATGGCGGGAAAATTTGTCTTTTATTTACACTGGGGTTATTCAATGGCCAGCCGGATGGACTTGAGGTCGGGAAAGTCAGCCAGCTGGCTCTTCTTCAGCTTGATTTCCTCCATCTCTCCGGGGGCCATGACCCGCTTTTTGCGGGAGGAGATTTTCTGGTCGTTGAAGTAGAGGGCAATGGATCTGTCCTTGAACTCGGCGCCGACGCGGAAACGGAGGGTTAGCAGGTCCGCCATGGAAGCGGGGCGGATGAACTGGGGGACGGTGTAGCGGACGCCGTCTGTCGCCAGGACGGGGATCATCTCCGGTGAAGGGGAAGTCTCTGATGCCTGGGGATGGGTTTTCTGACCGGAGGCAGAAGAAGAGGCGGGAGCCTCTGCCCGGTCGGAGACGGCTTGCCTGTCTTTATTGCCTGCATCAAGGGAGAGAATGTATTCCGCCGCATGACGTCCCGCATCCGCGGCTTCCTGGGAGGCATAATCCGCCAGATCATGGACGTGGAGGACATTGCCGGCGGCGAAGACGCCGGGGACATTGGTCTCCAAGGCGTCGTTGACGACGGGCCCTCTGGTGACGGGGGAGAGGGCCACGCCGGAGGACTTGGACAGCTCATTCTCGGGAATCAGTCCACAGGAGAGAAGGAGGGTGTCGCACTCATAGCGCTCCCTGGTGCCCGGGATGGGGCGGGCCTTCTCGTCAACCTGGGCGATCGTGACCGCCTGCACCCGGTCCCTTCCCTCGATGTCAACCACCGTGTGGCTCAGCTTGAGGGGAATGTCGAAGTCATTGAGACACTGAACAATATTGCGCTTGAGACCGCCGGAATAGGGCATGAGCTCAGCGACGACCTGAACCTTCGCCCCCTCTAAGGTCATGCGGCGGGCCATGATCAGGCCGATATCTCCGGAACCAAGGATCACCACCTTGCGGCCGGGCATCTGCCCCTCCATATTGACAAGCCGCTGGGCCGTTCCGGCAGAGAAAATGCCGGCGGGCCGATAGCCCGGAATATTGAGGGCGCCGCGGCTTCGCTCACGGCAGCCCATGGCGAGAATGACAGCCCTGGCCTGAATCTGGAACATGCCGTCTGCAGGGTTCATAGCGGTGACGACCTTGTCAGGGGAGATATCCATAACCATGGTGCCCTGTCTGCACTCGATGCCCCGTTTTGCCACCTGGTCAATGAAGCGCTGGGCGTACTCGGGCCCGGTCAGCTCCTCCTTGAACATATGCAGGCCGAAGCCGTTGTGGATGCACTGATTTAAGATGCCGCCCAGGCGGTCGTCGCGCTCGATGACCAGGATGCTTCTGATTCCAGCATCGTAGGCGGAGACAGCGGCGGAGAGGCCGGCCGGGCCGGCGCCGATGATAACCAAATCGTAAGATAACATTTCAACATCCCCCTTAAATTTTCTTATTCTCGCCGCAGACAATCTCGGAGCCGGGACCGTGCTTGGTCACCCGGTCCGGAGCCAAAGCCAGCTCCCGCTCCAGAATTTCCATGACCTTGGGCGAGCAGAAGCCCGCCTGGCAGCGGCCCATACCGGCCCTGGTGCGACGCTTGACGGCATCCAGTGATCTGGCGCCTAAAGGCCTGTGGATCGCCTCCAGGATCTGGCCCTCGCTGACAGACTCACAGCGGCAGATGATCCTCCCGTAGGCGGGATTCTTTGCTATCTTCATATTGCGGCTGGCCAGATCCATCTGTCCCATATCAGTAACTCTGCGGCGGACAGGACAAAAGTCGGATTTTATCTGTGCCTTGCAAGCCTCTGTGATCTGGTCCGCGATCATGCGGCCGATGGCGGGAGCGGAGGAGAGCCCCGGGGACTCAATGCCGGCGGCATTGTAGAGACCGGGGACATCCTCACAGGGTCCAAGGACGAAGTCGCCGCCGTCCTCGTGGGCGCGAAGACCGGCGAAGGAGGTGATCACCTCGCGGAGGGGAATTTCGGCCACGGATCTGGAAGCTGTTTTAGCCAGATAAGACAGACCTTCTTCGGTGGTATTTACGCCCTCTTTGTTGTCGATATCCTCCGCCGTGGGGCCGACCAGGAGATTGCCGTGGACTGTCGGGGCGACCAGGACTCCCTTGCCCATTTTGGAAGGGGCCTGAAAGATGGTCTTGTCTACGTGCCCTCCCGCGCTCTTGTCTAAAAGCTGATACTGGCCCCGGCGGGGGACGATATGCAGCCTGCGGGAGGAGAGCTGGTTGTTGATGAGGTCGGCGTAGAGACCGGCGGCATTGACCAGAAGCCTGGCATGAATCGAGAAGCTGCCATCGGGATCCAGACGAAGGTCGGGATCAGATGCGGTCTGCGAATTGCTGGAATTCTCGCTGCCAGAGGGCTCAAAGCGAAGAGAGGGAGCCTTGCCTTTGATAAGGAAGAAGGGGGCGGCAATATGGTTTTCATTTTGGCTGCCCTGTGAGGGAGAAGGGAAAGAGACCTTTTCCACCGAAGCTACCGGCGCGTTGAAGAAGAAATCCACGCCGTTGGCGGAGGCATTTTCCGCGAGTCCCATAGTCAGCTCAAAAGGGCAGATGATCCCGCCGGTCGGGGCGTAGAGAGCAGCGATCACATCCTCTGACAGCTTGGGCTCCATCTGGCGCGCTTCCTCCTGGTCTAAGATGCGAAGTCCGGGAACTCCATTGGCCTGGCCCTGCTCGTAGAGCCTGTGCAGGACGTCAGGATCATTATCCCGCGTCATAACGACGAGGGAGCCGTTGCGGCGAAAGGGAATATCCAGGTCCTGGGCCAGGCCGTCCATCAGCCGGTTGCCCTCCACATTGAGCCTGGCTTTGAGACTGCCCGGATGGGCGTCGTAGCCGGCGTGGATGATAGCGGAATTCGCCTTGGACGTACCGCAGCAGACATCCTCCTCCCGCTCGATAACGCAGGTGGAGAGCCTGTATTTGGCCAGTTCCCTGGCGATAGCGCAACCGGTGACTCCCGCGCCGATGATTGCTACATCATACATTTGAAAACCTCCCTTGTAAGCGATCGCGCCGGAGACTGAGCCACTGTGACCTACAGATGAAGAAAAGACAGTACTTCCGCAGACACTGGGAGCACAAAAAGAGCAGAGAGAACGAGACGGCCAGCGCCGCCTCATTCATACCCTGCTCTTTTTCTCCCGGTACGACCTGATTGAATTGATCTCATTGTAGTTCTGTTTTGCCCCAAGCGCAAGATAAAACGGGAAAGTATGTCAGGAGGGCAGGAGGAGACAAGATAGAAAAAAGCGAAAACAGATTCCAAAAGGCAGCAAAAGGAGATGGTCAGAGCAGAGCGAGGAGAGTGGGAAAAGAGGACAGGGAGAGAAAATCTAAAACAGGGAAGCGAGAAGACTCAAAAACAGGGAAGATTTTGGGCGGAAGAGATCATTCTCCGATACAATATAGGGGATATGAACCGGCAAGAGGAGGGGATCATATGGCCAACACCAGGAATAACAAGCGAAAAATCCTTGCGCTCAAAGAGATCCTTGAGCGGGAGACCAACGAGAGCCATAGCTTGACGATCGCAGACCTTGTGGAGAAGCTGGAGGCAGCAGGTTTTCCGGCGGAGAAGAAGTCGGTCACCAGAGACCTTCACGAGCTGGAGGACGCCGGCATGGCTATTGAGCGGACGAGAGAACGGGCTCCGGGATACTACCTGGCGGACCGAACCTTTGAGCTCCCCGAGCTGAAGATGCTGGCGGATGCCGTGGCAGCCTCCCGTTTCATTACGGAGAAGAAGTCCAGGACCCTGCTCTCCAAGATCGGGACTCTGACCAATCGCTACGACGCTCTGCAGCTGCACCGCCAGGTGACGGTTTCCGACCGGGTCAAGGCGGAGCGGGAGGCGGGCTTTTATGGGATAGATACCATTTTCTCCTGTATTGATCACAACCACCAGATGAGCTTTCACTACAGCGACTGGAAGCTTATAGGCAGCCGCAAGGAGCTTGTTCCCCGTCACGGTGGCGCCCTCTACCGGGTCAGCCCCTGCGAGCTGCTCTGGGACAGCGAGCGCTACTATCTGATCGCCTACGCAGAGAGGGAGGCCGCGGTCCGCTTCTACCGGGTGGATAAGATCACGGACGCCCTGGAGCTGGAGCAGGCCCGTGACCGCCAGGGGATGGCTGCCTGGAATCAGATGGACCCGTCCACCTATACCAAGCGGACCTTCTCCATGTTCGCGGGTCAGGAGGAGAGGGTAACCCTTCGGGCAAATGCCCGCCTGACCGGTGTTCTCATCGACCGGTTCGGGACAGACCTTGCCATGCGGCAGCTGGAGGACGGGAAAGTCCAGGCCAGGGCTCTGGTGGAGGTCAGCCCGCAATTCTTTGGCTGGTTGACGGGATTGGGGCCGGAGATTGAGATCGCGGGCCCCGAGGAGGTCCGTGAGGAGTATCGGTCTTATATGGAGGGAATTCTGGATCAGTATTCCGGCCAGGTTTGACGTATCCATTGGAATTCGTTTTGATTTATCGCTTTGAATAAGGCCTGACTCATCCCATTGAACAGGGGTAGGCATCATCTCATCAGTGGCCTGCTGGCTAAAGGTCTGACTTATCCCCCTTGAATAGGGCCTGGCCTGTCCCCTGGAATAAGTTCTTTACAAGAGCTGGCGGCCGTGTTATCCTCTTTATCGTGTTAGCATGCTAAAGTGAATTTGCTCTTATCCTGTCCTTGTCTGGATAAGACAGGAGCGCATTCAGACTCACTTTTGGAAAAGAGAATTGCAATCGCTCATCTGACGAGGGAATGAGATTCCGGTCGGGAGAGATGACAGGTCAAAAGGGAACTCAGGAGAGTGAGAGGAGAGTAAAATGAGAGGAATGAAAAAGATCTTGGCTTTTGGTTTGATCGCTGTGATGGCGCTTGCTGGAACAGCCTGCGGGACCAAGTCCGGAGATCAGAAGAATGCGAATTCCGGGGACGGAAGTAAGGCTGAGAGCAAAACCGCCAAAAAGGGGGACGTCAAGAACACCGACCAGAATTTAATCGTCGGCTTCGATCAGAACTTTCCTCCCTTCGGTTATCTGGACAGCAATGGAAATTTTACCGGTTTTGACCTTGAACTGGCGCAGGAGGCCGCCAATCGGATGAATGTAGAACTGGTCCTTCAGCCCATCGACTGGGAGACCAAGGATTTGGAGTTGTCGGCCGGAACGATAGACTGTATCTGGAACGGTTTCTCCGTCAACGGCCGGGAGAAGAATTACACCTTTTCAGATTCCTACATGAATAATGCCCAGGTCTTTGTGGTGCGCATGAATTCCGGCATAGAGGACGAACAGGGTCTGGCAGGCAAGGTGGTCGATGTTCAGAAGGAGTCCTCGGCGGAGACTGCCTTAAACTCCAAGGAAGAGGAGACCTTAAAGAACAGCTTCGCCCAGCTCAATCAGGTCGCTGATTACAATACGGCCATGATGGATCTGGAGTCCGGAGCGGTTGACGCTGTCGCCATGGATAAGTTCGTCGCCCTGGATCAGATGAAGAACAAGCCGGACAAATTTCAGATTTTAAACGAACAGATCTCCTCCGAGCAGTACGCGGTCGCCTTCCTCAAGGGCAACACGCAGCTGCGGGATCAGGTCAACAGCGTCCTGCATGAGATGGATACCGACGGGACATTTGCCAAAATCTCCCAGAAGTATTTCGGCGAGAATGTCAGCATTCTGTCCCAGAAAACGAACGCGGGACAGGATTGAGTGAAAAGCGGGCCGGTGGAAAGTTGGGTGTCCGATCGGAGACGACCCATCCCTGTCCTGCCAGGAAAGATGGTAAATAAAAGATGGATATTTCCGTATTGATCGGTCAGCTGGCCGGAGGAATGCTGACCACGGTGGAGATCTTCCTCCTGACTCTGGTATTCTCCCTGCCCCTGGGCATGCTGGTGGCCTTCGGCTACATGTCGAAGAACCCAATCCTCCATTGGATTTTAAAAATCTATATCTCCATTATGCGGGGAACCCCCCTCATGCTGCAGTTGATTGTGGTCTACTTCGGGCCCTACTACATCTTTGGGATACAGATCTCCTCCGCCTACCGGGGGACGGCTGTCATCATTGCTTTTGCCCTTAACTACGCGGCCTATTTCGCGGAGATTTACCGGAGCGGGATCGAGTCTATGCCGGCAGGCCAGTATGAGGCCGCCCGGGTGCTGGGCTACTCCGGGAGCCAGACCTTCTTCAAGATCATTCTGCCCCAGGTGATCAAGCGCATTCTGCCCTCTGTCACAAACGAGGTCATTACCCTGGTCAAGGATACATCCCTGGCTTTCTCCATCGCCTATGCGGAGATGTTCACACAGGCCAAGGCGCTCGCCGCCTCTGCCCACAATGTGCTGCCCCTGATTGCCGCGGGCATTTTCTACTATGTGTTTAATTTCATCGTCGCGGAGATCATGGCGCTCATCGAGAAGAGCATGCGCTACTACGACTAGGAGGCAAGGATGAATTTACTCGAAATGAGCCATGTCAAAAAGACCTTCGGCGACAACCAGGTGCTGAAGGATATCAGCTTCGCGGTTGCCCCCGGGGAAGTGGTCTCCATCATCGGCCCGTCCGGGAGCGGCAAATCCACCCTGCTCCGCTGCGCAACCCTCTTAGAGACCATGGATGACGGGTCCATGGCTTATCTGGGAAAGCCGATTGTAACGAGCCGGGGCGGCAGGGCAGTCTATGTGGACAAGAAGAGCCAGAGAAAGGCCATGCAGATCTTCGGCCTGGTCTTTCAGAATTTCAACCTCTTTCCCCATTATTCTGTTCTGAAAAATGTCATCGACGCCCCCATCCATGTGCAGGGGAGAAATAAGGAGGAGGTCTGCTCTGAGGCCAGAGCCCTCCTGGCTAAGATGGGGCTAAAAGATAAGGAAAACGCCTATCCCTGCCAGCTCTCAGGAGGGCAGCAGCAGCGGGTCTCCATTGCCAGAGCCCTGGCCATGAAGCCGAAGATCCTCTTCTTCGACGAGCCGACATCAGCGCTCGATCCGGAGCTGACGTTGGAGATTCTCAAGGTGATCAAGAGCCTGGCGGAGGAGAAGATGACCATGGTGATTGTCACGCATGAGATGACCTTTGCCAGGGATGTCTCTGACCGGATGATTTTCATGGAGCATGGGCTGATCGTGGAAGAGGCGACGCCGGAGGCTATGTTCTCCTCCGAAAATGAGAGAACCAGGGAGTTTTTGGGGAAATATTACGGGCAGGGTTGATAGAGAGAAAATCAACCGGGTCAGGAGTGGAAGTCAGGAGTAGAAAGGGAAAAGCAGCCGAGTCAGGAGTGGAAGTCAGAAATAGAGGTCGGAAGTAGAATAGAAGGAAAGATTTACCGGAGGAAAGTCAAAGCATAAAGTTACCGGATCAGGGGTAAAGCCAAAGCATAAGTTTACCGGACCGCTGTAGATTGCAGGCGCACATGGGGTGCAAAAGCGAAATACAGGGGTCCGATTTATGTGTGACTAAATATGATATCCGCGGTGGCAGTCATCAGCAGGGGCTGGCGGAGGGACGAATCCGATCCATGACCGTCTCCTGAGCCGAGGCGATTTTGTCGGCGATTGTGAGGAGCCAGCCGCCCCGGGAAAGGGGGATGGAGAAGAGATTGAGTGGCCACATATGGCTTCGGATCATGGCCTGCTCTGCCGGGGAGATGGCGAAATCCCGGAGGGCGTTGTCGGCGGCAATGCGGGCATGATGGTAGCCGTGGAGACGATCGCCCCGCTGATGCCAGTCATAGAGATAGTAGTCGTGAAGGATAGAAGCGCGGATTAGAGAGTGGTCGTCGGCCTTCAGATGGAGAATGTGGTTGAGCCGGTAGGCGGTGCGCGCCACCCGCAGGACATGGTCATAGGTCGTGGTGGATCCGTGCTGGATGTATTGGCTCATGCGGCGAACCCGGATATCTTCTGTCAGGTCTCTTGAGAGCTCCCGAAAGCGCGCCTCTTCATGTTCTTTCATCGCCTGAATTGCTCCTCATTGTGAAATGGATCTGTCAAAATGATTATGTATGCTTTTTGTCAGCCTGGCAAGAGTTTTCTAAAGCCCGAAATCATGGCTTTCACTATTTGCCGTCAGGCCCGATTGCCACAGTTTAAATCCTTTCCTCTTTCTCCCGGATCAGGGAAGGAGGAGCCAGATCAGGGAACCGGACTATTGCTTTGCCCTGCGGTTAATGCGGTCCTGCAGGCGGCGAAAGGCGTTGCCTGCCCGTTTGGCGGAGTCCGGGTCCGGCCTGCGGCCGCGGTAGCTGCGAATGGCGTGCAGATGATAGCGCTCCCGCCGGGTCATGCGGGGACCGATCTCAGACAGATTGTTTTTCAGGGGAAGGGCCTGTCTGGCAGCGGATTCCCGTATCATGGCGGCAGCTTCAGACAGGTTTTCCCTGGCGTTTAAGGCCGCTTCTCTGGCCGCGGAGCCGGCGGCGACAGCAATAGCCCCGGGGCCTAAAGAGGCGATCTGTACTGTAGATTCCATGCGGTTGTCAAAGGACTCCTGGAGGAGGTCCAGACGATGGGTCAGCTGAATCAGCGATTCGATGGTCAGGCCAGAATCCATCCCCAGATAAAAGGCCAGGAGCAGGGCCAGGACGATGGTCGTTAGGGGGTGTTCCCGATCCGGCACTTCCATGGCCAGGGGGATGACCCATTTGCTGATTACGACGCCGGCCAAGCCGAAGCCGATGGAGGCAGGAAGGCAGATGCGGCCGTGAAGATTCAGGGGGACATGGCTGTAATCCCACCAGACCGCGTGGAAGAGCTTCTCCAGGAGATAGGAGGTCAGATATTCCATGATGGCGGAGCCGACCATGCAGATCAGGAAGATCTGCCAGAGGGGGATCTGGGCCAGGCCGTTGTCAGCGAGCGGCAGCTGCAGGCGATTGGTCTGAATCAGATAAAGGGGAAGGTCCCCGAAGAGGAAGAGGCAGAGGATTGCGCCAAGGCCATAGATGGGGCAGATGGGGCCGTAGAGGAAACCCCGGTTGTCCCAGTGGCGGTTTCGGATGGTGCAGTAGCTGCACTCATAGAGCCAGCCGATGAAGGAAAAGAACATGAACTTGTTAAAGTAAGAAGCCAGGATCATAAAGTCTACCTCATTTGAATCACATGGATATTATATTCTGAATTTCAATCGCGCGGATACTTATTCTGAGTTTCAATCGGATGGATGGTTCATTTGGAGTTCAAATCGCACGGATTTTCATTCTGAGCTTCAATCGGATGGATAGTTTATTCTGAGTTTAAACCACGTCGATGTTTGATTCTGAGCAATCCGAATCTTTTGACTCAGACATGGGCTGACGCAGGAAATCAAGAAATATCCGGGCCGCCGGGGTCAGATGACGATCCTTTAGACAGGTGTACAGGATATCCCTCTCGATTTCAAATTCATCAAAGGACAGGGTTGCGAGTCTCTGATGGAGGACCTCCTGGGTCACGGAGCGCGTGGATAGAATCGAGACTCCGATGTTATTGATCACGCATTCCTTCACTGCTTCCTGGTTGCTGATAACCATGCGGTTTTTAAAGTCAAAGGAATGCCTTTGAAAGATTTCCTCCAGGAATTGATTCTGTGAGGAATACTTTGTCTTTGAGATGTAGAGCTCATTTTCCACATCCTTCAGGGAACAGTGGCCCCGGGAGAAAAGAGGATGAGCATTGCCCACGACCAGTTTGAGGCGGTCCTTCACAAAGGGACAGCTGAGATATTGGTCTCTGGAAGCCTTATCCCGGAGAATATAATCAGAGATCGCGGCAAACTCAAGCTGGTTCTTATGGAGCAGGTCCAGGATCGTTCTGGAATTGTTGATGATCATATTGATATGAATTTTGGGATATTTCCTGTGAAAGCGGGAAATAAAGGAGGGCATGATATAGACGCCGATAAAATTGGTCGCCCCAAAATTCAGGGTGCCGGTCTCCAGCCCGTTGATCTGACGCAAATCCTCAACAGCGAGGTTGTATGTCGAGACCATCTGCTGGGCATAGCGAAGGAAGTTCTGCCCTTCCATCGTGAGATAGCTCCTGGAACCGATTCGGTTGAAGAGGGGAACGCCAAGCTCTTCTTCAAGGGACTGAATCCGCTTGCTCAGAGCAGGCTGGGAAATGTAAAGTAACTCTGACGCCCTGGCAAAATTCCCCTTTTTTGCGAGAACGATGAATGAATTCAGCTTTGTTATATCCATTTTACGTCACCAGATGCGCCTTCCTGATTTGCCGGGAGCCATTTGAGTCGATATCCGAAATTCATTATTCAGGATTTGATTTTCGGAATTTGATGCTCAGAAATCAATATCCAGGATTTAATATTCGTAATTTAATACTTGGAAATCAATATCCGGGATTCAATATCCAGAATTTGATGTTCAAACCGACATTTCAAATTTAGATTGCTTACAAAATTATAACAGGTCGTTATTGATCGACAAATATAATTTAATTTGATTCACTTTATCTCATCCCATAGAATCAATCATAAGAAATGCATGCATGAACTTTTTCAGGAGCTCCTCAAGAGGGAAAACAATATTTCAGGAGAAGTTTATGAGTAAAGAAAAATCTAATAAGATAAGCCGGGGCCAGGTGATCGGGGCCTGTCTGGCCGTTGCCGCGCTGCTTGCGCTGATGCTCATGCCCTGTCCGCAGGGGATGACTGTGGTCGGACAAAAGGCATTGGCCCTGTTCACATTTGCGCTGATCATGTGGATTGCCCGCCCGATTCCGATCTATCTGACATCGATTGCCGTTGTCCTGCTCCTTCCCCTGCTGGGCGTTGTGGAGAAGCAGTCCTACGCGTTCGGAATGCTTGGGAAAGACATCATCTGGCTGATGGTCGCCGCCTTCGTGCTGACTTCCGCCATGAGCGCATCCAATCTGGGGAAGCGGATCGCCCTGTTTTTGATCACGAGATTTGCCAAGACGCCGACACAGACCCTGCTTGTCTTTGTCCTGGTGAATTATATCCTGGCCTTCTTCGTGCCGTCCACGACAGCGAGAGCCTCTCTGATCATTCCGATCGCCCTGGTAATTCTGGAGGTGTACAAGGCGACGCCCGGAAAGAGCAGGTTCGGAAAGCTCCTGGCCTTACAGGGAGTTCAAAACAATGCCTTCGCGACTTCCGTCGTTATGACGGCAACCAGCGCCCAGGTGCTTGCCGTCGGTTTTATCAATGAGCAGACCGGCGCGCACATCGGATATATGCAGTGGCTGATCGGCTCTCTCCCGCAGGCAATCATCACAACGGTCATTGTTTTTTTGATCGGGATCCGCCTCTATCGCTACAGGGACGAGTTCTCGGGAAATATGTCCGACGCGGTTGCCTCGCTGAAACAACAGCTTGCGGATCTCGGGCCGATGAGCGCAAAGGAAAAGCGGGCCGCGGTTATTTTCCTGATCACCCTGCTTCTGTGGGCGACCGGGGATTATCAGAAGAGCTGGTTCGGATTCGCGATCAGCACAGAGCAGACCGCTGTACTCAGTATGCTCCTCTGCCTGATGCCGGGAATCGGCGTCATTAAATGGAAGGAGGCGAATATCAAGTGGGATCTGATGATTTTCTCCGCCGGGGCATATGCCGTCGGCAGCGCGCTGGACGATTCCAAGGCCGCGAGCTGGATGATTGACCGCTTGATCAACGCGACCGGACTGAATCACCTGGCCCCGTCAATGGTTGCGATCGCTCTTATTTTCATCACGGTATTCAGCCATCTGATTTTCACCAGTAAGACCGTTCGCACCACCATCCTGATTCCCGCGATCATCACTCTGGCCAAGGGATTGGGGATGGACGCGGCAGCTCTTGCCCTGGTTTGTTCCTTCGGCATTTCCTGTACCATAACGCTGCCGCCCCATTCCAAGGTGAACGCGCTCTATTTCGGGACCGGTTACTTTGAGGTCAAGGACGAGCTGCTCTACGGAGTCATCGCCTGCTTCATTGAGGCATGCGCCCTGTGTCTGGTATATTTTGCCTGGATTCGATTTGTCCTGTAAAAAGGTCTGTTAAAAGGTCTATGAAAAAGGTCTATGAAAAAGGGCTTGTGTCCGTGGAATTAAGTCATAGACTTCATAGGGCTAGAGAGTATTTTGAAGGCTGAGGCCAGATCGCATTTTGGAGGCTGGGGTCAGATTGAGTTTTTGGGTGAATCGTTGGCTTAAGTCAGAAGTGATTGCCCGGTTGAAGTCTGAAATGATGACTCGCCGGAATTCAGAATGATGATTTTACTGAAGCTTTGGATGATTCGGCCGGGATCTGGAGTAAATTAGAGTGCAAAAAATATGACAGGAAAGGAACTTTTATTATGAAGAATAAAATTCTTCTGGCGATTGCAGACGGGCTGGGAGATCGGCCCTGTCCGAGCCTTGACAGGAAAACTCCGCTGCAATATGCCAACACGCCGCACCTGGACCGGCTGGCTGAGAACGGATCCTGCGGAATCGTAGACCTTTACCGGGCGGGCGTGCCGGTGGGGACGGATTTCGGGCATATGATTCTCCTGGGGGGATATGACCTGAAGGACTACCCGGGGCGAGGTCCGATCGAAGCCTTTGGAGAGGGGGTAGAGCTCCTGCCCGGAGATGTCGCGCTCCGCTGTAATTTCGCCAGCGTCGACGGGGATTTCCTCGTCAAAGACCGGCGGGCGGGACGGATTCGTGAGGGGACCGGGGAGCTGGCGCGGGCCTTGAACGGACTGGAGATCGATGGGGTTCAGATCCTTTTTAAAGAGGCCACAGAGCACCGCGCGGTTCTGGTCCTCCGCGGAGAGGGCCTATCAGACCGCATTTCTGATACGGATCCCAAGGTCGAGGATCATAGGATCAACTTTGCCCGGGCTCTCGACGGGTCCAAGGAGGCGGCATTTACAGCGGAGGTCTTGAATCAGTTTCTCATAAGAGCGCACGATATTTTGGGCGGGCACGCTCTGAATCAAAAGCGCCTTGCCGCCGGACAGCTGGCAGCCAACGCAATCCTGACCAGAGGAGCGGGTAAGATGCCCGCGATCCAGAAGGTCACAGAAGCTCTTCACTATACCGCGGCCTGTGTCGCGGCGGAGAGCACGGTTTTAGGTGTCGCCAGACTCGCGGGTTTTGATGTCATGACCGACAGCAGCTTCACGGGGAACCTGGACACAGATGTGGAAAAGAAGGCCGGCATGGCAGTGGAGGCGCTGAAAGACCATGACTTTGTCGCGCTTCACTATAAGGCGACAGATCTGATGGGACATGACAATCGTCCGTCAGGGAAGGTGCAGGCAATCGAGAAATATGACCACATGCTCGCCTGTGTCGAGCAATTGATCGCCGCCAGGGAGGATCTGGGAAATGTCATCATTGCGCTCGCTGCGGATCATTCGACGCCCTGCGAGCGAAGAGAGCACAGCGGAGATCCTGTCCCCGTCGTTATTTCTGGAGTGAACATCAGGCGGGATGCGGTTTTGAAATATGATGAGATCTCCTGTGCCGCTGGAGCTCTTTGCCGCATGAAGGGGGCAGATTTTCAGGCGACGCTTCTTGATCATCTGGAGGTCTCTCCCAAGCAGGGGAACTGAAGGAAGGGAATGGGGAAATCGAAACCGGGGGATCCGCCTTGCGATTCATGGAGGGGACAGGAGGGAGAGTGCGCATAAGCGCCTTCACTAAGCCTTCACAGAAATGTTTCAGATAGACTTGACATTTGTAACATTTATGTAATAATAAGATCCATGGATAACAAAAATGTAAAAAACAAAGTCAAGGACCTGCGCCAGTCACTGGCCAACCACAGACTGCAGAATCGTCTGGCAGTCGGCCTGCTGGTTGCGACAACAGTATTCTCCGGCGCTATGTCCCTGCAGACAATGGGAAGTACCAGCGATTCGGCGTCCGAGGCAATGGTTTCTGCTCAGGCTACGACAGCCAGTGTCAGCCAGGAGCAGGTAGACCTGGTGGGTGCTTCCGAGAATGAAGCACAGACAGACGCGGCGAGTCTTTCGGGCCAGCTGACGGCCAAAGCGGCAGAGTCTCTGGCACAGACCGGCGACAAGACGATTGCCGAGGCTAAGCAGAAGGTCGACGAGGAAGAAGCCAAGGCAAAGGCAGCTGAGGAGACCAAGACAAAAGCGGCCAAGAGCAGGGCGATGAAGAAGGCTCAGGCAGCTGCAGCCAAGCAGGCCGCAAGCGCGCAGACAGAAGCGACGAATATGGCCGAGAGCACATCTCAGGAAACGGATTCAGTAGAAGTCAGCACGGTCAGCCCCTACTTCGGCTCTGACGGACTTCTCGTCATGACAGGAAGCGCCAACGCCCGCAAGGTGGCAAGCCTGCTTCTGGCCATCCCGGGACATAGAAAGGGATCCGCCTACCACAAGTCAACCGGACTGGACAGCCTGATTGATTCTCTCTCTGTCGAGGAGGCCACCTGGGTCATTCACACCATTGAGGGTAAGGGCTTCGGGCAGACGAGCTCCGGTTACGCGGGAGTCGACAGCCATGCCAGCCACCAGGCCTTTCTGACCAAGCAGGTCAATCGCAGATTCGGCGGCAATATCAGAACGCTGCTGAAGAAGTGGGGAACCTACTCCTACGGCGGATATTAAGAAAATCATCCTGTATCTTGTCAGGCTACAGATGGACAATGGAATATATGTTTTTTGAGCATTCTCTATTGTCATGAGTGAACGCTGAATGATATAACCCCTCCCACCGTCTGGTGGGAGGGGTTTTTGAGTTCTTCTGGTAGAACGCCCGGTTAAGTATCGTCTTTCCTCTATTGTCAACGCAGGTTGTGTCAACGCAGGTTGGTATTTTTGGCTCTATGTCAAATGTTGGGGCGGGGTCCTTTGGGAACCCGCTCTAAGACTGTGTTTGGCCGGATCTCACTTCCTTATATCGGGCCGCTGTCAAAATCTGTAAAGTTGCGAGAGGGGAATTGACAAGGACCGGGGGAAACGATTACTATTTTCAAAGAAAAGTTAGTTAATACTAACAATGCGTTGATTCAGTGAATGATTCAAACGCGAGGAAATGAGTCGCGAGAAGACGGATCGGAAATGGAAGAAGGGAGAAAAACGTGAAAAAAGCCATGATCACAAGGGGAGGAAGCTTGCTGGCGTCCGCTCTGCTTGTCATGACAAGCTGCTTTTTGCCCGTATCGGCGGCAGAGAAGCAGGAGGGACCGAGTGAGGTCAAGAGCGCTACCGTCAGCGGGTTTATGCCGGAGACTTTGAATCTGGAATTTTCAGACCAGAACTGGATGAATCAGATCGAGGAGCTGACGGTTGACGGCAGTAAATATGTGAAGGGAACGATCAGCTGGGGGACGTCTGAGAAGGTCTGGCAGGTGACGGAGGTAACAGGAGCCTATGGGAGTTACCGGGCGCTAAAGCTGGTCAACCCGGATTATCCGGCCCAAATCACGATCAAGGCAAAGGGCTACCAGACAATAAAGGTCAAGGTAGAGAAGAATGCCGCCGTTTACCCTTATGAATATAAGGCGACGGTAGAAAAGGAGAGTGGGAGCCAGTCGGGAAGTGGGAGCCAGTCGGGTGGCGGAGACCAGTCCGGAAGTGGAAATCAGTCCGGAAGCGGGAGCCAGTCCGGAAGTGGGAACCAGTCTGGCGGCGGAGGTCAGTCGGGCAGCGGAGGTCAGTCCGGCGGCGGAAATCAATCCGGCAGCGGAAATGTGCCGGGTGGAAACACGGCGGGCAAGATCAATCTGAGCCAGCTGAAGCTCAGCCTGGGTCTCTGGGGCAGCACCTGGAAGATCACGGTCTCGGACGCGGATGCTTATGTTGCCAAGGTAAAGGAGGTCTCTGTCAACGGAAAGGTCTGGACAGAGAACCCATACAGTCCCAATATGGGAGGAAGATACCAGAAAAAGGCTGAGACAAATCAGCTGATTTTCGCAGCCCAGGATTTCAGCGCCGCGCAGACCATTCCTATTTTAAAAAGTGGAGACAGCGTCCGCGTTAAGGCGGAGGGCTATGAGGATCTGAGCTTCAAGTTCCTTATCGATGCCGATGGGAATGCCAGCCTGGCTGAGGACGATCAGCAGGGCGATCCCTATGAACTCAAGGTTAAGCTGCAGGGCTCTTTCGAGGCAGCCATCAAGGGGCAGAAGAACTATGACGGCGTGACAAGCGCCAGTCTCAGCGGAGCATCCCAGAACAAGAACAGCAGTGTCAAGGTCTATGGGGCCCTGGTCAAGAAGGGGCAGGAGCCGAGTGACCAGGACTGGGAAGAACTGGATCACACTTCGAAAATCCAGCTGGATCCCGGCCAGTGCAGGGTAAATCTTGTGCCGGATACGGCCAGCGGCACTGCGGCGGGGAGCCAGAGCGGGATGGAGGGACGTTACCTGACCCTGTCCAGCAGTCTGACCCTGAGCGGAACACCTAAGGATCCGGGGCGCTATCTGATTTCTGTTTCGGTAGCAGATCGGCAGGGACGGGTGGCAGTCAGCAACAGCCTTCCCTTCACGGTATATTCGGGACAGGAGAAGCTGGCGGATCAGTTGAAGGAGGAAAATCTCAAAAAATATGCTAACGGTCTGATGGCCTGGGATATCATGGAGCCCTGGGCGATCCGGGAGTTCGGAAGTAATGTGTCCGGGCAGGACAATGCGGTTCGAGTACCGGCTAAGCTTGAGGTCTGGTTTGGTTCCCATGAGAGCGGAACCTATGGGGTGCTCGGCTATGACATCGCCTGGGAAGATGTGGAGCAGGGAAGGATTCCGCAGATCCTCTATATTCCCGCCGGCTGCGACCTGACCCTGAAGAATATGAAGATCTTGAGCAGTGTCCGCATCGTCGTTGAGAAGGGGGGCAAACTGACCCTGTCAGACTCCACGGTTCAGGGAATCATCGATGTGCAGGACGGGGGAAAATTCTCCATGAATTATGATTTCTTCGCGGGGAAATTCACGACAGGGGCATCCATCTGCGGACAGCTTCGCCTGGCGGACGGAGCGATCCTCGAGAATGCGGCTATTTATTCTAATGCGAACTACCTGGCCAATGGAAGCCGGACGGATCGCACGACAGCGGAGCCGGTCGTGACGATGAGTGGAAATGTCACAGTAAAGGGACAGGTATTTATCAGGGGAGATGAAGCGGGAAGTGACCGGGGACAGACCGCCCTGCGTGTGAAGGGCAGGATTCATCTGGAAGACGGGGCACAGCTGGCCGCTTACGGCGGAGCCGGAAAGGTTCTTCTGAACGCAAAGGGCGGAAACGCCATTGAATTAGAGGAAGGAAGCAAGATCGACGGCAAGGGGAAAGTGATAGCGATCGGCGGCGATGTCCTCTGGGGCGATGGCGGGAACGCCATTAGCGGAAAGGGGAGCATTGAGACAGCTGAGGCTTTCCTGCAGGGAGCAAATGCCAGCAAGCTGAGAAATTCCAATCCGGGCAAGGCAATTGCCGGAGAGGTGAAGGTGACCAGCTCCAGACAGCATATAGCGGACGGCGCGCAGAGTTAGGCGATCGGGGCGGACGATCCCCTGCTGAAGCTCTACTGGAGGACAGGAATCGACCCGACGCCGGCATTGGATCTGTATCAGACGCAGGAGGTCAAGCCTGAGGGGCCCGAGGAAGAGGATCCGAATCCAAAGAAGCCGGGTCCGGAAAAGCCTGAGACGGAGGATCAAAAGAAGCCGGGGGCGGATGACTCCGGAAGAGAGAATTCAAATCTGGTGAAGCCGGAGACGGAAGATTCAGGGATTAAGAAGCAGGATCAGGCAAGCGCGCGGATTAGAGCAAATGGTAAGTCTGCATTAGATCAGAAGACGGCGCTCGGCAGTCAAAAGACGGACAAGTCTCGGAAGTCTGCCCAGAACCGGCAGAATTCAATGAGACAGAAGGTGACGGCCGCAAAGACAGGCGACGAACAGTCGCTTCTGATCGGAATCGCTGTCGCCCTGCTTGCAGGCGGTCTTCTGACTTGGGTTCGTCTTGCGATTATCAAGCGCAGAAGGAATGAGAAGTAAAGAAGGGCAAGAGTATAAGGAATCAAGATATCAAGAGGCCGAGAGGCCAAGAAATCGAGGGCATAAGAGTGTAAGCGAAGAAGGGATCAAGAGAACCAAGGGATCAAGAGAACCAAGCGATCAAGAGAACCAAGGGATCAAGAGAACTAAGAGATCAAGGGAATAAGAGCTCAAGGCTCCAAGGACCCAAGAGCTGCCGCATAAGGGCAAAACGCGGGCATGGTTTTCAATGAGATCCGCGGTTTGGAAGAGGAAGTGAGGAGCGAGGATTTGTCTATATGACAGGTCCTCGCTCTTTTATGGTCATTGAAGGCTTGCAGGATATTTATTCTGAAGGTTTGCGGGGCATATATTCTGACGGCAGGCGGAGCATATATCCTACTGTGGTCCATCCATCAGCTGGCGGACACTCTGTCTGCGAAGAAGCTGGTATGACGTTTTAAAGGCGGCACCACCGAAATCGGGGTTGGCAATGTATTCCAGCAGGAGCTGCGCGGCCTTGACGCCGCTGTCGTTGGTTGCGTGGCGGATGGTTGTCAGCGAGGGACGAATGCAGGCTGCCAAACTGGAGTCATCGACCCCGGTTACAGAGACCTGCCGGGGGACCTGGATGGAATTGTCATACATGAAGTCAATGGCGCCGACTGCCATGTTGTCGCAGGCACAGAGGACAGCAGTCGGAAGAAGCATGGCGTGTTCATAGATCTCATGCATGCCCTGGTATCCGTCATGGATGCCGAAGGCCTCCTGAAAGCTGATGATGTCCTGGCGGATTTGCAGGCGGCACTCCTTCATCCCCTTCATGTAACCGTCATAGCGGCATTTTCCCGCGGATGGGTCGCTGAGCGGGCCGCCGATGAAGGCGATATCACGGTGGCCCATGTGATAGAGAAAATGCACCATATCACAAATGGCCTGCTTGTTATCCATATTGACAGAACTGGCGGGAACCTTCAGGTCAAATTTGGGGAGATCCTGGCAGACATAGACCAGGGGACGGCGGTTTTTGTGGATCCACATGAGATGATCCTGGGGGATCGTGACGCTGGCCATGATATAACCTTCCACCTGTTTTTCCTTCAGGATGTTGAGAAAATGAATCTCCTTATCCAGTTCACCGTTAGTCTCACAGATGATGATGTTGTAGCCGAGAGGAGCTAAGACGCTGTTGATTCCCTGAAGAATTCGTCCGAAGACCTGGTTGGAGATGTCGGGGAAGAGGACGCCGATATATTTATTGTGTTTGTGAGCGGCCTTGCTGGCGGCGGCATTGGGGATATAGCCAAGCTTTCGGATGACTTCAAGAACGCGTTTTTGAGTTTTTTTAGAGACGGAAGGACTCTGATTCATGACTCTTGAGACTGTGGAGATAGAGACACCGGCGGCATCCGCCACATCGTGAATGGTAACCATAGGACTCCTTCCAAAAACAATGAAATGAAAACGGGAGCGGAAATAATGAAAACCATGAAAATCATCGTATATTTCCAATGAAAATGCAAGAAAACGACAGAGTGCAACATCATTTTTTGAAAATCTATTCGATTTGCGCATATTCAAAGGGAATGGAAGCGGTTAGGATAAAGTCAGTCCAAAGAGAAAGAGAGATTTTTATGAGCGGAGTTTTCTACCAGCCTGAGGGCGGATGGGTCGGAGATACCATTCCCTTTGCTCACGATGGGAAGTTCTATATTTTTTACCTGCATGATGAGCGAAAAGGGCACAGCGAAGATGAGTACGGCTACAGAACAAGTTGGAATCTTCTGATCACGGAGGACGGGGTTCACTTTGAGGACAAGGGAATTGTCCTTCCGGTTGGAGGATATGAGGATGCGGATTACGCCTGTTATACAGGTTCCGTAATTGCGGGAAAGGATGGCCGCTTTCATCTCTTTTATACGGCGCAGAATAATTACAATCCGATCTACCACAGAGACGGCAGACCCCTTCAATTCGTGGCCCATGCGATAAGCGAGGATTTGATTCACTGGGAGAAGGATCCGTCGGCGATCTTCGGGGCGGATGAGAGTATTTATGAACCCTTTGATTGGCGAGACCCATTCGTCTTCTACAACGGGGAGGAAGACTGCTATAACATGCTGCTGGCGGCACGGCTGAAGGGAGCGGGGGATAAGAACGGAGGCTGCGTGGGGCTCTGCCACTCAAAAGACCTGATTCACTGGCAGGCGGCAGAGCCCTTCTATCACCCTGAGTCTTATATGACCCATGAATGTCCGGACCTCTTTCGGATGGGCGGCAAGTGGTATCTGGTTTACTCCACTTTTTCGGAGAAATTTGTCACACATTATCGGGTGGCGGATTCGCTTGGAGGTCCCTGGACGGCTCCGGTGGAAGATACTTTCGATGGTCGGGCCTTCTACGCGGCGAAAACGGCGGAGACAAAGGGAAGGCGATGGGCATTTGCCTGGGTGCCGACCAGGCGGGGGGAAAGTGATTTCGGTCAGTACGAGTGGGGTGGAACCCTTCTGATGCATCAGCTGAAACAGGAGGCGGACGGAAGATTATCGGTTTCACCGCCGAGAGCGGTGCAGGAAGCATTCGAGGCGAGACCGATTCTCTGCGGGCCAGAACCTGAGGAAGGAGGAAAAGAGACAGAGGATAAAGGAGAGAATCAGAGAGGCGGCTCAAAGCTGGAGCTTCGTAATATCCAGGGAAAGAAGAATTTGATCTTTGACGGTATGGAAGAGGACTGCATGATCGAAGCGGACCTGATTTATGAAGAGGGAACGAGGGCATTCGGCCTGGCGGTCCGGCAAGATGAGAAAATGGAAAAGGGCTATTACTTCCGCCTGGAGCCTTTTTATAACCGGCTTGTTGCAGACATGTGGCCCCGGCGGGTCGCCGGCGTCAACCAGTGGTACATCGATGGGGACAAGGCCTTTCTGGTTGAGCTGGAACGGCCTTTGGATTTCAGTAAGCTACAAAATCGGCGGCTGCACCTGTGTCTGATCGCAGAGGGAAGTATTCTCTGTCTCTATGTCAATGACTCCTTGGCGCTGACCATGCGCGCTTATGAGAGCGGGCGAAGCCATTGGGGGTTCTTCGTAGATGACGGAGGAATTCGGATTGAGAATGTGCGCTTAACGGCAAGAGAAATCCATAGAGATACATTCTGAGACAATGAAAAAGGAGGAGAGAGAATGTTAAGAGGAAAACTGAGAAAAATCGGAGCGATGGGGCTTGCCGCAACAATGCTGTTGAGCGGTTGCGGCGGCTCGAAGGGAGGCAGCAATCAGAAGAAGACAGACGAATCCGGCATGAGAGAAATTCACTATTTCGCATCCCGAGCCGCTTCGGATGACACCATGGTTGCCCTGCAGGAAGTGACAGAGGCCTATAACAAGCAGGGAGGCAAGATTAAGCTGGTGGTCGACAGCAACGCGGATCGCTCCTCATATGACCAGAAGCTGCACACCATGATTGCGGGTGGGCAGATGCCGGATATGTTTGATCTGGACGCAACGCCATACGCAAAGGAGCTGGGGGAACAGGGCAAACTGACCGACATGGATGCCTTCCTGGACGAGATCAAGGAGAAGGACAGTTATATTCCTCTGGCTCTGAATTACGGGAGAACGACAGATGGAAAGCTCTATACTCTGCCGCTGGAGTTCTCCACAGAAATGATCTGGTACAATACCGATATGTTCAAGGAAGCAGGTGTGACTCCGCCAAAAACCCTGGACGAAATGCTTGAGGTCTGTAAGACTCTGAAAGCCAAAGGGTATACGCCTTTTGGAATCGGCGGATCCGATGGATGGCCTCTGCTTCGCCTTCTGGCCACCTACCCCTTCCGCATGAGTGGAAATGAGTATTTACAGAAGCTGGCAGCCGGTCAGGCCAAGATGACGGATCCGGAGGGCAAGGCGGCAAGTGAGTTTATGGCACAGATAGGCCAGTATTTCCAGCCCGGTTTTTCAACAACAGATGTGGCAACGGGCCTGAATCTCTTTTTGAGCGGGAAATGCGCCATGTATCCGACCGGGACCTGGGAACTCAACTATTTTACAGATGCCAAGAGACCAAAGGATCTGAATGTCGATTATTTCTACATGCCGACGATCAAGGATGCCAAGACGCAGAGCAATGAATACTGGGCCTTCGGAGGAATCGGGCTCTCTGTGAATCCCAATGCCTTTGACCAGGAGTATAAAGACTATCTGACCTATGTGGTTAAGAATTACAGTTCCGCTTATTTCGCCCATCAGCATTTGGCGCCGCAGAAGGTGAATGCGGACGATAAGAGCAAGTTTGACCCCCTTTTCCTCAAGGTGATGGAGGATACGCAGAAGATCGGGGAGACGTCTGCCCGTCCCTGGGATGTCGTCCTGAAAGAGGATGTGGTAGCGACAATTAACAGCAATCTTCCCGGGCTTTGTATGGGAGAAGAGACCCCGGAGGCGTTTGAGAAGGCAGTGGATGAGTCCCTGGCGGAAAACACCGGGAAATAGCAATCGCGTTATGCAAGGAAATATTTTTTGTGGATGTAAGATTGTGATCAATCGCAAGATAGATGCCTCGTAAAGATTCGATTCTTGCGGACAATAGAATGACTGAGATCAGCCGCCTGCGAGGATAGAATCAGAGGCGGCTGATCTGTTATGAGAGTTGGTAATTTATGAAGGTTTTACGAGATAAAAAGGCAATCGCGCTCTTTCTGGTTCCGGCCCTGGTTCTCTATACCGTGATGGTGATGGTCCCGATCTTAGGATCAGCTTACTACAGCCTCCTGCACTGGGATGGGCTTGGTGACAAGGTCTTTGTGGGTCTGGAGAATTTCAGAAAGCTCTTTGGGGATGAAATCTTTCGCAGGGCATTTTTCAACAACATGATCTATGTGGTGATCGTCATGGTCATGCAGCTTGGCATTGGCTTTACGATCGCAGTTCTTTTGACCTATTTGAAGAAGGGCAGAGGATTTATTCAAACGGTCTACTATATTCCCTCTGTCATCACGGTGATTGCCATCGCCCAACTCTTCACCAGCTTTTATTCTTATGAGCCCATGGGTCTGTTCAATATTTTCCGCAGGGCTCTGGGGATGGCGCCAATTGCCTTTTTGAGCGATTACAAGTCGGTTCTTCCGGCAGTCGCCGCGGTGGAAGGATGGCAGTATATCGGCATTTATATGATTATCTTCTATTCCGCCCTGGTGTCTGTCTCGCCTGATATTTTAGAGGCGGCTCGCATCGATGGGGCGACGGAGCTGCAGATCCTCTTTAAAATACGGATTCCATCGATCGCCAATGTCATTATGCTCTCCTGTATCCTGAGCCTGGTGGGCGCTCTGCGGGGATTCGCGGCGCCGATGAATATGACAAAGGGAGGCCCCAATCACAGATCGGAGATTTTGGCGACCTACATGTATAAGAAGGCATTTACCAGCAGAGACTATGGATATGGAAGCGCGATCGCAGTGGTGATTGTCATTTTAAGTATCGTCGGAGTGCTTCTGATCAGCCGCTACATGGACCGGGAAGAAGAGGATTAAGGAGGAGAGAGCATGCACTATTTATTTCGGAAAAGAGCGAAGAAGAGCCTTTACTGGATTGTTATGATCGCCTTCCTGGTCATTCAGGCTTATCCGATTCTCTGGCTTCTGCTGGCAGCCTTTCGCTCCAACCGGGAGCTTCTGACAGAACCCTTCTCCTGGCCCCATGAATTGACCCTGGAGAACTTTATAAAGATTTTTGAGGGCAGTCATGTCCTGACCTATATCAAGAACAGCGCTATCATCTCCGTAATCTCTCTTGTATTCATTGTTTTTTTGAGCTCTATGGCGTCATTTGCCATTGCCAAGATGAAGTTCACGGGGAGAAAAAAGATCTACCGCTTTTTTCTGATCGGTCTGACCATTCCCTATGCGGTAACCCTGATTCCGCTCTTTACCATGTTCTCGCGGGTTGGTCTGATCGATCACCGGCTCAGTGTGATCCTGCCTCTTCTGGCCTTTCAGCTGCCGGTTTCGATCATGCTTTTCACAAATTTCTATCGTTTTATTCCAGATGAGGTAATTGAGGCGGCCATCATCGACGGATCGAGCATTTATGGGGTTTATACGAAGATTATTATGCCCCTTTCTCTAAATACGATTCTCACCGTGGTCGCCATGAATTTTATCACGGTGTGGAATGACTATACTTTCAGCCTGGTATTCATTAACAGCACAGCATTGAAGACCGTATCACTCGGACTGACGGATTTTATCGGTCCCCGTGGACTCAAGGACTGGGGCGCTACCTATGCGGCGATAGCGACTTCTATCTTGCCGACGCTGCTCCTCTATTTCGGACTCAATAAGAAGATCACGTCAGGCATGACATTGGGGGCAGTGAAGTCATGAGAGAACAAGCCTGTATTACCCGTCCCCGATGGCATTTTGCCCCCCAAAAGGGATGGATCAATGATCCAAATGGCCTGGTATGGTTTCACGGGAAATACCACCTCTATTTTCAGTGCAATCCTCATAGTAATCAGTGGGATAAAATGCACTGGGGGCATGCAGTGAGTCAGGATCTGATTCACTGGGAGGAGTGTCAGCCGGTCCTGTTTCCGGAGGAGATCTATGAGAATGATCAGAGGGGAGGCTGTTTCTCAGGCTCGGTCATTGAGCACGAGGGAAGACTGTATGCATTTTATACGGCCGTGGCCAGAGACGCGGAAAGCGGGCTGATCCGTTCTCAGCAATGTCTGGCCTGGTCAGACGACGGGTATCAATTCAAGAAATACCCAAAAAATCCCATTATCCCGGAGAGTCCGTCCGGCAGCAGTGATTTTCGAGATCCCAAGGTTATTTTCCACAAGAATCGCTGGCAGATGCTGGTGGGGGGGACGAGCGGCAGCGCCTCTGACATGACGAGCCATGGCCGCATATATCTCTATCATTCCAAAAATCTGACGCACTGGGAATATGACGGGATCCTCTATGAGGGGGAAGATGGAGAGGGGACGATGTTTGAGTGCCCGGATCTCTTTGAATTGGATGGGAAATGGATCATCACTGCATCTCCGATGAATCGGACGGATTTTCTGCCTACGGTATACATGGTCGGGGCCTTGAGCTTTAAAAACTGCCTGTTCTGTAAAGAAAGTAGCGGGACCTTGGACTTTGGACCTCACTACTATGCGTCGCAGACCTATCATGATCGCTATGGCCATCTTCTCTCCATCGCCTGGCTGGGGGGCTGGGAGTGGATGCCCTGGATTGAGGATCATGGTCCGTCAGAGACAGAGGGGTATCGGGGACTCATGTCCTGTCCCCGCCTCTTGTCGATAAGAAAGGACGGGCGGTTGGAGATGAAGCCCATTCGTCCGATAGAGATGACCGGGGACCTGTGTGTGAGAAAGATACCGATGAATGGGTCTTTGGAGATTGCGAGCGCGAACACGGGGAAACAATCTCTATACCTGCACGGTCAGATCTCACGAAAGAAATCGGTTCGTTCGATTTCCTTTACATTTCGTGATGATGGCGGTCACATGATATCTCTGACACTTGATTTTCTTTTTGGAAATATTATTCGGGACTATCACAGGGCAGATCCATGGAGCCGAAGTGGAGTGAAGATTTACCAGGTCGAAATCGAGGGCAAAGAGGAGATTCCATTTGACATAATTTATGATGGGAATGCCCTGGAAATTTGTCTTTTCGAGGGCGACTATCATGTTACTTCAATGCTGTATCCGACAAAGAGCAGCCTGCGGATTTCGCTTGAAAGCAAGGGGGGAGGATGCAGTCTGTCCTGGGAGGAAGCACGAGAGCCCGGGAGGGAAGTACAAAATCTGGGTGAATGATGCGCAACAGATGTTCGGAGATTCCTTAGAAGGGGTACAATAAGATTATGAGAGAGGAGGGAAAGGCTGTTGTTATGAAAGAGAAGGGGAAGGCTGTCTGGAAGAGGAGATTCTGTCATGAAACAGTATGATGTAACAGCCCTGGGTGAATTGCTGATTGATTTCACAGAGAACGGGCTTTCCGAGCAGGGGAATCCCCTTCTGGAGGCCAACCCCGGAGGGGCTCCCTGCAACGTGCTGGCCATGCTGGCCAAGTATGGGCGCAGGACGGCGTTTATCGGCAAGGTGGGCGAGGACGCCTTCGGCCGGAAGCTGGCAGGGATTCTCGCGGAGTGCGGGATTGATACCGAGGGGCTCTGCTTTGATCCTCAGGTTCATACCACGCTGGCTTTTGTGCACAAGTTGGCCGACGGGGACCGGGACTTTTCCTTTTATCGCAATCCGGGGGCGGACATGATGCTGTCAGTCGCAGATGTCAGGAAAGACCTGATCCGGCAGAGTCGGATCTTTCACTTCGGGACCCTTTCCATGACAGACCCGGTCTGCAGGCAGGCGACGGAGGCGGCCATTGGGTTGGCGAAAGAGTCGGGGGCTCTGATTTCCTTTGATCCCAACCTGCGGCCGCCCCTCTGGAGGGACCTGGCAGAGGCTAAGGAAGCCATGATCTACGGCATCTGCCACTGTCATGTTCTTAAAATCTCAGACAATGAGGTGGAATTCCTCACCGGGATGAAGGATTATGACCAGGCGGCAAGCCGGATACAGAAGGAATATGGACCGCGCCTGATCTGCATTACCTTGGGTGAGAACGGAAGCCTGGCCTACTACAAAGATGAGATTGTCTATGCTAATCCCTATCCGGCAGCAGAGCTTGTGGATACAACGGGAGCAGGAGATACCTTTACCGGAAATATGCTTAACTTCCTCCTGGAGAGGACAGATCAAAAGAATACTGGAGCGGACGGATTGCAGGAGGAAGGAATAGGAGTTCTTCTAGAGGATCTTGAGGCTGATGAATTAGAGCGCATGCTTAAGAGAGCCAATGCAGGAGCTTCTTTGATTGTCAGGAGAAGAGGGGCTCTGCGCATGATGCCGGAGCCGGAGGAAATTACGGCTCTCTGTGGGGAAAAGTAGGAATCGGGTGTCCGGTGCCAGCTCTTTTTCTGCCAGCTGGATGCGATCCATGTTGGGAACGGAAGACTTGATATGTGGAGAGAGCGGATGAACATCCTGTCGGGATAGGGGCACCATTTTGGTCACAGAGAAACAGGGGATTAAGGGATTGGCTACGGCGGCGGGGCTTTGGACCTGTGCCTGCGTGGGATTGGTTGGAGGAAACGGCTTTGCAAGAGACAATAGCACCTCCGGCCTGAACTTCGATCTGGAGGTGACCGGCGTTTACATCAAATGACGTGACGATTGGGAGTTTGCCCGGAATATATACGGATGAAGCCGTTGCGTGATTGATACAAGGATTTCTGCCCGTTTTCGTTAGGGTGTTTTGAATATAAGGAATTACCGCCTTTCTCACACCGATGGGTGCGCAGAGGGTTTATTTTTTTGCTTGCCCTTGAGGAGAAGTTGTCAACCATTATTGACAAGATCACTCTCTTACCGAGAAGTTCGGACGTTTTTGCACCAAATTCTCGATGAAAGGGCGCTTTTTCATGCCGACTGCAAGGAGGTGACGGTGCATGGTTGACAATTTCGGTCTGAAGATCGGCTTGGGGGCGAGAAGGAATTCAAAAACCACGAGGCAATCATCAGCCATTGATGAAATTTTGAGGATAAATAGGGAAAGAGTTATCATAAAGTAAGGAATATTTGAATTTGAAGGGGGTAATCATAGTGAATGGATTTAACGAATTTATTCGTGAGGTTTTTTCTGCAGCAGGTGATATTGTCATAAAATCCATGATGGGCGGATATCTTGTATACCTCAATGGCAGACTGATAGGTGATATTTGTGATAATGAACTGTTTTTAAAGAGAACGCCGACAACTGATAAACTTCTTGCAGACTCAGAATTGCGTTATCCCTATGAAGGTTCAAAGACATTGATGTATGTATTCGACAGATTTGAGGATACGGATTTGATTACAGAACTTCTGGATGGTATGTATGCGGAACTGCCCGAAAAGAAACCCAAGAAAGCTAAATGAGACAGGCAATCTGATGAAATCAACGAAAAGAAAGTAACTCAACTATCCGGATATTCGTATTCTATGTTCAGTGTCCTACTTGCAACCACATATAGGGATTTATTCAGTCAAAAAGACAGGATGAGGTAGTTAAGGACAATGAGCTTACAAGGGAGCTAATGGGGAAATACATTGACTTTGTTCTATGTGAGGGGAACATCGTTCAGAAAATCATATGGAAATAGACGCATGAAAGGGAGAGAGAAATCACTCTCTTTTAACCTGTTTCAAGTGTTTATACACATCTCCGGGTTTGAACGAAATTATAAAACTCGAAATAAAAAGGTGGAAATCCACCTGAATTATTCTTGAGAGGTAGCTATATGATAATTAAACGAGATTATTATCTATATTAAAAAGATTGTGATTGTAAGGAAGCACATTATTCCTAAACATGATAATGATGGTATTTTATACAAGGGATCCGTAAGATTCGGAAAGACTGAGGAGATAGGAGGATAAGCAAGTGCTGCTGTTTTCAACGATTCTGGATATAAACGCATCTATGAAAAAAGATGATTTCATTCGGCTGGTTATAGAATGGAATCAGGGTAGTCCATACACAAGTAATATTATCCCGGGGATTGATTGGCATGGCGAAAGAAATATTCGCTATGGCAATGATAAACTGTGGCTTGCAATTGAGGAATATCGAAATCAGAATATAATTGCTGTCCGCTATGAAAAGCAGGAAGAGGATGGTTCTATTTGGGATACGGACTATGTCATGAACTTCTTATCGATGAAGATGGCTGTTCGCCTTGACAGAAGCTATACGCAAGAAGCGCTTTTTACAGATCCGAAGTTCTCGACACCACATTTTATAACCTTGCTTATCGAACGCGGATACCTTAAGGATGACGGAAATCTCCAAGTTTCACGCGACCCGAAGTTTATTGATGAAGATAATCTGGAATTAGTTTCAGACATAATTAACGGGAGAAGAAAATACAAACTTCCAGTAGTCTATATTTCACGTACTTATTATGACGAGGATCCAGTTAATGTTAAAGTGCTTGCAGGTCGATTAAAAGGTGTTGCACATGTACTCGTTCAAAAAAGCAATGTTACAAATCTCCGATTAGAGGAGATATGCGATAGCAAAAACGAATACTACGGTGCAATTGGTATTTATTATCCGAATCAGGCTATTGGACATCGCAGATATCTTTATCGAAGTTCAATAGGGTATGACTCCTTCCTATTGGAAAAGGTAATAAGAGTTGCAATACAATACAGCAATTCACAGATGATAGATACTCTTTACACTTGGCAAGGTGTCAATAACGCATTGTTAAGAGACAGGCTTGTCAGTCAAAGGGAAGAGAGACTGGCTGCGGAGGCGGCACAAAAACGTGCAGAACAGGAGGCAACTCATCTTCTGGATACATTAGATGAAGAGGAACGAAGAATCCGAAAACAGGCACTTGATGATGCCCGAACAGAGGCCGATAAGATTCTAGATGGTTTTGATGAGGATATGACACGTCTTCAAAAGCAGATTAATGATTTAACAAGAGCAAATGAGGCTTTACAGTTTGAAAACCAGGGGTTGAAGGCAAAGTTGGATTCGTCTGATTCAGTCCCCATTTTGTATATGGGCGATGAGTATGAATTTTACCAGGGTGAGATAAAAGATCTTATCTTATCTGTTCTTTCAGATTCGCTATCAGGTATACCACAAAAGTCGAGAAGAATGGATATTGTTAAGGACATAATAAGGGCGAATGATTATCAAAAATTGAGTGTTGCAAAAGCTGAGGAGATAAAGCGTTTACTGAAGAACTACGATGGTATGTCTGGTAGATTACGGCAGGCATTGATAGATCTTGGCTTTGAAATTACAGAAGATGGAAAACACTATAAGATTACATATTTTGGAGACGGAAGATATCAAACAGTCTTTGCTAAAACACCGAGCGATGGAAGATCCGGCAAGAATAATGCACAGACTGTTATTCGAATGTATTTTTAAGGGTTGGATGGTTCTATGTACGAACAAACAGCAATCAGAAAACAACAGAGTGGCTTGAATCGTGCATCGTTATCGTTTCAGCGTCTTTTATTATCGAGGTAAAGACAAGAGCAGCAGGCGGGAAAATGAGA
>ERZ772945.32-NODE-32-length-102144-cov-54.710694_pt1 | contig 102144 bp, 84 predicted proteins | sample MGYA00511681_ERZ772945 | MGnify/ENA primary metagenome ERZ772945 (study PRJEB29015, sample SAMEA2737943) | human oral metagenome | biome: human oral; feature: human-associated habitat; material: dental | place: China | collected 2143 ...
ACAACGTCCAGCAGAAGGCGACGGACGTCAGCGCGGTATCGGAGGAGCAGGCGGCGTCGACCGAGGAAATCGCGGCGGCAAGCCACACGCTCGCAGACCTTGCGCAGGAGTTGCAGAACGGCGTAAGGAAGTTCCGTCTCTAAGGAAGCACTGATTCATTCAGCCGCCCATCTTCACACATCTGCACTGTCCTCTCGTCGTCGACAAATCCGCGGCGTAGCACCACTACGCCTGTGGTTTGTCTCCTAGATGGATACAGCGCATCTGTATAAATCTGGGCAACTTCGTTTAATCAGTGCTTCCCTAAGAATCGAATCTATCCATAAAAAGGGGCTGCCCTTCGGTGAAAACCGAGGGGCAGCCTCTTTGTGCATCAAGCTTCGTCTGAGGAATCGCTGTCATGGACGGATAAGACACGCTTCGAGGATGAACTGATTCGCGAGAATATCCATATTGGAGGGGCTTAGCTCCGCTGCCTTTGCGAGCGCAAGCCATGCACCTTGGTAATCCTTTTTGCCAATGGAGGCGACGGCGAGGAGATTCTCTGCGTTGGCCTCCTTGGGATTGTCCTTCAGGAGCGGCGAGAGTTCGCGGAGGGCATCGTCGTATTTTTTTGCGGCGAGGAGCAGGCGGGCGCGGTTGTAGCGTGCGCCTGCGTCGCTCGGCGCCTCTTTCAGCAGGCGCGCATACGTCTTTTGGGCGCGCGCCGTGTTTCCTGCCTTTTCCTCTGCGAGCGCGCGGTCAAAGAGCGTGTCGGTAGATACTGTCTTGCCGCCTGCGGCTTTCTGGAAGTCGGCAAGGGCGCGCGCGTAGTCGCCGCGATAGTAGTGGACGCTGCCGCGATAGAGATAGGCGTCCATGCTCTCGGGCGCACGGTGGACGCGCTCCTCGGCGGCGGCAAGCGAGCGCTCCGATGCGTCGGGGCGCGTCGCCTCCTGCCAGAGCGCGAGGATCTGCTCGCCGTACTCCTTGCCGGGCACGGCCCAGACGCCATTCAGCCCGCGCCACGTTGCAATTTTGCCGAATACGTCGGGGCGGTACTGCTTGACGTGCGTATAGCGCGGGTCGACGAGCGGCGTGACGGGTGGCTCGCTCGTCGCATACGCCTTGAGGTGCTGGATATGGGCGCGCACGCCGAGCGCAGGCGTCGCGAAGAGTGCCCCCGGCTCATGGTTCCCCGTCGCGCCGAGCCCGCAGAAATTGTTCTGCGCAGGCGAGACGTCGCCTCCATAAGTGAAGAAGCCCGTTTCCTTGAGCGCTTGGCAGAGTGCAATATCGCCCCTTATTCCCTCGCGCGCGCCTTCTTCATAGTAAAAGTGCACGAGCTCGGCGACGGAAGCGTTCAGTTTCGGCTTCGGATTGCGCCGCGTGATGAAAGCCGCCATTTGCTCCTCGGTCGCAACCGCCGTGCCGAGAATCGGCGTGTCCGGGGGGATAGGCGCAACACGCGGCGCAGCGTAGGCGTCCGCGACGCGCAGCGATACCTCGCGGATCGCCTTTTCGTTGATGGCGCGGGGCGGCGCATCTGGGAATGCGGGGCGCTCTGCCGCGATGGAGATGGGCTGAGGGCTTGGCGCAGTCGCGGCGCGCTCTGCTGCATGGGCGGGGAGCGCGAGGGCGGAGAGGAGGAGTGCGGCGACGGGGATGCGAAGGGTGTTCCAGTTCATAAGGATAAGCCTCTTTTCTGGTATGATGATACATGCGTTTATGGAAAGCACTGATTAATTCAGCCGCCCATCTTCACACATCTGCACTGTCCTCTCGTCGTCGACAAATCCGCGGCGTAGCACCACTACGCCTGTGGTTTGTCTCCTAGATAGATACAGCGCATCTGTATAAATCTGGGCAACTTCATTTAATCAGCACTTCCTATGGAAAAATTATAAGGGAAGCGTCGCGCGGCGTCAATGCGTGACGAGACGACGACAGCTGCCAATGGAGCAGATACATTTGTGCATTTTTCGATTGCCGTACGGCATCGGTTATTGTATAATGGAGGAACGCATTTGAGATACGTGCAAATACGGATATAGAACAGTCAAAGGGGGCTTTCGATTGTTGATGAATGGTGCGCAGGCTGTGCTGACGAGCCTGAAACAAGAGGGCGTGGAGGTGGTGTTCGGCTATCCGGGCGGCGCGGTGCTGACGCTCTACGACGCCGTCTATAAGATGAAGTTTCCGCATATTCTGACGCGCCATGAGCAGGGTGCGGTGCACGCGGCAGACGGCTACGCGCGCGCGACGGGGAAGGTCGGCGTCGTCTTTGCGACGTCCGGCCCTGGCGCGACGAATCTCATCACGGGCATTGCGACGGCGTGCACGGATTCTGTGCCGCTCGTCTGCATCACGGGGCAGGTCGCCAATCCCTATATCGGCAAGGACTCCTTCCAGGAGGCCGACGTCTGCGGCATCACGACGCCGATCACGAAGCACAACTACCTCGTCAAGGACGTCCACGACCTGCCGCGCGTCATTAAGGAAGCCTTCTTCATCGCGCGGACGGGCAGGCTCGGCCCTGTCGTCATTGACGTCGCGAAGGACGTATTCGATGCGAAAATCGACTACGCATACCCCGGAGCGGTCCAGTTGCGCGGCTATACGGGCGTGTATACGGGAAATGAGGCGGAGATCGACGCGGTTGTCGAGACAATCCGCGCGGCAGAAAAGCCCCTGATCTTCACGGGCGGAGGCGTCGTCTCATCGGAGACGAGCGCGGTATTGCGCGCGATCGCAGAACGCCTCCATGTCCCCGTGACGGCGACGCTCCTCGGGCTTGGCACGATTCCCGCCGACTACGACGGCTTCCTCGGCTTTGCGGGGATGCACGGCTCGTATGCGTCGAATATGGCGATCCAGGAGTGCGATCTGCTGCTCGCCATCGGGATGCGCTTCAGCGACCGCGTGACGGGCAAGGCGTCGGAGTTCGCGCCGCACGCGAAGGTCGTGCATTTCGAGCTCGACGCGGCGGAGGTCAACAAGAACATCCCCGCCGACCTGCGCGTGCTCGGCGATCTGCGCTGGTCGCTGCCGATCCTGCGCGACAAGCTCGCCGCGTGCGCGGACGATTTCCCCACGCGCTTTGCGCCGTGGCTCGCGCACGTCCGCGAGATGCACGCGCGCGTGCCGTTCGGCTGGAAGGAAGCGGGCGACGCGATCAAGCCCGGCGCGCTGATCCGCAAGATTTCGGCGCTCGCGCCGCGCGACGCGATTGCCGTCACGGACGTCGGGCAGCACCAGATGTGGGCGGCGCAGTTCTTCGATGTCTACGAGCCGCGCCATTTCCTGACGTCGGGCGGACAGGGCACGATGGGCTACGGCCTTCCTGCCGCGATGGGCGCGCAGGTCGCCTATCCGGACCGCGAAGTCATTCTCTTCACGGGCGACGGCAGCATTATGATGAATTGCCAGGAGTTCGCGACGATTGCCGACAACGACATACCCGTCAAGGTCATTATCGTGCACAACGAGATCCTCGGCATGGTCGGCCAGTGGCAGCGCCTTTTCTACAACCACCACTACGCGCACTCGGAGCTGAAGGGTAAGACGGACTTCGTGAAGCTCGCCGAGGCGATGGGGCTGAAGGGCTATCGCCTGACGAAAAAGGAGGAGCTGGAGACGAAGCTGCCGCAGCTGCTCGCAGAGCGTGGCCCGCTCCTCATCGACGTGCTCGTGCCGGAAGAGGAGGACGTCCTGCCGATGGTGCCGGGCGGCAGAAGGCTCGACCAGATGGTCTTGGGGGGAAACAAATGATGAAGAAATACCTTCTCGCGGTGCTCGTCGACAACAAGCCGGGCGTGCTGACGCACGTCTCGGGGCTAATCAGCCGCCGCGCGTTCAACATCGAGAGCATATCGGCAGGCTACACGGAAGAGCCGGAGGTCACGCGCATCAATATCGTCGTGTCGGTCGAGTCGGAAAACGAGCTTGACCAGGTCGTCAACCAGCTCGGCAAGCTCATCGACGTCATCAAGATCGTCAACCTCACGAAGTACGATTCCATCGAGCGCGAGCTCGTGCTCATCAAGGTCGCGGCGACGAAGGAGACGCGCGCCGACATCATCAACGTCGTCAACATCTTCCGTGCGAACATCGTCGACGTGAACCCCGAGGACGTCGTCATCGAGCTGACGGGCGGCGAGGCGAAGATCGACGGCCTCTGCCAGGTGCTCGAGGAGTACGGCATCATCGAGATCGCGCGCACGGGCGCAATCGCGCTCTCGCGCGGGCCTGTGCCCGTCAAGGAGATGTAGGGCAAAATATGAAGGAATTGATTTACGCTATCAATTATGGTTATCCTTTGACAATTCATCCCCGTTTATGGTAAACTAACAGAAAAGGGAAGCATATCCCGATGCATGGATTGTTGTGTAAATTTAAGGAGGAAATTCGTATGTTTCAGAAGACAGATTTTTGGATTGGCCTTGCAGTCGGTGCAGTCGCAGGCATTTTCGGCTACCGCTTTATGCAGGAGCGCGAGCAGCAGATGGCGGCTCTTCAGACTGCGCCCGCCGGCGAGATTCCCGTTGCGGAGCTCCAGCGCCAGAAGGAAGAGCTTGAGGATCTCATCGCAGCACAGGAAGCCAAGAAGGACTGATCGCTGCAAGGGCTGCTGCAGGATATGCCAGTACGGTGCTCCTGTGGCAGCTTTTTCATTTTGATTCAATTTCCTTGAGGAGGAAAGATTTTGGGGCTACTGGACAGCTTGCAGATTCCGACGAGCGCGCTTGACGTGTTCATCCGCACGGTCGAGGTATCGAGCTATATCCCGGGGCGCGCGCGCCTCTACTCGAAGCGGCTGATCGGAAATGCTGCGCTCGCGCGCGAGGTGCGGGACAGGCTCACGGCCTTTGCGGAGATTGACGCCGTCGAGACGAGCGAGATGACGGGCTCGATTCTCATTCGCTATGTGCCGGAGACGCTTCGGCAAAATGCGGAGCTTTGCAAGGTGGAGGACTATATTCGGACGCATGTTAGGAGGAAATAGCGTATGTCATACGTTTCTGGTTTTATGATGGGCACCGCCATCGGCAAGAGCATCCGCCGGATGATGGGTGCAGGCACGCCGAAGGGGCAGGCGCTGAAGGCCGGCGCGCGCCGCCTGTACGCGCAGGCGGCGGCAGGCGATCCGCTCGCGCTCGTGAGCGATTTGCCGGGGCGCAGGCGTTATCGGGCGCGCCTTTCGGCAGAGCTTGCCGCGCTCCTTGCCGCAGAGCTTGGGAAACTGCATTTCGTGCAGACGGTCCGCGTGGACGCGGGGACGGGGAGCATCCTCCTGACGTTTGCCGAGCAGGATGCGGCGAAGGTCGATGCGCTTGCCCAATGGTTGAGAACGAGAATTTTTGCCTCGCATGGGGCATCCGGCGCTTCGGCATCTCCTGCGGCCGGCGAGTCCGCAGACGAGTCGCACGCGGGCGCGCTGACGCGCAGCGTGCGCGGCTCGGCGCGCGCATTCTCCGCGTGGATCAAGCGCGCGACGTGCGGCTGGCTCGACATGAGCGCGATCGCGTCGCTCCTCTTCGCCGTGCGCGGTCTGCGCAAGTACATGCTGACGAAGTCCTCGCCGTCGGGCGCGCAGATGCTCTGGTGGGCGCTCTCGCTCATGAGGGGGTGGCGCACGCTATGAGAAGCTATGCTTCCTGCAGATTGGATCTCGCCGCACCGCTGCCGCGTGAGGCGGCTATGCACCTCGGTGCGTCGATCCGCCGCTTCCGCGCCGTGAAGGCGTGCACGGTCGCAGATCGCCGCATCCGCATTTGGTACGAGGGCACGCTTCCCGCCGCGACGATCCAGCGCATGGCGATCGAAGCGGTGCGCGAGGCGAAGGAGGCGGCCGTCCAGCAGGCGGATCGCCTCGCTGAGTACCGCCGCGATGCAATTGTCTCGCTCGCGAGCTTCGCGGCGATGGAGATCCTGCGCCGCACCGCGCCGGAGCTTTTCCTCGGCATGAAGGCAATGCGCAGCCTGCTCGTGCTCGCAATCGCGCGCAAGTTCATCCAGAACGGCGTGCAGGGCATGATAAAGGACCGCCAGCCGAATGCCGACACGCTGACGGCGACGGCCGTCATCGCGTCCGTGCTCGCGGGAAAGCCCGAGTCGAGCCTGACGCTGCTCGCGATCTCGAACGGCGCGGAGATGCTCACGAGCTACGCCGCCGAGCGCGCGCGCTCGCATATCTCCGGGCTGCTCTCGCTCGACCAGCGCCACGTCTGGCTCGTCGAGGGCGAGGCCGAGCGCAAGGTCCCCGTCGAGGAGGTCAAGGCGGGCGATATCATCGCGGCGCACACGGGCGAGAAGATCGTCGTCGACGGCAAGGTGCTCTCAGGCGACGCGGCGGTGGGCCAGGCGTCCATTACGGGCGAGTCCGCGCCCGCTATGAAGCACAAGGGTGCGCGCGTCTACGCGGGCTCCGTCGTCGAGGCGGGCGAGCTCGTCATCGCCGTCGAGAAGGTCGGCAAGGACACGAGCCTCGCGCACATCGTCCACCTCGTCGAGGAGGCGCAGACGCGGAAAGCCCCCGTGCAGAATTTCGCCGATCAGATGGCGAATTTCCTCGTGCCCGTCTCGTTTATCGGCGCGGCCATCGTCTACGGCGCGACGCGCGACTGGCAGCGCGTCCTCAATCTGCTCTTCATCGACTTCTCGTGCGGGCTGAAGCTCTCGACGGCGACGGCGATCTCGGCGGCCATCGGCGCGGCGGCGAAGCGCGGCATCCTCGTCAAGGGCGGCGGCTACATCGAGGCGCTTGCCGAGACGGATACGGTCGTGCTCGACAAGACGGGCACGCTGACGGTCGGCATCCCGCAGATCTCCTTCGTGCGCACGGCGCCGGGCGTCGCGGAGAAGGAGACGGTGCTTCTCGCGGCGTCGGCGGAGCTCCACTCCGTCCACCCGCTCGCCGTCGCGATTCAGAAATACGTCAAGGCGCACGCGTGGGAAACGCCGCATCACAAGACGTCGAAGACTATTGTCGCGCGCGGCATGCTCGCCGACGTGCCGGACTTCGAGGGGTACAAGGGCGGCCGCGTGCGCGTCGGCAGCAAGAAGTTCCTCGCGGAAAACGGCATCGGCGACCCCGAGCGGCTTGACGCGGGCATGGCGGGGCAGAACCTCCTCTACGTCGCGCGCGACAACCAGCTTATCGGCGTCATCGGCATCGAGGATCCCGTGCGCCCAAAGATGAAGAAGACGCTCAACCAGATGCGCCGCTACGGCATCGACGAGATCGTCATGCTAACGGGCGATAGCAAGGCCGTCGCCGAAAAGGTCGCGGCGCGCATGGACATCGACTCGTTCCATGCGGAGATCTTGCCGGAGGATAAGAGCGCCTACGTCAACACGCTCAAGCAGCGCGGCACGGTCATGATGGTCGGCGACGGCATCAACGACGCGCCCGCGCTCGCGTTTGCCGACGTCGGCGTGTCGCTCGGCGGGCGCCAGACGGACATCGCCGCCGAGTCGTCGGCCGTCACGATTCATAGCGAAGATCCCTCGCGCCTCATGGAGGCGCTGACGCTCGGCCGCCGGACGATGGCGCTCGTGCGGCAGAACTTCATGGCGACGATCCTCGTCAACAGCGCGGCGATGATGCTCGGTGCGCTCGGGCGAATCAACCCGCTCTGGGCGGCCGTCATCCACAATACGGCGACACTCGCCGTCGTTCTCAATAGCTGCCGCATCCTGAGCCCTGCCGTGCGCGGCGTGCGCCGCAGGCGGTGAGCTTTCGTGCCGCGCCCGCAAGATTTCAACCGAAAAGAGGTTTTTCCCGCTTCGCGGCGAAATAGACAAAGAGTGACCGAATGAAATGGAAAGCCGCTTGCGGAATACGGCACAAGGAGTGGGGAAAATGGCTGGAAAAATGAAGAACTGCAAGACGTGCGGGAAACTGTTCGTCGCGCTGCGCAGCGAAAAGATTTGCCCGGACTGCCGGGAAAAAGAAGCGAAGATGGAGTCGGTCGTCATCAACTACGTCCGCGACAACCCCGGCGTGAAGATCCCGAAGGTCATGGAAGACACGGGCGCGTCGGAAAGCCTCATCAAGCGCCTCGTGCAGGAAGGACGCTTTGAGAGCGCAGGCATCTCGTTCAAGTATCCGTGTGAGCGCTGCGGCGCGCCAATCGTCACGGGCAAGTTCTGCCGCAAGTGCGCTGACGAAATGGCGGCGGCGCTCGGCGCGAAGGGCGCGAAGCTGTCGGCGGCGCTTGAAGCGCAGCAGGCGAAGAAGGGCGCGGGTATCTATTCCAAGGATCTCTAATCCGTGCGGAAACAGGCGGATTTTGCAGGAAATGGGCGATATGCCTTGCGCGGGCAGGATATATCGCCGACAGCAGGAAAAAGCAGGAGTTAAGTCTCTTGCTTTTTTTTTCGATAAAATAGCAAAAGGGACTGAGGTGCAGCAGGGAAGCAGCGCGGTATATGGAAGAAGACGGGGCGGTGAAATCATGATTATCAATAATAACGTACAGGCGATCGCGGGCGCGTACAACGTGCAGACGCCGCAGGCGCGTCGCGCGGGCAGCCCTGCTGCGGCGCAGGCGGGCGCAGAGGTCGTGTTCTCGGACGAGGCACAGAGCTTCAGCTCGATGCTCCAGAAGCTCAAGGGCATGGGCGAGACGCGCGCGGAGAAGCTTAGCGCGATCGGCAGGGAACTCGATGCGGGGACGTACAACCCGTCCGCCAAGGACGTCGCGGCAAGCCTGCTCGCACTTCGCTACTGACGGACGATGCAGGCGGCGTGGATAGCGTGCGCGAAAGGATGGCATTACGATGTGGCAGGAACTGGCTTCCGTGCTCAATGCGCTGAACAAGGCATACGAGGCGCTCGTGCGCCTTGGCGAAAAGAAGCAGAATGCGCTCGCCGCCCTCGACATGAAGGGGCTTGAAGCGATTCTCGGCGAGGAGAAGAAGCTGACGGCGTCGGTCGAATCGCTCGAGGCGCGGCGCAAGAAGGCGCTCCTGCAGCTCGCGGCGACGCAGGACAAGCTGACGCCGGAGGCGAGCATGAAGGACGTCATCCGCCTCGCGCCGAACAGCCTTTCGCGCGTGCTCTCGCAGCTTCATGCCGCGCTCACGAAGCATACGGAGCGGGCAAAGGAGCTCAGCGACAACAACCGCTTTCTCGCCGAGGGGGCGCTCGGCGCGGTCACGTACCATCTGAACCGCCTCGGCGGTGCGGCGGCGACGGGCGCGTATGGCAGCGGCGGCGGAGAGCGGATCGACCACCACCGCAAGTTTGAGTTTGACGCGTAGGCGGATGGCAATGAAACACGATGCAGCATTATCCGAGGCAGTGGAGATCCTGCGCGAGCAGGATCGGCTTCTTGCCGCGTGTCTCACGCGATTTGGCGCGCTTCGCACGGTGCTCGTAGAGAGCCCGTCGGGGCGCGGCGTCACGGAGGCGGTGGCGGCGGCAGAGCCGCTTCTTTTGCAGATGGAGGAACTTCTCGCGCGGCAGGAGCGCTTCCTGAAGGACAAGGGGACGGCGCGCATACTGCGCTTTCTTGTGCGGCTCACCGCCTCCGATGCGCGCGCTGCCGCGCTTCGCCTTGCCCTGCGCGTCGCGGAGCAGGAGAAGCGCCTGCGTGCAGAGGTTGCGGGCGTGCGCGCGCTGCTCGGCAGGAGCCGGGATTTCATCGTGTTCAATATCAACGTGCTGACGCAGGTGCGGGCGAACGAGACGTATGTGCCGCCCGGCGCGGCGGAGACGGAAAACGCGCGCGGCATCAAGATGTTTGACGCGAATATTTGAGTAGATATGCTGCCCGCTTGCGGGTGGAGGAGAAGGATAGGTGAGATTATGCGCGCAACGTTTGCGGGTCTCAATACGATGGTGCGAGGGATTTTCTCGAACCAGCTTTCACTGGATACGGTCGGGCATAACATTACGAATGCCTCGACAGAGGGGTACTCGCGCCAGCGCGTGCAGCTCGGCGCGACGCCCGCGCAGGAGGTCTCCGGCATGTACGGCGGCAACCTCGTCGGCACGGGCGTCGACGATATGTCGATCACGCGCGCGCGCGACGTCTACGCGGACAAGCAGTACTGGCAGGAAAATGCGACGAAGAGCTATTACACGACGAAGCAGAAGAACTACGACAAGCTCGAGAGCGTGCTGAACGACTCGGACAAGACGGGCATCAAGAACGCGCTGGAGGACTTCTACCGGTCGTGGGATGCGCTCTCGACGAACGCCTCGACGGACAGCAGCCGCGTGACGGTCGCGGAGAAGGCGCGCGTCTACGCGGACAAGCTGAAGACGGCAGCGAGCCAGCTGCAGGATCAGATCACCTCGCAGTACGAGGATATGCGGCTCTCGCTCGTGCAGATCAACGACTACACGGATCAGGTCGTCGCACTCAACAAGAGCATCCTGGCGGCGGAGGCGACGGGCGCGTCGGCGAACGACCTGCGCGACCAGCGCGATCTCGTCGTGGACAAGCTCGCCGCCTACACGAATCTCAGCGTCACCGAGGACGCGAACGGGATGTACTCGCTCGTCTCGAACGGCATTACGTTCGTCAACGGCGGCAGCAAGCTGACGTTCGAGATGTCCGACCCGACGCAGAACAAGCGCTACGGCGTGAACGACTACAGCATCCAGATCAAGGACGCCAATGTCGCCTACATCCCGAGCAGCGGCAACCTGCGTGCCCAGATGGACGCGATTGCGGAGAACAAGAGCTATATCGACCGGATCGCGAACATGGCGGGCTTCATGCTGACGAGCTTCAACCAAATGCATCAGCAGGGCGCGGGCATCGACGGCGCGGACGCCTCACTCGGCACGATGAGCGGCGCGAGCTACGCGGGTCCCTCCTACGGCATGAACTTCTGGGGTGACGACAACACCTACTACACGTGGAATGCCGATCAGCAGAGCGTCATCGCGACGGCCTACAAGGACGGCACGGTCAGCCGCTCGCTCTCCGTCGAGAATATCACGGATTCCTCGGGCACGGTCAAGTCGCGCGAGCCGAAGGTGACGATCACGGGCACGGTCGACACGGCGAAGACGGCGGAGCTTGAGGGCGTCGAGGTCGTGAGCGCGCTTCTCGTAAACGCGAAGATTTCCGAGGACGGCGGCACGCGCCGCATCGCGGCGCGCAAGTTCACCGTCGAGGAGGATACGTCGGCGAGCGGCGCGCGGCGCGGCACGTACAGCGTCAAGGTCAATGGAACGGGCGACGGCACGAATGCCGTCAGCATCAAGAATACGATCAACATGGATCGCGCGAACGCGAAGAAGGCCGTCAACGCCGGCGTCAGTGCGAGGGTCGCGACGGTGAACCACGCCACGGGCGCCGTCACCGCGCCTGCCGCGCCGCAGGACATCGTGAAGCTCGCGGGCGACGCGAATGGCAAGCGCGTCGTGACGGATATGACGCGCAGCATATCGGACATTTCGCTGAACAACTACTACATTTCCATGACGACACAGCTTGGCAGCGACGCGCAGTCGATGGACGGCAGGGTCGACGCGCAGGAGAATCTCGTCAAGCAGATCGTGAGCTGGCGCAACTCGACGTCGAGCGTCGACTGGAATGAGGAGCTGTCGAATATGATTAAGTTCCAAAAGGGGTACAGCGCGTGCTCGCGCTGCCTGACGACGATGGACGAAATGCTCGACCGCCTGATCAACAGCACGGGCATGGTCGGCCGCTGATTTAGGGATGGAAGGATAAGGAGAATCGAGAATGAGCGTTCGCGTAAGCAGCAACCAGATGGTCTACACCTACCAGAAGTCATTGAATCAGGCAAACTCGCGGCAGGACAAGCTCTTAGAGCAGGGCGACGGCTCGAAGATGCACCGCCCGTCGGACAATGCGGCAAACTACACGAAGTACCTGCGCTTCGAGACGGCGGACAGCGAGAACACGCAGTATCAGGACAATGTCAGTACGGGCATTTCGTGGATGAAGACGACGGACGCCTCGCTCGTCAATATGACGTCAATCCAGACGACGTTCAAGGAAAAGACGGTCGCGGCGGCGAACGACACGAACAACACGTCGGATATGAAGGCCATCGCGAAGGAAATGATGTCCGAAATACAGGAGCTCGTCTCGCTCGGCAACACCCAGCAGGGCGACCGCTTCGTGTTCGCGGGGCAGAAGGATCTCGTGCGCCCGTTCGAGCTCGGCGACGAGGAGGTCGACCGCGGGCTCGCCAAGACGCTCGACGACAAGCAGGCGAACTTCTTCAGCGGCACGCATGGCGTCGACGACAGCACGAACCGCAGCATCACGCAGATGCTGACGCTCACGGGCAGCGATGGAAACACGTACTATCTCAATACGAAGGACGGAAACATCTACTCGCAGAACTTCGTCGACAAGGGGTATAAGGACAAGGTCGTAAAGAATGCGAACGCCGTCGTTGACCCGACGACGGAAGCGGTCGGAAAGCTCTCGAACTGGGGCACGGGCGGCACGGAAACCGTCTCGAAGTACTTCAAGAACACGGGCGAGATCATCACGAGCGGCACGCCGCCGACGGCGCCAACGCTTTCGGGCGCGACGGCGAACACGGCGAACACGGAGGGCATCACGCTCCCCACATCGTTTACCTTCACGACGATCAAGCAGCAGGTCGCGACGTACAGCGGCGACGACAAGTACATCTCAATGGTCAAGAAGAACGGCACGACGGAGCCGACGGCCGACACGGTCAACGTCACGGGGCCCGACGTATTCGGGACGGATATTTTCGACGATGCCAATTCCGGCAACGTCGCCTCCGGCACGGCGATGCTCAACAATATGCTGACCGTGCACGCCAAGGTCGCGGCCGACGACCACAAGTGGCTCGTCTCGGACGGGCAGACCGTGTCCGACCAGGCGCACGCGCAGACGGTCAACACGGAGGCGAAGCTTGGCGCGCGCCAGCAGCTCTACGATTCGACGAAGACGATGCTCAGCAATCAGAACGAGATCATCACGGGCGACATCACGGAGGTCAGCGCGACGGACGTCGCGGCGCTCGCCGTGCAGCTCATGCAGGCGCAGACGGTATACAACATGAGTTTGTCGCTCGGCGCGCGCATCCTGCCCGCCTCGCTTGCCGACTATCTGTCGTAATCGTCGCAATGTATTTTGCTGCTGGAAGTTTTTCCGAAAAGCTGATATAATTTCTAGAATGGAAACGGATTCTTTGGGGAGCACAGCTTCCCTTGCCTAGGGAGAGGGCAATATGTTGCAGCTGAACATACGCCAGACGCAGGCGGAGGTCGCCGTCCGGCGCATCGCCTACGCGCGGCTTGAAGCGCATTCGACGCCGGCGAAGCTGACGGGCACGACGAAGCAGGCGCGCTCGAACATGGGCGCGACGCAGGTCACGATTGATGTTGACAGCTATCCGAGCCGCCACTCGTATGGATTTGACAACCATACGGACTTTGCGAAGGAGCACGGCGAGCGCGGCTATACGGACGTCGAGAGCGGCACGTCGAGCCACACGGCGCAGGCGTGGAAGAATATCGACCAGGCGGCGCGTCCGGACAGTCAAATCATCACGCAGATGTACAAGGCGCAGACGATGAAGACGGCGAACGAGCGGCGCTACATCGTCGCCGCGCACATCCCAGAACCGACGATTACCGTCCATCCGAGCGAGCTTCGCGGTACGCCTGAGCCCATGCGCGTCGATCAGCACTTTGCGGCGGACGCGTTTGCGACGACGAATTTCACGCCGGGCAAAATCGAGACGTATCTCACGCAGAAGGGCGGCGTTCAGCAATGGGTTTCGGAAGGCCGCTACGACATTCGGGCGTGACCTTCCGAAAAGACAATGGAGGCAGAACTGAATGAGAAAAATTGACACCCTGCGCTTCGGTGCGATCGAGATCGACGAAGAGAAGATCGTCCGCTTTGCGGCGGGCATCCCCGCGTTTGAGGACGAGCACGAGTTCGTCATCATCCCCTACGACGAGGAAAGCCCTTACGTCTTCCTGCAGTCGGTCGCCACGCCGGAGCTCGCCTTCCTCATGACGAACCCGTTCCTCTTCTTCCCTGACTACGCGTTTGAGCTTGACGACGCGAGCCAGGAGGAGCTGGGCATCAAGGAGCAGGAGGATCTCGAGCTCTACGTGATTCTGACGCTGCCGAACGGCAGCGTGCCCGATATGACGGCAAACCTCATGGCGCCCGTCGTCGTCAGCGCAAGCGCGATGCGCGGCAAGCAGATCGTGCTCGATAAGAGCCGCTACACGACGAAGCACCGCCTCTTTCCGAAGAAGGAGGAACAGTAATGCTCGTACTCACGCGCAAGCCGCGCCAGCAAATCATGATCGGCGACGACATCGTCATCAACATCGTCGAGGTACAGGGGGACAACGTCCGCATCGCGATCGACGCGCCGCGCGACATCAAGATATACCGCGGGGAGATATACCGCGCCATACAAGAAGAGAACAAGCAGGCGGCAGCACCCGTTCCCGCGAAGCTCGACCTCTCGGCGGCGATTCCCAAAGCTTGACTGCAACGCTTGCAGGCGCGCCTATGGATTGGGCGCGCCTGCAAGGTGGCATATTATATAATGGATTGACCAGTTAGGGAAAACAGTGCATCTATGGAGGGATGTCCAATGATTGGAAGAGTACAGGATATGGCGGCGGCGGCCGTCGTCATCAGCTCGGCGAGCCAAAGCGCAAATGCGGCGGCGGAGACGCAGCAGCCAAATGCGGACAGCGAGCAGGCAGAGGAATTAAGCGCGCCGCAGACGCTTGAGGAAGTCCAAACGGCAAACGAGGCGAACACCAATGCGCAGGGCAGTGAGGACGACAAGAAAAAAGACGAGGAGAAGATGGACGAGAAGTCCGTCAGCTACATGACGGAGGAGCTCAACAAGCTCATGAGCCGCATCAACTGCAATCTATCGTTCAAGTACCACAAGGAAGTCGATATGCTGTCCGTCCGCATGCTCGATAAGAAGACGAACGAGGTGCTCAAGGAAATGCCGCCGGAGGCGATGATCGAGCACATGATCAAGGCCAAGGATTGGATTGGCGCGTTCCTAGATAAGAACGCGTAACGAGGAGGAAATACGATGAGTGCAACAGGAATATACGGTCTCTCCGGCTCTGGCATCGACGTCGAGTCGATGGTCAAGGTCGGCATGATGACGAAGCAGAAGCAGTACGACAAGATGTACCAGCAGCAGACGAAGAATCAGTGGATCAAGGAAGCGTATTCGAGCCTCTACGCGGAGCTGACGACATTCAACAACACGACGATGTCCAATTACAAGATGTCCTCGACGACGAGCCCGATGAATACGTCGAGCTCGACGGCGACCGTCGCATCGGCCGTGGCGAACGCCGATGCCTCCGTCATGACGCATACGGTCAACGTCACGGATCTCGCCTCGAACGCGTACCTTCTGACGCACGACAAGATTGCGCGCGGCAATACGAGTGCGAGCGCGTCGAAGAGCATTTACCTCAAGGATGTTCTCTTTGATTCGGCGACGCAGGCGAATATCAGGAGCACCATGCAGACGGCAGGCTTTGATTCCAGCGCGGCACTCATTAAGTTTGAAGTGGCAGACGGGCAGGGTGAGAAGTCCAACAAAAAAGAAATCTCGTTTTCTTACACGGACATCATGGACTCGAACCAGACGCTCAACGACCTCGTCTCGAAATTCAACGGGGCTGGCGTCAATATCCGCGCCGCCTACGATACGGCGAACGATACCTTCTCGCTTTACCAGAAGTCGGGCGGCGCGGAGAATCGAATCATGCTCTCTGTCGTGCAGGACGGATCGAACGCTTCCGCGAACGGGCAGACACTCCTCTCCCATCTACAGCTTTCGCAGTCGGAGCAGACGACGGATGCGTCTGGTCATCTGACGAGCACGCTCTCTTCGCCGCTCACGTTCGGCGCACATGGCGGAACGGGCGAGATCGGCGGCGACGCCACTTCGTATGAGAGCGGCAAGACGGTCGCAGGCTCGGACGTTTTAAGCAGCCTCTTCACGGTGGCAGGCGGCGCGGATCATAGCGCGTCATTTGTCATCAAGCGTGGCTCGGATACAGCGACGGTGAATCTTTCGGACGTGACGACGGACGATGTCGATTCGCTCGTTTCCTCGATCAATACTGCGCTAGGTGCGCATCCCGGCATGAACCTGCAGGCCGTGCACAACACGGTGACGGGGCGCATCGAGATCAATAATACGAGTGCTTCCGATACGGACAGCATTTCCTTCGGCGTAGATGCGGCGGCGACGACGAATGCGGCGGCAAATGGCCGCTCCCTCATCAACAGCCTCCAGTTTGTATCGGACAAGAAGCTTACGGCTGATACGGTCGGAATCGACGCGGCGGGCAAGAGCGCGAAGGCAGTCATCGACGGCAAGGAATACACGTCCGACACGGGCAAGATCCTCGTCGCTGGCGTGACGTACACGCTCCAGTCGAAGGGCTCGACGTCCGTCTCCGTCTCGCAGAATACGGACAAGCTCGTCGAAAACGTCAAGCAGTTCGTCACCGACTACAACAAGATGCTCGACAAGCTGAACACGATGTACAGCGAGAAGCAGTACAGCGACTACAAGCCGCTCACGAAGGCGCAGGAAGCGGCGATGACGCAGGACCAGATCACGAAGTGGAACGAGAAGGCAAAGTCGGGGCTTCTCTACCACGACGCGAACATCGGCAAGGTCATCAGCTCGATGCGCGAGGCGATCTACACGCCTGTTGACAGCGTCGACAGCAACTACAATACGATGATGTCGCTCGGCATCAAGTCGTCGACGAACCAAGGCCATCTGACGCTCGATACGGACAAGCTCAAGAAGGCGATTGCCGCCGACCCGAACGCGGTGCGGCAGGTGTTTTCGAACATGGGCGAGGTCACGAAGGCGGACGGCACGACCTCGACAGACTACAAGAGAGAGGGCGTCGTGAACCGAATCTCCGACGCGATGTATACGAACTTGAAGACGATGAAGAAGTATGCAGGCGACTCGACGAAGACGGACGACGGCAGCTCGCTCGGTACGCTCATGAAAGAGCTCGCAACGAAGATGTCGAACTTCAAGACGATGCTCGACGATTTCGAGGACGCGCTCTACAAGAAGTACGACAACATGGAGATGGCCATCCAGAGGCTCGGCGTCTCGATGAACTACATCACGGGCGGCAACCGTTAAAAGACGCTGAGGCTTGCCGCACGGCGGCAAACAGGAGGAAACATGGTAAACAGTGCAGCAGAGGCATACAAGCGCCAGCAGATCATGACGGCGACGCCGGAGGCGCTCACGCTCATGCTCTACAACGGATGCCTGAAGTTCATCGACGAGGGCACGGCGGCCGTCGAGGCGAAGCAGTGGGAGCAGGCGAACATCTCTCTGCAGAAGGCGCAGAACATCATCTCTGAGTTTCGCATCACGCTGAACATGGACTACGATATATCGAAGCAACTGATGCCCCTCTACAACTACGCGTACGACCGCCTCGTCGAGGGCAATATGAAAAGCAGCGTGGAGAAGATCGCCGAGGCGCGTGACATCATCAGCGAGCTTCGCGACGCATGGGCGCAGGCGATGAAGAAGGCGCGGCAGGACCAGGGCACGAAGGGCGTGCAGGGTGGCAGCTATGTCGGATAAACCTCGCTCAATCGCGCAGGCGGAGGAGAACTTCCGCCTCTACCTGACCTTCACCGAGGAAATGCTGAAGTTCCTCTCCCGTGAGGACATCGACGAGTTCCTCGCCCTGCAGGAGCAGCGCGACGCGCTCGTCGCGCGCATGAAGGAGAATCCCGCGACGGAAGCCTATCGGCAGGAGGCTGCGTGCAAAGCCATTGTCGAACAGATCAAGCCGCTCGAGATGCAGCTCATCTACAAGGCAAAGGCGTGGCTCAATAAGAGCCGCCGCCAGAATGCCGCCGTGCGCGGCTACAATCTGACGGCGCTTGATGTCAAACCGACGGGCAATCTCCTGAGCCGTGACTCGTAACGCCAAAAATTTTTGAGGGAAAGCGAAATTTTTTCGTTTTCCCTCTTAACTTTTTCCCACGACTTACGATATAATACATGTAAGGCACAGAGCAGCGCATTTCACGGTCAGCTAGCAGCCAGTGGAATGGAAGCTCTTGCCCAATAGCGGTCACGGATGGCCGCAGGAAAATGAATTGTTCAATCAGGGAGGAACATAATCATGGCAATGGTAGTCAAAAACAACATGTCGGCAGTCAACACGCTGAACACGCTCAACAAGAACTCTTCCGCACTCTCCAAGAGCCTGCAGAAGGTTTCGTCCGGCATGAAGATCAACAGTGCAGCAGATGACGCTTCGGGCTATGCGATTTCCGAGCGTATGCGCGTCCAGATTCGCGGTCTTGACCAGGCGAACTCCAACACGCAGAACGGCAACAGCATGATGAAGGTTGCCGAGGGCGCTGTCTCCAGCACGGTTGAGATCCTCAAGACCCTTAAGGAGAAGGTCATCAACGCAGCCAACGACACGAATACGGATTCCGACCGTCAGCAGATCCAGAAGGAGCTCAACCAGAGCGTCGACCAGATCGATGACAACGCGAACATCACGTACAACGGCAAGTATCTCGTTGACGGCTCGCACAACAACAAGGTCACGGCGACGTGCACGGCGCTGACGAACGAGAGCCTCTTCTCTTCGACGAAGGGTACCTCCGCTCTTACGAGCCTCCAGAGCCGCACGGGCGAGAAGCTCAACATCCACAGCACGGACAACGTCACCGTTTCGTTCGTCAAGCAGGGCAAGACCTACACGACGACGTTCTCGGTCGGCTCGAACACGCTCGACAGTGTCATGAGCAAGCTCACGGGCGCGAAGAACGGCACGGAGGCGGCTGGCGCGACGGTCGGCAAGATGTCCATCACGGGTTCGAGCTCCTACATCGGCCGCGACACGGCGAACAACTCGGTCTTCACGGCGGACAACGGCAACGCGCTGACGATCACCTCGACGGCCGGCACGGGCACGGACAACCAGATCTCCGGCTTCACGATCAGCGTCGCGAACAACCAGGGCTCGATCAACAAGTCCGCAAACGCTGCCCTCGACAACTTCACGGAGTCCATCCGCGCACAGAACACGTCGGATGACAACGCGATCGTTCTCCAGGTCGGCACGAAGGCAAACCAGGCGATCAAGGTCGGCCTCACGGATATGCGTTCGACGGCGCTCGGCCTCAAGGGCACGGACGGCAGCACGCTGAACGTCTCCACGCAGGTCAAGTCGAACGCCGCAATCACGGTTCTCGACAACGCGCTCCAGAAGGCACTCGACCAGCAGACGACGATCGGTTCCGTTGAGAGCCGCCTCGATTACACGAGCAGCAACCTCACGACGGCAAGCGAGAACGTCCAGGCTTCCGAGTCGACGATTCGCGATGCGGATATGGCAAAGGAAATGACGAACTACACGAAGAACAACGTTCTTCTGCAGGCCGCTCAGTCCATGCTCGCACAGGCAAACCAGAGCAGCAGCTCGGTTCTCAGCCTTCTCCAGTAAGACTCAGCCAGAACAACTTAACATTGTTGCTAGCAGGAAGCTCCCTCCTCATGAGGGGGCTTCTTTTATTGGAGCAATAAAAGAAAGCCCGCCTTGGCTATGGCGGGCTTATCCTGCAAGCAATCGCGCGCGGTGGCTCGGGTCAGTAAATCTGCGTGACGTCGTAGCCGTTCTTTTCGAGCGCTGCGATGATGCGCTCGATGTGCTCGTGGTTGTGCGTCTCGACCGTCACGGTCAGCACGACTTTCTTGAAGCTGTCCGTCACCTTCGTCTGGTCGTGGTCGAGGCGGATGACGTTTGCGTTCTCCTCGGCGAGGATGCGCGAGACGTTCAGCAGCTGGCCGGGCTTATCGGGAAGCTGCACGGCAAAGGCGAAGACGCGCCCGCGCGCGATGAGCGCCTTGTCGATGAGCGCGGAAATCGTCGAGATGTCGATGTTGCCGCCCGAGATGATGGCGACGACCTTTTTCCCCTTGAAGGGCAGTTTCGGGAGGGCGGCGAGCGAGAGGACGCCTGCGCCTTCGGCGACGAGCTTGTGCTTCTCGATGAGCGAGAGCAGCGCGTTCATGATCTCGATTTCCGAGACGGTGATGATCTCGTCGAGATATTCGCGGCAGAATGCGTGCGTGAGCGTGCCCGCCGTCTTGACGGCGCAGCCGTCGGCGACCGTGTCGGCGCTCGCAAGCGTCGTCGGCGCGCCCGCCGCGAGCGCCGCCTTCATGCAGGCGGCATTTTCTGGCTCGACGCCGATGACCTTGACCTGCGGATTGACGAGCTTCGTCGCGAGCGCGACGCCTGAGGCGAACCCGCCGCCGCCAATGGGGCAGAGAATCGCGTCGACGTCCTTGAGCGCATCGATGATCTCAAGCGCCGTCGTGCCCTGTCCGAGCAGCACCTGCAGGTCGTTGAACGGGTGGATGTAGACGTAGCCGTGCTCCTTCTGGAGCTCGAGGCTGTGCGCGTAGGCATCGTCGAACCCATCGCCGAAGAGCACGACCTCGGCACCCATCGCCTTCGTCGCCTCGACCTTCAGAATCGGCGTCGTCGCAGGCATACAGATGACGGCGCGCACGCCGAGATGCTGCGCGGCGTAGGCGACGCCTTGTGCGTGGTTGCCCGCCGACGCTGTGATGACGCCGCGCTTTTTCTCGTCCTCCGTGAGCTGGCTGATCTTATTGTACGCGCCGCGCAGCTTGAACGCGCCCGTAAGCTGGAGGTTTTCGGGCTTTAGGTAGACGTTATTTCCCGCGAGCTCGGAGAAGAAGCCGCTCTCGATGAGCTGCGTCTTGACGGCGACGCCTTCGAGCTGCTTGGCGGCGCGGTAGACGTCGGCGATTGTCGTATGGGCGATGATGTCCTGGTAGTTCGGGGCGGATTTCGGTTCGGTCTGTGTTGCTTTTGCCACGGGAAACCTCCTAGTGTATGCGAAAAATAGCGAGGGCTATAAGATTCCTTAAGTTTATCATTATTGTATCGAGGGGTCAATTTTTTTAGCGCGATTGCATCATTTGGAGATGAAAGATTTTAGAAGTTTTTTGAGAATTTAGAGGAATTTTCGCTCTGTGGGCGAAATAAATAGGTAGTAAGGGGAATGTTGCAGGAGGGGTGCGGATGGACGTGAAGAAGCTATCCTGTATTTTAGTTCCCGTTGACGGATCGGCGGCATCCGATGCGGCGGTTCGCTTCGCGGCGCAGCTTGCGGGCGCGACGGGGGCACAGCTCGATGTGCTTCATGTGTCGTACTTTGACCGCGAGACGGACGATGCGGAGGTCTCGTGGCTGCCGGACAGCGTGGCAGGGGCAGTCGGCACGCGGGCGGAGGATGCGCTCGCGCGCGCGTGTGAGCTTGTCGCCCCGGAGGTACGGTGCGAGACGCACTATCGCGCGGGCGCTCCGGCGAGCACGATCCTCGCGTTCGCCAAGGCGTGCGGGGCGGATCTCATCGTCATGGGAAGCCGACGCATGGACGCGCTTCACGCGGCGCTGCTCGGCAGCGTCAGCACGGACGTCCTGAAGGGCGCGGCGTGTCCCGTGACCGTCGTAAAAGCAGCAGTTGAACCATGATTTTTAGATTCAAGGGGGTATTACCATGCTGAAGAACATCCTTGTGCCAGTAGACGGCTCGGAGGGCTCGGATCGCGCGATTGCGCAGGCGATCACGCTCGCGGAGGCGTGCGAGGCGAAGATCAATTTCCTCTATGTCGCCAATATCAACCAGCTCGCGATCAATGCGTGCCTCTCCGATGCCATTCTCGAGGCGGTGACGAAGGCGGGCAACGTCATTCTCGACCGCGCGATGGAGATGGTGCCGACGGGCGTCAAGAAAGAGGCGTTCTCCGAGACGGGCTCGCCCCCCGTCGTGATTCTCGACTTCGCGCTGAGCAACGACATGGATCTCATCGTCATGGGCAGCCGCGGCCTCGGCGTCGTCAAGGGCGTGCTGCTCGGCAGCGTCAGCCAGTACATCGTCGAGCAGTCGAAGTGCCCCGTGCTCGTCGTCAAGTAAATGGCTTCAAGACACATAAGAAAGTCCCCTGTCGCCGCCGGGCGGCAGGGGACTTTCGTGTCGTCATTTCCTTGTCGGTCAAACCATCGAGTCGAGCATCCTGCCGATGGCGTCTGCCTGCACGCCGCTGTTCGTGTAGGCAGACGCCTGCCTGAGCCGCGTGCCGGACATCGTATCGATGGACGGGAATGCCTTGTCCTGCCAGCTGACGGTGCCTTTGTATTCGCTCGTGACGCCGAGCGCGTCATTGCGGTCCGTGACAAGGCTCTGGACGCTCTTGATCGCCTGCTTGACGCCGTCGCTGTATACCGTCACGCCGTTTTCTTTCTTCACGGCGTCGCTCGCGCTGAAGCCAAACTTCGTTTCGGCGACATCGCGCGCGGTAGCGCGCAGGTCAGTCATCGCCGCGCCGTACTGCGAGAGCAGGCTCGTCTTCGTGTCGTCGTACGACTGCGTCAGCGCCGACGCGCTGCTTGAAACGCCGCGCAGGGAGCTCAGGCTGAGCGCGGACGAGGCACTGGAAAAGACGCCTGCGAGCTCGCCTGATGCGCTCCCGTCGGCCGTTTTCGTGTCCGTCGCGTTCGGACTTGCCGCCGCATCCGTTTGCGCGGGATTCGCCGTGCCCGCCATGCTCCCGGTCATCATGTACATCGTGTACGCGTTATTTGCCGCAGCAGAAATCGTTGGCATGAGAAGCACCTCCTTGGTGTTTTCCGAGTCCGTTCCAATCATAAATAGAAACAATAGCGATGCAATAATCTCTTTATTATTGTATCATAGAGTGAGGAAGAAGTCGCGTGTTTTCGCCATTTGTCAGGATAAAAGTTTTCTGTGAGAAGAATCCGGAAGATAGCGGCGTCTTACGACGAGGCTCAGCGTCAGAAGAAGCACACCCGCAAAGGCGAACACCCAAGGCATTCCGAGATACGTCGCGATGAGGCCGCCGAGGATTGGCCCTGCCATCGAGCCGACCTGTTGGGCGGCGAAGAGGAATCCGAATATGCGCCCCTTGTAGTCGGGCGGCGTGTTCGATGCGAGGACGGCGTTGATCGCGGGATGGATCGCGCAGAAGAAGAGCCCGCCCATGAACTGCATGATGGCAAAGAGGTAGAGGCTGCGAGGGATTCCCTGCAGGATCATGCAGATGCCTGCGCCCGCAAGCCCCGCGCACATCGTGCGGAAAAAGCCCTTTTTCTGGCCAAGCGTGCCCCAGACGGGCGCTGCCATTGCGCCAGCGATACCGCCGAGCGAGAAGACGAGCCCCGCGACGAAGACGATGTTGTTCATGTCGTCCGCGAGGTCCGCGATATACGTCGTGATGACAGGCTGGAGGATGAGGATGACCATTTGGACGAGCGTGCCGCAGAGTATCATGTTGCGAATGAGCGGCATCTTCCAGAGGCTCGTCTTTTTCTCCGCGGCGGTGCGCGGCTTATCCTCCTTCGGGACGGGCGGCTCTTTGATGACGAAGGTGAAGATGAGGAAGTTGACAAAGAGCGCGCATCCCGCGACGAAGAATGAGGCGCGCATCCCGAAGATCTCGGCGAGGACGCCGCCGAGGAGCGGCCCGACGACGCCGCCCGCCGTCAGCACGCCCTGCATGAGCCCCAGGCAGAAGCCGAGTTTTTCGGGCGGCGCGTAGAGTGACATGATGGCGAGATCCATCGGCCAAAGCCCTGCGGCAAAGCCTTGGAAGAGGCGCATGAGCGTAAGCTGTTCCGGACTCTCGACGATGCCGCCGAGAAAGTAGCTGACCGAGAGCAGGAAGCTCGCGCGCATTGCCATGACGCGCTTGCCCTTCGTGTCGGCCATGCGCCCCCATATCGGCGCCATGATGGCAGACACGAGGAAGGTCGCCGAAAAGACGATGCCTGACCAGAGGTGCACCGATTCCGCGCCGACGCCGAGGTCGCGCGTCAGATACATCGGCAGGAATGGGATGAGCATGGTGTAGCTCGATGCCATAAAGAGAATATTCATCGTCAGGATGGCTAGGACGACTTTCCAATTCATGCAATACGCCTCCTTTTCTTATTTTATCACGGGACGGGCTAATTTTCTATGCCCTTTCGCGCGGGCACGCCCTTGGCGTAGTAGTGGCGGATCTCTTTCATCTCTGTCACGAGGTCGGCACGCGCAATAAGCCAGTCGGGGGCGTTTCGCCCCGTGCAGACGAGCTCTGTCTTTTCGGGGAGCGCATCGAGGAGCGATTCGAGCGAGGAGCGAGAGACGAGGCCGAAGAAGAGCGCGACGTTGATCTCATCGAGGATGACGAGATCGTAGCCGCCGCTTGCGGCGGCGCGCGCGGCGGCGGAGAGTCCGTTCGCGAGGAGAGCGCAGTAGTCCGCGGGCGGCTTGCCCTTCGGGAAGACGACGACATCGTCGCCCCATGCAGCGCGCTCTTCGTCCGTGAGCATTCCCTCCTCAGCGATGAAAAATGGCTTTCCCGTCGTCTCGAGCGTGAGCGCAGGGGCGAAGCCCGCGAGGATTTTCTGCTCGCTGTAAGCGAGGCTTTTCATGAACTGCATGAGGTAGACGCGATGCCCCGCGCCGAGCGCGCGAATGGCAAGCCCAATCGCCGCCGTCGTCTTTCCCTTGCCGTTTCCGGTGTAGACTTCGATCATAAAAATCTCCTTTTTCATGAAGATGAGCGCTTTTATATAGTATACTATGAAATGGGACATTGTATAGGGGAAAGAGGTGCTTTGCATGGCCGTCATGCACGTCGATATGGATGCGTTTTTTGCCGCGATTGAGCAGCGCGACCATGCGGCGTATCGCGGGAAGCCCGTCATTGTCGGCGGGCTTTCGGGGCGGGGTGTCGTTTCGACTTGCTCGTATGAGGCGCGGCGCTATGGCGTCCATTCCGCTATGGCGATGGAGCGGGCGCGCGCCCTCTGCCCGCAGGCGATTCTCGTCGCGGGCGACTACGCACATTACCGCGCTGTTTCCGAGCAGATCTTTGCGATTTTCGCGCGCTATTCGCCCGTCGTCGAGCCGCTTTCCGTCGATGAGGCGTTTCTCGATCTCGCGGGCATGGAGCGGATCATGCGCTCGCCACGGGCATATGGGGAGCGGCTGAAGGAGGAGATTCGCCGCGAGGTCGGGCTTGTCGCTTCTGTCGGCATCGCGCCGAACAAGTTCCTTGCCAAGCTCGCATCCGATCTCGAAAAGCCCGACGGACTCGTCATCATCGAGCCGAAGGACGTATTGCGCGTCTTGCGTCCGCTGCCCGTCACGCGTATCTGGGGCGTCGGCAAGCGGACGGCGGAGCAGCTCGCCACGCTTCGCATCAAGACGATTGGCGAGCTTCGCGCCGTGCCGATGGCGCGCCTCGCATCTGTGGTCGGCGCGCGCATGGCCGATCACCTCGCGGCGCTCGCGCGCGGCGAGGACAGCCGCCCTGTCGAGAGCGGGCGCGAGGTGAAGTCGATTGGCAGGGAGCGCACCTTTCCAAAGGATATTGCTGCTGGCGCGGAGGCGGAGCAGGTGCTTCTCGCGCTTGCGACGGACGTCGGCGCACGCCTGCGCCGCGCGGGGGAAAAGGCGCGGACGATTCAGCTGAAGGTGCGCCTAGGGAACTTCCAGACGTACACGCGCAGCCGCACGCTCCCCGACGCGACGTGCTACGACGAGGAAATCTACCAGACGGCGCGGGCGCTTTTTCGCGCGCTGTGCGTGCGGGAGGAGATTCGCCTGCTCGGCGTGTCGGCGACGGGCTTCACGGCAGGGGAGCAGTCCCTCTTCCGCGACGAGGCGAAGAAGGACTGTCTCTATGCCGCCATTGACAAGATCCAAGCGAAGTTCGGCGCGTCGGGCATCACCAAGGCGCAGCTCCTTCGGCGGGAGGAACTGTAAATGCGTGAAAAAAGTTATAGCCAAACGTCACAACTTACGTTAGAATAAAGGAAGCGCTGATTAAATGAAGTTGTCCAGATTTACACAGATGCGCCGTATCTATCTAGGAGACAAACCACAGGCGTAGTGGTGCTACGCCGCGGATTTGTCGACGACGAGAGGACAGTGCAGATGTGTGAAGATGGGCGGCTGAATGAATCAGTGCTTCCTAAAATAAATATTACTCCGAGCGCGTGCGGCTAAGGCTTTCGGTGCTTGCTATGCCGTCCGTGCCGGGGTCTCGGGGGAAACGCCGGGACCTTCCGCCGTATGGCATTGAAAAGGAGTGAGCGATAGCAGATTCGTGGCGTCAGATGGGGGTTCCGCTTGCGCCGCTTCCCTTGGGCTATCCTCTGCCTTTGCGCGTGCGGGGCGGGGATAGTCTCTTTTTTCGGAAGCGTATGGGGAGTAAGAGCATGAAGGAGATTCGGACAGTCGACGCGGTGGGGCAGACGCTTTGCCACGACATTACGCAGATCGTGCGCGGCGTGACGAAGGACGCGCGCTTTCGCAAGGGGCACGTCATCGAGGAGGCGGATATTCCCGTCTTGCTCTCGCTTGGCAAGGATCATATCTACATTTGGGACGTGGCGGGCGACCAGCTGCATGAGGACGAGGCGGCAGACATTCTGCGCGCGCTTTGCCAGAACGAGCACATGCACGCGACTGCGCCGAAGGAAGGCAAGATCGAGCTCGTCGCGGACTGTGACGGGGTCTTTCAGGCCGATGCGGAGCGGCTGAATGCCATCAATGAAATCGAGGATATGACGATCGCGACGCTGCCGCAGAATATGCCGGTCAAAGAGGGGCAAAAGCTTGCGGGAATGCGCGTGACGCCGCTCTTCATCGGCAAGGATCGCATGGAGGCGGTGCGCGAGGTCGCGGGAGAGGAGCCGCTGCTTCGCATCCGCCCGTATCGCAAGGAGCTGAAGGTCGGCGTCGTGACGACGGGGACGGAGGTCTTCCTTGGGCGCATTAAAGATGCGTTTACGCCCGTGCTCGCGGCGAAGCTCAAGGCGTTCGGCCTCTCCATCACGGAGCATCGTCTTTCCGACGATGTGACGGAGCATACGGAGGCGGCGATCCGCGAGCTCTTGGATCTCGGCATGGACATGATCCTCTGCACGGGCGGCATGAGCGTCGATCCCGATGACCGCACGCCTGCGGCAATCCGCGCGGCAGGCGTCGACATCGTGACGTATGGCGCGCCCGTCCTCCCCGGCGCGATGTTCCTCCTCGGCTACGCAGAGCGTGAGGGGCGGATGGTCACGGTCATGGGGCTGCCGGGCTGCGTGATGTTCGACAAGGCGACAATCTTCGACATGATCTTGCCGCGCGCGATTGCGGGCGAACGGATCGCGCGGCGCGCGATCAAGCATTTCGGCGTCGGCGGGCTCTGTATGCGCTGCAAGGTCTGCCATTATCCCGTCTGCGGGTTTCAGCATTGAGGAAGGAGAAGGCTATGAGCGTGCAGGACATATCGGTCGAGCAGGCGGTTTCCATTCTGCTTGCGCATACGAAGGCGATAGAAGGCACGGAGCGCGTGCCACTCGCGGACGCACTGGGACGCGTGCTCGCAGAGGACATGCGCGCACCGTTTGACAACCCTCCCTTCAATCGCTCGCCGCTTGACGGCTATACGTTTGCGGCGAAGGCGACGGAGGGCGCGAGCGAGAGGAATCCCGTCCGCCTAGCGGTCGTCGGCGAGGAGTGTGCGGGCGACTTTTACGCGGAGGCGGTGCCATTTGGCGCGGCCGTCCGCATCATGACGGGCGGCGCGATCCCGGAGGGCTGCGACTGCGTCGTGCGGCAGGAGGACGTCACTTTCGAGGGGGGAAAAATCGAGCTGACGTTTGCGCTTCACCCGCATGAAAATTACTGTTTTGCGGGCGAGGACGTGAAGCAGGGCACGATTCTAGCAAAGGCGGGCGAGGAGCTGCGGGCGGCGCATATCGGCGTGCTCGCGAGCCTCGGCTTTGCGGAAGTCCCCGTCTATCGCCCTTTGCGCATCGCGATTGCGAGCACGGGCGATGAGCTTGCGCTTCCCGGCACGCCGCTTGCGCCTGGCAAGATATACAACAGCAATCTTTACCTGCTCGCCGCGCGCCTACGCGAAATGGGCTTCGAGCCGGAGGTCATCGGCGCGCTGCCCGACGATGTGGCGCAGGTGGCGGAGAGAATCGCTTCCTATCGGGAGCGGGTCGACCTCTTTTTGACGACGGGCGGCGTGTCGGTCGGCAAGAAGGACATCATGCACGGCGTCGTGAAGGAAATCGGCGAGCGCCTCTTCTGGCGCGTCTGCATGAAGCCGGGCGCGCCCGCAATCGGCTACACGGCGGGGGAGATGCTCGGCATTGCGCTTTCGGGCAATCCGTTTGCCGCCTATGCGACGTTTGAAATGCTCGTGCGCCCCGTCCTCGCGCAATTCGCGCGGCGCGATTCCGTGCAGACGCGCCGCACGCGCGGCGTGCTCGCGGACGCCTTTCCCAAAAAGAACCTCGGGCGGCGCTTCATCCGCGCGCACTTCGCGGACGGGCGCGTCACGCTGCCCGAGCAGCACGCCTCCGGGACGCTTTCGGGGCTTACCCTTTGCAACGCGTTTGTCGAGATTCCCGCAGGCTCGGACCCGCTCCGTGCGGGCGCTGAAGTCGACGTGATTCTTCTATAGCTGGAGTAAATATGTACGATCGCTTTGACCGAAAAATCGAATACGTGCGCGTCTCATTGACGGATCGCTGCAATCTGCGCTGCCGCTACTGTATGCCGGAGGCGGGCGTCACGAAGCTTGCCCATGCGGACATCTTGACGTTTGACGAGATCCTGCGCGTCATTCGCCAGCTCGCGCGCCTCGGCGTGAAAAAGGTGCGGCTGACGGGCGGCGAGCCGCTTCTCAGGCGCGACATCACGGAGCTCGTCGCGTCGATTCACGCGATTGCGGGCATCGAGAGCATCGCGGTGACGACGAATGGCGTGCTGCTCGCGGAGCTTGGCGCGGATCTCGCGCGCGCGGGGCTTTCGGCTGTCAATATCAGCCTCGATACGCTGGATTCTGCCACCTTTGAAAATCTCACGCGCCGCGCTTCGTTTTCGCGCGTCATGGCGGGGATCGAGGCGCTTGAGGCGGCGGGGCTGAAGGACATCAAGTTCAACTGCGTCCCGATAAAAGGCGTCAACGAGAAGGAATTACCTGCCCTCGTCGCGAAGTTTACCAAGAGCCGCCCGTATAAATTCCGCTTCATCGAGCTCATGCCGATTGGCTGCGCCTATGAGGCGGGGCTGAAGGGCGTGCCGATGGCAGACGTAGCGCAGCGCCTTTCGCGCGCGCTGGGGACGCTCACGCCGGCCGCAGCGCCGAAGGGCGTGCACGGTCCTGCCCGCTACTACCATATCGCGGGCTACCAGGGCGAGGTTGGATTCATCGACGCGATGGAGCATAAGTTCTGCGCCGCGTGCAACCGCGTCCGCCTGACGGCAGAGGGATTCCTGAAGCTTTGCCTCAACGCGAATACGGGGCTTGATATCAGAACGCTCCTGCGCGGCGGCATCACGGACGACAATCTCGCGCTCGCACTTCGGAGCGCAATCTATAAAAAACCGGCGGAGCACTTCTTTGACGAGGCAGCGGGCTACGAGAAAAAGGACAGCCGCGCGATGTATCAGGTCGGCGGCTGATTTGCGGATTTTGGCGATTCACAGATGGATTTTGGGAGGAGAACGATGGGACAGATTAAGGCGCTCTGCGTCAGCGAGAAAAAGGGGACGCTCAAGAACGTCGTGCACAAGGCGCTCTTTCATACGGAGTGGGGCATTGTCGGCGACGCGCACGCGGGCGACTGGCATCGTCAGGTCAGCCTTTTGGGGCATGAGGAGATCAAGGCGTTCCGCCGTCGCGGCGTCCTCGTGAAGTTCGGCGCGTTCGGCGAGAATATCGTCGCAGACGGCTTCGATTTCAAAACGCTCCCGCTTGGGACGCGCCTGCGCTCTGGCGACGTGTGGCTTGAGATCACGCAGATCGGCAAGGAGTGCCACAAGTCGTGCGCCATCCGCGAGCAGGTCGGTGACTGCATCATGCCGCGCGAGGGCGTGTTCGCGCGCGTCCTGCACGGCGGCTGGATCGAGGAGGGCGACACGCTCGAGATCGCCGAGGGGAATATTCCGCTCGACGCTGCCATCATCACGGCGAGCGACAAGGGAAGCCGCGGCGAGCGCGCGGACGAGAGCGGCGCGAAGGTGCAGGAGCTCTTGGAGGCGGCAGGCTATACGGTTGTCGAGAAAGCGATTCTGCCCGACGAGCAGGACGCGCTCGAGCACAAGCTGAAGGAGTTCGCGGCGCGCGGCGTCGGACTTATCGCGACGACGGGTGGCACAGGGCTATCCGTGCGCGACGTGACGCCGGAGGCGACGCTTGCCGTCTGCACGCGCCTCGTGCCCGGCATCCCAGAGGCGATGCGCGCCCTCTCAATGGCGGTCACGCACCGCGCCATGCTGACCCGCGCGCAGGCGGGCGTATGCAAGCGGTCCCTCATCGTCAACCTTCCGGGCAGCAAGAAGGCAGTCGAGGAATGTCTCGGCTTCGTCCTGCCGGAGCTAAAGCACGGCATCGAGATCCTGCGCGGCGACGCAAGCGAGTGCGCGCGCAAGTGATAAAAACATACGCATGATAGAAGAAGAGGCGGACGAAGCCTCTTTTTTTCTTAGACGAATGGTCTATAAGGAGGTCAGAAGATGTGCCAGTCTAAAGGAAACGCCAATTTTTCCCGCGTTTCCCTGCTCGTCATAGCAGGTGGCAAGAGCAGCCGTATGGGCGAGGACAAGCGTTGGATTTCCCTTGGCGGGGAGACGCTTCTCGCGCGCCTTTTGAAACGGGCGGCGCGCATTCCGTTTGCCGAGCGCTTCCTCTGCGTCGCGCGCGAGACGCCTGCGCTTCGTGCGCTTGCGGAGGCGTACGGTATGCGCCTGCTCGCCGACGAACGGCAGGAGGTCGGCCCGATGGAGGGGATTCGGCGCGGCCTTTCGACGATGGGAACGGACTACGCGTTCGCCGTCTCCTGCGATATGCCGTTTCTGGATTTTTCGCGCTTAGCGGCGCTCCTAGACAGAGCGGGCGGTGCGGCGCGCCCCGGCGCCGTCCTGCCGCGCACGGGGCGGCGGTGGCAGACGCTCGCGGGGCTTTATCACCGTGATGTGGCGGACGCATTTGCGGCGGCGCTCGCGCGCGGCGCGCATAAGATACGGGCGGTGCTGGAGACGCTTCCCGTGGAGATCGTTCCGTTCCAAACGGCAGGCGTCAATCTGTTTTTCAATGTCAATACGCCTGCCGACCTGCGCCTTGCGGCAGGGCGCATACGAAATGAATCGCGCGCCGTTCCCCTCGTGACAGTTTCTGCACCGCAGTCGAATACGGGCAAGACGACGTTCATCGAGCGCGTCCTTCCGCTTCTTGCAGCATCAGGCCTTCGCGTCGGCGTCGTCAAGGGCGACGCGCACGGCTACCATATCGACCGCGAGGGGAAGGACAGCTATCGCTTCCGCGAGGCGGGCGCAAGCGCGACGGCAGTCGTCTCGCCGAATGGCTACTTCATCGAGCAGAAGACGGCAGCGCGTGAGAGCCTTGCCGCCGTCGCCGCGCGCCTGCAAGACGTCGACCTCGTCCTCCTCGAGAGCCGCAACCACGGCACAGCCCCGATTCTCTCCCTCTACCGCGACAAGGGCGAGCCGATTCTCACCGATGAAGTTGCAGCAGTCTTCGTGAAGAGCGAGCAAGCTCTCGATTTCGGCACAGTCGCCACCTACGACCTAGACGCGGTGGAAAAAGCAGCGGAAGTCATTCGCTTTCTGGCGGGGCGGTAGATGTGTCCGTTCATGTAAATTGGAATTGTAATTAAGGAAGCGCTGATTAAGTGAAGTTGCCCAGATTTGCATAGATGTGCTGTATCTATCTAGGAGACAAACCATAGGCGTAGTGGTGCTACGCCGCGGATTTGTCGACGACGAGAGGACAGTGCAGATATGCGAAGATGGGCGGCTGAATTAATCAGCGCTTCCTTAAGTACTGTATTATGCCATAAATTCCTTTATATTTGCCATACAAAATGCTAAAATAAAAAGCAAAGGAGATGGTATTATGGCGCAGACTACTATCAGTATTCGTATGGATAATCAGTTGAAACAGCAGTTTGAACTATTTTGCAACGATGTCGGTATGAGCATGACGACAGCGTTCAATATTTTTGCAAAGACAGTCGTACACGAGCAGAAAATTCCCTTTGCGATTGCTGCCAAGCCAGTTCCTGCGGCAACTTCGGCAAATCAGACCGTCGACAATACGTTAGCCATGCGCTTGGCAGCTTCTCTCATTGATGAGAATCGTCCTGCCTTAGAGGTGCTGGCCAAATGATGCTCTTATCAAAGGAACAAGTTATCGCCATTCACGATCAGATCATAGCTGCCACTGGGGGAATCACCGGATTACGCGATGAAGGCTTGCTAGACGCAGCTCTGTCCGTCCCTTGGCAGACGTTTGGCGGGCATGACCTATTCCCCTCCCTTGAAGAAAAGGCTGCCCGTCTGGGCTACGGATTGGCTAATAATCACCCGTTCATAGATGGAAACAAAAGGATAGCCGCTGTCGTTACGTTAGAAATCCTCGTGCTGAACGGCATCAAACTATCCTATAGCCAGAAAGAACTGTCGGATATTTTCTTAAGGGTTGCTGGCGAGCGGCTAGGTTCTGACGTTCTGCTTGAATGGATACAACAGCACAAACGGTAACAACCGTTTTACTCATTTTATCGATATGCCATAAGCTCCAATCTAGGGAAGCACTGATTAAATGAAGTTGTCCAGATTTGCACAGATGCACTGTCCCTATCTAGGAGACAAACCAAAGGCGTAGTGGTGCTACGCCGCGGATTGAAGGGCGACGAGAGGACAGTGCAGATGTGTGAAGATAAGCAGACGCTTAGCACTTTAGTGCTTAGCGGTCGCTTATGCAGGGCTGGGCGGCTGAATGAATCAGTGCTTCCCTAGGAAGTTTACAGTTCCACAGCGCAAAACCATACCATTCATAGCATTGTTCAAAACTATAACTAACCATCTTATTATAAATAACATTTGCCTTTGTGATTAAAATCATATAAAATAAGAGATGAGATGTGGCATGATTACAAGTGAGTGTAAACCATATCACATAAGAAGTCACAGAGGTGTTAATATGCAGGCAAGAGATCACGAGCTCGTCGATTATCCTGTCCTTCGCTACGTCAGCGAGACGGATTCGTTTGAGGAGAATCACAAGTACACGTCGATTGAGTGTGCGCTCGACATCAATCTGAATGGCAGGCGCTTCACGACGTCGTTCTGCTCCCCTGGCGACCATGCGGATCTCGTCATCGGCATTCTCGCGCAGATGGGACAGATCCGCACGTATGCGGACATCGTCTCGCTCGCGATTGACGAGAAGAATCTGCAGGCGGATGTGGCGACGACGGCGGATGCGCAGGAGTGGGCGAAGGGGAGTGCACAGAATCCGCGCTATTTCCGTGCGCGGCAGATCCTCGATTGCGAGCCCGAAAAGATCTTTGAGCGTCCGCGCGACGTGAAATTCCGTGCGCGTGACATTCTCGCCTGCGCCGACAAGCTGCTCGCGGAGCTTGCGGCGACGCATGAGAAGACGAACGGCGTCCACAGCGGCATCATCTGGGATCAAAAGTCAGAAAAGATCCTCGTGTTCCGCGAGGACATCGGCCGCCATAACGTCTTTGACAAGCTCTTCGGCTGGTCGCTGAAGGAAGGCGTCGACATCACGGACAAGCTCATCATTTTCAGCGGGCGCTGCTCGTCGGAAATGATGATGAAGCTTGGGCGCATGGGCATTTCTTCGGTCGCGGCAAAGTCCGTGCCGACAACGCTCTCGCTTGCACTCGCAAAGAAGCTCGGCATCACGCTCGTCGCGCGCATGGCGCCGGGGAGCTTCTGCATCTATACGAACCCGGAGCGCATCATTCGATAAGGAGTGACGCCTTCGGGCTGTTGGCGTGTCTGGGACGCGAGTTGTGAGCCCAGCGCCAAATCATGCCCTTGTGTATAACCATGCTTTATGGTTTTCAATAAATCCTGTGTATTTTGGAAAAGGAGGAATCATGATGAATCTGAGCAGACGTGACTTTTTGAAAGCCACTGGACTCAGCGGCGTCGCCTTGGCATTCTCCGGACTTGGCCTCAATATGGCAAAGGTCCAGGCAGCGGCCAAGGAGTTCAAGCTCAAGGGGGCACGCGAGTTTACCTCGATCTGCCACTTCTGCGCTTGCGGATGCGGCGTCATTGGCTATGTCAAGGACGAAAAGCTCATCAACCTCGAAGGCGCGGTCGACAACCCGATCAACCGCGGCGGCCTTTGCAGCAAGGGCCTCGGCTACGGGCAGATCCCGAACTCGGATCAGCGCCCCACTTCCCCGCTCTACCGCGCGCCGGGCAGCGACCACTGGGAGGAGATCTCGTGGGAAGAAGCCATTGATAAGAGCGCGCGCGCACTCAAGAAGGCGCGTGACGAGAACTGGAAGCAGACCGAGGTCATAAACGGCGAGACGGTCGACGTGCACCGCACGGATGCGATCGGCTTCGTCGGCGGCTCGCAGATCAACAACGAGGAGTGCTATCAGAACATCAAGATGGCACGCGCGCTCGGCGTCATCTACATCGACAACCAGACGCGTGTCTGCCACGCGACGACGCCGCCCGCGCTCAATGCGGCATTCGGGCGCGGCGCGATGACGAACCCGTGGGGCGACCTGAAAAATTCCAAGCTCATCTGGATCGAGGGCTCGAATCTCGCGGAGTGCCACCCGATGGGGCTCAAGAACGTCATGAAGGCGAAGGACAACGGTGCGATCATCGTCCACGTCGACATTCGCTACACGCGCACCTCGAAGATCGCCGACCATTTCTTCCAGCTTCGTCCCGGCACGGACATTGCATTCCTCGGAGCGCTCATCAGCTACATCATCACGAACAAGAAATACAACGAGGACTATCTGCGCCGCAACACGAACGCCTTCTGCCTCCTGCGCGACGACTACAAGCTGGAGGACGGCATTTTCTCCGGCTACAACCCCGACACGCGCAAATACAACAAGGAGACGTGGGGCTACGCGCTCGGCGCGGATGGAAAGCCGCAGAAGGCGGCGGATCTCTTCGCGCCGAATACGGTCATGAGCCGCCTCAAGGAGCATTTCTCGCGCTACACGCCGGAGATGGCTTCTTCCATCACGGGCATGCCCGCAGAGGATATTCTGAAAGCGGCGGAGATCTTCTCCTCGCACAGCCCGACGGTCATGATGTATGCACTCGGCATGACGCAGCATACGATTGGTGTCCAGAATATCCGCTGCTTCACGATCCTGCAGCTTCTCATGGGCAACATCGGCGTGCCGGGCGGCGGCGTGGATGCGATGCGCGGGCAGCCGAACGTGCAGGCGTCGACGGACTTCGGCATCATGTACCAGTATTTCCCCGGCTATATCGCGTACCCGGACGAGAAGACGAACACGATGGAGAAGTGGACGCGCGTATCGGGCACGCAGAACGCGAAGTGGCTCAAGAACATGCTGAAGGCATGGTTCGGCGACTATGCGACGCCGGAGAACGACTTCGCATTCAATCTCATCGGCGTGCGCAACAGCAATCATAACGACTCCATTTACGGCCTGTTCGAGGATGCGTACCGCGGCACGGTCAAGTGCCTCTACCTCTGCGGGCAGAACCCGCACGTCACGGATGCGAATGCCGGCGTCGTGCATGACGGCATGTGCAAGATGGACACCGTCATCGCGCAGGACGTTTTTATCAATGAGACGGCGGAGTTCTGGAACCGTCCGGGCGACAACCCGAAGGACATCCAGACGGAGGTCATCTTCCTGCCCGCCTGCTCGTACCTCGAGCGCCGCGGCACGATCACGAACTCGATGCGCCTCATCCAGTGGCGCATGGAAGGGCCGAAGCCGCAGTTTGGCTCGAAGCCCGACTACGAGATCAACAATCTGCTCTGGCGCCGCATCCGGGAGCTCTATAAGGACTCGACCGATCCGAAGGACGAGATCATCAAGCGCATGACGTGGAACTACTCGGACGACCAGACCGTCGAGGACATCCTGAAGGAGATCAACGGCTACGACCTCACGACGGGGCGCCTGCTCGCCGGCATCGGCGAGATCAAGGACGACGGCACGACGAACGCGGGCATGTGGATCTACACGGGCGTCTATGGCAACGGCGAGCACCTCGCGCAGCGCCGCGGGCAGGATGATGAGGGCAATATGGGCATCTACCCGCACTTCGCCTTCGCTTGGCCGGACAACATCCACATGCTCTACAACCGCGCTTCGTGCGACGAGAACGGGCAGCCGCTCGATCCGGAGCACAAGATCGTCTGGTGGGATGCGGCGCAGGGGCGCTGGATGGGCTATGACCGTCCCGATGTCGGCAGTCTCACGGCAGCGCCGGGGACGCCGGGCGGCAACAGCCCGTTCCGCATGACGGCGGAGGGCTTTGCGCGCCTCTTCGCGGCCGAGTACTCGGATCACAATCCGGACGGCATGACGCGCCTGCATTCCTACACGCCGGTCGATGCGCCGATCCCGGAGTTTTACGAGCCGGTTGAGAGCCCGACGCATAACGCGCTCCATCAGAACGAGCGCGCGCAGTACAACCCCTGCGTCGTCTATCCGCGCCTGCCGGAGCGCCAGCGCATCGGCACGAAGGACGAGTTCCCATACGTGCTCTGCTCCTCCGGCATCGCCGAGCATTGGTGCGGCGGCACGATCACGCGCAATATTCCGTGGCTCAACGAGCTCGTCAAGGAGCCGTTCGTTGAAATTAGCCATGCGCTTGCAAGCAAGCTCGGCATCAAGGCGGGCGACAAGGTCAAGGTCAGCTCGGCGCGCAGCGAGATCGAGGTCAAGGCGATGGTCACCGACCGTGCGAAGCCGCTCACGGTCAACGGCGAGGAGACGCACATGGTCTGGATGCCGTACAGCTGGGGCTTCAAGGGCCTCTCAAAGGGCCCGAGCACGAACTACCTGACCATCGACGCACTCGATCCGAACGTCAACGAGCAGGAGTTCAAGGCCTGCCTCGTCAACATCAAGAAAGCATAGGAGACACATAACGGATTGTTTTAGGAGACTTTTATGAAAAAGGCCAAGAAATCCCCGATGGAATCGTATCTGGAATCGCACCCGTACCTTGCGGAGACGGCGGCGCTCTACCTTGAGCTGGAAGCGCGGCTGAAAGAGGTCGCGACGCCGATTGCGCTCCCCGCGCGCGAGGAGCTCATTGCGCTTGCGCAAAAGGGAACGCCGCTGCTGCAAAAGGGCTCGCTGCGCCAGCTGATCGTAAAGGCGGCTGCCGAAGCGCTGCCTGCGGCACTTGCGCGCCTCGCGGATCTTCCCGCGCCGGCGCTCATGCAGGACGCGCTGAAGGCATGGGGCGAGTGGGCAAAAGCGGCGAAAAAGACCGAGATCAAGAAGGTCTTTGACGCGCTCGTGCGCCAGGAGGACGAACAGATTCGGGATTTCGCCGCGCGGACGAAGCTGAGCGAGCCCGTCCTTCGCACCATCGGCTGGGCGCTTCTTTCGGCGCTCGTGCCGGAGGACGTGAAGGCGGCGGCGCTTTGGGAAGAGGCAAAATGGGACGCGAATACGTGCCCCGTCTGCGGACGCCCGCCCGTCATGGCACAGCTGCGCAAGGAAAAAGAGGGGCGCGCGCGCTTCCTCTCCTGCGACGGCTGCCATACGGTATGGCCGTTCGCCCGCATCGGCTGTGCATACTGCGGCAATAAAGAGTTGAAGCATATGCATATCCTAGAGCCGGAGGGCGAGGAGAATATGCGCCTCGACGTCTGCGACGAATGCCGCGCCTACCTGAAGACGTATCAGAGGGAAGGCGAGGAGGACGTCTATCTGCACGACTGGGCGACGATCCATCTCGATATGCTCGGCGAGGAAAAAGGTCTCCATAAAGAAGGGAGCGTCCTCTCTGCGCGGGAGTGATGCTTTTTCGTATTCGTACCACAACGAAAGGAGCACAACCATGGCAAAAGAAATTGCTATGCTGCACGATGTTGCACGGTGCAGCGCTTGCCGCGCCTGCATGGTCGCCTGCAAGCAATGGCACGACCTGCCTGCGGATATGTCGACCCCGTTTGAGGGACAGTACCAGTCCCACAAGGATCTCACGCCGACGACGTGGAATCTCATCCAGATGACGGAGCGCACGGACAAGGAGGGCAAGTTCCATTGGGACTTCGCCAAGATCCAGTGCATGCACTGCGGCGATCCCGCCTGCGCGAACGGCTGCCCGGAGAATGCGATCGAACGGCAGGAGAACGGCTGCGTCGTCATCCACCAGGATCTCTGCGTCGGCTGCGGCTACTGCGCGATCAACTGCCCGTTCCACGTCCCCCGCATCAGCAAGGAGACGAACAAGTCGACGAAGTGCGACCTCTGCTACGACCGCATCGCAGAGGGCATGGAGCCCGCCTGCTCGAAGACGTGCACGGCGGAGGCCATCAACTTCGGCACGAAGGAAGAAATGCTCGCGCTCGCCGAGAAGCGCCTCGCGGCACTGAAGCCCAATCACCCCGATGCGAACATCTACAACCCGGAGGGCGTCGGCGGCGTCCACATGATCTACGTCCTCGCCGAAAAGCCGGAGGTCTACGGATTCTTCAAGCCGGACGCGAAGACGCCTGCTTCGATTGACGTCTGGAAGGATGTCGTCAAGCCCGTCGGACAGGTCGCTGCAGCAGGCGCAGTCGTCGGCGTGCTCGGCCTTGCCGCCCTGAAAGGCATGATGGGCGGAAAGAAAGGGGGAGAATGAGATGAGTGATATGGTAGGCAAGAAATACATCAAGCGCCATAAGAGGGGCTTCATCTATTTCCACTGGATCAACGCAGTCTGCTTCTTCGTCCTGTTCCTGACGGGGCTGCCGCTCTGGGTGCACGCGCTGAAACCCGCCTATGAGGCACTTGGCCCGTACAATATGCAGGTTCTCCACCGCGTCTTTGCGGTCATCTTCATTGCAAACCCAATCATCGCGCTCCTCATCACGGCACGCGAGGGCGTCGGCAAGCTCATCAGCGAGATTTTCCGCTTCGACGGCGACGATGTGAAATTCCTCATCAAGTTCCCCGGCGAGCTTCTCGGCAAAGAGCCAGAGGGGATGCCGAAGCAGGGCTTCTACAACGGCGGCGAGCGCATGAATATCGCGCTCCAGATGCTCATCTGGCTCGGGCTCGTCACGAGCGGCCTCGTCATGTGGCTTGCGGGCGGCGCGATTGACAACAGCATCCGCGCCTGGATGATCCCGCTGCACAGCATCTGCGCGGGCATCGGCTTCGCGGCGGCCATCGGGCACATCTACCTCGCCGTCGGCATCAACCCCGACTCGGTGCAGGGCATGAAAGACGGCACGGTCAAGGCAAGCTACGCAGAGCATCACCACACGAAGTGGGTGGACGAGCTCGTCGCAGCCGGCAAGATCTCCAAGAGCGAGCTCGACGAGGCAGTCAAGCACTAAGCGAGATCAAAACCCCATAAAATACAGAAAATCCCTGTTTCGGCAGGGATTTTTTTTTGTGCGGCGAATTATAAATAGAACATGATTCTCAACATTAAATTTCATTGTTCCATCAAGAGGCGGAAAGAGGGGATGCGCGATGATTTGTCGGAAATGCGGCTGCTTGCTCGATAAGGGGACGAAGACCTGCCTGTTCTGCGGCGAGCCGGCGGCGCCGGGCGGCGACGACCTCATCACGCGCGCCATCGGCGACGACGAGGGGCGCGCGAGCCGCGAGGCGCTGCCGCCGCGCGTCCCGCTCATGCCGCTTGCGCCCGTGCCGGGGACGCGCGAGGAGACGATAGCGGAGCTGCGCCGCCTGCAGGAATACTTCGCGCAGGCGGAGGCGAAATACGGCGTTCTAGCGGATCTTTGGATGAAGGGGGCGCAGTGGCAGAAACCGTCGCTCCTGCGCTGGTTTATCGGCGGTGCATTGGGCGCAGTGCTGCTCTTTGTCATTGTCGGAGCTCTTCTGCCGCATGCGTTCCTCTCGCTTTTCTTCATCATCTGGGGGGTCATCACGGTTGTCGGCTACGTCCGCAGCGGGCGCAGCTACGAAGCGGGGCGTGCGCAGTATGAACTCGATGTGCGGCAGGTGGAGAACGCGATCCGCACGCACTACAACGGCGCGGAAAACTGCTTTCTGCCGCTCGACTACACCTCGCCAGCGGCGCTCTCGGAGCTTATCGAGGGGCTCGATTCCGGCATGATTTCCTCGTTTGAGGATTATCGCATCAATCACGAATAGGCGAATCATTTTCGCATGGCTCGCAGGCGTTCCATTCGCGCCTGCAAGGGGAGGACTTATGAGCAAGAAACCATTTTTCATCACGACGCCGATCTATTATCCGAGTGCCAAGCTTCATATCGGGCACGCCTACTGCACGACGATTGCCGACAGCATCGCGCGCTATCATCGCCTCATCGGCGACGACGTCTTTTTCCTGACGGGCTCGGACGAGCACGGGCAGAAGATCCAGCAGAAGGCCGCAGAGGCAGGCGTGACGCCGATTGCCTACACGGATAAGATCGTCGCGGGCTTCCAGAATCTCTGGAAGCGGCTCTCTATCAGCAACGACGACTTCATCCGCACGACGGAGGAGCGTCATGCGCGCGTCGTGCAGGAGATCTTCCGCCGCATCTATGCGAAGGGCGACATCTACAAGGGCGCGTACAAGGGACTCTACTGCACGCCGTGCGAGAGTTACTGGACGGAGCACCAGCTCGACGAGAACGGCAACTGCCCCGACTGTCACCGCCCCGTGCAGGAGGTATCGGAGGAGGCGTACTTCTTCAAGATGAGCAAGTACGCGGACCGCATCCTCGCCTACATCGAGGAGCATCCCGACTTCATCCAGCCCGTCTCGCGCCGCAACGAAATGGTGCGCTTCATCAAGCAGGGGCTTGAGGATCTCTGCATTTCGCGTACCTCGTTTGACTGGGGCATCCCCGTGCCGGGCGACGAGAAGCACGTCATCTACGTCTGGTTCGATGCGCTGACGAACTATCTCACGCCGATTGGCTTCCTGGACGACGCGGAGAAGTTTCAGAAGTACTGGCCGGCCGACCTTCACCTCGTCGGCAAGGAGATCGTGCGTTTCCATACGATTATTTGGCCGTGCATCCTCATGGCGCTCGGCCTGCCGCTGCCGAAGAAGGTCTACGGCCACGGCTGGCTCATCGTCGATGGCGACAAGATGAGCAAGTCGAAGGGCAACGTCGTCGATCCGAACGGGCTCATCGACGAGTTCGGCGCGGACGCGATCCGCTACTTCCTGCTGCGCGAGATCAACCTCGGGCAGGACGGCAATTTCTCGCGCGACGCACTCATCGGGCGCATCAATTCCGACCTTGCAAACGACCTCGGCAACCTGCTGCACCGCACCCTGAGCATGACGATTAAGTTCCAGGATGGCGTGTTGCTCGCGCCCGCCAGTGAGAGCGAGGTCGACAAGAGCCTGAAGGAGGACGCGGCGGAGACGATTGCATTCTACCGCGCGAATATGGACGAGATGCAGCTGTCGCTCACGATCAAAAAGGTCTGGGCATTCATCAGCCGCGCGAACAAGTACATCGACGAGACGGCGCCGTGGGCGCTCGCGAAAGATCCCGCAAAGAAGCAGGAGCTCGCGAACGTCATGTACAACCTCGCCGAGGCGCTGCGCGCTATCAGCGTGCTGATCGCGCCCTTTATGCCGAACACGGCGGCACGCATCTGGCAGCAGCTTGCGCTTCCCGGAGACTTTTCCGTGGTGCAGCTGGCAGACATTGAGACATGGGGCGGCATCCCTGCAGATCACAAGGTCGGCAAGCCAGAGCAGCTCTTCCCGCGCATCGAGATCGAGAAAGATGAAGCGCCCGCGAAGAAGGAAAAGCCTGCAAAGCCTGCCAAAAACGGAAAGCAGGCGAACGCAAAAACTGCGGATGCACAGGCGAAGGGCCAGCCGAATGAGATTTCCTTTGAGGACTTCCATAAGATTCAGCTTCGCGTCGTGCGCGTCATCAAGGCGGAGCTCGTGCCGAATACGGAGAAGCTGTTGAAGCTGACCGTCGATCTCGGTGGCGAGCAGCGCCAGGTTGTCTCCGGCATCGCGCAGCATTACAAGCCCGAGGATCTCATCGGAAAGAACGTCGTCATGGTCATCAACCTAAAGCCAGTAAAATTGCGCGGCGTCGTTTCGCAGGGCATGATCCTCACGGCGGCCAAGGGCGAGGATCTGAAGGTACTCTCTGCCGACATGCCGGTCGGCACGGAGGTTCGCTGATGGGGGCGCTGATGACGCTCGTCGACAGCCATACGCATCTGAACGCGAAGAAATTCGCGGATGATGTGGAGGCGACAATCGACCGCGCGCATGCGGCAGGCGTCACGCGCCTCATCAACATGGGCGACACGATGGATTCCTCGGCGCGCGCCGTCGCGCTCGCGCGTGCGTACGGCGCGCGCGGCGTTTACGCCGCCGTCGGCATCCACCCCGAGGAGGCCTTCGAGATGACGGAGGCGGAGGACGCGCAGCTCGTGGACTGGACGCAGGAGGAGCACGTCGTCGCCATTGGGGAAATCGGTCTTGACTATTACTGGGAGAAGGACGAGGAGCGGCGCGCGCTTCAGCGGCGCATCTTCATTCGCCAGCTCGACTTCGCGCGCCAGCTGCATCTGCCCGTCTGCATCCACGACCGCGAGGCGCACGGCGATACGCTTTCGATTCTCAAGAAGGAAGGGCGTGGCATCGAAGGCGTGCTTCATTGCTTTTCGGGCAGCCTCGAAATGGCAGAGGAAGTCGTGAAGCTCGGCTATCACCTTGGCGTCGACGGTCCACTGACGTACAAGAATGCGGCAAAACTCCCGGAGATCGTGCGGAAAATGCCGCTCACGCGCCTCCTCGTCGAGACGGATGCGCCGTACCTGACGCCCGTCCCCTTTCGCGGGAAGCGCAACGAGCCGGCATACGTCCGCTACGTCGCCGAGAAGGTGGCAGAGCTTCGCGGCATCTCCTTTGAAGCCGTCGCCGAGGCGACGACGGAAAATGCCGTGCGTCTCTACAATCTTTAAAGAAACCATATAAAATCTTAAAAGTGGCGGGAAAATAGCTGAAAAAGCACCCTGCCACTTTTCATTTCCCATTTTCCAGTTAAATTTCAGCTTTAAGTGGGAGAATATAATCAACGTCAAAGAAAGATGCTAATTTGCCGCGTGAGCTTTCATCTTTGAGAACGGCGTGAAATGCTCACATCCATCTGCCCTGAGGGGGGATTCAATGCGTTTCCGGACGTTCATGACAAACAAGAAAGCAAAGCAGCTCACACTGTGCGCGGCGCTTGCCTCGATGCTGCTGCTCACGACAGGATTTTCTCGCACGGGCACGTTCAGTGCGATGAAGCAGGTCGATGTCCACGTCGACGGGCGCACGATTACGACGAATACGGTATATGACAACGTAAGCCCTGACGATATTCTGACGCGCGTCGGCGTGAAGCTTGGCGCGGCCGATACATACGATCTCAAGAAGATTGACGGCAGGCGGACGGATATCCGCGTCCACCGCGCCGTCCCCATCACGATCGATTACCAAGGCAATAAGCGCGAAGTCATGACGACGCGTCAGACGGTCGCGGAGGCGCTGCTCGATGCGGGCTATCAGCCGGAAGACGTTGAAGTCGCTGCCGGCATGGACACGAAGATTGCGGCAAACATGACGATAGATGTCAAAGACAGTGCGGCGAAGATCCGGGCGATGGAGGAAGCGCGCGCGCGCGAGCGCCAGACGATGGTCGAGACCTCGCGCGGCTTCCAGCGCTACAGTGCGGCGTACACGATGGAGGCGACGGCATATCTGCCGTCGGACGGCGGCGGAAGCGGCATCACGGCATCCGGCATGATCGCGCAGCGCGGCGTCGCCGCCGTCGATACCGACGTGATCCCGCTCGGCACGCGCCTCTACATCCCCGGCTACGGCGAGGCAATCGCCGCCGATACGGGCGGCGCGATAAACGGCAACCGCATCGACCTCTGCATGGAGGACTACGGCGACGCCATCCAGTTCGGCCGCCGCGATGTGACCGTCTACGTTTTGGAATAAGAGAATCGCATATCGCATATAGATGATACAGAGCCACTTCGTTTTGAGGTGGCTCTTTTCGTGCGCGCGGTGGTGGAGGAGAGGAGGAAATCGTAGGGAAGGTTTTTTCTTGCCTTTGGCGAATTATAGAAATAGGAATCACTTGTTGAATTTGCAAAGAGGTACAGGATGAAGCTGACGGCTTGCTATATGGTTCGCGACGAGGTGCAGAATCTTCGGCGCTCGCTCGAATCCATCCGCGGCGTATGGGATGAGCTCATCGTCGTCGATACGGGATCGGTGGATAGGACAAAGGAGGTCGCCGCTTCTTTTGGTGCAATCGTCTTCGATTTTCCATGGTGCGACGACTTTTCTGCGCCGCGCAATGCGGCAATCGAACGGGCTTCAGGCGACTGGATTCTGTTCTTGGATGCAGACGAGTCTTTTGCAGCGCCCAAAGACCTGCGCGTGCATTTGTCGCGTTTAATGAAGCGGGCAGAAATGGATGCATGGCTGCTTCCCCTGCGGAATGTGGAGCAAGGGAAGCCGAATCATGGGAGCGTGCAGTATTTGCTCCGGCTTTTTCAGAATCGAGCTGATCTCCGTTACAGCGGACGCATCCATGAGAATGTAGTGCGGCAAGGCGGCAATCTGGCGCTTGGCTATGCGCCGCGCGGCCTGCTCCTCTTGCATACCGGCTATGCGGCGGCAATCGCCAGGACGAAATCCGAGCGAAACCTGCGGATCCTGCTGCGCGAATCCGAGCGCGTCGGAGATGCGCTCCCCTTTGCCTGCTACCTCGCGGACGCCTATTATGGGCTGGGGAAGTATGAGCAGGCGATGCACTATGCGCGGCTCTCCATTGAAAACGGCGTGGAATTGGTCGGCGACGCAAGCCATATTTACCATCTCGTGCAGGAGTGTATGCGGCATTTGCAGCTGCCCCTTTCGGAGCAGCTTGCGTGGGCGCAGGAGACGCTTCAGCGCTTTCCGACGCTTCCCGACGCGCTCGCCGAGTGCGGCATCCTCCTGAGCAGCATGGGGCGGCTTGCGGAGGCGCGCGAGCGCCTTTCGGCGGCGCTCGCGCACTATGCGGCCGAGGATTACGATTTGCGCGACGGCTCGTTTTTCTCCGATGTGATTGCCGCGCGCGTCGCGCGCCGCCTCGCGCGGATTGCGCGCCTTTTGGACGCGCAGGAGGAAGCGGCGCGTTGGCAGGAGAAAGCAGAGGCGTATGAGATGGGCGAAAAGGGAGCGGGGCGCGTGCGCGTTTCGGCGTGCTACATCGTCCGCGACGAGGCGGACGATTTGCAGAAGTCGCTCGCGAGCATTCGCGATGCGGTCGATGAGATCATCGTCGTCGCGACGGGGGAGAGCGAGGGCGTGCGCGAGATCGCGCGTTCGTTTGGCGCGGCGGTCTATCCGTTCGCATGGTGCGACGATTTTTCCGCCGCGCGCAATTTCTCGCTCGAAAAGGCGACGGGTGACTGGATTCTTGTCCTCGATTCCGACCAGTATCTCTCCGAGGCGACGCGCGGCAATCTCCGCGCCGTGCTCGACCGCGAGCAAGAGGGCGCGGCGGAGCAGCTTCTCTTTGCGGTGCATAACGTCGATGCGGATACGGGCGAGGCGATGTCGGATCTCTATGAGCCGCGCGCCTTTCGGCGCAGGGAAGGGCGAAAGTATGTCGGGCGCATCCATGAGGAGATCCGCGACACACTGGAAGGAGCGGCGCATCTTGTCGCGCCCATGCGCCATATTCCTGCTGCTGAGCTTCAGATCATTCATACGGGGTACAGCGCCGCGCGCTCGCAGGAAAAGGCGGAACGAAACCTTCGCCTTTTGCTCAAGGAATTGCGCGTATCGAAGCAGCCGGAGCTTTTATACATGTACCTCGCCGAAGCTTATGACGGCATCGGCGACGCGGAGCACGCGATCTGCTACGCGAAGCGCGATCTCGCGACGGGCGGGCACAAGGGCGTCGCCTATGCGAGCCGCTCGCACCGCATACTCCTGCGCCTCTATGCGGAGCAGGGGCGCACGGCGGAACGCCTTGCGCTCGCGGCATCCGCTGTGCGCGATTATCCCGATCTGCCCGACTTTCACGCCGAGTACGCGGAGTGCCTTGCGGACGCGCTCGAATACGAGGCGGCGCTTCGAGAGTCCGAGCGGTCGGCGGCGCTTGCGGCAGGCTATGACGGGCTTGAGCCGAGCAGCATTGATGCAAAGGCACTTGCCGTCATGGAACGCCGCCGCGCTGTCTGGCGCGCCATCCGCGCGCGCGCGAAGGAAATGCGCCTATTCGCGTGCCTCATCGTGCGTGACGCGGGAGAAGACTTCGTGCGTTGGGCGGAGAATGCGAAAACGTATGCCGATGCGCTCATCGTCGTCGATACGGGCTCGACGGACGGTACGCGCGAGCGCGCCGCAAAGGCGGGCGCGACGGTCATTGATCTTCCGTGGCAGGGCGATTTTGCCGCCGCGCGAAATGCCGCGCTCGGCGCGGCGGAGGGCGCGGACTGGGTCACGGTGCTCGACGCGGATGAGGCGTTCCTTGACCCAGGCAAGGTACGCGTCTTTGCCGCGCGCACGGAGCTTGGCACGCCGCAGATCGATGCGGTGCAGCTCCCCATCGTCCATGTCAACGAGGATGACCATGACCGCGAAATGAAACGCCAGCCGTATATCCGCCTTCTTCGCATGGGGCGCGGGCTCTTCTACGAGGGGCGCGTTCATGAGCAGCTCAAAAAGGCGGGCGGCGAGCCGAATCTCTTGACGGAGGGGAGGCATCTTCCGATTCGCCATACGGGGTACAGCACGGGCAGAATCCGCGCAAAGGTGCGGCGCAACCTCGCGCTAATTGAGCAGGAAATCGCCGAGGGCGGCAAGAAGCCGCACCACGACCGCTATCTCGCTGACTGCTATTATGGGCTGGGTGACTACGCGCGTGCGCTCGTCTCTGCGCGTGCGGCGCTCGCGAGCCCCGTGCGCTCGATTGGCGCGCAGAGCGATCTCCATCACTTGATTCTCGGCGCGATGCAGGAGCTTTCCTTGCCGCTTGCGGAGCAGATCGCCGCCGCGCGCGAGGCGGTGCAGGCGTTCCCGGAGCTTCCCGATTTCCATGGAATCTTGGGCGAGCTGCTTGTGGCGTCTGACCCACAGGAGGCGCGGGAGCAGCTGGAAAAGGCGCTTGCGCTCGCGGAGCGCGGCGCAGGCGCAGAGGCGAGCCAGTTCGCCGAGCGTGTGGCGCGCACCTATGCCGCGCTTGCCGCGTGTTGCCTCGCGCTAGGCGACATGGCGGCAGCGGAGCGCGCGGCGCATGAGGCACTTGCGCGGTCGGCGCATGAGACGAATGCACTCGATGTGCTCTGCACGCTATACGAGGGAGAAGGAACGGAACGCCTGCTCGCGCGCCTGACGGAAATCGTCGGCGATACGGAGGAGGGGCGCGGCTTTCTTCTTCGCTTTGCGGAAAGCTACGGGCATATTGCGCTCTGCTGCCATCTCATCCAATCGGCAGAGGGCGTGTCGGAATCGCTATACGAAAAGGTGCGGGTGCAGCAGGCGGAGTCGCTTCTCACAGAGCTTGCGGCAGATGCGAGCAATCGGATTCGGGAAGCGCCTGCCGTGCTCCTCACGCTTGAGGCGTGCGAGACGCCAGAGGCGGCGCATCTCGCCCAGCGCCTCGCCACGCTCCTGCCACCTGCGATGCAGGCGTTTTGGCAGGCGTATCGCGGCGCGGATGTCTCTCACGCCGCGTTGGCGGAGGGCTGGACGCTCTTTGCGCCCGCCTTCCATCGCTGGGGCTCAGACGCGCAAGTCGAGCGCGTCCTGCCGCTTCTCTCTGCGCTTGACGATGCGGCAAAAGCCGCGTTCTTCCATCCGCTCGTCGCAAGACGGCGTTTTGCGGCGGCGATTTCCGTTGCTGGGATTATCGCTGCCGATTCGCCTGTGGCAGATAGCGGCTTCTGGTACGATCTGGGGCGCGCGTTTTTCGCCAGTGGGGAGCAGGCAGCGGCACGGGAGTGCTGGGGAAAGGCGATTTCGATTGACCCCGCGCACGGCGGCGCGCGCGCTTATCTCGTCTGGACGGCGCAGGAAAATCAGACAGAGGAGGTGCGCGCATGAAGATCTCGGCTTGCTGTATCGTCAAGAATGAGGCGGCGAACTTGCCGCGTTGGCTCGCGAGCGCGCGCGCGTACGCCGATGAGCTCGTCGTTGTCGACACGGGCTCTGCGGACGCGAGCGCGGAGATCGCACGCGCTGGCGGGGCGCGCGTCCTCTCGTTCCCGTGGACGGGCGACTTCGCGGCGGCGAAGAATTTCACGATCGAGGTGTGCGGCGGCGACTGGATCGCCTTCCTCGACGCCGATGAGTTTTTCCGCGAGGAGGACGCGCCTGCAGTGCGCGCGCTCGTCGAGCAGTATGACGCAGATGCGCACGTCGCGGGGCTTGCGACGCGCCTCGTCAACATCGACAGCGCGACGGGCGAGAACATGGGCACGTCGATGGTCGCGACGCGCCTCTTCCGCAATCGCCCTTGGATTCGCTATGTCGGCACGGTGCATGAGAGCCTGCGCAATCTGCGCCCCGAAGAGCCGAAGGAGATGAAGTACGTCACCGCGCCCGTCATCTACCACACGGGTTATTCCCGTGCAATCATACAGGAAAAGTCGGCGCGCGATCTCAACATGATTCTCGCGCGGCAGGAGCGCGAGGGCGCGCAGCCGCTCGACGACTTCCACCTTGCCGACTGTTATTACGCGCTCAAGGACTACGAGAAGGCGGCGTATCACGCGGAGCGCGCGGCGCACGACGCGCATCAGGCCGTTGGCATGGAGCGGCGTCCCTATATGGTCTGGGCGCAGTCGCTCATGCTCTTGAACCGCGACGATGCCGAGGTGCGCGCCGTGCTCCATGAGGCGGAGCGGCGTCACCCGGAGGCGGCGGCGTTCTGGCAGCTGGACGGCGTCATTTGCCGCAGGATGGGCGACTTTCTCGCGGCGGAGGCGGCTTTTTTGCGCGCACTTTCACTTGCGGCAGCGCATCCCGATGACGATGCGGCGGCGCGCCTCCTGCCGCTGACGTATGAGCATCTGGGGGAGATTGCCCTCTTAAAGGGCGACGCCTTGACGGCGCGCGCGCTTCTCGCCGAGGGGCTTCGCCTGCAGCCGCGCCACGTGCATATGCTCGAGCTGCTCGCCGAATCGTATGAGGGCGGGGACGAAGTGGAAGCAATCGCGCTGCTGAACGAGATTTTTGACAAGGTGCGCGACGCGGGCTATCTCGCGCAGGCGCTTGCGGGGACGCGGCTTGACCGTGCCGCGCTCTACTATGACAAGGCGGCGGGCGGCGTGCTCGGCAGGACGGATCGCCTCCTGCGGGCGAACCGCCCCGAGCTGGCGGCGGCAGGCCTCGTGACGGAACTGGAGCGGGCATTCGTGCTCGCGGATGCGGCGTGCCGGACGGGGGCGTCGCGCGAGACGCAGGCGGTATGGCAGACGCTCATGCCCCGGGAGATCGCAGGCGGCGCGCCCGAAAATGCGCGTCTGCAAAAGCGCATGGAGCGGACGCGCAGGTGGATGGGCGCAGAGCGGAAGGCAGGAATGAAATGAACCGACAAAAAGAGGACACGCTTGCGGCGCTTCGAGACGATGCCTATCGTGCATTGGAGGCGCACGACTACGCGGCAGCGCGCGAGGCGGTGCGCCGCCTTGCCGCGCTCGTTCCCGTCGAGGCGGCAGGCCTTTCGTGCGCGCTTGAAATCGAGGCAGGAGACGCCGAGACGGCAGAAGCGGCATGGGACGCGCTCGCCACGCGCGCGCCCGACGATCTCTATACGAAATTCCTCGCGGCGCGCATCGCCTTCCTGCGGCAGGACTACGCGCGCGCCCACGCGCTCCTCCTGCCGCTTCGCGCGGAGAAGGAAAAGGACGACTATCAGGAGCGCATCTGGAATCTCTACGGGCAGTGCGCGCGGATTCTCGGCGATCCCGTTGAGGCAGGGCGCGCGTACCTTCATGCGGCGCGGGCGGCGACGTCGCTTTCTCTTGCCGCCGTCGAGTACAGCGACTATCTGTTCAATCTGCATTACCTTTCTACGACGCTCGCTGAGCAGAAGGCAGCTGCGGAGGGATATGGCAGGCTCTTCCAGAAGCTGCCGCAGTTCTTCCATGCCTATCCGAAGGAGAAGGAACGGCTGCGCATCGGCTATATCTCGGGCGATCTGCGCGATCACGTCGTCCTGCGCTTCGTCTACGCGCTCGTTTCGCATTATGACAAGGCGCATTTTGCGGTCTACGCCTACGCCAATAACGAGGAGGACGCGTATAGCCGGCACCTGCGGACGCTCGTCACGGGCTGGCGCAACATCTTGGGGCTGCCCGCGGAACAGGCGGCGCGGCTCATCTACGAGGACGGCATTGACATTCTCGTCGATTTTTCGGGGCATACGAAGGAAAACAGCCTGCCCGTGCTCGCCTATCGCCCTGCATCCGTGCAGATTTCGGGCATCGGCTACTTTGCCTCGACGGGGCTTCCTGCCGTCGACTACTTCCTCGCGGATGCGACGCTTGCGGAAGGGGCGGCGGAGCAGGGCTTTACGGAGGAACTTCTCGTCCTGCCCGCGAGCCATTTCTGCTATACGCCGATGGAAGAGGCTCCCTTTGCGCGCACGGCGCCGTCAGCGAAAAAGGGCTATGTGACCTTCGGCAGTTTCAACAATTTCGCGAAGGTGAATGACGCGGTGCTCGCCTGCTGGCGCGAAATCCTCGCGCGCGTGCCGAAGTCGCGCCTCTTCTTGAAGACGGACGCCTTCGATGCGCCCGCGAGCCGCGCGGCGGCGCTCACGAAAATCGAGGCGGCGGGCATTGACCTCGCGCGCGTGACGTGGCAGGGCGCGACGCGCGACTATCTAGGGGCATACGGCGCGGTCGACATTGCGCTCGATACGTTCCCGTACCCCGGCGGCGGGACGACGTGCGACGCGCTCTACATGGGCGTTCCCGTCGTGACGCGCACGGGGGAGAGCCTTGGCGAGCGGTTTGGCGCGAGCATTTTGGCGAATCTGGGGCTGGGAGAGCTCGTGGCGCGGAGCGCGGAGGAATACGTCGAGCGCGCCGTCTCGCTCGCAGGCGACGCGGAGACGCTCGCGCTCCTGCACGCGAATCTGCGCACGATGATGAAGCGCTCGCCGCTTATGGATGCGGCGCTCTATCAGTCCTCCATCGAGGAAGCATACCGCGCCGTTTGGGCGGCATACTGCGAAAAGCGCCACGCGCCGAGCGAGGACGAGAGCCGCGCGCTCTGCCGCAAGATGGAAGCCTTTCAGCGCGCGGGCGATATGCGGCAGGCGGCCGCCGCCGCCTCGCATCTCGTCGCGGGACAGTTTGCAAATGCCGACGCGCTCAAAGAGGCGGCGTTCGTCGCCGTCGACGCGGGGGCGCGTGATGTGGTGCACGAGGCGGCAATCGCGCTTCGCACCGCCCGGCCCGCAAGCGGCGCGGCGGCGCTCGTCGCCGCCTTTGACGCCTCGCTTGCGGGACGGAATGCTGTTGCCGTCGCGAAGGCGAAGCAGGCGATCACGGCGGGCGATCTTGCGGCATCGGAGCGCGGCATCGCGTACCACCTCCAAGCGGAAAGCTACAAGCGCCTCGGCAGGCGCGAGAAGGCAGCACGCGCCTGCCTCGCGTCGAGCGGGGAAAAGACAATCGCGCAGGGAAAGCTTGCGGAGTACAGCAATTATCTCCTGAATCTCAGCTATGCGCCGCACGCGGCGGAGGAACTGCTGGCGGCGGCAAAAGGCTACGGCGCGCTCTTTGAACCTATGCAGGTATTCTCGCATACAAAGGAAAAGCACCGCCACAAGCGGCTTCGCATCGGCTACATCTCGCCCGACTTCGCGCGCCACGTCGTCGCCTGCTTCGCGCTGCCCTTTTTCCGCCATGCGGATAAGAATGTGTTCGCAGTCTACGGCTATATGACTGGCGCGGCGGACGCGGCGACGCAGGACTTCGCTGCGCTTGCAGACACCTTCCGCGACCTCTCGGCGCATACGGCACGCGAGGCGGCGCAAGTGATCTACGCGGACGAGATCGACATTCTCGTCGACCTCTCCGGCCATACGGGAAATAATGCCCTGCCTATCCTCGCCTATAAACCCGCGCCTGTGCAGGTTTCGGGCATCGGTTATTTCCGCACGACGGGACTGCCTGCCGTCGATTACTTTCTGTCCGACGTGCACCTTGCGCCCGCAGGCGAGGAGGCGTTCTTCACGGAGCGGCTGCTGCGCCTGCCCGAAAGCCACTGGTGCTATGAGCCGCTTGCGGGCAGCCCGCCCATCAGCCCAGCGCCGTTTCTGCGAAATGGCTATGTGACGTTCGGCTGCTTCGGCCATTTCGACAAGGTCACGGATGAGATGCTTGCGCTCTGGGGTGAGATCCTGTCTGCCGTGCCGGAGAGCCGCCTCTATCTGAAGAGCGCCGTCATGGACGATGCGGCGCGGCGCGCGGGCGTAAATGCGCGCCTTGCGGCAGCAGGCATCGACCTCGCGCGCGTGCATCTTGAAGGCCGCACGGACGAGTATCTCACCGCATACGACGCGATTGACATTGCGCTCGATACCGCGCCGTATCCCGGCGGCGGCACGAGCTGCGACGCGCTTTACATGGGCGTGCCGTTCGTGACGCTCGCGGGCGCGCATCATCACGGGCGGTTCGGCGTGAGCTTGCTCGAAAACGTCGGGCTTGGGGATCTCACGGCGAAGGATGGCAGGGAATACGTGCGGATTGCCGTGCGCCTTGCAGGGGACAAGGAACGCCTTGCCTCGCTCCATCTGACGCTTCGCCGCACGATGCAGGCGAGCGCGCTTATGGACGGCGCGCGCTATACGATGCGACTGGAGCGAGCCTATCGCGCGATCTGGCGTGACTGTCATGTTTTGCACGATGGGAGCGATATTCACGGCAATCTTTCCGCCGCCTATGCGTCAGACGACTGGGCAGAGGTTTCCCGCCTCGCATTCTGGCAGGCAGGGCTTTTGCCGCGCCGCGAGGACGCGGAGCGCATGGAGGTCTTTGCCCACTATCAGATGAAGCACAATCGCTGCGCGGAAATGCTTGCGGCAGACTGCCTCGCGGCAGAGCCTGATGATGCGCAGCTTCGCTTTATGCGCGCTTCTGCGCTCGAGCAGCTTGGCGAGCTTCCCGAAGCGCTCGCGCTGACGCGCAGGGCGCTGCAGGCGGAAAACCTCGCCTCTGACGTGCATCTGAAGCTTCTGCAGCTTGCCGCCTTCACCGCGTTCAAACTCGGCGCATCCGATACGCCCGACTTCTATCACGCGGTCTTTTTGCGCGACCCTTCGGACGTCGATTCGTACAGCTCGTATCTCTTTGCCTATAATTCCCTTTCGATTGACGAGGCGGAGCTCTTTGCGCGTTCCATAAAGTACGGCACTCTTTTCAAGACGGTCAAGCCATACGCGCACGATCCCGCCCGCCACCGCCATAAGCGGCTGCGCATCGGCTATCTCTCGCCTGACTTCCGCGCCCACGTCATGTTCCACTTTTACCTCGCGATGCTCGTGGGCTGCACGCGCGACGCATTCGAGGTCTATGCGTACAGCCTCACGGCAAAGCGCGACGACCATACCGATCTTGTCGCGCGCTTTGCGGGCATGTTCCGCGATCTCGCAGGGCGCTCGGCGGACGAGGCGGCAAAGTCCATTTACGAGGATGAGATTGACATACTCGTCGACCTCGCGGGGCATACGGCGGGGAACGGGCTGCCGATCCTCGCGCGAAAGCCCGCGCCCGTACAGGTGTCGGGGCTTGGCTATATGGCGACGACGGGTCTGCCTGCCGTCGACTACTTCCTGACGGATTCGATCGTCGATCCCGTGGGCGTCAATGAGCCATACTTCACGGAGGAGCTTCTTCGTCTGACGAGCCAGTTCTGCTACGGCGGCGTCAGCGACAGGCTTCCCGCATCGGTGGGCGCGCCCGCGAAGGAGCGCGGCTGGGTTCTCTTCGGCGTATTCAACAATTATCGGAAGATCACGGATGAAATGCTCGCGGCGTGGCGCGAGATTCTCGCGCGCGTGCCACAGTCAAAGCTGCTCATCAAGACGCAGGTCCTCTTCAGCCCGAAGATGGCGCTCGCCGCATACGAAAGGCTCGAAGCGAGGGGCTTTGACATGAACCGCGTGATTTTCGAGCCGGCGACGACGGACTACATGGAGCGGTATCTCGATGTCGATATTGCGCTCGATACGTTCCCGTACCCCGGCGGCGGGACGACGTGCGACGCGCTCTACATGGGCGTGCCCGTCGTGACGTGCTGCGCGAGCCGCCACAGCACGCGGTTTTCCGCGAGCATCCTCGCGAATATCGGGCTTGACGGCCTCGTGACGGAGCGCGTGGCGGATTACATCGACCGCGCCGTATATCTTGCAGGCGACTTGGAGCTTCTGGATGTGCTCCATAAGAAGCTGCGCCCGATGATGCAGGCGTCGCCCGTCATGGATATGGGGCATTACATGGAAGAGCTTGAAGCGGCGTACCGCATGATCTGGGCGCGGTGGGAGAGCAAGGAAAACAGGAGCAGATGATGGAAAAGATTCGGATTGGCTATCTCTCGGATGGCTTTTCAAATGGGGATTTGCGGGATTTCCTGCCCGTCTATTTCACGGCTTATGACAAGACCCGATTGGAAGTGTTCGGCTACCATACGGGAAGCGTGGACGAGGTCACGGCGCTCTTTCGCGAGGCGGCGGACGGCTGGCACGATCTGGCAGGAAGGACGGCGGAGGAAATCGCCGCCGCCATCCGCGCGGACGAGATCGACATCCTCGTCCAGCTGACGCGCAGCGATTCGCCGCTCTTTGCCGCCGTCCGCGCGGCGCATCCCGCGCCAATCATTCAATACGAGCCGGAGGGCGAGTTCTGCTACTCGCCGTTTGACAAGGTGCTCGAATACGCCGTCTGCGCGCCGTGCCTGGATAGCGGCGCAGTCACGACGGACTATCTCGACGGGAAACCCGCGTCCGAGATCGATTACGCCTCGCTCGACTTCGGTCTGTATCGCTATGCGCCGACGCTCTCGGCACTTTGTGCGGCAGCCGACCACAGCGTCCCTGTCGTTATCTGCGACGAGGGCGGCTCGCCAACGCTTGCGCGCACGATGGAGATGCTCGGCATGGGCGAACTCTATACGCGGACGGAGGCGGACTTCGCGCGCGCCGCCCTGCGCCTTTCGGAAGACTTTGCCGCAATCGCGCGGCATCACCGCGGCCTGCACTGGCGCCTGCACGGCGCGCCGATGGCGGCGGACGCGTTCATCATGCAGGCGGAACGGGGCTACAGCCGCCTCCTCGCGCGGCGCGGAAAAGCGAGCCGCAAGGCGCTCGAAAGGGCGCTCGCGGAGAGTGAAAAGGCGCGCGACTGGCACGCCTTCCTCGCGGCCTTCCACGCGCTCGACGGGCGCGGGAAAATCCCGAAGAACAAATGCCTCATGGCATCATGGGCGTACTCCTTCCTGCATGACAGCATGCGCAGCCTCTGCTGGGCGCAGGAGGCGGAGCGGCGCGGCGAGGAAAAGCCCGTCACGCAAGATTACCTTCAAATCCATGGCTTCTTGGACGCGGAGCGCTGGCAGGAACTGTATGCGGTATGCAAACGGGCGCTCGCGCGCGCCGAGGCGGGCGAGCCGATGCTCGCAGATATTCGCTTTGCCGTCACGATGAACCTTGCCTACGCCGCCTATCGGCTGGGCAAGGCGGAGTGCGTCTCCCTCTATCGTGAGGCGAGCGCGCTGTCGACGGTGTTTTATGACAAATGCAACTTTATGAGCAGTGCGCTTATGGCGTACAATTTTCAGGACGTTGAGCCACGGGCGGTCTACGAGGCACATTTGGGCTATAATGCGCTGTTCGCCCGCGTCAGGCCTTATGCGCATCAGGGGCATAAGCGCGGGGAAAAGCTCCGCATCGGCTATATCTCGCCCGACTTCCGCGCGCACGTCATGGCGAGCTTCTGCTGGCCGTTTCTCGCGACGTTTGACCGCACGGCGTTTGAGGTGTACGCATACAATCTTGCGGCCGAGGATCCGTATACGGATGTGTTCCATTCGCTCGTGACCGTATGGCGCGAGGCCGGCGGAAAATCGTATGCGGAGGTTGCCGCGCAGATTTACGCGGACGGGATCGATATTCTCGTCGACCTTGCAGGCCACACGAGCGGATCGGGGCTTCCCGTGCTCGCATGGAAGCCCGCGCCCATCGAGGTGTCTGGGCTTGGCTATATGGCGACGACGGGGCTGAAGGCGGTCGACTACTTCCTGACGGACGGCTTTGTCGATCCGCCCGGGCAGGGCGACGCATTCTTCTCGGAACGGCTCGTGCGCCTGAAGAGCCAGTTCTGCTACAATGCGCCGACGAATCTGCCTGCGTCTGCGGGCGCGCCGAGCAGGGAGCGCGGCCGGATTCTCTTCGGCTCGTTCAACCAGTACACGAAGATAACGGACGAGACGCTTGCGGACTGGGCGCAGATCCTCGCCGCCGTGCCGCGCGCGCGCCTCCTTATCAAAACGGAGGTTTTCGCCGATATATCTACTGTGGAGGCGGCGTATCAGCGTTTCGAAGCGGCGGGACTCCCGATGGACCGCGTCCTCTTCGAGCCGTCGTCGAAGGACTACATGATGCGCTATCTCGATGTCGATATCGCGCTCGACACGTACCCGTACCCCGGCGGCGGGACGACGTGCGACGCGCTCTACATGGGCGTTCCCGTCGTCACGCGCTGCCGGCCGGATCGTCACAGCACGCGCTTTTCCTACGGCATCCTGTCGGTCATCGGCCTTGCGGAGCTTGCCTCGGCGACGCGTGCAGGCTATGTGGAGACGGCGTGCGCGCTCGCGCGCGACGCGGAGCTTCTCGACGCGCTTCACAAGAATCTGCGCGCGATGATGAAGGCGTCGCCGCTCATGAATCCCGTGGACTATATCGCCGATGTTGAGGCGCATTATCGTGCCATGTGGCAGGCGTTTGAGGAGGGGCAGGATGGATGATTTCCCGCGCCGTTACAACAAGATAAAGCGCGCGTTTGACAAGCACCGTTTCGCCGAGGCGCTTCGGCAGCTCGCGGCGCTCGATCCCGCCCGCGTGCCGGAGAATGAGGCGTGGCGCGTGCCGCTTGCGCGCGGCATGGCGCTCGCCGAGGTCGGGCGCGGCGCGGAAGGCGTTGCCGCGCTCGAGGAGGCGCTCGGCTCGCCCTATATGCCGCTCGAAACGAAGCGGCACGTTTACAGCAATTACCTGATGGAGCTGCACTACTTGCAGGATCTGCCCGATGAAAAGCTGCGGCGGGCGCATTTCGCCTATGCGGATTTTTTTGCAGATGTGCGCCCTTATGCGCATGCGCGCGCGCGGCGCGGCGAAAAGCTGCGCGTCGGCTATCTCTCGCCGAATCTCACGGATCATATCGTGCTGAGCTTTGCGATACAGCTGTTTGCGCAGTATGACAGGGATCGCTACGAGGTCATTCTGTACAGCATGGGAAGCCGCCAGAATGAGGTCACGGACTGGGTCGCGGGCTTTGCGAACGGATTCCGCGATTTGAGCCGCCTTGCGCCCGCGCGCGCGGCACAGCAGATATTCGAGGATGAGGTCGATGTGCTCGTCGATCTCTCGGGACACTGCGAAGGCGGCAGGACGCTCGAGGTTGCGGCGTACCGTCCCGCGCCCGTGCAGCTTTGCGGCATCGGCTACTTCGACACGACGGGGCTTCCGGCGATGGACGCGTTTCTCGGCGATGTCTGCTGCGATCCCGACGGGGCGGATGCGCAGTTTTGCGAGAAGCTGCTGCGCCTGCCGAAGAGCCATTTCTGCTTTACGCCGACGGAGCAGTTCGCGCATTTTTCCGGGGCGTACCGCCTGCACGATCCCATCGTCTTCGGCAGCTTCAACAACTTTGCGAAGATCACGGACGAGATGCTCCTCGCGTGGCGCGAAATCCTCGCGCGCGTGCCGAAGAGCCGCCTGCTCCTAAAGAATGTCAAGACGTATCGCGAGCCGCTCGCCGCCATGCGAAAGCGCATGGAAGCGCTCGGCTTTCCGATGGAGCGGATCACGCTTCGCCCTGCGACGCAGCATTATTTGAAGGACTACCTCGGCGTCGACGTGATTCTCGACACCTATCCCTACGTCGGCGGCGGCACGACGTGCGAGGCGCTCTACATGGGCGTTCCCGTCGTCACGCGCTACGGCACGCGCCACGGCTCGCGCTTCGGCCTCAGCCTGCTCCAGAACATCGGCATCGGCGAGCTCGCCGCGCCGACCGTGGCGGAATACATCGAGCGCGCCGTCATGCTCGCGGAAGATCCCAATCTCGTCGCCGCGCTCCACGCGCGCCTGCGGCAGATGATGGAGGCGTCGCCCGTCATGGACGGGAAGGGCTACACGCGCGCGGTCGAGGCGGCGTTTGAAATGCTTTGGGAAGACTGGCTCAGTCAATGAATAGATGAGGAGAATTGCTTTGGGAAGGGCAAGCAGGAAGAGAAAGAGAAGGAGAACGAAAAAGATGCAGAATACGAATGCTTATACGCCGGACGAATTGCGGATGCGCACGCTCATGGAGCAGAAGCAGTACGCGCGTGCGCTCGAAGCGCTCGCCAAAATCATCAAGCAGAAGGAAGTGAAGCCGGAGTTCCTCTACGACGGCGCGTATGCTTACTTTATGCTCGGCGACTACGACCGCGCCGCCGAATGGGTCACGAATACGCTGACGTACGCGGCTCTGAGCGTCAAGGCGCGCATCCTGCTCGCGCGCATCTGTCTCGTCAAGGGGCGCGCGGACGACGCGATGGCGCTTCTGGAGTTCCTGCTGACGAAGGAAGCCGATCAGATGACGGACGCGTACAAGGATGCGATCCGCATGATCGGCATGACGCTCGCGCGCCGCGACGCGGAGCGCACGCGCCGTGACTATCCGGCGCTCGCCGCGCTCGCCCTGGGGGCGGTCAAGGCGCAGGCGGCGGGCGGCGAGGACGCAAAGGCGCTGCTCGCAAAGCTGAAGGCGAAGATCGCCGAGGCACGCGAGGCACGGCAGGCGCCGCCTGCTGTCGCACCCGCTATGCCTGCTCCCGCTTCGCCTATGCCTGCTGCGTCAGCGCAGACGGCAGAGACTGCACCCGATGCACAGGCGGGCAGCGCAGAAAGCGTACAGGGCGCGGCAGACGCGCAGGAAGCAGCGCGCCAGGCGGAGGAAATTCTCGCGCGCCCCATCCCCGCGCGCGAGAAGGTGCGCATCCTGAATCAGTTCGCGGGCGGCTGCTACGCCGCAGGCGACGCCGCCTCTGCCGTCACGTATCTCGCTGCCGCGCTTCGCGTCGATGTCGCGGACTGGACGCTGCGCAATATGGCGCTCGCACAGGCGGAGCTCGGCGATCGGGAAAAGGCGCTCGCCTTTGCCGCCCGGATGAAGCGGACGGACTTCCTGCTGCTTGCGGCGCTGCGCCATGCGTGAGGCGGGCAAGGGGGGAGAGGGCATGCGGGACAACGCGCCGCGCCGCGTCTGCATCGAGGAGATGGCGGATTTCCTCGCAGCCAATCGCGAGGCGCTGCTCGCGCCCGCGCCGGATACGGCGTTATATGCAAAGACGGGAGAACTTCTGCGCGCGTGCCGGGAGTCGCTGCTCGCCGGCGCGCTTCTCGCCAGGCAGGAGGGCGACCTTCAGAAGGCGGAGCGGTATCTTTCCTTTTGGGTGGATTATGCGAAACGCTATGTCGGCAGGATCGCGACGGAGGGTCTGCGCTATCTCGCGCAGGTTCGTCTTGCAGGCGGCAAATGGGCGGAGGCGGCGGAGCTCTTTCAACTGATTCTGGAGCGGCAGATGGAGAACGAGGAAGCCTGCTTCTACCTTGCCGCCGCGCGGCTCGGCATGGGCGCGCCCGCGGACGCCTGCGCGCTCTACGAGGCGGCTGTCGCGCGCAAGCGCATCTTCCCCGAGGCGCAGAGGAACCTCGACTATGTCCGCGCGGGCGGGCGCGAGGCAGATTCGCTTCCGTGCCGCACATCATACGAGATTTCGCTTGCAATAGACCCTGCGGACTATTTGGACTTGCCGATCTTCATCAATTCGCGCGACCGTCTCGCGTGCCTTGCGCGCCTTATGGACTGGCTGACGCGCGCGGGCTGCCGCCGCATCTATATCCTCGACAATGAATCGACGTACGAGCCGCTTCTGTGCTACTATGCGGAGCTGGAGCGGACGGGGCGCGCAAAAGTCCGTTTCCTCGGGCGCAACTGTGGGCATACGGCGCTTTGGGATTCGGGGATCCTGGAGGAGCTTGCGATTGCAACGCCCTACGTCTACACGGATTCGGACGTCGTGCCGACGGAAGACTGCCCGCCGGATGCCGTGGGGCATTTCCTGCGCATCCTGCAGCGATACCCATTCCTCGACAAGGTCGGCTTCGCCCTTCGCATCGACGACATCACGATGCCGTATGCGGACGCGTGCCGTGCATGGGAAGAGCGGTTTTATTTCTACCCGCTGGAGAAGGACTGCTTCTTTGCGCCTGTCGATACGACGTTTGCGCTGTACCAGAATCGGCGGCACTACACGATTCTGACGGCGGCGCGCACGACGGGGCGCTATATAGCGCGCCACCTCCCGTGGTACGGCAGCGCGCGGGATCGCACGGAGGATGAGCGTTATTATCTCGCTCACGCGAGCAAATCCTCTTCGCTTGCCGAGGCGGAACGAGGGCATGCGGAGGCGCTCTATGCGGCCGATTCGTTTGATACCGGGTTTTATTGAGGGCTGCGCCGCTTTGTGCGTGGGGCGCGGCGGAGAGGAAGGCACATGAACGTCTATCCGAACACCATCGTATATATCATCTGCCCCGCGGGGACGATGACGGGCGGCCCAATGCTGCTGCACCAGATCGGGGCGGCTCTCCTCGCGCGCGGATTCGCGACCTGCTCACGCATTACGAGGCGCGCACGCGCGGCTTCCCGCGCCGCCGCGCATGGTGCTGGACGCGGTTGCATGGCTTAGGGAGGACGAGGAGGCGATCGGATGAAGCATCCACAGGTTTTGCCGCCGCGCGCGCGCACGGTCGTCGAGATGGGATGCGGGGACGGCTCGTTTGGCGCGGCATTTCGCCGCGTGCAGCCCGCCTGCCGTTATTTTGGCATGGACGAGAGCCGCGGCAATATCCGCGAGGCGGCGCGCCGTCTTGACCGCGCGGCGTGCGAGGCGGCGGGCGCGGTCGATTTCTCGCGCTATGGGCTTGCGGATGTGGACTGCATTCTCTGCCGCGCGCCGTACTGGAATGCGGCGGCGCTCCCCGCGCTCCTCGCGCAGTTCCGGCAGGTGCTCGCGCCGGGCGGGCAGGTGCTCCTTGGCGTGGCGGATGATATGACGACGGAGGAAGTCGCGGCGCTCGCGCCGACGCTCGCGCAGCTCGGCGCGGCAACGCTGGAGGAAATCGAAGGGGCGCGCTATGTCCGCATTTCCCGTACAGCGCCCCAGCGAAGCCTTGGCATCCGCGTGCTCGCGCTCGACCCCGTCTGTGAGAGCGTGCGCCTGTGCCAGCCCGATGGGTTCTTGCAGACGATGCCGGGCATCACTATCGCAGAGGAGCATTTATATGACGCGCAGAGCGGGACGCCGACGCTGCAGCGCGAGCCGCTTCCGACGGACGACGGAGTCGTCGTCCTCGAGCGCATCGGTTTCCCGCGCGCGGCGGATGCGCTCGAAGAATTTGCGAAGATGGCGCGCGACCGTCAGCTCATTGTTCACGAGTACGACGATTTGCCGTATTGGGTCGGCGGCGATTTCTATGGCGTGCGCCTGGAGCAGGCGTTCGTCGCGTTTCGCGGCGTTCATGCCGTGCAGACATCGACGCCCGCGCTCGCGGACTACTTCCGCGCCTATAACCCGTATGTGCTCGTATTCCCGAATATGCTTGCGGAACTTCCGCCTGCGCGTGCATTTTCACGCGACACCGATACGGTTACGATTTTCTACGGCGCACTCCACCGCGAGGAAGACTGGCAGAAAATCATGCCCGCATTAAATGCGGCAATCGCCCGCTATGGGGCGAGGCTCAGATTCAAGGTCACGGCGGATCATGCCTTTTTTGATGCGCTTCAGACGGAGCAGAAAGAGTACGTCGGGGCGGCTTATAACGGCGGAGGCTTTGCGCCCTATGAGCTTTATGCGGCGGCCATGCAGGAATCCGACATCGCGCTCCTGCCGCTCGGGGACACGCCGTTTAACCGCATGAAGTCCGATCTGAAATTTCTCGAGGCTGCGGCAAACGGCGCGGTCGCGCTCGCCTCGCCTACGGTCTACGCGCGCACGGTGCGCGACGGCAGGACGGGATTTTTATACAACGATCCGCAGGAGTTCGCGCAGATCCTCGGCGCGCTCATCGAAGATCCCATCCTTCGCGCGGAGACGGCACGGCTCGCCTACGACTACGTCCGCGCGAACCGTATGCTCGCCGACCACTATGAGGAGCGCGCTGCCGCGTACCGCGCGCTTGCGGCGCGCTGGGATGAGCTGGAGGGCGCGCGGCAGGCGCGCATCGCGCAGTATTTTACCGGACGCTGAGATGGGCGCGCGGCGTCTCGCAGGGAGGAGCTATGGGAAAGATCATCTGTTATTGCGCGGGTGCGAAGCATCCCGCCATTGCGCCGAATATGCGAAGCCTCGCCGAGGGATTTCGCGCCTTGGGGCATGAAGCCGTCCTCTGTGACTGCACGGATGGCGCGCAGGTCGCCGCCTGCCTGAAACAGCTTTGCGAGCAGCCGGACTCGCTCGCCTTTACGGTCGGCAACAACGATCTTTTCTTGGAAATCCATGCGGATGGCGACAAGTGGCATCCCTATGCGGAATGTGATACGCCGCACGTCTCGGTCATGCTGGACGTACCGTATAATGCGGCATCTTCGGGCTGGGATCTCCCGTGCCGCAGGCATCTCGTGACGCTCCTGGACCGTAATGTTGCCTCGTACCTGCCGCTCGCCTGCCCGGACAAGGAGATGGAGACGCTGTTTCTGCCGCTCGGCGGCACGGAGCATTTGCCGAAGGAGCAGCTTTTCAGTGGCTCGCGCCCTTATGACGTTGTCGTGAGCGCGGGATTCTACGTCGGCGAGTCATGGCCGGCACGCATTTGGCGGCGTGCGGATGTGCCGCGCACCGTGCGTGCTGTCTTGGACGAGGCGGCAGATTTGCTCGAAACGGATCCCATGAATACTTGGGACGGTGTGCGGCACGTCCTGGCAGCACGAGGGATGCTCACCAAAGGAGAGCGTTATGCAAAGGGCATGATTCCGTATCTGTCGCTTCTGCAACGCTACATCAAGCAGTATCGCCGCCTGAAGGCGGTTGCGTTCCTCGTCGAGGCGGGTATCACGCCGGACGTGTTCGGCGCTGGCTGGGAGAGCGTCCCTTTTGCGGATGCGCTTCGCCTGCATGGCGGGACGACGTACGCGGAGATGCTCGACATCGTCGGCAAGGCGAAAATCGTCTATCAGGACAATGCGGAGTTCGCGAACGGCGCGCATGACCGCGTGTTCACCGCGATGCTGAATGGCGCAACCGTCGTCAGCGAGACGAGCACCTATCTCGCGGACGAGTTCCAAGACGGTACGGAGATCTTCCTCTTTGACTGGAAGCAGGGCGCGCGGCGCGTGGCGGAAGTCATCCCCGCGCTTCTCGCCGATGAACCGCTCCGCCTCTCGGCCGCCCTGCGCGCCTACGCGAAGGCAAAGGCGCGCCATACCTGGACGCACCGCGCCGCGCGCATTGCCGAAGCGGTCGAATTGCTGTACGGAAGGAGCTGAGGATCTGGAGAATATGGAACAGGAGCATGTTTTTCCCGCGCTCGACGGATCGGCTGAGGCGCTTCCGGTACGGACGGAAGAGATTCCGCTGGACGCGTTGCGCGCCGCCTACGAGGAAGCGGAGCGCACGTTTGATATTGCGGGGCGCGGGGCGTGCATGACGGAGGCGTTTCGGCAGATTTTGGAACACCCGGCCATGGAGCAGAGCGAGGCAGGGCAATTCTTCGCGGCGCGCCCGCGCATTTTCCTGCTCGCGGCGCTCGATGCGCTCGCGCGCGGCGCGGGGGCGGAGGGGTTGTTCTACCTCGGACAAATCGACGAGGCGGTGCTCGCTTCGCCCGCATGGTTCCCCGCCTATCGCTATTATAAGGCATGGGGCTGTGATCTCACAGGCGAGGACGCGCGCGCCGCGCAGCATCTCGGCGCGCACATCGCGCGCTTTCCGGCGGATGCAGCGGCGAAGTCGTGCCTTGCGGCTTTGCGGGCGGGTGCGCCGCGCGCGTGGTGCGATGCGGGCGTGCGCGCAGAAGAAATCGCCGGCCATTGCGATATTCCTATTTTCATCAATTCGCGCGACCGCGTCGGCTGCCTGCGCGCGCTCGTCGGGCGGCTTTTGTCGATGGGGTATCGGAATCTCATCGTGCTCGATAATGGATCGACTTACGCGCCGCTCCTCTCGTATTACGCGGAAGCTGAACGCCAGGGCGTACGCGTCCTGCGCCTGCCAAATCTCGGACACCGCGCGCTTTGGGCGAGCGGCGCACTCGATACGCTTGGCGTGACGGGCGCGTATGCCTATACGGATTCGGATGTCGTGCCGAAGGAGGCGTGCCCTGCGGACTTCGTGCGGCGGCTGCTCTGCGTCCTGCGGGATTTTCCGTACCTAATCAAGGCGGGCACGGCGCTCGCCTACGCGGATGTCACGTTTTACGACCGCGCGAAAATCCGCGCGATAGAGGAACGCCTCTATACCGTGCCGCTGGCGAAGGACTGCTATTTCGCCGATGTCGATACGACATTTGCGGTCTACCCCGGACGCGTCCGCTACTACGTGCGCGGCCCTGCCGCGCGGCTCGCGGGGGCGTGCACGGTGCGGCATCTGCCGTGGTACTATGACTATGCGAATCTGCCGGCGGATGAAGCGTATTATCTGGCACATGCGGGGATGTCCTCGTCGCTGAAGGCCTTTGCAGCGGAATCTGGAAAAACAGAGGGAAAAGGAGGAATCCGATGAACGAGGAGAAAAACGTTCCGCATGCGGGGCTTACGAGCATTGTCTTATTGAGCTGCAATACGCTTCCCTATACGCGTCTTTGCATCGAGAGCATCCGGCAGTATACGGAGGACGGGACGTATGAGCTGATTGCCGTCGAGAATGGCTCGACGGACGGCTCGGCCGAATGGCTGAGGGGGCAGAGGGACATTCGCCTTTTCTGCAATGCGGAGAACCGCGGCTTTCCCGGCGGCTGCAACCAGGGGATGCGCGCGGCGGTCGGCGACAGCATTCTGCTCCTGAACAACGATACGATTGTGACGCCGCGCTGGCTCTCCAATATGCGCCGTGCGCTCTTTTCCGCACCCGATGTCGGCGCGGTCGGCTGCGTGACGAACCACTGCTCCAATGGACAGAAGATCCCTGTGCACTACGAAAGCATTGAGGAAATGGAGCTGTTTGCGGAGGGCTTCAACCAATCTGACCCAGAGCGTTGGATTCCTTGGTTCATGCTGGTCGGGTTCGCTTTTTTGCTGCGGCGTGAGGCATATGTCGAGGTCGGTGGGTTCGATGAGGCGTTTCATCCGGGAAATTGTGAAGATGATGATCTTTCGATTCGCTTGCGCCATGCAGGCTACGATCTCCTGCTCGCGCAGGATACCTTCATCCATCATTTCGGCAGCGCTTCTTTTGGGTGCAATGCCGGCCCGGAAGAATTTCGAAGAAGGCAGGAAGACTACGCGGCGCTTTTGAAGCGCAATACGCGGCATCTAAAGGAAAAATGGGGGCTGGACGAGGGGTATAAGGTTCGTTGGGAAATGAGCGGCATCCTGCCCGATGAACTCCCGCGCGGGACGCGTATCACATTGGTGAATTGCAGGTATGGGAATGAGCTTTATGTGCTGAACGCGCGCTATCCCGGAATCGAATTACGGGGCATCGCGGTTGGCAATCCCTCCCCTGTACCAATTTCTCCGCGGCTGCACGCGATTTTTACGGATTCATGGGCGAATGCAGCAGATGTTGTGGAAGCGCAGCAGGACTATATCTTCTTGTTTGATTTTCCGGAGGAAGAGGAACAAAAGGAGCGGTTTGATGCGTTTTGCGCGAAGTTAAGGGTCGGCGGGAAACTACTCATCTATCGCAATGAGGCGGGCGTCTACGCGATGGATCGTACTAGATAGGAGAGACGGCATGGAAGAGAAAATCCACGCGGCCTTGCAGGAGGCGCGAAAGGCAGGCCGCTTTGGCCTGATGGAGCTGCTTTTCGCCCTCGCCGTGCCGGACGCCGCCTGCTCGGAGGAATATCGCGCGTTTTGCGCGGAGCAGGAGGCGAATGCCTCGCCGATCCTTCGCGCCGTCTATGCGGATCTTCCGGATCAGATGGACGGCGGCAATCTCGTATTTCTTCTTCGCTATTACCAATCCCTTCATGCGCTTTGTGCGGATCATGTCATTTTCAACGAGAAAATGGATCGGACGGCAGTGGCAGCCGGTGAGGAGCGGGAGCGCACGGCACGGCTGATCTTTTTGCTCGCAGTTGGGGGGCAGTGGGATTTGCTCTTGGGCGAACTCGCGTCGTTTTCCGAGGAGGAGCGCGCGCTTTTTGCCCTGTGGCAGCAGGAGCGGCTCGCCGTTGTGCAGCGCATAAAGGAACCTCCGCTCGTCAGTGTGCTGATTCCTGCCTACAACCTTCCAACACTTTTCGCGCGGACGATGCGGAGCGCGGCGATCCAGGACTGGCCGAATCTCGAAATCATCGTGGCGGACAACAGCACGAATGAAGAGACCGCGGCAGAAATGGAGCGGTATGCGGATGACTCACGCGTGCGCTATATAAGGAATCGCACGGCAAAGTCGAAGGAAGAGAACTTTGCCGTGTTTGAGCAGGCGGCGCGTGGAGAATACCTTCAATGGCTTATGCAGGACGATATTCTCCTGCCTGGAAAGATTACGCAGATGGCGACGGTCCTGCAGGAGAATCCACAGGTTTCGCTCGTTGCTTCACAGCGTGCCTTCATCGATGCAAACGGCATGCGCATGGATGAGGCGTTTGTGCAGGGGACGCGCCCTGATTTCGGGATAGCGGGAGCGTATGCGAGCTATGCGGGGGAGGACGTCGGGCGCGCGATGCTCTGCCGCCTGCAGAATCTCATCGGCGAGCCGCCTGCCGTGCTCTTTCGCCGTGCAGATCTCACGCATCACTACTGGCGCGCGGACTGCCGCGGCTACCGCGTGATTTCCGATGTCGTGATGTGGCTGGAGCTGCTCGCGCATGGCGACCTCCTGATGTTCCGCGAGCCGCTTTCCTGTTACCGGCGGCACGGGCGGCAGGAGGGGCAGCGGAAGGACGTCATCCTCGAGAGCCGCCTCGAGTGGAAACGCTTGATTGAAGAATGCTATGCGCGCGGTGTTTTTCTGCACGCGGCGGACTGGGCAGCGATACGTGACCGTGTTCTGGAAGACAGCGGGCGGATTCGTGCGATATGCGCAGCGGTCGGCGGGGCGCGGGCGCGTGCCTATACGGATTGGATTCAAGCCGTGCAGCAGGGCTTGCGCCCCGTGATGGGCGCGTAGGAATTAGGAGATGATGGATTGTTATGAGCATGTTTATACAGGAAGACGCATTTATTGAACAGGTATGGGACCGAGGTGTATTCCGAAAGGAAGACATAGCGGGCAAGCGCTGCCTGATTGTCGGCGGACACTATATCAAACCGAGCGTATACCCTTCGATGTTGCGCGGCAGGCTTTTGCAGCTGGGAGCAGCGATATGCGATAACATCATCCTGTTCAGCCCCTCTGTTTCACTTGCATCGTATATCGATCTTACGGATGTGGAAGAAGCGGTCGGCGGAGCGCGCTATGACTGCGTCTTCGTCTTAAGCGGCATGGAAAAAACGCGCCAAATCGCGGAAGGCGTTCGCCAGATTCAGGCGGCATGCCGGCCTGGCGGGAAAATTTTCCTCGCCGTCCGGACGAAGAACGATCTTACCGCGCAGGATTTTTTGGACTACTATGAAGATACATGGCGCTATGAGCTGACGGATCTCTGTGCGCTCTTTTCGGATTCGTCCTTGGAACTCCATGCGGAGGATAAAGAGGGAAAGTATATCGCTGCCCTGTTTGAACGGCATGAGGGAATGACGGGATCGTCTGCGGACAGTCTCTTTCATGTGCGGAGCGGACGGCGCATATCGCTCGCTGACGCGATTCCCGAAGGGTATTTTCATGACGAATCGCACCTTGATGCGATTGGCATTCGATTTCAAACGGATAAGTGCAGCCTCGATCATAACTATCTGACAAAGTACGCGTTCTTCTTGGAATGCTTTCGCCATAAGCCGATGCGCTTGTTGGAGCTGGGCGTTTTCTATGGGTCGAGCCTTCGCATGTGGCAGGAATATTTCCCGCTCGCCGAGATTTTTGGCGTTGATATCATGGAAAACTGCGCACAGTATGCAGATACGCGCATCCACATCCTGCAGGCGGATCTTTCCGCCGCTGAGGAGGTCCGCGCCCTGCGGGACGTGCAGCCACAGATTATTATCGATGACGCGTCGCATATCGTAAGCCATCAGCTCCTCGCGCTCTTTACGCTTTTTGAAGCCCTGCCGAGCGGCGGCCTTTACATTCTGGAGGATTTGGAGACGTCGCTCAATCCGGAAATCTTCGGGGACATCTATCGCGATTCGGCACTGGACGCCTATGCAGTCTGCGCGCGCATTGCGCGCGTTGCGGCGAGCAAGGTGCCGAACGATGACAGCGTTTATGCGGCAGACATCAACCGCATCGGCATGGAAACCGAGATGGTTTCCATCACAAAGGGGAGCGTCATCCTAATCAAACGTTAAGAAAGCGGGAGGCAGGGGCTTCGCGCACGCATGACGAGCTCTTCGCTGATGGATGGGAATGCGTATGTGCGCGCCGTGGAGCGGCTGTATCTGCATCTTGCTGAAGACGGATTTCGGAACAAAAATGATACAGATGCGCATCGGACAGGAGGCAGTGATGATGCAAGGGGGATGGATTCACGTCTGCTACGCCGTCCATGACGGCGGCGGGTTTTCAAAGTACGTTGGCACGAGCATGGCATCCTTGCTCGAAAATACGAAGTCGCCCGTCGCACTTCACCTGCTGCACGACGCGACGCTCTCAGAGGAGAGCCGCGCGAAGTTCAAGGCGCTCGCAGCGCGGTACGGGATGCGTGCGCGCATTTCGTTCTATCCGCTTGAGACGCTTGCAAGCGAGCAGCTTGCGTTTCTCACGCGGGAGATTGCGGGGATGAAAACGTCGCGCTTTTCCCCCGCTGCGCTCTACCGCCTGCTCGCGGCGAATGTCCTGCCACGTGAGATCGAGCGGATTATCTATCTCGACGCCGATACGATCGTGCATCTCGACATTGCGGCGCTTTGGGCGGAGCAGACCGGCGCAAATGGAATCGCAGCGGCGACGGAGCTGACGGTCACGCGCGACCTTCCCGCGCCGCAGTACCTGCGCGACAGCGGCATCGTCCCAGCTGGAAAGTATTTCAATTCGGGCGTGCTGCTCATAGACCTTGCGGCGTATCGAAAGGTGGCGCATGAGGTGCTTGCGGGTGGCGTGAAGCTCCTCCAGGAATGTCCCGCGTGCTTCTGCTACGATCAGGACATCTTGAATTTCTTTTTTGCCGAGGGGAGCGCGCCCCTTCCGCTTCGCTGCAATGACTTCGTCGTATCGGCGCGCCGCATCGGGGAGGCGGAGATAAAACCGCATATCTACCATTACGCGGGCAAGGCGCTTGACGTGATGGCGACAGACGATGCGTATAACCGCCTCTTTTTGCATTACTTCGCGCGGACGCCGTGGTGCGACGAGGGCTTCCTCCTGCGCCTTATGGAGAGCCTTCGCGCGGCGCACGAGGCGCGAAAGGGGACGCGCGCGCGCCTTTTCGACCGCGCGGCAGGGCGCGTGCGCCAGCTCTACGGCAGCGCGGAAATGGAGGCTGCTGTGCGGGGGCTCTTCCACCTTCGCGCGGGCGAGGCGTATCATGTGGTCGTGGACAAGGAAGGAAACCTTTCCGTCGGGGTGCTGCTTGCGGAGATGAAACGGCAGGCGGGCGCGCTGCATATCTTCTTCGTCGATGGCTACGACGATCTCTGCCCGTATCTCGCGCGGGCGGGATTCGACAAAGAGCGCGACATCATGGACGGGCGAAGCTTTCTTCCCGCAGAGGTGGGCGGCTGGCAGCTTTCAGGGGCGGATTTTTTCGACGCGCTTTAGGGAAGCGCTGATTAAATGAAGTTGCCCAGATTTGCATAAATGCGCTGTATCTATCTAGGAGACAAACCACAGGCGTAGTGGTGCTACGCCGCGGATTTGTCGACAACGAGAGGACAGTGCATCTATGCGAAGATAAGCAGACGCTTAGCACTTTAGTGCTTAGCGGTCGCTTATGCAGGGCTGGGCGGCTGAATTAATCAGTGATTCCTTAGGACACCCGGAGCAGGGCTTGCCAAAGAACGCGGTTTTTCGTATAATATAAGGAACAACAAGCGGATAATCAAGGCAGATGGACAGGCGTGCGCCCGTTCATCTGCTTTTCGGTACGGGGGGAAGGACGGAGCGTTCGGAATTGGAAGGAAAGCTGAAATTATACGGGTTCAATAATCTGACGAAAGCGTTGAGCTTCAATATCTACGATATATGCTACGCGAAGTCGCAGCGGGAGCAGCAAGACTACATCAAATACGTGGATTCGCAGTACAATTCCGAGCGACTGACGAAGATCCTCCTGCACGTCACGGAGATGATCGGCGCGCACGTCCTGAGCGTTTCAAAACAAGATTACGACCCGCAGGGCGCGAGCGTCGCCTGCCTCATTTCCGAGGAAGACACGGCAGGCAACAAGCGTCCCGTCGCGGGCGCGGGCGATGAGATCGCCCTTCACCTCGACAAGAGCCATGTGACGGTGCATACTTACCCGGAATTTCATCCCGAGACGAGCATCGCGACGTTCCGCGTCGATATTGACGTTGCGACGTGCGGCGAGATCTCGCCCTTGAAGACGCTCGACTACCTCATCGGCAAGTTCGACTCGGACATCATCACGATGGACTACCGCGTGCGCGGCTTCACGCGCGATGTGGATGGAAAGAAGCTCTTCCTCGACGACAAGCTGACGTCGATCCAGGAGTACATCAAGGCGGAGACGCTTGCGATATACGACGCGATGGACATCAATGTCTATCAGGCGAATCTCTTCCATACGCGGATGCTCATCAAGGAGATTGAGCTGAAGAATTACCTCTTCAACACGGACATCTACGAGATCCCGCCAAAGGAGCGGCTTGCGATCAGCAACAGCCTGCGCCGCGAGATGATCGAGATTTACAGCGGGCGCAACGTATTTTTGTAAGGGGGAAGGGCGTTGAATCCCATCGACTACCATACGCAGGACCGCGCGCCTGTCCTCGAGGCGCTTGAGCACTTCAAGGCGCGGCGCGTCGTCCCGTTTGACGTGCCGGGGCACAAGCGCGGGCGCGGCAATCCCGAGCTCGTCGACTTTCTCGGCGAGAAGTGCCTTTCCGTCGATGTGAATTCGATGAAGATGCTCGACAATCTCTGCCATCCGATTTCCGTCATTCGCGAGGCGGAGGAGCTTGCGGCAGAGGCGTTCGGCGCGGCAAAGGCGTTCTTCATGGTCGGCGGCACGACGTCCTCGGTGCAGGCGATGGTGCTGACGGCGGCGAAGCGCGGCGAGAAGATCATCCTGCCGCGCAACGTCCATCGGAGCGTCATCAACGCGATGATTCTCTCGGGCGCCGTTCCCGTCTACGTCAACCCGCAGACGGACGAACGGCTCGGCATCTCGCTAGGGATGCGCCTCGCGGACGTCGAGCGCGCGATTGCGGCGCACCCCGACGCGAAGGCGGTATTCGTCAACAATCCGACGTACTACGGCATCTGCTCGAACTTGCGCGCTATCGCAGATCTCGCGCACGCGCATGGGATGCTGCTGCTCGCCGACGAGGCGCACGGCACGCATTTTTATTTTCACGAAAATTTGCCTGAAGCCGCTATGCATGCGGGCGCGGACATGGCGTCGATCAGTATGCACAAGTCAGGCGGCTCGCTGACGCAGAGCTCCATGCTGCTCGTCGGCGAGCGCGTCCACGAGGGCTATGTCCATCAGATCATCAACCTCACGCAGACGACGAGCGCGTCGTATCTGCTGCTCGTGAGCCTCGACATCTCGCGGCGCAACCTCGCGATCCACGGGCATGAAATGATCGAAAAGGTCATCCACCAGGTGGAGTATGCGCGCGACGAGATCAACGCAATCGGCGACTACTACGCGTATAGCCGCGAGCTCATCGACGGCGATGCCGTCTGCGACTTCGACGTGACGAAGCTCTCCATCTACACGCGCTCCATCGGCCTTGCGGGCGTCGAGGTATATGACGTGCTGCGCGACGAGTACGACATACAGACCGAGTTCGGTGACATCGCGAACCTGCTCGCCTACGTTTCCGTCGGCGACCGTCCGAAGGACATCGAGCGCCTTGTCGCGGCGCTTGCCGAGATCCGCCGCAACTACCGCAAGGACTCCTCGAAGATGCTGAAGGCAGAGTACATCGACCCCGAAGTCGTCGCCGCCCCGCAGGAGGCGTTTTACGCGGAAAAGGAATCGCTGCCAATCGCGGAGACGGCGGGCAGGGTATGCAGCGAGTTCGTCATGTGCTACCCCCCCGGCATTCCCATCCTCGCGCCGGGCGAGCGCATCACGGACGAGATCCTGGCCTACATCCGCTACGCGAAGAAAAAGGGCTGCCAGATGACGGGACCAGAGGACATGAGCATTCGGCGGCTGAATGTGATGAAGCAAGGGAAGCGCTGATTCAATGAAGTTGCCCGGATAGGCGAAGATAAGCAGACGCTTAGCACTTTAGTGCTTAGCGGTCGCTTATGCAGGGCTGGGCGGCTGAATGAATCCGTGCTTCCCAAGGATAGGGGCGTTTTTATGGATTTTTGGTTTACGGAGCACCATACGCCACATGTGCGGTTTTCCATTCAAGTGGATCGCCAGCTTTATTCGGCGCAGAGCGAGTTCCAGCGCATTGATATTTTCCAGTCGGAGGAGTTCGGGCGGTTTCTGACGCTTGACGGCTACATGATGCTGACGGAAAAGGACGAGTTCATCTACCATGAGATGATGGTGCATGTGCCGATGTGCGTGAACCCGGCGGCAAAGGATATTCTCGTCATCGGCGGCGGCGACGGCGGGACGGTGCGCGAGCTTTTGCGCTATGCGGGAATCCGCCATATCGACCTCGTCGAGATTGACGCGCTCGTCGTGGAGGCGTGCGAAACGTATCTGCCGCAGACGGCGGCAGGGCTTCGCGACCCGCGCGTGGCGATCCACTACGAGGACGGGCTGAAGTTCGTGCGCCATGCACACGGCGCGTATGACCTCATTCTCGTCGACTCGACCGATCCGTTCGGCCCGGGCGAGGGGCTTTTCACGAAGGAGTTCTACGGGAATTGCTTCAAGGCGCTGCGCGAAGACGGCATCATGGTCAACCAGCATGAAAGCCCGTTCTATAAGGAGGACGCGGGCGCGATGCAGCGCGCACACAAGCGCATCGTCGAGTCGTTCCCCGTCAGCCGCGTCTATCAGGCGCATATCCCGACGTACCCGTCGGGCCATTGGCTGTTTGGCTTTGCGTCAAAATGCTACGCGCCAATCGAAGGCGTCGACTGGGCGCGGTGGAAATCGCTTGCGATCCCGACGCGCTACTATAATACGAAGCTGCACGCGGGTGCGTTTGCCCTGCCGACGTATGTGGAGGAGATGCTGCGCGATGTTGAAGGATAATGTAGAGACGTTCCTCGGCTGTGATGCCTCGTATGAGGAGGCGCGCATCGTGCTTTTCGGCGCGCCGTTTGACTCGACGACGTCGTTTCGCCCCGGCACGCGCTTTGCGAGCCGCACGATGCGCGCGGAGTCGTATGGACTGGAGACGTACAGCCCGCACCTCGGCCTCGATATGGAGGAGGCGCGCGTCTTTGACGGCGGTGACCTCGAGCTCTGCTTTGGCGATACGGAGCGCGCGCTCGGCGACATTGAGGCGTTTGCGCGCGGCATCCTCGCCGACGGGAAAAAGCCCTTTTTGATTGGCGGCGAGCACCTCGTGACGCTCCCCGTCCTGCGCGCTGTCGCGGAACATCACAAAGACCTTGCTATCGTGCATTTTGACGCGCACACCGATCTGCGCGAGGACTATCTCGGCGCGCGCCTCTCCCATGCGACGGTCATGCGCCGCGCGTGGGAGCTCGTCGGCGACGGCAATCTCTACCAGTTCGGCATACGAAGCGGCACGCGCGCGGAGTTCGATTGGGCGCGCGCGCACACGCATTTGCAGAAATTCGACTTCGCGGGGCTGAAATGGGTGATGGAATCACTTGCGGGGCGTCCCGTCTATCTGACGGTCGACCTCGACGTGCTCGATCCGAGCTTCTTCCCGGGGACGGGCACGCCCGAACCGGGCGGCGTGACGTTCCTCGACTTGCTCAGTGCGGTGCGGCGCGTCCTGCGCCATGTGCCTGTCGTCGGCTGCGACATGGTGGAGCTTTCGCCGCATTACGACATGAGCGGCGCATCGACGGCCGTCGCGCTGAAACTGCTGCGGGAAATGCTGCTCGCATGGGAAGCGCCGCAGATTCGTGCGGAAAAGGGAGAGAAATAGGAGGAGTTGCATTATGGGAAAGGCTTTGATCATCGGGGCGGGCGGCGTCGCGGGCGTCGCGATACACAAGTGCTGCCAGAACAGCGAGGCATTTGATGCGATCTGCATCGCGAGCCGCACGAAGGCGAAATGCGACGCGTTCAAGAAGAAGCTTGCAGGCGGCAAGACGAAGATCACGACGGCAAAGATCAATGCGAACGACGTTTCGGCGCTCACGCAGCTCATCGAGCGCGAGAAGCCCGACGTCGTGCTGAACCTCGCCCTGCCGTACCAGGATCTTTCCATCATGGATGCGTGCCTTGCGGCGAAGGTCAGCTACGTCGATACGGCGAACTACGAGCCGGAGGACACGGCGAAATTCGAGTACAAATGGCAGTGGGCATATCGCGAGCGGTTCAAGGAGGCAGGCATTACGGCGCTTCTCGGATCGGGCTTCGACCCCGGCGTCACGGGTGTCTTTTCCGCCTATGCACTCAAGCACCATTTCGATGAAATCAACTACATCGACATCCTCGACTGCAACGCGGGCGACCACGGCTACCCGTTCGCGACGAACTTCAACCCCGAAATCAATATCCGCGAGGTCTCGGCAAAGGGCAGCTATTGGGAAAACGGCGGCTGGGTCGAGACCGAGCCGATGGAGATAAAGCGCGTCTACGACTTCCCGGAGGTCGGCAAAAAGGATATGTACCTGCTGCACCATGAGGAGCTCGAATCGCTTGCGCGCAATATCCCCGGCATCCGCCGCATTCGCTTCTTTATGACGTTCGGCGAGAGCTATCTGACGCATTTGAAGTGCCTTAAAAACGTCGGCATGACGTCCATCGAGCCGATTGAGTTCGAGGGCAGGAAGATCGTGCCGCTCCAGTTCCTGAAGGCCGTCCTTCCAGACCCCGCGAGCCTTGGCCCGCGCACGAAGGGCAAGACGAATATCGGCTGCATCTTCCGTGGCAAGAAGGACGGCAAGGATAAGACGTACTATCTCTACAACGTCTGCGACCACGAGGCGTGCTACAAGGAAGTCGGCTCGCAGGCCATTTCCTACACGACGGGCGTGCCCGCGATGATCGGCGCGATGCTCGTGATGAATGGGACGTGGCGAAGGCCCGGCGTGTTCAACATCGAGGAGTTCGATCCCGATCCCTTCATGGATGCGCTGAACCGCTGGGGACTTCCCTGGAAGGAAAGCTTCACGCCGGAGCTCGTCGACTGATGGGGGCGCTCGGCGCATGGAGCGCGGGCGGCGCGCTTGGCGAATACAAAGCGTATCGCGGGATTTTCGAGAGCGCACCGACTGCAGCATACATCGTGCTAGAGGAGCGGCTGCGCGAGAATCTCGCGATCCTGAAGCAGCTTCAGGACGAGACGGGCGCGCGCGTCCTGCTCGCGCAGAAGGCGTTCTCGATGTTCTATTTCTACCCGCTTATCGCATCGTATCTGTCGGGAACGGCGGCGAGCGGGCTCTACGAGGCGCGCCTTGCGCATGAATATATGGGCGAGCGGGAGAATCACGTCTTCTCGCCTGCCTACCGCGCGGCGGACATGGCAGAGATCGCGCGGATTGCCGACCATGTCGTGTTCAACTCCTTTACCCAGTGGGAAAAGTTCGGGCATACGGCCCTTGCGGCCGGCTGCGCCTGCGGCCTTCGCATCAATCCGGAGCACTCGACGCAGGAGACGGCGATCTACGATCCGTGCTCGTCTGGCTCGCGCCTCGGCGTACGGGCGCGCGACTTCGAGGCGGATAAGCTCGCGGGTATCACTGGCCTTCACTTCCACACGCTCTGCGAGCAGGGCGCAGAGCCACTTGCCCAGACGCTTGCGGCAGTGGAGGAGAAGTTCGGCGCGTATCTGCCGCAGATGAAGTGGATCAACTTTGGCGGCGGCCACCATATCACGCGCAAGGGCTACAACCTCGCGCTGCTAAAAGACTGCATTTCCCGTATGCAGGAGAAGTACGGTCTGACCGTATACATCGAGCCGGGCGAAGCGGTCGCGCTCGATGCGGGCGTGCTCGTCGCCGAGGTGCTCGAAATTGTCTCTGCTGATACGCCCGTCGCGATCCTCGACACCTCGGCGGCGTGCCATATGCCCGACGTGCTCGAGATGCCTTACCGCCCGCCCGTGCTCGGCGCGAGCGAGCCGAATGAGCGCGCCCATACCTACGCGCTCGCAGGCCCGACGTGCCTCGCGGGCGACACGATCGGCACGTATTCCTTCGACGCGCCGCTCGCCGTCGGCGACCGCATCGTCTTCGGCGACATGGCGATCTACACGATGGTCAAGAACAACACCTTCAACGGAATGCCGCTCCCCGCGCTATGCGCCGCGCGCGCAGACGGCACGCTCTCCGTCGTGCGGCAATTCGGCTATGCGGATTTCAAGATGCGCTTGTCGTAGCAGGCAATAGACGTTTCAAATTTCAAATCGAAACGCCCCTTTGTGAAAGGCAGACTGACTATCCTTTTCACGAAGGGGCGTTTCGTGCCTGTATCCAGCGCGTGCTAGCGTACTAGCGTACTAGGATCTTTCCTTTAGGAACGCTTCTGCTTCCTGCAAGCGCGGCAGGGCGCTCCTGCCGCCCAGTGCCTGCGTGTTCATTGCCGCGACGGCAGCGGCGAGGCGTGCGGCCTCCTGCACGCGCTTTCCATGTGTATAGGCGTAGAGAAATGCGCCGTGGTAGCTGTCGCCGCAGCCTGTGTTGTCAACGACGCGAGCCATGTGGTAGGCGCACTGGTGGATTACCTCGCCGCCACGCTCCATGAGGTAAGAGCCGCGCACGCCGTCGGTCACGCCAGCGATCTTCGTATGCGGCGTGAAGAGGGCACGCACCATCTCGGCACAGTCCGTGAGCCCCGTGTATTTTTCTGCGAAGTCGCGTGCGACGATGCAGATGTCTGCCCGCTCCGCCAGGATGCGCGTCTCCGGACGATAGCGGTCAGCCCCGCCGTCAAAGGAAATGGAAACGCCTGCGGCGCGTGCCGTCCGCAGGGCTTCTTCCAAAATCCCGCTATGTCGGCCGTTGATATGAAGCACCTTGGCATACGGGATGCGTGCGAGGATGTCTGCCCTTGCTGCTGGGGAGAGATCCTCCGTTCCGCCACGCTGGAAGTAGATGGCACGGTCGCCCACTTTGTCCACCATGAGGCTTGCGACGGCAGAGGATGCGCCTGTCCGGACGTGAAGGCCATCCGTATTGACGCCGTATTTCTGGAAGTCCGCGCGAATGGCAAGACCGATGGAATCGTCTCCGAGCTCGTCGAGCATTTGGCAGGAGGCGCCAAGGCGAGCCGCTGCCGCGAGCGCCGTCGCGACCGGGCCGCCGCCTTCCATCTTGACGGCGCGCGCCTCATGCACCTCGCGCTGCGTGGGGAAGTCCTCCACAGCCGTCAGGATGTCGAGCGTGGACGCGCCGATGCCGACGAGGTCAAATGCCGCGCGGCTCATTCCTCTTCCTCATAGTAGTTGATGACATTCGACTTCGTCTTGATGAAAGAGGGGATAATGAGCGCGGCGAGGAGGATGGCGAGGATCACATAGACGCCTGTCATGCCAATCGCATTTGCCGCCTGCCCGATGGCGATGCCGAGCACGCCAAAATCCGCGTCGCCAAACGTCGTATTCTGGAAGCCGAGCGAGCCGAGGACGGGGAGCAGGAGTGCGGGGAGGAAGGTGATCGCAAGGCCGTTTAGGAATGCGCCGAATGCCGCGCCGCGCCTGCCGCCCGTCGCGTTGCCGAAGATGCCTGCCGTCGCGCCGCAGAAGAAGTGCGGCACGAGACCGGGGATGATGAGCACGCCGCCGACCGCGCCCAGGATGAGCATTCCGATGATGCCGCCGGCAAAGGAACTGATGAAGCCGATGACGACAGCCGTTGGCGCGTAGGTGAAGAAGACCGCGCAGTCTACGGCAGGGATCGCATTCGGGATGATCTTCGTCGCGACGCCTTGGAACGCGGGGATAAGGTCGCCGAGGATCATGCGGACGCCTGCGTAGACGACGGTGACGCCGACGGCGAACTGGAGCGCGGCAATCAGGGCGAAGAGGAAAGGCGACATCGAGCCGGAGAGCGTCGCAACGTAAGCCGGCCCTGCCGCAATCGCCGCGATGAGGTAAATGACCATCATCGTGAGCGCCGTCGATACGGTCGTATCGCGAAGGAAGCCCCATTTTTCGGGGATCTCGATCTTTTCGGTGCTGTCAGCCGGATTTCCTGCAAACTTGCCCGCCCATGCGGAGAGATAGTAGCCGAGACTGCCAAAATGCCCCATTGCGATTTCGTCGCCCTCGGTGACTTTCATCGTGTAATGCTGTCCGATAGCGGGCGAAATGGAGCTCCAAGCGCCGAGTATAAAGCCGCCTATGAGGACGAGCTGCGTGCCCGAAAAGCCCGATGCGCCGAGCACGGCGGAGAGCAGGCACGCCATGAAGAAGCTGTGATGGCCCGTCAAAAAGACGTACTTGTACTTCGTGAAGCGTGCGATGGCGAGGTTGAAGAACAGACCTGCGACGAGAATGCTCATCGTCTCGACGCCGAGCATTTTCTGCGCGACGGACGTGACGGCTTCGTTGTTCGGCACGACGCCTGTGATGTGGAAGCCCGTCTCGATCATTTTGCCGAGCGGATCGAGGTTTGCGACGATGACGCCCGCGCCTGCGCTGAGCATGAGATAGCCGAGGATTGGCTTGAGCGTCCCTGTCATGACCTTGTGCGCGGGTCGCCCAAGCGCGACGAGGCCCATGAAGGACATGAGACCGATGAGAAGCGCGGGCTGTGATAACACGTCGCGCAAAAATTCCAGGATTTCCATGCGTTACGCCTCCTTTTCCTTTGCTGCCGTCTGGATAAGCTCCAAGACGTCCTCTTTGATTTTCTTCTTGTTGATGTAGCTGCGGACGATAGCAACCTTCTTGCCCTCGAACTGGCAGGCGAGCTCCTTCACCGTTATGATGAGGTCGCACGGCTGTCCCTGCGCCGCATTGAAGTCAAGCGACTCCACATGGGCGGAAATCCCGTTTTCCTCGCAGAGTTCCTCGATCTTCATTTTGAGCATGAGGCTGCTCCCGATGCCGTTTCCGCAGACTGTGATGATGTCGAGCATGATGATTCCTCCTTATGATGCGTTGCTATCCAACTTTTTGAGCACATAGTCATGCGCTTCCGCTTCGGAGCGCTGCGCGCAGATTTCCGCACAGAATGCGTCGTCCTCGAAGAGCACCATGAGATCGGAGAGCACCTTTAGGTGCTGCACCTTGTCGACGGCGCAGAGAAAGACGACGACGCGCACGGGGTCGTAGTCGGGGTTGCCGAAGGCGACGGGCTCGGCGAGCGTCAGGATCACTGAGCCGACGCGCTTTGCGCCGTCCTCCGGGCGTGCGTGCGGCATGGCGAGCCCCGGCGCGATGACGATGTAGGCGCCCATCTCGCGGACGGTGCGGAGCATGGCCTCCGTGTAGCGTCCCTCCACCATGCCGAGACACTGCATCATTGCGCCGCCATAGCGCACGGCTTCCTCCCAGTCCTTTGCCTTGACGTTTAGCGAAATGCAGTCCCTTGTGAGCACATCTTTTAGCATAGGCGTCTGTCCTCCTTTTTGAAATGCGGAGCTTCCCTGCGCGTCCAGCAGCGCGGATAGCTCCTCGAGCAGCTTGGGGTAATCCAGAATGACCGTGTGCCGTGTCACGGCCTGCAGCACGCCCCGCAGCAGCGATTCTGGCGAGCGCCTCCGCAGGGGGAGGAAGCTGCCGAGCTGCAGGAGATCGCGCTGCGAGAGGAGTGGCGCGACGAGCACGCAGGGCGGCGCCTTTTCCACCGTTCCTGCGTGTGACAGGAGACCTTCCGGGAGCTTCACGGTCGTCACGATGAGATCGACGGCGGCATTTCGCAGCGTCTCGCGTGCCTGCCTGCGCGAGACGGTCGCGACGATCTCCACGCTGAAGAACTTGCGCACTCTTGCCGCGATGAGCTCCGACGTGCCGATCCCGTGATCGCAGACGACGAGGACGCGCCGCTTCTCCTCGTGCAGACGCCCGTGCCGTTCGAGCGCCGCGCCGAAGTGCAGGACGAAGTAACCGATCTCCGCGTCATCGAATGTCGCACCCGCCCACGCTTCGGCAGGGTGCATTCCCTCGCGCACGGCGGCGAAAAGCCATCCGTATTCCGCGCGAATTTCTGAAAGGAGCGGGTTTTCGATAGGCGTGCCCTGTTGCAGGCGATAGACGGCAGGGCGCAGATGGGCGAAAAAGCTCTGGAACAGCCGCTCGTCGCGCGCCATTGCCGCGTCATTCAGAAGGCTTCCCATGCGCTCAAGGATTCGCCCTGCGAGTGTGTGGAGTGTAAATTCTGACGAATCAAAATCTCGTTTGTCTGCGGCCAGTCCGCTGCTTAAGAGATGCATGGCAATCGCGCGCTGCTCAGCGCGCGGCGTCTCCGCATGGAAGCGTGCGCGAAGCCGAGCGGCAATCTTTTTTGCGGCACGCTCCTCGCGAAGCAGCGCTCCGCCTTCTGGAACATCCAGAAGCATGTGCCTGCTTTGAAGCCGCAGGACGATGACGGCGAGGTGGAGCACGAGCGCAAAGAAGCCTGTCTCAGAAAAGAGGACTTCCAGATCGCACTCTGCCTCATGGATACAGCTTTCGCAGAACGAAACATCTGCTGCGAGAAGCTGGCCGCCCATCACGCGCACGAGCACATCGCGCCGCGTGTCCTGTGGCGCAAGCGAGCATTCCTCTTCCACGCGCCTGGAAAAGAGGCGGAATGCCGTTGCGCGGATTGCGCGCTCATCCCCTGCGAGGCGGATTCCACGGTTCGGAGCCGTCTCCAGCGCGAATCCCACGCTGCCCGCAAGCGCCTTCAGCTGCTGGACGTCGCGCACGATGGTCGCGCGGCTCACCGAAAGCCGATCCGCCAAAAGCTCCATGCTGATGTAGCTTGGCTGGGGAAGCAGAAAGGAGAAAATGCGTTGCATCCGCTCTTCGGGCGATGCCGCGTAGTGCACGCTCTGCCGCTCGGAAAGAAGTGCGCAAATGGCGGTATTCTCACGCACGGCCGTGGGAAGTGCGATCCCATTTCTCCCGCTGCGGGAGAGGGGCGGGAGCTGCATCTCGCGCAGCGTGTCGTCCAGAAACTTCAGATGATACTGCACGGAGCGCGCCGAGCGGTTCGCCCGCTCGGCAATCTCCCGAACGAGGAGCGGACGATCCGAACGGAGAAGGACGCGCAGGATTTCCAAACAGCGGTCATTAAACATCAGTTTCTCCTTTCTCTGTTAATTATATAAAACAATCATAAATAAGAACAGATAAGACTTTGTTTCTTCGCTGTATACAAAATGATACGATTTCAGCGTGTCCCTCGGGAAACGCCGAATGAATCAACATTTCCCCTGCCCTTGCATGAAAAAAGGACTGGCAGCGCGAGGCTTGCCAATCCTTTACGACAGTTGGTTATAAGCAAAGTTTGCACAGAACGGATGCATACGCTGCAAGGACGTGAATTGCGGCATAGCGGCTCATGCAGAGGCATTTTTCCGATGATCCCGCAGCTTCATATTCTGATAGGAAAGGATTTGCAGCCTTAAGGATTCAATCAGTTTCTGTTTTTGCGCAAGCGGAAGGTTTTGTTCCCGAATCTCTGCAATTTTTTCCTTCAAGTCTCTGATTGCACGGGCAGCGTAGTTTTGGAGCGCATCCGATGTGTCATCCTCTTTTGTTGCATCGCCAGATTCTTGGGCGCGGGAAGCGAGATGCGCCCGGCCGTCTTTATCCATTCGGATGTCAGCGGGCTCGCGTGCGCCCACCAGGCTTTCCAAAAAGGATTTTTCCGCACGACCTTTCACTTCCGCCTCGTTGAGTTCATCTGCACGATAGGAGAGCGAAGCGGCATCGTTTCCGCGCAGCTTCGTCTGGAGCGATTGATAAGCTGCATCTGCTTGCTGCGGCGTGCCGTACCCTGTTGTATATGCCCAAAGCTTGCCGGCCGTGTGAGAAAATGCGGTATCCATATCTCTCTTGGACTGTGAGAGCATCGTCTCGTATGCGTCTGCCGTCGCAGAGAAGCCGCCGTTTTGCAGTGCCGCCTTGATTTGCCCCGCGTTCTGATAGCGTCCCTGCGCAGCATTTTTCCATATCCTTATAGCTTCCGTGTGCTCGGCCATAAAGGAGAGTTCCTTCGTTCCGATTTTTGCGAGCGTGCCATTATAGGAGAAATCGTATCCCGTTGCATACGTCGTCGTAACGTAATCGAAGTCCATCGCAACGAAAACGCCGGACGCATCCTGCAAGGTGCGGGCGAAGCTGGCGGCGCGCTGCACTTCTTCCCCGGTATAATCGCCCTTGCCGATATGGTATGCCGATCGGGCGTCCTCAGTTTCCATAAGCCCGGCTTTGGCAATCCCGGCGAGATTCAAGTTGAACGCTCGGAAATCGCCCAAGCCGCCATTGGAAAGGATCTGCCCTGCATTTTTATAGAGGTCAAAATGCGCCTGCACGTCGCTTTGGAGCGGGTTTGCCATAACGCCATCGGCTGCGAGCCGTTGCTCCAGTTCAATTGCAGAAATGGCGGCATCAAGCCCATCGGAATAATTGCTCGGAATATCTTCGGATAAGCGGAAGTCTGCTTCATCGAAGGGCTGCCCGTATTTTTTTGCGAGGTCTTCGCCAAATTGCTTGCGTTGCAGCTGCATCTTTTCATGGAATGCAGATTGTTCCTCCTGCGGCAGTTTGGAAAGCGTGCGGACAGGGCTGGATGTGCTTTGTATGCCCTTGATCCATTCCGCAGCCATCCTTTGCGCCGCGTTTTGGGACAACGAGACCTCGTAAGCAGGGGAGGTGTTTTCCGCAGAAGCGCTTTTGGATTTGGAAAGGGGGAGGGATTGAGCGGAAAAGCTGGAAATCGACGTGACTTTCATGGGCTGCCTCCTTATCGCACAATATCGATCCTTCTGCTATATTTATCGGATAAATCTTTCTTTTCTTTAAGAGGCGCTGATTCATTCAGCATGGGCATGAAAAAAGGACCGGCAGCGCGAGGCTTGCCAATCCTTTTGGCTGGTATGGCTATGCAATATGCCGCGTCTGCACGAAGACGACGGGCGGCTGCACGATGGGGCGGCGGCGGCGCAGCTCGCGGCGCACGGCTTCCTGCACGACGCTGACGGCGGCGGTGCGGTTTGTCGGGTCGGCCGTCTTCGTGCGCTCGCGCTGGATGCGGCGCGCGGCGGCTGCCTTGCGCGGCGCAGATTGCTGGTCGAGCGGCGCGGCGGAGATCTCGATTTCATCCGGATGAGCCGTTGCCGCCAAGACGGCAGCGGGCAGGTGCGTGAGATTCGCGACAGACTCCAAGATCGGCGAGCCGACGAGGCCGAGCAGGAGGAGCGAGGAGATGATGTATTCCTTTGCGGCAGTGAGCGCGTACATGCTCGTTCAAATCCTTTCGTAAAGAAGAATGATTCTGTAATGGAGAAAGTATAGCAAATGGTGCGCCTCGCGTATGTGACTGGGGTCACAATATTTTCCCATATTTGTCCCAGGGAAGCACTGATTCATTCAGCCGCCCAGCCCTGCATAAGCGACCGCTAAGCACTAAAGTGCTAAGCGTCTGCTTATCTTCACACATCTGCACTGTCCTCTCGTCGCCCTTCAATCCGCGGCGTAGCACCACTACGCCTGTGGTTTGTCTCCTAGATAGATACAGCGCATCTGTGTGAATCTGAGCAACTTCATTTAATCAGCACTTCCCTAGCAAAGGAGGTGCCGCAGGCCGCATTCTGACGTGCGGAGGGGCGCAAAAGAAGAAACGAAGAGAAAGAAAAACAGAGGGGCGCAGGCGCAATGCCATCTGTCCCTCTGCTTTTATGGAAGCGTTATGGTTTTAGCAGTCCATTCCCGCGCCCTTGCGCACATAGAAGTACCAAGTGACGAGAATCGTGCTGACGGTAAAGCCGATGATGGCGTAGAACGCCGGGATGACGCTTGCGAAGTTCGCATACGACCAGCCGAAGATCTTCGGGATGAAGAACGCGCCGTATGCGGCAATCGCCGCCGTGAAGCCCGTGACGAGCGAGGCGTGGAACGGATTGGAGAAGATGTACGGGATCATGCGGAACGATGCGCCGTTGATGAAGCCAGTCGTCAGGAAGAGCAGCAGGAACGCGCCGAAGAAGAGCGGGAAGCGGTGCGCCTGAAGGCCGAGGAGGACGAGGATCGTCGCGCCGAGCATGATGAAGAGCGAGATGATCGTGACCTTCGAGCCGCTGCCTATCTTGTCGGCGAGAAGGCCGCCGACGGGGCGGATGCCCGCGCCGATGAACGGTCCGAGGAATGCAGCGTAGGAGAAGGAAATCTCCGGGAACTCCTTCGAAACGAGCAGGCCGAACGCCGCCGAGAAGCCGATGAACGCGCCGAATCCGCAGGTGTAGATCCAGCACATGAGCCAGGTGTGCTTGTTGCCGAAGATGGAAAGGATGCTCTTCGGGCTCTGCTTCGGCAGCGGCAGGTTGTCCATGAACTTCCAGATGAGGGCGAGCGTCAAGAAGGTCGGAATTGTCCAGAAGTAGCAGACGTTCTGCACGTACATCATGCCCTCAGGCCCTTCGACGCCAGGGCCGAAGAACGAGGAGAGATTCCAGCCGATGAGGATCGGCGCCGTGAGGTAGATGAGCGAGACGCCGAGGTTGCCGACGCCTGCGTTGACGCCGAGCGCGAAGCCCTTGTTCGCCTTCGGGAAGAAGAAGCCGATATTTGCCATCGATGCGGAGAAGTTCGCGCCCGCGATGCCGATGAAGGCGACGAGCAGGACGAACGTGTCATAGGACGTCGTCGGGTCTTGCAGCACGTGCCCAAGGCCGAAGAGGGGCAGAAGGAGCAGCGCCGTCGTGACGAACGCACTGTTGCGTCCGCCCATGAGACCCGGCAGGTACGTGTAGAAGAGGCGTCCCGTTGCGCCGACGAGCCCCGGCAGCGCCGCGAGCGTGAAGATCTGTTCGTCCGAGAATGCGAAGCCGATGAATTTCAGCTTCGCCGCAATCGTCGCCCAAAGCGTCCATGCAACGAAGGAAAGGACGAGCGCCCACGTCGAGGTGTAGAGGTTCTGCGTTGCGATTTTCTTGCCGTAGCGTTCCCAAAAGTCGTGATTTTCGGGATCCCAGTGCGCGAGGATTTCCTTGCGCGAGGGGTTGGGGCCGAGATCGATCGTTTTTTCTGCCATATCCAACTCTCCTTAGAAAAAGATAAAAACCTAAAAGTCTAAAACATTATAGAAGATAAACCCTATTATGTATGTAAAAAAAATCACTCATTTCGTAACATATCTTACGGCGCGAAAAATACGTACCGTTGTATCATTAAAAACGAATCGGTTTTATTTCTTTATAAGACGAGCAAAAGGCGGGATTCAGATGGAGCAATCGGAGCAGGAGTCGCTCGTGCGTCAGTTTTACGAGCTGCCCGGGAAGATCGTGAAGCTGCACGACGGCGAGTACCTTTTCCGCGAGGGCGATGTGGCGCGGTATTTTTACATCGTGCGGTCGGGGCAGGTCTTTATCACGAAGTTCGCGTCGTCGGGGCGCGTGCTCTCCCTGCGCCTCGCCTCGCGCGGCAGCATCATCGGCGAGCTGCCGCTCTACGAGAAGAAGCCCGCTTATATTTTTAACGCAATCGCGCAGAGCGCGGCGGAGGTCTTCGCCATCGAGTACCCTGTCTTGGAGAAATACCTCGAGCGGAAGCCGCAGCTCGCGGGCACGCTCTTAAAGATCGTCAGCGCGCACATGCGCAAGCAGCACTCAAAATACCGCGACCTTCTGCTCTACGGCAAGAAGGGCGCGCTCTACTCGACGCTCCTCCGCCTCGCGAACAGCTACGGCAAGGAGGTCGACGGCGGTATCCTGATCTCCGTGCCGCTGACGAACCAGGAGCTCGCGAATTACTCGGCGACGGCGCGCGAGAGCCTCAATCGTATGCTCAGCGACCTGCGCCGCGCGGGCGTCATCGAGTACCGCGACCACCTCATCTTCATCCGCGACATCGACTATCTGAAAGACGCCATCCAGTGCGAGAATTGCGGAAAAGAGATTTGTAACATCGAATGAATCCGTATTTTCAAGGGTTACACCCTTTCCATTGAAACGGCTGCACGCGTGCGTTTTGGCACAGCGGCAGCCGCTTTCATTTTGCGTGCGTGTGTGGAATCTCACAATAAATTCGTGATATTTTTTACATTAGTGACGTTTATTACATATCAAAATCTTAAAACCCGATAAAATACAAGCAATTAGGAGGGGATAACGTGAGCAGCATTTTCACGAAATTCAAGCATCTGATCCCGGTACAGACTTCTTCGACCGGGCATCAGCAGCTGCATGAGGGCGGCCGCGAGTGGGAGGACACCTACCGGGATCGCTGGTCATTCGACAAGTGCATCCACTCGACGCACGGCGTCAACTGCACGGGCTCGTGCTGCTGGAACATCTACGTCAAGAACGGTCTCGTCGCATGGGAAAACCAGGAGCACAATTACCCGGAGACGAGCCCGGACATGCCGGATTTCGAGCCGCGCGGCTGCCCGCGCGGAGCGACGTTCTCGTGGTATCTTTATAGCCCGCACCGCGTGAAGTACCCGTATCTGCGCGGCGAGCTCGCGGAGCTTTGGCGCGCGGCGCGCAAGGAGCATAAGACGGCGCTCGCCGCATGGCAGAGCATCGCAAACGACCCGGCCAAGACGAAGCGCTACAAGGAGGCGCGCGGCAAGGGCGGCTTCGTGCGCTCGAATTGGGACGAGGTCTCCGAGCTCATCGCCTCGTCGCTCCTGCACACGGCGTACAAGTACGGGCCGGACCGTAATTTCGGCTTCTGCGTCATTCCTGCGAAGTCGATGCTTTCGTATGCGTCCGGCGCGCGCTTCATGCAGCTTATGGGCGGTGCGGCGCTCTCGTTCTACGACTGGTACGCAGACCTCCCGCCCGCAAGCCCGCAGGTCTGGGGCGATCAGACGGACGTGCCGGAGTCGAGCGACTGGTTCAACGCCGGCTACATCATCACGTGGGGCTCGAACGTCCCCTTGACGCGCTCTCCGGACGCGCACTTCCTCGCCGAGGCGCGCTATCGTGGCACGAAGGTCGTTTCCGTCGCACCCGACTACGCGGAGTCGACGAAGCTTGCCGACACGTGGATCTCGCTGAAGGTCGGCAGCGACGCGGCATTTGCAATGGCGATGGGGCACGTCATCTTAAAGGAATACTACTGGGGCGAGCCGGCGGAGTTCTTCACGGACTACACGCGCCGCTACACGGATTTCCCGTTCCTCGTGCGCCTCGACCGCAAGGCGGACGGCACGTATCAGCCCGGCCGCTTCCTGAACGCGCAGGACATGGGGCGCGCGGAGAAGCACGCCGCGTTCAAGTACTACGTCATCGACGAGCTGACGGGAAAGCTTGTCGTTCCAAATGGCACGATGGGCGACCGCTGGGACAACAAGAAAAAATGGAATCTGCGCGAGGAGAACCGCGACACGGGCGAGAAGATCGTGCCGCAGCTCTCGGTGCTCGGCGGCTTCGACGAGGTCGTCACGGCAGATTTCCCATATTTCGGCAACGAGCGCGAAGATCGCGTCTTGAAGCGCGCCGTTCCCGCCAAGCGCATCCAGACGAAGGACGGCGACGTCCTCGTCACGACGGTCTACGACCTCACGCTCGCAAACTACGCGATTGACCGCGGCATCGGCGGCGACTGCGCGCATTCGTATGACGACGACGAGCCATACACGCCGCACTGGCAGGAGAAGTACACGGGCATCCCTGCCGAGACGTGCATCCACACGGCGCGCGAGTTTGCCGACAATGCCTTGAAGACGAAGGGGCGGACGATGGTCATCATGGGCGGCGGCATCAACCACTGGTTTCATGCCGACATCGTCTACCGCACGATCCTGAATCTCCTGCTCTTCACGGGCTCGGAAGGGCGCAACGGCGGCGGCTGGGCGCACTACGTCGGACAGGAGAAGCTGCGCCCGGCAGAGGGCTGGGGGCGCATCATGACGGCATCGGACTGGCAGGCGCCGCCACGCCTTCAGAATGCGACGTCGTTCTACTACTTCGCGACGGGGCAGTGGCGAAACGACGAGGTTGACGCGCAGGATCTCGCATCGCCGCTCGTTGACCCGCGCTATCGCCATCCCGCCGACTACAACGTGCTCGCGGCACGTCTCGGCTGGCTGCCGTCGTACCCGACGTTCAAGAAGGGCGGCCAGCAGCTGCATGACGAGGCAAAGGCAAAGGGCGTCGACGTCAAGAAGTACATCGTCGATTCGCTGAAGGACAAGAGCCTCGAGTTCTCGGTGCAGGATCCGGACGCGCCGGAGAACTTCCCGCGCAACCTCTTCGTCTGGGCGGCGAACCTCCTCGGCTCGTCGGCGAAGGGCAACGACTTCTTCAATAAATACCTCTTGGGCACGGAGCATACCGTATTCGCCGAGGAGGAAGGCCCGACGCGCCCGACGGAAATCCACTGGCGCGACAAGGAAGACATCGAAAAACCGGGCGGTGCGGCAGAGGGCAAGCTCGACCTCTTAATCGACATCGACTTCCGCATGGCGGGCACGGCGCTCTACTCCGACGTCGTCCTGCCAGCGGCGACTTGGTATGAGAAGGACGACCTTTCCTCGACGGATATGCACCCGTTCGTGCACCCGTTCCAGGAAGCGGTCAGCCCGCTCTGGGAGGCGCGCAGCGACTGGGACACCTACCGCACGCTCGCAAAGGCCGTCTCGAAGGTCGCAAAGGAAGCCAATCTCGCGCCGTATCAGGACGTCGTCGCGCCGCCAATCGCGCACGACAGCGAGGGCGAGCTCGCGCAGCCCTGCGGCAAGGTACGCGACTGGGCGCGCGGCGAGTGCGAGCCGATCCCGGGCAAGACGATGCCGGGGCTCGTGCCGATTGAGCGCGACTACACGAAGACGTATGAGAAGTGGATCGGCCTCGGCCCCGGCGCGGGCACGCGGCAGGGCGCGCACGGCGTGACGTGGGATTCCGCCGAGCAGTACGAGGAAGTGCGCCGGCGCAACGGCATCATCGAGAACAAGGACTACGTCTCCTACGGCTGCCCCTCGATCTACACGGCAAAAAAGGCCTGCGACGCGGTGCTGGGGCTTTCGTCGACGACGAACGGCAAGGCGGCCGTCAAGGCATGGCACACCGTCGAGGAGAATACGGGCTTAAGCGATCTCGCGCGCATTTCCGCAAACCGCGAGAACGAGCGCTTCACCTTTGAGGCGATCGCCGTCCAGCCGAAGGAGTCCATCACGAGCCCGATCTTCACGGGCAGCAACCACGAGCGCCGCTACACGCCGTTCACGACGAACGTCGAGGAACTCGTGCCGTTCCGCACGGTGACGGGACGCCAATCGTTCTACCTCGATCACGAGACAATCCAGGAGTTTGGCGAGGCGCTTGCGACGTACAAGCCGATCCTCGACTACCGCCCGATCAAGAAGCTCCTCGGCGAGACGAAGGAAATCACGCTGAAGTACCTCACGCCGCACAACAAGTGGAGCATCCACTCGATGTACTTCGACAGCCAGCAGATGCTGACGCTCTTTAGAGGCGGCCAGACGGTCTGGATGAACGAGAAGGACGCGGCGGAGATCGGCGCAAAGGACAACGACTGGCTCGAGCTTTACAACCACAACGGCGTCGTGAATGCCCGCGTCGCGGTATCGCCGCGCCTGCCGCAGGGCGTCGTCTTCATGCACCACGCACAGGACCGCCACATCAACGTCCCCGGCTCGAAGATCACGGGCACGCGCGGCGGCACGCACAACACGCCGACGCGCATCCACATGAAGCCGACGCACATGATCGGCGGCTATGGCCAGCTGAGCTACGGCTTCAACTACTATGGCCCGACGGGCAACCAGCGCGATATTTACGTCGTGGTGCGCAAGATGCAGGAGGTTGATTGGCTTGAAGATTAAAGCACAAATATCCATGGTCATGAATCTTGACAAGTGCATTGGCTGCCACACGTGCTCCATCACCTGCAAGAACGTATGGACCAACCGCGAAGGCGCGGAATACATGTATTTCAACAACGTCGAGACGAAGCCGGGCGTCGGCTACCCGAAGCGCTGGGAGGACCAGGAGAAGTGGAAGGGCGGCTGGAAGCTCGACGCAAGCGGCAATCTCGGTCTCGCGACGGGCTCGAAGGTGTCGCGCCTCGCGAAGCTCTTCTATCACCCCGAGCAGCCGGAGCTCGACGACTACTACGAGCCGTGGACGTATGACTACGAGACGCTCATCCACAGCAAGCGCCGCAACCATCAGCCCGTTGCGCGCCCGCGCTCCCTCCTCACGGGCGAGCGCATGGAGATCAAGTGGGGGCCGAACTGGGAGGACGACCTCGCGAGCGGCGAGTCGGCACGCAAGGACGTCAACCTCGAAAAGCTCGGGCAGAAGATCGCGCTCGAATTCCATGACCTCTTCATGAAGTATCTGCCGCGCATCTGCAACCATTGCTTAAATCCCGCGTGCGTCGCGGCGTGCCCGTCGGGCGCGATCTACAAGCGCGACGAGGACGGCGTCGTGCTCGTCTCGCAGGACGGCTGCCGCGGATGGCGTCACTGTATCCCCGCCTGCCCGTACAAGAAGGTCTACTTCAACTGGAAGACGAACAAGGCGGAAAAATGCGTGTTCTGCTTCCCGCGCCTTGAGGGCGGCCTTCCGACCGTCTGCGCCGACACCTGCGTCGGGCGTATGCGCTACATGGGCGTCCTGCTCTACGACATGGACAAGGTGCTCGCAGCGGCGAAGACGAAGGACGCGAGCGAGATCTACCATAGCGTGCTCGACCTCATCGCCGACCCGAACGATCCCGCCGTCATCGAGGCGGCCAAGCAGGAGGGCATTTCCGACGCGTGGCTTCGCGCGGCGCAGAACTCGCCCGTCTACCGCCTCATCAAGGAATGGAAGCTCGCGCTGCCGCTCCACCCCGAATACCGCACGCTCCCGATGGTCTGGTACGTGCCGCCCCTCTCGCCGATCGCACGGCGCGTCGAGGCGAACGTCTACCTGCCCGACGCGGAGGAGATGCGCATCCCCGTCGCCTACCTTGCCCAGCTCTTCACGGCGGGCAATACGGCGGCAATGGCGGCTGTCCTGCAACGCCTGCTCGAAATGCGCCGCGTCATGCGCACGGAATTGACGGGCGAGGATGTGCCTGCGCATCTCTCGCTGCCGGTCGAGGCGTACAAGAAGATGTACCGCCTGCTCGGCATTGCGAAGTACAAGGAGCGCTTCAATATCCCCGCAGGGCTTCAGGGCGTCGCACACGAAAAGCTGCGCGAAATGCAGGGCGGCGGGAATTACACCTGCCCGATGGGGGGGTGCTGAGCGTGGCAATCGAAACCTACACGAAGACACTCGCCGTCGTCTCCCACCTCCTCGAATACCCCGACGCGGCGTGGTGGGACGAGCTGCCCGCCTACAAGGAGGCCGTGAAAGAAATCGAGTCGCCGCAGGCGCAGGAAATCCTCGCGGAGTTCATCGACTACGTGGAGGGCGAGGGCGCGAAGGCGTATGAGGATCAGTATGTGCGCTCCTTCGACTTCTCGATGAATACGAATCTCTACCTCACGACGCAGGAGCGCACGGACTTCGGCAAGCAGTCGGAGGAAATGCACCGCTACAAGGTGATCTTCCTCCAGAACGGCTACGACGTCAACAAGCAGCTGCCGGACTACCTGCCCGCGCTCTTGGAGCTCGCGGCGTCACTAGAGGCGAAGGATGCGAAAGGCGTCCTTTCCCTCATCAAGCCGCGCGTGGAGCTTTTGCGCACGCGCTTCATTGAGGCGAAGCTCGCGCAGTCGTTCCTGCTCGATGTCGTGCTGACGGAAACGGCAGGATTGGAGGGAGTAGCATGAATACATTTTTCTACGGCGTCCTGCCGTATATCGCGCTCGTCATCCTGATCGGCGGCACGATTGTCCGCTACACGGTGAGCGAGCGCAACTGGACGACGAAGTCGAGCCAGTTCCTCGGAAAAGATGGCATGAAGTATGCAGGCCCGCTCTTCCATCTCGGTCTCTTCATGGCATTCGGCGGTCACGTCATCGGCGTCCTGATCCCGAAATTCGTCACGGAGGCGGGCGGGGTCAACGAGCACCTCTACCACATGATCGCCCTCGGCGGCGGCCTCCCGGCTGCGGTGCTCTTCCTCGGCGGATTCCTCCTGCTCTCGCTGCGCCGCTTCGGCAAGACGCGCATGAAGGTGAACACGAGCAGCACGGATCGCCTGCTCTACCTCGTCCTCTTCGTGACGATCCTGACGGGCACGCTCGGCACGGTGCTCAACATCGGCGGCGGCTTCGACTACCGCGAGACGATCTCGCCGTGGTTCCGCTCCGTCCTCATGCTCCAGCCCGACGTGTCGCTGATGAAGGACATTCCCGCCGTATTCCAGCTTCACATGCTCATGTGGATGCTCACGGCAATCCTCTTTCCCTTCACGCGCCTCGTCCACTGCCTGAGCGTCCCCTTCGAGTACCTCGGCCGCGCGCATATCCTCTATCGGAGGAAGTGAGCAAAATATCCCTTGCGCGAATATCGAAAAGCATATAAAATAGAAATAGAATCGGTATTCCAGTTAGGAGGACGCGCGATGAAACACATCAAGACGGTCAACAAGCCTTCGATGCAGAAGACGCTAAAGACGGGCGGCTGCGGCGAGTGCCAGGCATCCTGCCAGTCTGCCTGCAAGACTTCCTGCACGGTCGGCAATCAGGTTTGCGAGAAAGCATGAGCTTTCGCGAAAAGGCCTTCCCTTGGCGGGAAGGCTTTTTTTCGCGTGGCAATCTTGCAGGACGGGGGAGCGCCCCGTATTTTTCGATAGGGAGCAAAAGAAAGCAAGATGAAAGAGAGAATCCATAAATTCCAGCAGGGCGGACATTTTGTCCTGCTCGACGTCAACAGCGGTGCGGTGCACGTCGTCGACAAGATGATCTATGACATGATGGACGTGTTTGACGGGGACAACGATGAGGCGGTTATCCGTGCGCTCGCGGAGGCATACCCGGAGGCGGAGCTGCGCGAGGCGCTCGGCGAGCTTCATGCGCTGATGGAGGCGGGCGAGCTCTTCGCGCCCGATATTGACGTGCCGCCGACGTTCGCGCAGAAGGGGCTCGTGAAGTCGCTCTGCCTCATGGTCGCGCAGGACTGCAACCTGCGCTGCAAGTATTGCTTCGGCGATGGCGGCGGCTACGGCATGGAGCGCGCCGTGATGAGCGAGGCGGTCGGGCGGCGCGCCGTCGACTTCCTCATCGAGGAATCCGGGCCGCGGAAGCACTGCGAGATCGATTTTTTTGGCGGCGAGCCGCTCATGAATATGAAGACGGTCAAGGCGGTGACGGAATACGTCCGCAAGCGCGAGCGAGAGACGGGCAAGAAATTCAAGCTGACGATGACGACGAACGGGATGCTCCTAAATGACGACAATATCGCGTGGCTCAACGCGAATGACTTCTCACTCGTCCTCTCGCTCGACGGGCGCAAGGAGACGAACGACGCCATGCGCCCCGACGTCGGCGGGCATGGCACGTATGACCGCATCGTGCGGAACTTCCACCGCTGCATCGATAGCCGCAAGGGCGGCGACTGGGACTATCGCGGCGTCTACACGTACCTGCGCGGGACGTATACGAAAAAGAATATGGATTTCACGAAGGACGTGCTCTCGATGCATGACGAGGGCTTCAACATTCTTTCCGTCGAGCCCGTCGTCATGAAGGACAGCCCGCTCGGCTTCATGGAGGCGGATCTGCCGCGCATTGCCGAGGAGTACGACCGCTTGACGGAGGCGTATCTAACGCGCCGCCGCGCGGGCAGGGGGTTCTTCTTCTTCCATTTCAATATGGATCTCTCGAATGGGCCGTGTGTCGCGAAACGCCTCTCTGGCTGCGGCGCGGGGCATGAGTATTTCGCCGTCGCGGAAAACGGCGACCTCTACCCGTGCCACCAGTTCGTCGGGCGCGGCCGCTACAAGCTCGGAAGCATTTATGACGGCGTGACGGATACGGAATTGCCGCAGTACTTCCGCGAGAGCCACGTCCTCAATAAAGAGAAGTGCCGGGACTGCTGGGCGCGCTTCTTCTGCTCGGGCGGCTGCCACGCCAATGCCGACCTCTTCCACGGCGACATACGGAAGCCCTACGAGGTCGGCTGCGAAATCCAGAAGAAGCGCCTCGAGTGCGCGATCCTCGTGCAGGCGCTCCTCGCGCTTGAAAAAATGGAAGAAAATGAGGCGTGAAAAACGTGCGCGTGAAGGCGTATGAAATCGGTTTCGGCGTGTTTGCAGACGATTCAGAGGAATAACGCCTTGCTTATCCTATAATTGTTCTGACCTATGCTAAAAAGATTGACAGCGACACCTCTTTATTGTATGATTAGAGGCGTAGGAAGGCTCATTTCTAATGTAGTTTTAGGGGGTATTTTGCAAATGGCAGTAAAAGTTGCTATCAATGGTTTTGGCCGTATCGGTCGTCTCGCTTTCCGTCAGATGTTTGACGCGGAAGGCTATGAAGTCGTCGCTATCAACGACCTCACGAGCCCGAAGATGCTCGCCCACCTTCTGAAGTACGATTCCACGCAGGGAACGTACAAGTATGCAGACAAGGTTGAATCTGGCGAGAACAGCATCAAGGTCAACGGCAAGGAAATCCTCATCTACGCAGAGAAGGACGCAAAGAACATTCCCTGGGGCAAGCACGACGTCGACGTCGTCCTCGAGTGCACGGGCTTCTATACGTCCAAGGAGAAGGCTTCGGCACATCTCGCTGCTGGCGCAAAGAAGGTTGTCATCTCCGCTCCGGCAGGCAGTGACCTCCCGACGATCGTCTACAACGTCAACCACAAGAGCCTGAAGCCTGAGGACAAGGTCATCTCCGCAGCATCCTGCACGACGAACTGCCTCGCTCCGATGGCGAAGGCGCTCAACGACCTCGCTCCGATCCAGAGCGGCATCATGGCGACGATTCACGCTTACACGGGCGATCAGATGACGCTCGACGGCCCGCAGCGCAAGGGCGACCTTCGCCGCAGCCGCGCCGCAGCTTGCAACATCGTCCCGAACTCCACGGGCGCTGCAAAGGCTATCGGCCTCGTCATTCCGGAACTCAAGGGCAAGCTCATCGGTGCTGCACAGCGCGTCCCGACCCCGACGGGCTCCACGACGCTCCTCTTCGCAGTCGTGAAGGGCGAAGTCACGGTCGACCAGGTCAACGCACAGATGAAGAAGGAAGCGACGGAGTCCTTCGGCTACAACACCGAGGAAATCGTTTCGAGCGATATTGTCGGCATGCGTTTCGGCTCGCTCTTTGATGCGACGCAGACGATGGTCAGCCCGATTGGCGACGGCAATACGCAGGTGCAGGTCGTTTCTTGGTACGACAACGAGAACAGTTACACGAGCCAGATGGTTCGCACGATCAAATACTTCGCTGAGCTGAAGTAAGCAATCGAATACAATAGGGTGATCTCTTGAGGTCCGGCCGTATGTTTGGGCCGGACCTCATTTTTAGTAGTTGGATGGAGGCTTTAGGATGAACAAAAAGACCATCAAGGACATCGACGTAAAGGGCAAAAAGGTATTTGTCCGCGTGGACTACAACGTCCCGTTTGATGCGGACATGAACATCACGAATGATACGCGCATGGTTCGCACGCTGCCGACGCTGAACTACCTGCTCGATGGCGGCGCGGCGCTCATCATCGCCTGCCACATCGGCCGCCCGACCGAGGCGCGCGAGGAGAAGTTCAGCACGAAGCACCTCGTAAAGCACCTCGCCGAGCTCCTTGGCCGTGAGGTCAAGTGGACGCCCGACTGCGTCGGCGCAGAGACGGAGAAGATGGCGAAGGAGCTCAAGGCGGGCGAGGTCCTGCTTTTGGAGAACCTCCGCTACCACAAGGCAGAGAAGAAGAACGATCCCGCGTTCGCCAAGCAGCTCGCCTCGCTCGCAGACGTCGCCGTCGACGATGCATTCGGCGTCTCGCACCGCGCCCATGCATCGAATGCCGGCGTTCCGAAGTACATCGAGACGGTCGCAGGCTTCCTGATGGAGAAGGAAATCAACTACATCGGCAAGACGCTCGAAGCGCCGCAGCGCCCATTCGTCGCCATCATCGGCGGCGCGAAAGTTTCCGACAAGATCGGCGTCATCAGCAACATGATCGAGAAGGTCGACACCATCATCATCGGCGGCGGCATGGCGCATACGTTTGATGCGGCAAAGGGGCTGCCAATTGGAGATTCCCTCTGCGAGCCGGACAAGATGGATCTCGCGAAGGAACTCCTCAAGAAGGCAGAGGAGAAGGGCGTCAAGGTCATTCTCCCGCTCGACGTCGCCGTTGCGAATATGTTCCCGCTTGCGGACGAGGCGAAGTGGAAGGCAGAAGGCAAGATGAAGACGGTCGACGTCGACAAGGTCGAGGCCGGCTGGCAGGCGCTCGACAGCGGCGAAAAGACGTCGAAGGCTTACGTCGAGGCACTTGACGGCGCAAAGACGATCGTCTGGAATGGGCCGATGGGCGTATTCGAGTGCGACGCGTTTGCCAAGGGCACGCTCGCCGTTGCGAAGGCCGTTGCGGACGCGACAGAAGCGGGCGCGACGAGCATCGTCGGCGGCGGCGACTCCATCGCGGCGCTCAAGAAGACGGGGCTGACGGACAAGATCTCCCACGTCTCGACGGGCGGCGGCGCGACGCTCGAATTCCTCGAGGGCAAGGAGATGCCGGGCATCGCGGCGCTCGCGGACAAGTGAGGTTCGGTTTCAGAACAGGAAAAGGGTGATGCGCTGGCCACTCTCGTGCACTGGCGCATCGCTTTGGATATATCTAGGAGGTAACGATATGGCAAGAACTCCGATTATTGCAGGCAACTGGAAGATGAACAACACGATTGCGGAAGGCGTCAAGCTCGTCAAGGAGCTCGCTCCGCTCGTCAAGGACGCGAAGGTCACGGTCGTCGCCTGCCCGACGGCAACGGCGCTCGCCGCTGTCGCAGACGCAGTTAAGGGAACGAATATCCACGTCGGCGCACAGAATGTCCACTGGGAGAAGAGCGGCGCGTATACGGGCGAGATCTCGACGGATATGCTGAATGAGATCGGCGTCGACTACGTCGTCCTCGGCCACAGCGAGCGCCGCGACTACTTCGGCGAGACGGACGAAGGCGTCAACAAGCGCGCCCATGCGGCATTCGCAGCTGGTATCACGCCGATCATCTGCTGCGGCGAGTCGCTTGCGATCCGCGAGGCAGGCAAGTACATCGACCACGTCGTCGGGCAGATCAATGCCGCACTCGAAGGCTTTACGGCAGACGAAGTCGCAAAGCTCGTCATCGCCTATGAGCCAATCTGGGCCATCGGCACGGGCAAGACGGCGACGTTCGAGCAGGCGGAGGAAGTCTGCAAGGCAATCCGCGAGGCCGTTGCGAAGAAATTTGGCCAGCAGGCGGCAGACGCGATCCGCATCCAGTACGGCGGCAGCGTGAAGCCCGCGACCATCAAGAACCTCATGCAGCAGCCGAATGTCGACGGCGCGCTCGTCGGCGGCGCTTCGCTGAAGGCAAAGGACTTCAGCGAGATTGTAAACTACTAAAAAGGACACACGAATGGCAAAACTCAAAAATGCGCCGGTCGCGCTCATCATCATGGATGGGTGCGGCCTTGGCGACAAGAGCGACAAGTATAACGCCGTGCAGCAGGCGAATACGCCCGTGCTCGATGGGCTCATGGAGAAGTTCGCCTGGGGGCAGCTTCAGGCATCGGGCGAGTACGTCGGCCTGCCGGCCGGGCAGATGGGCAACTCGGAGGTCGGCCATACGAATATCGGCGCTGGCCGCATCATCTACCAGCAGCTCACGCGCATCACGCGCGACATCAAGAACGGCGACTTCTTCAAGAATGAGGCGCTTCTTCAGATCGTGCATGACGCGAAGGAAAAGGGCGGCGCGCTCCACCTCTTAGGGCTTGTGTCCCCAGGCGGCGTGCATAGCCATCAAGGGCATCTCTACGCGCTCCTCGAAATGGCGAAGCACGAGGGGCTTTCTGAGGTCTACGTCCACGCATTCCTCGACGGGCGCGACGTGCCGCCGCAGAGCGCGCAGCCGTACCTTGAGGAGCTTGCGGCAAAGTGCGAGGCGATCGGCGTCGGCAAGATCGCGACGGTCAGCGGCCGCTACTACGCAATGGATCGCGACAACCGCTGGGATCGCGAGCAGAAGGCGTATGAGGCAATCGCGCACGCCGAGGGCGTCAGCGCGAAGTGCCCCGTTTCGGGGCTAAAGGCGAGCTACGAGGCGGGCGTCAACGACGAATTTGTCGTTCCGTTTGTCGTCGAGGGCTACGCGGGCATGAAAAACGGTGACGGCGCGATCTTCTTCAATTTCCGTCCCGACCGCGCACGCCAGCTCACGCACGCATTCACGGACGAGACGTTCGACGGCTTCGAGCGCGATGAGAGCCTGCACATCCCGTTTGCGACATTCTCGCAGTATGAGGATGGCATGAATGCGCTCGTCGCATTCCCACCGGAGCACATCGCGCAGACGATGGGCGAGATCATCCAGGATCACGGCATGACGCAGCTGCGCATCGCCGAGACGGAGAAGTACGCGCACGTCACGTTCTTCTTCAATGGCGGCGTCGAAGAGCCGTACAAGGGCGAAGACCGCATCCTCGTGCCGAGCCCGAAGGTCGCGACGTATGACCTGCAGCCCGAGATGAGCGCAGTCGAAGTCACGGACAAGGTCGTCGAGGCGATTAAGAGCGGCAAGTATGATTTCATCATCCTGAACTATGCGAACTGCGACATGGTCGGTCATACGGGCGTATTCCCGGCCGTCATCAAGGCGGTCGAGACGGTCGACACGTGTGTCGGGCGCTTTGTCGACGCGATTCGCGAGGTGGGCGGCGAGGTCTGCATCACGGCAGACCATGGCAACGCCGACAAGATGATGGATTACGACAATGGGCAGCCCTTTACGAAGCATACGACGAACCCCGTCCCCTTCATCGTGGTCTCCGACCGCGTGAAGGCGGTCAAGGACGGCGCGCTCTGCGACATCGCGCCGACGCTGCTGACGCTCGCGGGCGTTGCGATCCCCGATGTCATGACGGGCAAGAGCCTCGTTACGGTCTAAGGGAAGCACTGATTATAATGAAGTCGCCCAGATTTGCATAGATGCGCTGTTCCTATCTAGGAGACAAACCACAGGTGTAGTGGTGCTACACCGCGGATTGAAGGGCGACGAGAGGACATTGCAGATGTGTGAAGATGGGCGGCTGAATTAATCAGTGATTCCCGAAGGATTTATCCCGGACGTTTTTCGATGATCCTTCTGAGCAGAGGGGAGAAAAACGGAGAGGAGTCCCTGTGTATTTTATCTAAAAGAGGAGAGGAAACGAATCATGATTGCTTATTCACAAAAAGTGGAAGACATGGCGTGCGTGGCACAGGAGGTGCACCACGGTGCTGCCCCAATCCCAGAGGAGGGCAAGTGGGTCAAGTCGAAGAACGTGCAGGACATCAGCGGCCTGACGCACGGCGTGGGCTGGTGCGCACCGCAGCAGGGCGCGTGCAAGCTGACGCTCAACGTCAAGGACGGCATCATCGAGGAAGCGCTCGTCGAGACGATTGGCTGCTCGGGCATGACGCACAGCGCCGCTATGGCGGCGGAGATCCTTCCGGGCCTTACGGTCCTCGAGGCGCTCAACACGGATCTCGTCTGCGACGCGATCAACACGGCAATGCGTGAGCTCTTCCTGCAGATTGCGTATGGCCGCTCCCAGACGGCGTTCTCCGACGACGGGCTTCCCATCGGCGCAGGCCTTGACGACCTCGGCAAGGGTCTCCGCAGCCAGACGGGCACGCTCTACAGCACGAAGAAAAAAGGACCTCGCTATCTCGAACTCGCAGAAGGCTACGTCACGAAGCTCGGCCTCGACAAGGAAGGCCGCGTCATCGGCTACGAAGTCGTCCAGCTTGGCAAGGTCATGGAAGCAGTCCGCAAGGGCAAGGATGCGAACGAGGCGATCAAGGCGAACACGAGCACGAAGGGCCGTTTCGCTGATGCCGCGAAGTACATCGACCCGCGCGAGGAGTAATCCATTTCCATACGCAAATGCTGCATTTTGAGATAAAAGGAAGGATGAATAGCATCATGTCATTATTCGAAGGCTATGAGCGCCGCATTGACAAAATCAACGAAGTCTGCAAGGAATATGGGATCGCATCCATCGAGGACGCAAAGAAGATCTGCGACGAGAAGGGCGTAAAGGCAGGCGAGATCGTAAAGGATCTCCAGCCAATCGCATTTGACAACGCGGCATGGGCATACACGCTCGGCGCGGCTATCGCGATCAAGAAGGGCTGCACGAAGGCGGCGGACGCGGCAAAGGCTATCGGCGAAGGCCTGCAGGCATTCTGCGTGCCCGGCTCGGTTGCCGATCACCGCAAGGTCGGCCTCGGCCACGGCAACCTCGGTGCCATGCTCCTCTCGGAGGAAGCAGGCTGCTTCGCATTCCTCGCTGGCCACGAGTCCTTCGCGGCAGCAGAGGGCGCAATCGGCATCGCGCAGACGGCGAACAAGGTTCGCAAGAACCCGCTCCGCGTCATTCTGAACGGCCTTGGCAAGGACGCAGCGCAGATCATCAGCCGCATCAACGGCTTCACCTACGTCTGCACCGACTATGATTACAAGGCAAACAAGGTGAACGTTATCGAGGAGATTGCGTACAGCGACGGCGTCCGCTCGAAGGTCAAGTGCTACGGCGCGGACTCCGTGCAGGAGGGCGTTGCCATCATGCACATGGAAGACGTCGACATCTCCATCACGGGCAACTCGACGAACCCGACGCGCTTCCAGCACCCGGTCGCGGGCTGCTACAAGAAGGAATGCATCGAGAAGGGCAAGAAGTATTTCTCGGTCGCATCGGGCGGCGGCACGGGCCGCACGCTCCACCCGGACAACATGGCAGCAGGCCCGGCATCTTACGGCATGACGGACACGATGGGACGTATGCACAGCGACGCACAGTTCGCTGGCTCTTCCTCCGTTCCAGCGCACGTCGACATGATGGGCCTCATCGGCGCAGGCAACAACCCGATGGTAGGCATGACCGTCGCCATCGCCGTCGCCGTGCAGGAAGCGATGAGCAAGTAAGACTCGCTTTGATGCGAAGTTAAGGAAAAGGGGTTCTATAATAAATGTTGTGGTGCATAGGTCAGCCATGCCACCGCAACATT